>Ga0310344_10002202_pt1 | contig 14690 bp, 7 predicted proteins | sample HC15DNA20200_MG_FD_203801 | JGI IMG/M metagenome (GOLD analysis project Ga0310344, IMG submission 203801) | Marine microbial communities from station ALOHA, North Pacific Subtropical Gyre - HC15-DNA-20-200_MG | ecosystem: Environmental > Aquatic > Marine > Oceanic | place: Pacific Ocean: North... | reverse complement strand
ATCAAAACGCCATCCAGGTGCCATGGGTAATCCGGAAAACGACTTCGGCATGACCACCCCCTGGCCAGGTTCAAAAAGATAACGGGCATTCGGCGGTGTCACCACGCGATCATTCTCAATAAACGTAAAGGGAGGAAAATTGGGCACATGGGTTCCGAAGTAATAGTCAAATCCACGCTGGGTTGGTCCATCCTGTATTGGCTTTGAATAGTCCCAGGAAAGCCTAGCAAGCGCATTACGAGGTTCCACCATTTGACTTGCCTGAGAACCCGGCCAGTTCCAGCCCAGATGCCATTTTCCGATACACGCCGTCTGATAACCGACTTCGCCAAGCAGAGCAGGAAGAGTCAGTTGATCGGAAGCAATTAAAGGAGGTTCATAACAACCCAACACCCATTCTTGAAGACGCGTGCGCCAACTGTACCGGCCAGTCAGTAGTCCATAGCGAGTAGGTGTGCAAACGGAAGACGGACTATGAGCATCCGTAAAGCTCATTCCTCGATTGACCATCCGGTCAAGCCAGGGCGTCTTGATTTTATTATTGGGAAAATGAGCCTGTATGTCACCCACTCCGAAATCGTCTGCGAGAATCACGACGAGATTAGGACGATTTGCTCCCTTGGCGACTATCGGTATCATCGTACAGATAACCAGGATTAACAGTCGTTGCTTTAAAGAGAATTGCATCTTTTCCTTCCTGGTTCGTCTACAGAAAAGCCGCGCTAGGGATTTGGGTAGAAGTACTCCTGTTGCATTCAGACAGGAGACCCTTCTCCCTTGTGTTTTCAATGATTGAACAGGAACTCCCGTGTATTGCAGAGAGCCCAGAGTACGTCTTCCAGTCCCTCTCGACGGTTCGCCGCGTCCTCTACAATAAACCGGCAGTGTTCCCGTTCCTGATCCGAAGGCATTCGACTAAGCGTTACCAGATACAATTCTGTAATAGCATGCTGGTTATCGACGTCCCCATCCAAAAACTTGGCAATACGACCGTTCTTGTCGGTAAGTTTCCGGTTAATGAGACTTCCATTGACTAACTGAAGTGTCTGAGCCAGATTTGGCTCTGACGTGCGCTCACACTCGCATGCAATAACACGTTTAGGCCGTCCCAAAGTATCAAGAAACACCGAATGGTAGTTCGGATCCGGAAGCTCAATGGCGCGTGTCCCCAACGGTACACCAGGCGCCCGAACGCCAAGAGGACCCAGTCCCTGGAAAGGTTCATGGGTATCACAGGCAAAATCCAATGCGTCGAGCAAAACCTCCGCAGGCAGCCGCTTAACCATATAGGTAGAGTAAAATCGACCTTCCGCAAGGTTCTCAGGACCTGGATTAGAACTGAGTTGGTAAACCCGGGATGTCATGATCGTACGCATCAGTTGTCGCAGATCAAATCGCTGACTGATAAATTCCTCTACCAGAGCATCCATCAGTTCCGGACTTGAAGGTGGGTTGGTAATCCGTAAATCATCAATCGGCTCTACAAGACCGGTTCCCATTAGATAGGACCAGATACGATTCACGATATTCCTGGCCAAAAGTGGATTTTCAGGATCCGTTAGCCAATTGGCAAGCGTCTCGCGTAGATCACTGGATCCATCTATATCAATGGTCTCACCGCCCAATGGAGTGGCTGTAATGACGTCACCACTTCGAGGATGTTTGATCGGTGTAGCTTCTTCGACAAACACAACGGTGTCCTCTCCAATCGCCCCGAAATCAGGACTACTCTTGGTACGAACACCGGTAAAAAAAGCAGCCATTCCATAATAGTCAGACTGACTATAGTTCTCGAAAGGATGATGATGACAGCGCGCGCACTGTAGGCGCACTCCCAGAAAAACCTGGGCCGTTGTCTCTGCAAGATCTTCCGGTGCTTTCGAAATCTTGAAATAATTAGCTGGACCACTGTTATAGATCGACCCCCGAGCAGTGATCATTTCACGCGCAAACTGATCCATCGGTTTATTTTCTCGCAGCGACTGGCGAATCCAGTTGTGAAAGGTCCACATGCCGCCATCCCCGATCCCTGTGAACAGTGGAAAACGGTTAATCCTTAATAAATCCCCCCATTTTAAGGCCCAGTAAGCACTCCATTGTTCTCCATATAGATCACGCGCGGGGTCACCCGTCAAACCAAGCAGTTCGTCTACGAGAGCTTCCCGTTTTCGGAGATCAGTAGATTTCAGAAACTGCCTCACCCGCTGTGGTGCTGGAAGGGTACCCACCGCGTCTAGAAAAACGCGCCGGACAAATACTTCATCCGAACAGACTCCCACGGGCTGGATCCCCATATGTTGCCAGTGTGACTTGACGTGTTCGTCAATAAAATTAGCGGGAATAAATGAGGATAGATCGACCTGGTCGCTATAAGGAGAACGAATTGTGGAAACACTGGCATACCCCTGGTATCGCACCATGACTGCCGTCTGCCCCGCCCTCAGCACGGTGATCATTCCCCGTTCATTGACAGTTGCAATCGCCTCACTATGTGTATCGTATTTGGCCCTTCGCGTGACATCTCTTTTGGAACCATCATCGTAGTAAGCCACCACTCGCAATTGTTGACTCTGATCCTTTCTGTAATTCCTTTCATGTGGTAATACCACCAGCTTGACTATCTTCGGTTCTGACTCAATCGGTCCAGGTACACCGGAAGCAACCCACTGTTTAATCACTTCGTACGCATCATCACCCCGATTAAACCGTTTGCCACCACCATGAGCCACCTCCATGGTGGCTTTACGCAGAATCAGACTGTCTTCTGATTGAATTGGTGAGACTCGACGCTGTGCCCAGTCCCGAGACAAAGCAGCATGATCCTGTGCCGGCGCATGACCAAACAAAGAAAGTTTTAACCCTCCTTGACCATGCTGGGCAGCGTGACAGGCACCCTGGTTACAACCTGATTTCGTGAGTACTGGAATCACTTCCCGTTGAAAACTGACATCGCTGGCACTGGACACCTCGTGCACTCGAACGGTTACTTCTCCAAGTACCTGCCCTCTTCTGTCTCGAACAAGGATGCGTCCGGATCCTGAATGCTGAGGAGTCACTTTTCCCGTAGTATCGACCTGGACAATGTCGGGGGTCAGACTTTCATAGTCCACCAGCGCTGTCTCATCCACTCTTTGCTCATCCGTTGTCCAGCTGGTGACCTGAAGCTGAAGCCGCGCCAGACGTCCACGGAGATCCGCGTAAGCAGGATCGATGCGTGTTTTCCTTTGTTCTGATGCAATAACTGAAGAAACAAGGCACCAGGTCACAAGCCCTATGTAAGCCGTGGTATTCCGGTTCAATTATTCACCTTCCCATAGCCGTGTGTCGGGGAATTTCCGCCCTTCGTCAGAACCGAATCGGCTCCTGCCATATCGGGCCATGCTCGTTCCTCATATCGCTTGATCTCGCCGACATTCTGACGCGGTCACTCAATGGTTTATTGTACAGAAGTAGAACATAGGCTCCAGTTCTGATATCGCAAGGCGACTGAATATTCCCATTACTGACTTGGGAACATATCCCTCTTTTATTGTCCGACCTCATTCTACACGTAATCTACTTTCCGTTATTCAGACCGTCTACTCGCTTAGCATGAACGCTGTTTTCCGTTTCTCAGAGTGAGAACAATCGTTACAATAAATCGGTTATTTGCTCGATAAGAATCGCGTTTTCAGTTCTCCCGCTTAAGGAGAATAGGAGTGCTCAAATTTCATCCAACCCGACTCAGTGATTGTGAGCAGTCGCATCGTCGACGTTTTCTCATGGATGTCGGATCGCTCAGCATGATGGGATTATCTCTGGACATGCTGTTACGCAGCCGGGCTGTCTCAGCTGAAAACAGCACTACTTCCAAGGACGTCAACTGTATCCTGATATGGACTCAGGGTGGAACCAGTCACCATGACACCTTGGACCCCAAGCCTGAATCCCGTGCGGAGGTTCGTGGAGAGTTCGGCGTCATTGACACAACCATTCCAGGGATCCAGTTCTCTGACCAGATGCCAAACTTTTCCAGGGAACTGAACAACTTTTCTGTCATGCGTAATCTCAATCCACAAAACGGCAGTCACGGAACAGCCGACGCCATCATGATGTCCGGTCAGCGTATTAATCCATCGCTGACGTACCCTTGCTTCGGATCCGTCATTGCGAAACAACGCGGATTCGGTGACTCCATGCCTCCCTTTGTACAGATTGGTACCCACCTGGACCGTCGCTGGGGAGGCTCGACAGCCGGATATCTGGGTATCAACTACAATCCGTTTGAACTCCCCGGAGATCCGAATGAATCGGACTTTACAGTTCGTGATTTGACTCCTCCTTCCGGAATATCATTGTCCCGATCAGACAAAAGGCGTAATGCACTCAAACGACTCGATACGTTTCAACGGGAACTTGACAAACCATCGGAAGCTTTTCAAGCACTGGATGAGTACTACCAGAATGCCTTTAGCATTGTTACCTCCCCGGCCACCCAAAACGCATTCCGACTTGAACAGGAAGATAATAAGGTTCGTGATCAGTATGGTCGCAGTTATCTTGGTCAAAGTTGCCTGTTGGCACGTCGCCTGATCGAAGCAGGCGCCCAATTCGTAACCGTTACCAGTGGAGACTGGGACACTCATAACGACAACTTCAACCGGCTACGAAAACTACTGCCACCTATTGACATTGCTTTCCCTGCCTTGATTCATGATCTGAAACAGCGAGGAATGCTGGACCAAACACTGGTTGTATGGCTTACGGATTTCGGCCGAACTCCCATCATCAACTCCGCAGCAGGAAGGGATCACTGGTCTTCAGTGGGAAATGTGTGTATGGCCGGTGCCGGCGTGCCGTCGGGCCAGGTGTTCGGAAAAACCGATGCAACCGGTGGCCAGACCGTAGGTGGAGAACACTATCCAGCAGACATTGCAGCCACAATCTATTCCAAACTTGGTATCCCCCTTACCATGACACACACCACTCCGGACGGTAGACCCATCCGTCTCTGTGAAGGTCTTCCGATCGACGAACTGACAGGGTAAGCATGTTCTCCACAATGCATTCTCATCACCCGAAATACAGCTGGCATCACAACATTACCGAGTGGTTTGTTTTCAGTATCGGATTTTGGTTCTGCTCGCACGTCGTCGCTCAAGGGACCGGATTCAGGCAACTGACTTCCACCTATCCTGTAGCCGTTCAACGCGGAACTCAATCCCGTGTTTCCGTCCGTTCCACTTTCACCTTGGATAAATCGCATACTGCGCTATTTCATAAAACTGGAACACGACCTGATATCAAAATGGTACTTGCTGAATCCGAGCCACGGCCCGCACCTCGAGTTGAAGAAAAATCAGTAGGCACGCCATTTCAATTTCACGTCGACGTTTCACAAAACACCAATCCCGGGGTATACGAATACCGCATTGGTACGCGAAACGCAGTATCCAGTGTTTCCCACCTGCTTGTAACCGACTATCCCGTTATTAGAGAAGCCCCGGAAAACAATGCGACACCAGAGATGGCCCAGCCGGTCACCATTCCCTCTGCTGTTTGTGGAATCTGTGAGGACTTTGAAGACATTGACTGTTATCGTTTCAAAGCAGTTGCTGGACAAGAAGTCACCTTCCAAATTTTTGCACAGCGTGTCACGGAAGGTATTCACGACATGGCGGCACGAATCGGTATCCATCTCATGGACTCGATGCTGACCCTTATCGGACCGGACGGTAAGCCCGTCGCGGAGAACAACAACTTCGTGGGCGGTGACTCTTTCCTAGCGTACACGATTCACGATACCGGTGAATACGTGCTCCAGGTACGTGATTTTCGCTACGCGGGTGATCCGCGATACACCTACTGTGTTGAGATCTCAGATCAGCCATTTGTAAAACACATCTTTCCTTTTGCTTTCCAGAAAGGTACAGATTCCTCGGTCGAAATAACCGGTTATGGCCCCAAAGATCTTAAAGAGAATCATATCCAGATCGATGCCGATGAGCCCACTGGCCGACAGGATCGACGAATAGAAACGTCAACGGGCATTACCAACCCGTTTCCCATCCTGGTAACGGACTACCCCAATGTTTGTGAACCTGAAAGTTACAAATCAAAAGAAGTGCCCATGGCGATTTCTTTTCCCATGGGAGTAAACGGACAACTGAAAGAAAAAGGAGAGCGTGATTCTTTTTCGTTCTCTGCGAAAAAGAATGCCCACTATCGTTTCGAAACCATTTCTATTGACCGCGGCCTGCTACTGGACAGCGTAATCGAAATTCATGACTCAAGCGGCAAGCTCGTCGCAAAAGCGGATGACGGACTCCATACAAGCGATGCTTTACTCCTTTTTCAAGCTCCTTGTGACGGCACGTTTTACGTCTCGCTCCGTGACCTCAATTATCGTGGTGGAGAACGATTCCTTTACCATCTCCGAGCAGAACATACAGGCCCCGACTTCGAGATACATGGTGAATATTACTACGGCATGCTCGCTCCGGGTACACATACGATATGGTTTGCTCGCATCCGGCGTCTCAACGGTTTCGAAGGAGCCGTAAAGCTCTCCGTCGAAGGCCTTCCAGAAGGCGTAACATGCACCCCTGTCACACTCATTCCAGGAATGCAAGAATGCGGCCTGATTCTCTCCGCTGCGGCAGATGCGCCTATCAGCGCAACCCTTGCCAGGGTGTCTGGAAAAGCCATGATCCCCGACGCAAAGGGGACTCTTCGCGAAACCATTCGATTCGGGCGCGTGACCTGTGAACAACGTCGAGCGGGCGCTAGTTTATTGAGACGCTGGCCGATTCAGACTCAAATCGTAGGCGTAACCGATCCAATGGACATACTGAAGGTTGAAACCACTGCGCGTAACATCGTACTTCAGCGCGGCGGAAAAACTGTTATCCAGATTCGCATTGAGCGTCACCCAGAATATCAGGACCTTGTCCAGCTTGATATGGCCTTTACCTTCGGCAGCCGTGTTTTTGGGAAACAGCTGCCTCCCGGAATCAGCATGTCAAAAGAAAGCCAGGTACGACTCACAGAGAACGCCGTGGAAGGAACGATCGTACTCGAAGCTGCACCGGACGCACTTCCCGTAGCGCGTCTCCCGATCGCCTGCCTGGCACGCGTACCGGTCACGTATTCGATCATGACCAACTACGCCTCTGCTCCTGTATTCTTGAGTGTTGAACAACATCATCCCTGAAAAATCCACTTCCACAGTTTCCACGAACCTTCTCTTCAGGGAATTCGAATCGATTTTACGAAAAAGATGACATCGGCCAAATCCTGTCTGCTGAGATCCTTTTCGAGTCCTTCCGGCATTAGCGACATACCGGTCGATGTAAGCGTATCGATATTCATGCGAAATATTACATCTTGTTTTGCTTCCGCACGTTGAAGAGTAAGACTGTTCGTCGTTTCCGTTACGATGATACCGGTGTACACGCGTCCTTGTCCGGTAACCAGTGTGTATACATTGAAGTTCGGTTGTGCTTCACGATTAGGATCAAGAATAGCAATCAATAGATCCTCCGGTGACTTGTTCTGAACAGACGATAGATTAGGTGCAACCCGGTAACCGATGTCTCCAACCTGATGGCAAATCGCACATTTTTCTCCAAAAACCTTTTTCCCGCGTTCCACATCTCCTTGGAGCTCAAGCACATCCTGAAAATCATTAACCACCTCAGCACGGTTGGAATTGACTTCGCTGTCGAAAAGACTACGGCTGCGTAAACGGATCGCAGCCTGAGGATGATTCATCAGTGTCTGCTTCTTATCCCGTTCAATTTCACTGGGTTTTATGAAATCTGATTCAATAGCGGTCAGCAGTGTCTGAATGCGATCAGACCTGGAGAGGATCGCATCGACTACCGAACGGCGAACCCTTGGACTATACCCGCTCCATTCCTGCAGCAAATCATCACCCACCTGATCCGAGTCCTGGACGGCCATTGATTGTACTGCGGCCATTTGTAGCGGTTGAAGCACCTGTGGCGACAAAAACATGCGCAGTGGTTCACGTGCAAGGATCCAATCCGCAAACCCCAGAAACTGTATGGCAGCCGTACGGTCATCCAGTGGGTATTGATCATCCTTCGCTACACGCGCCGCATGCCGAAAGCGATCCGCTAACTGGCCACGGAACTTCTTGGGCACTTGATCTTCTTCCAATAAAACACTCAGAGATGTACCTCGTCGACTGAGCCCTTCCCCCAGCCCCGCCAACAGTCTCTGCTGCAAAGCAAGAGGCACCTGTGGAGAAGTCACATCCGAAAGCAATCCTACCGCCGCAGTTGTCTCAGGATAGGTGCCAATCATGGACGCTAATTGTGCCAGAATTTGCGGAACATGATTCTTTGAAAGGGCGTTTCCATCTCTGATTATCAAATCAATCAGTCGGCCAGCGGACTCTCCTGCAGAAGATAATACCGCCGATTGGATCTCTGGATGATCACCGACACGTACGGCCATTCCTGCCAGTCCTCGGATAGCTCGATCATCTCTACTTTCTCCCAGTGTAAACGCCAATTGGAACAGAACATGTTCATTGTTGTCATCGCATAGATCCAGAAGCGATTCCAGTACTTCGGGGGAATGTCTGAGAAAGGATTCGGCAAGCCGCACCGCATGCGCCTTTACCCTCGGGTGTGAATCGTTGAGCCCACGTAATACGTGGCTCTTCTTCAATGCGTTCAGTCCTTTAAGCGTATACAAAGCATGCAGTCTACCCAACGGACGATCCGTGGAGGCCAGAAACTTTTCTATCAGAGGGACAATCCTTCTGTCACTCTGTTCCCACAACAAACGCTGCGCTGTATAGCGTATCCATCCGTTATCAGACCCCAGTTGCCTGACCTGTTGTTGCTGATTAAGCTTTCCCGGAAACTGCACCTCGATCCGTTTCATGCCCGGGCTGACCAGTCGATAGATACGACCGCGCTCCTTTCCACTTGTTAAATGCAGAAACTCCTTGATGGCATCTGGAATCGAATAAGGATGCTCGACTGTTTCCCGGTACATATCCAAAACGAATAGCGTGCCGTCTGGCGCGTTAACAAAATTCACTGGACGAAACCAATTATCCGAAGAACGAACAAATTCTTCACCCGCGTCCGCACGCTCTGCTTGATAGACGACATCTTTATTATAAATACGTTTTCGATGAACCAGATTACCCCCCACATCACCAATAAATGCATTCCCTCGAAATTCCTTCGGGTACGCATTTCCACGATAGATGGTAACACCCGTAGCGGATGTGAAATAACCAACCGGATATTCCGTTGGTATGCCTTCCGTTTTGAGAGTGGGATCCAGTGGTCGGAATTCCCATCTTCCCTCTTTGTTTAACACCAACTTGTATCCCTTGGCTTCCGCACGCCATTTCTGGCGAATAATGCGCCACGGCTCTGGTGGACTGGCTCGGAAAACACGCGCACTAGATCCATCTGTTGCTATACTGCGGATCGCGTCAGGTGCCACATAATAGGGATTTCGGGCCAGGTATCGCTCTCGAAAAATAACTTGCTGAATATGGTTGCTGTTGCTGCATACAAAACGGGTCCCCCAGTCATCCATGGTGTGGCCGAATTGCAATCCCCCCGTAATCCGTTCGAACTCTTCAGTCATTGGATCAAACTTCAGGTCAAATCCATTGGTGGAAAACAGTGGCTGCTTGCGGTGTAACAGTTCCTTAGGATTTCGACCGGCAGCAAAATAAATTCTATTATCTATTCCCCACTGAAGCCCGTTGGTCACGGATTGCACATTATCGCGACCGAAACCAGACAAAACAACTTCGCGAACGTCAGCGCGATTGTCACCATCGGTGTCTTTGAGATAGTACAGATATTGTGGTGCCAGAACGAAAATTCCACCACGATAACAACAGACCGAAGTCGGCCAGCTGACCTGATCAGCAAACACCTCACTACGATCCATGCGTCCGTCACCATCGGTATCTTCCAGAACACGGATGATCCCGGCATTGCTCAACCCGCCCCCATCCGGGTTCAGTTTCGTTGGTTCCTGAGAGAACGGATATCCGTGCATTTCCGCCACGTACATGCGCCCCATCTCATCAAAACAAGCAGCAACAGGGTCCGCAACCAGCGGTTCCGAGGCAACCAGTTCTAATTGGAATCCACGCGCCTGCTGAAATGTCTTCAGTACATTTGCAGGCTCTGTTGCCACAATACGTGGCATCTCCTCTTTCGTTACCTTGCGTTCCATGGGTTTAGTTTCTGTCGCCCTGGTCGCAGAAACCAATCCCCCTACCATACAAACCACAACGCCTGTTCCCAGCCATCGACAAAACCCCATCCAAGGTATTGTACGCAAGTCGATCATTTGTTCAGTCCTCTGACAATTATCCACTAGAACCAGGAGTTATGTCCCGTAAAACAAGCCTTTCTGAAACCAGAATAACTACATGGTCACGTATACACATCCGCCTGTCCATCGGACAGTATTACCTGGTTCTCATCCAAACAAAATCTGAAAAACCAATCTCATTTCCACGCAGGTCAAAAAAAGACAACCGACCCTGATTCAGGGTCGGTTGCAATGAAATCGAACAAAGCAGCACAAGCTCTCGCAAAACCACGGTTATTTCAGTCCACTCACTACCAGTAGTTTACCAGCCGGAGAACCTTCCTTCGAAGTGCCTATGACCGTCACGTAAAGCTCACCCCAGTCGCTGAACGTCAGTGCCGTTGGTTTATCCAGCGACAGGACTTTCTTCGCCTCTACGCCAGACTGGCTTCCACGTGCAACCTTCAACTCAAACAAGCCTCCCTGGGAAGTGTCCATCCAGGCAAAATCGGTAGCAAACAGTTTACCTTTGGGACTGTATGCCAGGCCTGTAATATCGAATAGACCTGTTTCGAAATTGTCTAGAAGTTTACCGCTGCTGGTATCATAAAAGCTGATCAGGGCATCCTGTGGAACCGTGATTTCACCCAGCTGACCTACGACAAGAGAACCGTCAGCCGCGATGGCGACTCCGGTCGGAGCGTCAACTTCCACCACTTCTTTGGTAGCAATGGATCGTTCGAATTTAGTAACCTTACCGCCTTTCAGAGAAGCCTTGGCGACCCACCCCTTCGTATCGTCTCCGTTACTTGATACGAAAATGGCCTTGCCGTTATTTGCAAGCCCATAGAAGTTTCCTTCACCCTTGGTGTCCGCATCTCCTGTGAGCTTGAAACTTGCAGCCATCTCCCGGGCTTTGATAGCAGAGGCCCCTGCGGCTGGGACCTTATATACCCGCAGCATCTCTTCACCATCAGGAAGTCCGCCACCACCAACCACCAATGTATCCCTGTCAATGAACGTCAGTCCGAGGGGGCCGATACCGTATTTGGGTCCTTTACCATAGGATCCGAGAGGAAAACCCGTGATGACATTATGGGCTCCTTCCTCATCAACACGAATAATACGACCCGCACCACTATCACTGACGAATACATGACCCGTTTTCGGTTGAATGGCAATACCAGCAGGATTGGTCAGACCGTCCAGAACAGTCTTCACTTCAGGCTCTGCCTGTACAACCGTAACCATCAGGGTTAATACCGTAATAATCCCAAACACGCGACGCAATTTCATCCTTCTATCTCCTTGGTTATCTCAACTTGAATCGCTCAGTCATAACCGGTGGTTGCTTCGGATCTTCGAATCGTTACCTAGGTAACTCCGGAGCAGCGATATCGGGATAACTGGCACTACTGAGACCTTCCTTGAGAAAGGTCACAAGGTCTTTCTTGTCCTGGTCTGAAAGCTTGAGTGGAAAGATTTCTTCATCCAGCTGTGGATTCTTAACACCACCTTTGACGTAATATTCAACCACATCTTCAAGCGTTGCAAACCGGCCATCATGCATATAGGGAGCCGTTCTCGCAATCTCTCGTAATGTAGGAGTCTTAAACGAACCGCGGTCACCTTCCAGTTTGCTGACGGCCACGCGTCCGATATCAGGATCCTTGTCATCGATCCCGACTCCAACATTGTGAAAGCCGCCATCGGTGAATCGGTGTCCGGCGTGACAGGCGCTGCAGTTTGCTTTGTTAAAATAGACTTTCATGCCACGCTGAGCGGCGATGGACAGGGCGGAAGTATCACCCGCCTTAAAACGATCGTAGGGTGCATCTCCCGACAAGATCGTCCTTTCAAAAGTAGCAATCGCCTTGGCTACATTTTCTTTCGTGACATCGGCTGAACCAAAGACCTGTTTGAAACCCTTACGGTAACCGTCAATTCCGTTGAGTTTCACGACGAGTTTGTCCAGCGGCATCGCCATCTCAATTGGATTTTCAATGGGCCCGAGCGCCTGCCCTTCCAGCTGAATCGCGCGACCATCCCAGAACTGGTAATACTGATAACCGGAATTGATGATCGTCGGTGCACTGCGTCCACCTTTTTGTCCCTTGACTCCCGTGGCAAAGCGTTCGCCGTTAGACCATCCCTTTTTGGGGTCATGGCAGGAAGCACAGGAAACGGTGTTGTCAATCGACAAACGTTTGTCAAAGTACAGCTGCTTTCCTAACTTGATCTTGGCTGCCGTTACCGGATTGTCAGCTGGTACCCGCATCGCTTTAAGACCCTTGGGAATATCAAGCCCTTCTGCTTTCACGGATGACACCACGACCATCATCAGCATGACAGTGGCAAGTAGACTTCTGAAAAAACATCGCATCTGCATAGATCACTTTCATAAAAAACGGATTCTATTCTTTTGGAGCCAGCTGTCCTTCACTCGCATGCTTGACCCGGTATACCTATCTCAGGGATCCCGCTGTCAGGCATCACATTGTTACCAAGAAGAATCGTATCGTCAAGTAAACCGCTACCATTCTGAAACACGGGACTATTCCGATCCAGAAAAGTGTTGATACACAGCATTGCTGGCCAATGCCATGGCAAGCACCGGCGGATAGTCTGCCAGACATTTCAAACGGTTCCGGGGAGCCTGATGTGGTTTGAAAAACAAGGCCAGTGACAGAGCCAGTTCCTGTGTTTTTACTAATCCCGCATCGACACGACAGGTACCGTATCCGGTTTTGTTGGCAATCCATGTTCCGGCATGTCCCCAGTCCTCTCCAACTGGAATAAAGCGGGGCATCATGTCATTGCAACGTTGCGCCCTCAGAATCCGAATAATTTCTTTGCACGATGTCGGAGTCAGTACTTCATGACGATAGATCAACTGCATCAAATGACACATATCCCGAGCCGTACTGACGGGTTGTTTCATCCGACGCGCATTGGCACCTCCAGGAAGTCCAGAGTAAAGATTGGAATGCTCAAGTCCCCAGGACCGCATGGTTTGAGTCACTTTCACTGGCCCCAGACGATCCACAAGTGTAGCGGTTGCAATATTATCACTGACCATAATCATCAGAATGGCCATATTGTGAAGGGAGAGTTTCTGTCCCGGTATCATGGCGCGCAACACACCATCTCCGGGCCGATGAAACTCCGGTTTCCATGAAAGGGGCTCACTGAGATCGAGCGTCCCTTCCTCGGCTTGACGAAAAAGTTCACAGAGTACAAAAACCTTGCACGCACTGGCGGTGGGTAGAACCTGCTCTTCTCGCAATTTAAACGATCCCGCCCGGTCCAGTCGTAATGCCTGCACGGCAAATATTCCCTGATACTCTCTTTCGAGACCATTCAGATAGTGCTCAAGGGATTCTGTCTTAGGATTTTGGAGGCCAGACAAAGCCATGGAACTGGCGGTCATGGTTCCGCAGCCCAGCACCTTACGACGAGAAAGAAACGGACCGTGCAATCGGTTTCGAATGGAATCAAACATCAATGTTTCTCTTTTCTGATTGGGTAGTTATTTCACCTGGTAACAGATGTATCCGATCTAAAACAATCGTCGGACATAGCCGTACCATGGAACACAACCAACTGTTTCTCTGTTGGGATCTGCTCGTTGGTTTTACACACAGATAAGGCGTCAAGCCATGGATAGCAAACAACATCTGGCGATGGCCACAGGAACCCAGCGTTACATCACCCCTCACATCAGTTGACTGCTTTGTACAACCATAGCGCGCCGGGGAACTTTACGATCTACCGCTAGAATGTACATTTCATCCTGATACGTGATGCAATAATCCGATTGCAGGTCGCTACGTGATTCTTCCATCCGAACAGGAAGATCCAATCTGGAAAAACACGATCTGGCGGGGTCAAAAACAGTCCAAGATCCAATAAAATGATGTGGCTCGCCATCAATCGAGTCCGTCCCGCCTTTCCAGGTCGAATGACAGAAGTAAAGCTTATCACGTAACAGCCAGGCCCCGCTCATATACCCAAACCATTCACCATATCCCGGGACAGCAATGGGCTCTGCCCAGCAACCTGAATCGACATTCAACGGGATAATTCGCCCATTTAAATGGTCGGCAATATATAACGTGTTTCCCTGAAAAACCTTTCCACCAGCCGTAGGCGTTGCGCCCGAATACGGACAGTTGAAATGACCGGTCCATTGATCGGAAGTCAGATCAAAACGCACAATGTCGTTACCGGTATAAGTGCTTCCCCATATTTCTTGTCGCTCAGAATCAACAAACGACATGTAAAGCGTTCCGGACAACAAATAAGGACAACGAAACAACACTCCCTGACCGCTGTCCGGATTCCATTTCAAAACCGCCTGATGACGAGTGTCATAAAGATACAGG
>Ga0310344_10002201_pt1 | contig 14690 bp, 12 predicted proteins | sample HC15DNA20200_MG_FD_203801 | JGI IMG/M metagenome (GOLD analysis project Ga0310344, IMG submission 203801) | Marine microbial communities from station ALOHA, North Pacific Subtropical Gyre - HC15-DNA-20-200_MG | ecosystem: Environmental > Aquatic > Marine > Oceanic | place: Pacific Ocean: North... | reverse complement strand
TTAGAAATTATATATTTTATTCAGCAAAATAAATTATTAGGAGGTTTCGATTCAGATTTGTCTATTTCTGAGGCGGAACTAGAGATTATAAATTCTATTTCAAAAGATATAAATATTTCTACTTTGATAATTTTTTGGCAATTTACTCTTAAGGGATTGGAAGAATTATATATTGTTGCTAATCCAATTTTGTCTCTTGAGATGTTAGTAACTAGACTTATCCATTTAAAAGATATGCCATCATATGAGAACGTTCTAGATTCACTAAAAAAAAATAATCTAACACAGGTTAATGAAAATAACACAAACAAAATAGAATTTAACGAAACGCAAAAAAAAATTTCTCCAAGTAGCGAAAAAGAAATTGATAGTTTATCTAAAGATCAAATCAAAAATACAAGACAGACAAAACCTGAGCTTTCTTCTTTAGATTTAGAAAAATCCACTAAGGATATTGTTATGGAAAAAATTTCGTCTTTAGAGGATTTAATTAATATATCTTCCAAAAAAAAAGAGGTTGAACTTAAGTATGATTTGGAAAAAAATGTTAATCTCATTAAATTTTCTGAAGGTAAAATTGATATAAGTTTTAATGAAAATTTAAGCAAGAATTTTGTTAGAAACTTATCCCAAAAACTGCTCGAGTGGACACAAAAAAGATGGGTTATAACTTTGGCAAAAGGCCCAGGGCAAAAAACATTTTCTGAACTTCAATCTATAAAAAAAAATGAATTGATTGAAAAGGAAAAAAAAGGAGAAATTTACAAAAAATTTAAAGAAACTTTTTCAGATGTTGAACTGATGGAAGTTAAACAAAAAGATTAATTTATGCCTGATTTTACAGATTTAATTTCACAAGCAAAAAAAATGCAAGAAAAAATGAAAGAAACTCAAGAAGTGCTTAAAAAAATAGAAGTAGAAGGAGTCTCGGGCGGAGGAGTAGTAAAAATAACAATGAATGGAGATGGAGAACTCAAAAAAATTACTATCGAGGAATCTTCTTTTAAAGAATCAAAAGAAATTATTGAAGATTTAATTGTGGCTGCCCATAATGATGCAAAGACAAAATTAAAAAAGAAAACATCAGAAGAAATTTCAAAAGTTACAGGTGGAATTGATTTGCCACCTGGATTTAAACTTCCCTTTTAAGGAAAAAATGAACACAAATAATGTAAAAGAGATAGAAAATTTAATAAAATTAATTTCAAAATTACCTGGCCTTGGCCCGAAATCAGCAAAAAGAATAGTACTTAAACTTATTAATAATAGAGAAGAATTAATAAAACCATTGGCAAATACACTGGCGCAGGTTTATAAAAATGTAATTCGTTGTAAGAATTGTGGTAATCTTAAGTCTGTAAACTCAAACTGTACTTGTCTTAATAAAAAATATGATCAAATTTGTGTAGTAGAAAATATAGCTGATATGTGGGCTATAGAAAGCACTGGCATTTATAAAGGGCACTATCATATTTTAGGAGGAACTTTACCTTCACTTGAAAATAAAAAAGATGATGGACTATTACTTTCAGCTTTGATTGATCGAGTAAAAAAAAATTCAGTTAAAGAGGTAATTTTAGCAACAAGTTCTACTATTGAGGGGCAAACTACGGCACACTATATTCAAGATAGCTTAAAAAACATACAGGTTAAGATATCAAAGCTTGCACAAGGAGTTCCCGTTGGTGGAGAAATAGAATTTTTGGATGATGGTACTTTATATTCAGCTTTTAAAAATAGAGGTCCTGTAGTTAGTGACTAGTTTTTTTTTCAATACGTTTAAGATGCAAGATAGGTTCAGTGTAACCAGAAGGTTGTTTTGTACCTTCAAATACTAAATCACAAGCAGCCTTAAACGCAATAGATGTATTTAAGTCATCAGACATACGTTCATAAGAAGCATAACCTTTTAAATCCGGATCTTTAATATTTTGTTTATCTACAATTTCTGCCATTTTTCTCATAGTTTCCAAAACTTGTTTTTTGCTACAAATTTTATGATGAAGCCAATTAGCAATGTGCTGCGATGAAATTCGCAAAGTAGCTCTGTCTTCCATCAAACCAACGTTATTAATATCAGGTACTTTTGAACAACCCACTCCTTGATCTATCCATCTAACAACATAACCTAAAATACCTTGTGCATTATTTTCCAATTCTTTAGTAATTTCTTCTAAGGACCAGTTTGGTCTGTCTGCTATTGGAATTGTAAGGATATCAGATATTTTTGCAGAAGTTCTATTTTTTAATTCTGCCTGCTTAGAAAAAACATCTACTTGATGATAGTGCAACGCGTGAAGTGTGGCAGCAGTTGGTGAAGGAACCCAAGCACAATTGGCTCCAGATTTAGGATGATTAATTTTTTGAGACATCATATCTGCCATTTTGTCTGGTGCAGCCCACATTCCTTTTCCAATCTGAGCTATTCCTGAAAAACCACAAGCCAACCCTACATCAACATTATTATTTTCATATGCTGCGATCCATTTGGAAGACTTCATATCTCCTTTTTTAATCATAGGTCCTGCTTCCATTGAGGTGTGCATTTCATCACCAGTACGATCTAAAAATCCAGTATTAATAAAAACAACTCTATTTTTAACATTTCTTATACACTCTTTTAAATTTAATGTAGTTCTTCTTTCTTCATCCATTATTCCAATTTTAATTGTGTATTTTTTTAAATTTAAAACCTCTTCTACTTTTTCAAATATTGAATTAGTAAAGGCAACCTCATCTGGTCCATGCATTTTTGGTTTTACAATATAAAAAGAATTTGCCCTTGAGTTTTTTCTATTTTTAAAATCATGCATTGCAGCAGCTGTTGTGATAAATGCATCCATTATGCCTTCTGGAATTTCTGACTTATCATTTAATAAAATAGAAGAGTTAGTCATTAAATGTCCCACATTTCGATTAAGCATTAAAGCTCTTCCATGTAATTTAATTTTGGTTCCATTGGGCGAAATATACTCTCTGTCAGGATTTAGTTTTCTTATGAAGGCCAAAGGTTTATTGCCTGTATTTTTTTTTCCTTCATATATTAGATCACCTTTCATTAATCCTAACCAATTTCTATATCCGTGAACTTTATCTTTTGCATCAACAGCAGCAACGGAATCCTCATGATCCATGATTGAAGTTATGGCTGACTCTAAAATCACATCATATATTCCAGCTTTGTCTTTGAGGCCTCCACGTGTTTTATTTTGGTCAAACAAAACGTCTATGTGCAGATTGTTATTTTTAAATAAAAGTGAAGATAGATTGTTTGATTTTTTAGAATAGCCTACAAATTGATTAGAATTTTTAAGTTTTAAGCTTAATTTATTATTTTCAACTTTTGGAATTTGCTGCATATTTTTCCAACTATCATTTTGTAGAGGAATATTAGAATCTAAGAAACCACGAGCATACTCAATCACTTTTTCTCCTCTTATATAATTATATTTTTTTCCGCGTTCAGCACCATTTGACTCTGAAATTACATCTGTTCCATATAAAGCATTGTATAAACTTCCCCATCTAGCATTGGCTGCGTTTAAGGAATATCTTGCATTCATTACCGGCACAACTAACTGGGGTCCTGCAATATTAGAAATTTCAGGATCTACATTTTTTGTTTCTATTGAAAAGGCTGGCCCTTCTTTAACTAAATATCCTATTTCTTTTAAAAAATTTTCATAAGCTTTTGGATCAAATTCTTTACCTTTATTATCGATATGCCATTTATCTATCTTTTTTTGCATTTCTTCTCTGATAGAAAGAAGTTTTTTATTTATAGGAGCTAATTCATACACAGCTTTATCGAATCCAGACCAAAATTTTTTTGGATCGATATTTGTACCTGAAAGAAGATCATTATTAACAAATTTTAACAACTCTTCTTCTACTGATAATCTATCTTGTTGAATATAATTCATGTTAAGACAAATTTTTGCCACTAATTTTTATATTTATATATATTTTTAATCAAGTATTATTAAATTAAAGAAATGAAAAATTATTTAGATTTTGAGCGAGATATCAAACTTTTAGAGGAAGAACTTGATAAAGTAAAAGATCCTTTTAACAAAGAAGGAATATCTGAAGTTGATACTTCAAAAATATCTGATTTACAGAAACAGATTGATGAAAAACTAAAAGAATCATATTCAAATTTAAATGAATGGCAAAAAACTCAAGTAGCAAGACATGAAGAGAGGCCCAAAGCTAAATTTTTTATAGAAAATTTATTTACAAATTTTATTAATTTATCAGGAGATAGAAGGTTTTCTGAAGACGAAGCTGTTTTAGCAGGTTTTGCTCAATTTGAAGGCAGATCTGTTTTGGTTATAGGCCAAGAAAAAGGCGAGGATCTTGACAGTAGACTTAAAAGAAATTTTGGAATGATGCGACCTGAAGGTTACAGAAAATGTATTAGATTAATGAAACTGGCAAATAAATTTAATATTCCTGTTGTTTCATTTATTGACACACCGGGAGCTTATCCAGGAATAGGAGCTGAACAAAGAGGTCAAGCTGAAGCGATAGCAAGCTCAATAGAATGTTGCATGTCATTGGAAGTGCCAATCATTTCAATTATTATTGGAGAAGGAGGTTCAGGTGGAGCGATAGCTTTAGCTTCTGCTAACAAAGTTCTAATGCTTGAAAATGCAATTTACTCAGTCATATCTCCAGAAGGATGTGCCTCTATATTGTGGAGAGAGCCGAGCAAGTCATTAGAAGCAGCAAAAGCCATGAAGTTAACCTCAGATGAACTTTTGAAAATTAATATAATTGATGAAATAATAAAGGAACCTTTGGGTGGTGCTCATAGAGGTAAAGAAGATATTGTTTTTTCTGTTAAATTAACTTTGTTAAAAAATTTAGAAGAATTTAAAAATTATTCCAGACAGGAAATATTTGATCATAGACGGAAAAAATTCTTAAATATTGGAAAACAAAAAAGTTTTGCACCATTTTCGAGCAGCAAATTTAGTTTAATTGAAAAAAGCGGTTTGAGTAAATTTTTCGAAAAGGATTACCTAAAATTTAAAAATAAATTAATAATAATTTCTTTATTGTTGTTAGCTTTAATATTGATAATTATTAAATAATTTATAAAGCTCCGCAACAGTGTTTATATTTTTTTCCTGTAGCTGGACATTTTTCATTTCTTGATATTTTTTCATTTTTTTTAATCACCAAAAGACAATTTGGACTATTTCTTGGACCATTATTTTTATTAGATGTTTCTTGATTTGTTACGTTATTTTGAGCAACAACTTCTAAATTATTTAGAAATGTAATGAGGTCAGTTTTTATTTTATTTAACAAACCTTCGAATAGTTTGAATGCTTCTCTTTTAAATTCTTGCAGTGGATCTTTTTGAGCATATCCACGTAATCCAACCACCTGTCTTAAATGTTCAAGGTATTGCAAATGCGATCTCCATAGGAAATCTATAGTTTGTAGAAATACTCTTTTTTCAAGTTCTAAATTTGATTTTTCTGTCAATATTTTACTTCTTTTATTTCTAAATTCGTTAAATTTATTTTTTAATGAATTTTCAAATTCTGTATTTTTCATTTTTATTATGCTTGTTAATTCTTCATCTTTAAATGATCTACCCATCATAGGTTTAATTACAGTTTTAAAAGCTTCGAGTTGGCCATTTCTTTCGTAAATTGTTTTGTCGTTTGAAAATTGTTTTATTAAATCTTCCAAAAAGGAATTTATCACGTTGCTAATATCGTTAGATTTAAGAATTTCCATTCTTTGTTCAAAAATGACCTTTCTTTGGTCGTTCATTACGTCATCAAATTTTAGTAAAGTTTTTCTAATATCAAAGTTTCTTGCTTCTACTCTTTGTTGTGCTCTCTCCAGAGCTTTATTTATCCAAGGATGGTCAATAGATTCCCCTTCCTTTAAACCAAATTTTTTCATTATTCCATCTATAGATTCAGATCCAAATATTCTCATCAAATCATCTTCAAGACTAATATAAAAAATCGATTTGCCAGGATCTCCCTGTCTTCCTGAACGACCTCTTAATTGATTGTCAATTCTTCTACTTTCATGTCTTTCTGTGCCAATGACAAATAATCCTCCATTTTTCTTAACTTCATTTTTTTCTTGTAAAATTGATTCTTTTTTAATTTTTAACTCTTCTTTTGATAAGTTAGTTTGATTTCCTCCCAGCTGTATGTCTGTTCCTCGTCCAGCCATATTAGTTGCAATTGTAACTGAGTTTAATTTTCCGGCTTCAGCTATTATTTTTGCCTCTTGTTCATGTTGTTTTGCATTTAACACACTGTGATCAATTTTTTTTGTTTTTAAAAGTTCAGAAATTTTTTCAGATTTTTCTATACTAGTTGTTCCCACCAGTATAGGTTGTTTTTTGTTACTACAGTCTTCTATTTTTTCAACAATAGCTTTATATTTTTCTTTTTCAGTTCTAAAAATTTGATCATTCACATCTTCCCTAATCATTTCCACATTAGTTGGTATAGAAACTGTTTTTAATTTATAAATATCATAAAATTCTTCTGCTTCAGTCATCGCTGTTCCTGTCATACCAGATAATTTTTCGTAAAGCCTAAAGTAATTTTGATATGTGATAGATGCTAATGTCTGATTTTCACTTTGTATTTCTACGTTCTCTTTTGCTTCTAATGCTTGATGAAGGCCATCTGAAAATCTTCTTCCTTCAAGCACCCTTCCAGTAAACTCATCAATTATTTGTACTTTATTGTCTCTGACAATGTAATCGGTATCTTTTGAAAACAGCAAGTTTGCTTTTAAGGCTTGGTTAATATGATGAACTAAATTAATATTTTGTGGATCATAAAAATTATTATTTTTTAAAATTCCATAAGTTTTTGATAATTTCTCTATTTTATCTATACCTTTCTCAGAAAGCATTACATTTTTATTTTTTTCATCAAGTTCGTAATCCGGCTTGTCAAGATTTTGAATAAATTTATTACTTACAAAGTACTGATCCGATTTATCTTCTGTCTCTCCAGAAATTATTAATGGGGTTCTAGCTTCATCTATAAGAATACTATCTACTTCATCAACAATACAGAATGAGTGGCTTCTTTGTACCATTTGGTTAATATCATATTTCATGTTATCTCTTAAATAATCAAATCCAAATTCATTATTGGTGCCGTAAGTTACATCACAATTATAATTTTTTTTTCTATTTTCGTCGTCCATAGTATTCGTGATACATCCAACGGAGAGACCCAAAAAATTATATATTTGGCCCATCCAAACAGAATCTCTTTTAGCCAAATAGTCATTAACTGTAACGACATGAACTCCTTTATTTGTTAAAGCATTTAAATAAACTGGCAAAGTTGAAACTAAAGTTTTTCCCTCTCCAGTTTTCATTTCAGCAATTTTACCTTGATGAAGAATAATTCCACCCATCAGCTGAACATCATAGTGACGTTCGCCCAAGGTTCTCTTTGCGGCCTCTCTTACAATGGCGAATGTTTCTGGCAGCAGATCATCAAGTTTGGTACCATTCTTAACCTTTAGTCTTAATTCGGCAGTTTTATTGGGGAAATCATCATCGGAAATTTGTTTAATACTTGACTCAAACGTATTAATTTTTTCAACGACAGACTTGAGTTGGTCAAGCTCTCTTTGACTTGAATTTTTTACAAATTTGCCGATAATCTTACCAATGTTTAACATAAATAATTTTTTTTTTGCAAAGCAACATAAACTATATTAATTCAATAAGACTTATATAATCATTAATAATGAATTTTAAACACAAATGACCGTAAACCTTAAAAATTTTCTCAATCCTAAAATCAAATTGTCAAAAATGGGTGAATTTCAAGAATTACAGCCAATTGAAGGATTAGAAGTATCTTCAATATCTGCTGATCTTTATGGAGATGGAAGAGATGATTTAACACTCTTTTATTTTAAAGATGGAGCAAATTTTGCAGCAATATACACAACCTCCAAAGTTACATCAGCTAGCATTAATTGGAATTTAAAAATTAAAAGAAACTTTGTAAAAGCTTTACTTGTAAATACGAAAAATGCTAACACTTTTACAGGAATTAGAGGAGCTCAGGGATTAAAAGAAATCGCACATTCCTTATCAAAAGCATTAACTTTAAAATCATCTCAATCTCCCAAAGGTGTAAGTGAAGTTGTTAAAATTACTGATCTATTATTTGCATCAACTGGTGTAATAGGAGAAGATTTTCCATATTTAAAAATAAAAAATAATATTACTGAATTAGTAAAAAAATTAAGGGAAGACCAAAATAAATTTGTCTGGTTTAAGGCTGCCAGCGCTATAATGACAACTGATACAAGGCCAAAACTTGCTTATGAAGAATGTAAAATAGGAAACAAGCTTGTAAAGATTTCAGGCATTGCCAAGGGATCGGGAATGATTCAGCCAAACATGGCAACAATGTTATCTTTTATATTTACTGATGCAAATATTCCTTCAGTTTTTTTAAAAGCTATTTTAAAAAAAGTTGCAACCACCACTTTTAATTCTATAACCGTAGATAGTGATACTTCTACAAATGATATGGTTGGTATTTTTGCAACAAGAAAAGCAAAAAATTATAAAATCTATAATGTACTAGATCCAAAGTTACAAGATTTTGAAAAGGCTTTACATAGACTGTGTCTAAATCTAGCTAAGCAAATTATTGTAGATGGAGAAGGTGCAAAAAAATTTATAACAATAAAAGTTATTGGAGCAAAATCTAATTCAATGGCAAAAAATATTGGATTTTCAATTGCTAACTCACCTTTATTTAAAACTGCTATAGCAGGAGAGGATCCAAACTGGGGAAGAATTGTTATGGCAATAGGAAAATCAGGAGAAAATGTTGTGGCTAATAAAATTCAGATAAAAATTGGAAATTTTTTGGTAGCTGAACAAAGTAAAGTAGCTAAAGATTATAATGAAAAAGATTTAAAAGAATATATGAAATGGGATTCTATTGATCTTGAAGTAAATTTAAACATAGGAAATTCCTCTCATACAGTTTATACTTGCGACTTTACTCACGACTACATTGATATAAATGCAGACTATAGAAATTAATACTTGTTTTTTTTTAAACAAAAACTAAATTAGTAGAGCTACAGATGATAAAATATAATTTGGCATGTAAGTGTGGAAAAACTTTTGAAAGCTGGTTTTCGAGCTCTTCTGAGTACGATTCACTAAGAAAAAGAAAATTTTTAAGTTGTATTTATTGCAACTCAACATCAGTTAGAAAATCAATTATGGCTCCAAACTTATCTGGCAAAACAAATAAAAAAAATCAAGAATCTAAACAAGCTAAAAATTTGAAAAAACAACTTTTAGCATTCAGAAAATATGTAGAAAAAAATTGTAAAGATGTTGGTGAAAACTTTTCTCAAGAAGCAAGAACCATACACTACGACAAAAAAACATCAAAAGGTATATATGGCAAAGCTAGCCCTGAAGAAACTGCCGAACTACTAGAAGAAGGGATAGATGTTGTAACCATACCGTGGGTAAATAAATCAGAAAACTAATTTTTGAGAAAAGTAGAAATATAATTTACCGATGTATCCGAACTTTTGTTCCAAGTTCTATTAATTAAGTTAAATTTCATTCCAATTACTTCATCAATAGTAAAATTTCTTGTAGTAACAATTGTTTTTAGTTCAGAGGGAGTTATAAATTTATTCCAGTCGTGAGTACCTATCGGCAGAAATCTTAAAACTTATTCAGCTACCAATATTTATTGCAAATAAGATTTAAGATTCCTGTTTATTGTTGCAACAAACATTATTCCTTTTTTTTCAAGAAGTGATGAACAATTTTGTATAAATAAATCCACATTTGAAACATGTTCTACAACTTCCATATTTAAAATTACGTTAAATTTTTTTTCTATTGTCAATTTTTCGGGCGATGAATGTATATAATCTATATCTAAACCCATTTCTTTTGCATGTAATTTTGCAACCTCAATATTCTTTTTTGAAGCATCTATCCCAGTTACTTTTGCTCCTAATCTTTTTAAGGGTTCGCACAATAATCCACCTCCACAACCAATATCTAAAATACTTATCTTTTTTAACGGTTCGTTGTTTTTTAAATTTAGTCCAAAATATGAAATTAGTTTTTCCTTAATAAATTTAATTCTTGCTGGATTAAATTGGTGTAATGGCTTGAATTTTCCATTTGGATTCCACCAATCTTTAGCCAATCTTGAAAATTTTTCTACTTCTATTTTATCAATTGTGCTCAAACTTTCTCAACCTAGATTCTCTTGTGAATTTTTATAATTAAGAGTATTTATTACCAAATATTGTATAAAGTAAATATGTTATTTTAAACTATGAAAAGATTAGTTCTTAAATTTGGCGGCTCCTCTGTTGGAAGCATAAAAAAAATTAAGAAAGTTGCCAATATTATAAAAAAAAAACATGCAGAAGGTAATGAAATCATCGTTATCATTTCTGCGATGTATGGTGTCACTAATGATTTAATAAAAAAATCAAAACAGGTTAGTAAAAACTTTGATAGTAAGGAATTTGATGTTTTGCTTTCTACAGGAGAACAGGTTTCTAATTCTCTTTTAGCAGGTGCCTTAATTGATTTAGGAATTAAATCAAGATCATGGATGGGTTGGCAAGTTCCAATACTTACAGATGGAAATCACACTTCTTCACAAATAGTTAAAATTAGAACTGACGAAATTTTAAATTTCATCTCAAAAAGGGGCGTGGCAGTGATTGCGGGTTTTCAAGGAATTTCAACACAAAGTAGAATTACCACTTTGGGTCGCGGTGGCTCTGATTTGTCTGCTGTGGCAATAGCAAAATTTTTTAAAACAGATTCTTGTGAGATTTATACCGATGTTAAGGGTGTTCTTACTACTGATCCTTTTATAAATAAAAAGGCAAAAAAAATTGACAAAATATCTTATGAAGAAATGTTAGAGATGGCTTCCTTAGGGGCGAAAGTTATGCAACCAAATGCAGTTCAAGCTTCTATGGTTGATGATATTCCTGTTCATGTAAGATCCACCTTTTCAAATAATCCTGGGACAAAAATAATTTCTGAAGGTGAAATTGACTACAAAAAAGTAGTGACAGGCATAGCCTATTCAAAAGGCAATGCTAAAGTTTCAATCGTAGGAGTTGTTGATAAACCTGGTGTTGCTGCTGATGTTTTTGAACCTATTGGTAAAAATAATATTAATATTGATATGGTAATTCAAAATACTTCTTTGGATGGCAAAAAAGCAAATATAACTTTTACTATTAAAAGGGAAGATTTAAAGAAAACATTAAATTTAATTAAAAAAAATAAACAAAAATTAAATTATAATAAAATAACGCATGATGATAAGCTTGCAAAAGTATCAATTATTGGAGCTGGAATGATAGCAAGCCCAGGAGTGACGCACAAAATGTTTAGATCTTTAGCTAATGCAAAAATAAATATTTTAGCAATTTCAACATCAGAAATAAAAATTTCAGTTTTAGTTAAAGAAATTATGACGCAAAAGGCAGTCAAAGCTTTACACAAAACTTTCAAATTAGATTAATAATATGAACCTAAGACCATTTAGAAATATAAAAAGAAGAAAAACTAAAAAAATTAAGTTAGGCAATGTTGAGATTGGAGGCGATGCTCCAATATCGGTTCAATCTATGACAAATACTCTAACAACAGACATAAAGGCAACGATTAAACAAATCAATGAACTTGAAAAAGCAGGAGTTGATATAGTTCGAGTGTCTTGTCCAGACAAGGACTCATCATTAGCATTAAAAAAAATTATTAAAAATGTTAATGTACCTATAGTAGCTGATATTCATTTTCACTATAAACGAGCCATAGAAGCAGCAACCTCTGGAGCACACTGTTTAAGAATTAATCCAGGTAATATTGGTTCCAAGAAAAGAGTCCAAGAAATTCTTAAAGCTGCAAAAACAAACAATTGTGCAATAAGAATTGGAGTTAATTCTGGATCTTTGGAAAAAAAATTGCTTGAAAAATATAAAGAACCGTGCCCTGAGGCATTAGTAGAAAGTGCTATTAACAATATTAAATTACTGGAAGATGAAGATTTTTTTAATTTTAAAATAAGTGTTAAATCGTCTGATATTTTCTTGGCCACAAAAGCTTATCGGGCTCTTTCTAAAGTTTCTAATTATCCTTTACATTTGGGCATAACGGAAGCTGGAGGATTAATTCCTGGAAGCATTAAATCATCTATCGGTATGGGGATATTACTAATGGAGGGAATTGGTGATACTATAAGAGTTTCTTTGTCAGATGATCCTATTGAGGAAGTTAAGGTAGGTTACGAAATTTTAAAGTCATTAAATTTAAGACACAGAGGAGTAAACATTATATCATGTCCTTCTTGTGCTAGACAGGCTTTTCCAGTTGTTAGTACTGTAAAAATTTTAGAAAAACAACTTTCACATATTAAGGAATCGATAACAATATCAATTATAGGATGCGTGGTTAACGGTCCTGGAGAAGCTGCTCAAACCCAAATTGGATTAACAGGGGGCGGAAAAAATAATCACATGATGTATCTTTCAGGTATACCTCATCATAAAGTAGCAAGTAATAAAATAATAGATGAAGTTGTAAGTTTAGTTGAAAAAAAATCAAAAGAATTACGAAATAGTTAAATTAAACAAAAATGATTCCAATAGAAAAAGTTAAGAAAATAATTGATACTTATAAAAATTTAGAAAAAGAACTTGCGTCTGGCAATATAGATAAGAAAGATTTGGTAAAAAAATCAAAAGAATACTCTAGTATTGGAGAAGTTATAAAAGAAGCAAAAGGATATATTAATTTTCAAAAAGATAAGGAAGAGCTAGACAAAATAGTTGAAGACAAAAGCAGCGACAAAGAAATGGTACAGTTAGCAAAAAGTGAATTAAATCAATTATTAAGAGAAAAAGATGAATATGAGAAAGTACTAAAAGTTTACCTTCTGCCAAAAGATGATGCCGATTCAAAAAATGCAATACTAGAAATAAGAGCTGGTACGGGCGGTTTAGAAGCAACTTTATTTGTGGCTGATCTATATAAAATGTATGAAAAAGTTTGTTTAAATAAAAAATGGAAATTTGAAATTATAAATATATCTAAAAGTGAAGCAGGAGGTTTTAAAGAAGTAATTTTGTTAATAAAAGGAAATAATATTTATTCATTTTTAAAATTTGAATCAGGAGTTCACAGAGTGCAAAGAGTACCAGAAACAGAAACGCAGGGTAGAGTTCACACTTCAGCAGCTACAGTGGCAGTTTTGCCGGAAGCAGAAGAAGTAGATGTTAAAATAAATGATAAAGATTTGAGAATTGATGTTTTCAGATCAAGTGGTCCTGGCGGTCAATCGGTTAACACAACAGATAGTGCCGTTAGAATTACACATTTACCAACCGGAATTGTTGTGAGTCAACAAGATGAAAAATCACAACACAAGAATCGTTCTAAAGCAATGAAAATATTAAGATCAAGAGTTTATGAAGCTGAAAGAGAAAAAAAAGATAGAGAACGGTCAATAGAAAGAAAAAATCAAATAGGATCTGGAGATAGGTCTGAAAGAATTAGAACATATAATTTTCCACAGGGAAGAGTCACTGATCATAGAATAAACATGACCTTGCATAAGTTGCAAGAATTTTTAAGCGGAGATGCTTTCGATGAATTAACACAAAACTTGATGATACAAGATCAAGAAATCAAATTAGCTAACCTGAAACAATAAAATGATTTTACAAAATACAATAAAAAAGGCTTCACAGTTTTTAAAAAATAACAACATAAGCTCACATCAATTAGATGCTGAAATAATTCTTTGTAATATTATGAAAATTAAGAAAGAATTTTTATTAACAAATGGCCACTTAGATATTTCAGCAAACATTTTAAAAAAATTTAATTTAGCTGTGAACAGGAGAGCCAAAAGTGAACCAGTAGCTTATATAACAGGAATTAAAGAATTTTGGAGTGAAGATTTTGTTGTAAATCGAAATACTCTTGTGCCAAGACCCGAAACAGAACTATTAATTTATAAAGTTGTAGATTTTTATAAAAATAAAAAAATAGACATTCTTGACATAGGAACTGGATCTGGCTGTATATTGCTTGCAATATTAAAAGAATTAAATTTTTCTTCAGGAATTGGCATAGATATCTCAATCGAGGCTATCAGAACAGCCGAAATAAATTCCAAAAATTTAAATTTATCTCACCGATCAAAATTTCAGGTTTGTGATTTGGAAAAATTTAACTCAGGTATTTATGACTTAATTGTCTCTAATCCACCATATATTCCATCAAAAGATTTAAAAAAATTGAGCAAAGATATACTAAATTTTGAACCGATGGTTGCTTTAAACGGTGGACAAGATGGTCTTAATCTTATAAAGAAAGTTATTTACCGATCTTCTAAGTTGTTAAAAAAAGATGGTTTGCTAGCTATAGAGATAGGACACAGTCAATATAAAAGAGTTTTAAATGTGCTGAAACTTTGTGGTTTTGACGAAATTAGCAAAGAATATGATTATAATAGCAATGTACGTTGCATAATAAGCACAAAAACAAGGAATTTCTAAATTTTAACAAAATTATTTTGACAAATTAAAATGTTAATTAGTAAGATAATATGAACCTTTATATAAAAGGGTATTTCAAT
>Ga0310344_10002200_pt1 | contig 14690 bp, 11 predicted proteins | sample HC15DNA20200_MG_FD_203801 | JGI IMG/M metagenome (GOLD analysis project Ga0310344, IMG submission 203801) | Marine microbial communities from station ALOHA, North Pacific Subtropical Gyre - HC15-DNA-20-200_MG | ecosystem: Environmental > Aquatic > Marine > Oceanic | place: Pacific Ocean: North... | reverse complement strand
GGAATGCCCGATGATAAGAAACACCACAACGCGCAACTGGACTTCCGTTTAAAGGGGATGACAAATGACCAACTACGTCAAACCTGGCTGAAGGCTGTTGTACCACTCTGCGAGGAACTCGGCTACAATTTGCCAGCATATTACGACCAAGGTGCGGACCAGGTCGAACTCGAATATGAACTGCCATGTCAATACGACCCCGAAGAACGACGGTGGCTTTTTGACGAGACTTTAACCTGGAAACAGGTATTTGAGCGTTGGAAGGGACGGGGGCCGATGAATGAAGTGTATGTGGACTCGCTCCGCAGGAGTCGGTTTAGCGTCGAGAAACTCCTCTCCACGTGACAGCGCAATCGATGCCGGTCTTGTCCGTGAATCGAGATGCCCACCAAAGGGACACCTCGTACAAGTTGCAGTGCGACGAACAGATGAACTTGGCCGCTGTTCTAAAAGAGACCCGCGGTCTTCGAATTGACCTGCCTCCGCCCCCAGACCCTCCCCGCGCACCTCAAGACCTCACCGAGCGAGCACGATATGCTCTCTATGAAGTGATGGACCCTGAACTCCCAATCTCGATCCTCGACTTAGGTCTCGTTTCGGACATTGCGGCAGACGAACTAACTGGCGTGGTCTCGGTCTCCCTGACCTTCACGGCCACAGCATGCCCTTGCATGGATTTCATTAAATGGGATGTGCGCGAACGCCTACTAGAAGATGATGACATCTGCGAGGTGGAGATCAATACTGTATGGGACCCGCCGTGGACGAGCGCTAAGATCTCCAATCGTGGACGTAAAATACTGGAATCATTTGGAGTCGCTCTTTGAAAAACGACGGAATTACGACGGGCTTCCCTGACGAACAGATATATGAGGTGTTTGCTCGTAAACAACGGGCTGATCGATTCGAACACGTTGGGACCATCACTGCACCCAATCGAAAATTGGCGCGGGTTTATGCTTGGCAAACTTACGATGAGGCTAAGTGGTTTGAGATGACAGTGGCACCACGAACAGCATTTTCTGCGGTCAATCTCACTCAGGCTCCGTTCACTTTGGGAGGAGCTCCACCGATGGGACAAGGATCTGTGGCGGATAACGATTCGACGCCAGGGTATGGAACTCCTGCCGAATCATGAATATGCATAAACCGTAAGCCTATAGAGACAAGTGACTGAAACAACAAAAAGTGGGTTCAAGTCAGCCGCAGAACTCCCAGACGACCTCCATAGCCACCTAGGCATCCTGTTGTTGAGCTTAGCCGACAACAAGAGGATGTTAGGAATTCGCTACTCGGACTGGATCTTAGGCGCACCATCTGTAGAGGCCGGCATCGCATGCTCTGCAATGGCACAGGACGAATGGGGACACGGTCGGATCATCTACTCAATGTTGAAGGACTTTGGGCATGATCCCGCCGCACTCGAACACGAGCGGACATCCGAAGAATATCGGAGTTCTGAGCTGCTTGACTGTGACGTCTCATCTTGGCCCGAGTTGCTCGCACTCAATTTCCTTTGGGACACTGCAATTTCAGTTCAGGTTGAGATGCTCCTGGAAAGTTGCTTCGAACCGATCCATTACAAGGTTCGCAAACTTCTAGAAGAAGAACGTTTCCACTTCGATCACGGGAGCGGCTGGACATCTCGTCTCATGACATCGGATGAAGGTAAAAACGCCCTTGGGAAAGCCTTTGCAACGGCCTGGAACGCCTGTCTTCGGTGGTTCGGACCTGAAAACGACCCGCTGATAGAAGCGCTAGTTGAAGGCGGTATCGTGTCAACCAATGCAGATTGCGCACGTATGCGTTGGCTCAATCGTGTTGGACCGACAGTCAGAGATCTCGGCCTAGTATATACAGAAAACTCAGAGTGGGTTAGTGAACCTACTCCGGACTGGAACGGTTGGTCCCCCGTACGTCGGCGCGCATCCGAGGGTGGACCTGATGCGGACTCGTTAGCTCGAGCCCGTGGAGACCGCAATCGATCGCTACTCTAATATTAACTATTGACCGCTCCTTTCGACTCAGCCACCTACTAACCATGAGCGAGAAAAACAATTGCGAGCCGAAAAAAACGACTCGTCATTGATAGACGAGCCAGTAAAATCAGAATCTCTTCCAAAATCGATCCCGTGCCCGTTCTGCGATTCGGCCGACACGGATCAGTTTTCATCTTTTGGAGGACAGGCATCGACAAGCCAATATTATTGCAACGGTTGTCGAACCGTGTTTGAAACCATGAGGTGGCGTTGAGTTGGCTTAAGGCGGATGAGGGCAGTGTCCATTTGGCAGTACGAGTCCAACCGCGATCCAGCCAAACCGGAATCGCTGGCCTATTTGACAATGCTCGGAAGATCCGCCTCACTTCTTCCACCCCTAAACTGTGCCGCTAACGAGGCATTAGTACCATTTCTAGCGAAACAACTGCAGCGACCAAGATCCTACACGGTCACCACAACCACATTAAATCATTATGGATTCAGGGGGCAGACGAAAAATCTGTCCGTTCAGCTCTTGGGAACCTTAAGTAGTCCCCACCTCTCCCATCGGACCTTTTCCGATTAGTATGTCCCAATGTCTAAACACGGCCATCTAGATTTCATCCGCCAGATCGTCGAAGACGATATTGCATCCGGTAAGCACGGTGGCCGGGTGCTTACACGGTTCCCTCCAGAGCCCAATGGCTTCTTACACATCGGTCACGCCTCAGCTGTTTGTTTGAACTTTGGAGTAGCAGCCGAATACGGAGGCAGAACGACACTGCGCATGGATGATACAAATCCGACTACTGAGGACCCAGACTATGTCGACGCAATTGCGCGAGATATCGCATGGTTAGGATTCGAGTGGGAAGGTGGGGTGCGCTATGCTTCAGATTACTTTGGGGCCCTCTACAAACTCGCACTTCAGATGATCAAGGATGGGCTTGCTTACGTCGACAGTCTATCGGAAACCGAGATTCGCGAGTATCGCGGGACAGTTAAAGAACCAAGCCGTCCGAGCCCATACCGTGACCGTTCGATCAAAGAAAACCTAGATCTATTCAAAAAGATGAGGGATGGGGCGTTCCAAGACGGAGAACATGTCCTCCGAGCAAAAATTGATCTCGCGGCTCCCAATATGAAAATGCGTGATCCACTGATGTACCGGATCCGTCATGCCAGTCACTATCGTACGGGTAACACCTGGCCAATTTATCCTTTCTACGACTGGGCCCATGGACAGTCAGACGGGATCGAGGGAATCACGCATTCGATCTGTACGCTTGAGTTTCAGGACAATCGCGAGTTGTACGATTGGTTTATCGAACACACGCGACCGGCGTGCGCCGAAATCGATGCAATTCCGGGGGCAGAGGGAGGAGGGGGTTCTAACCTCGGGTCATGGAACCCACGCCCACGTCAGTACGAGTTCGCACGACGAAATCTAGACTACACAGTCGTTAGCAAACGTCGACTCCTTGAGCTTGTTCGCGAGGAACATGTAGCTGGGTGGGATGACCCTCGCATGCCTACCATCGCCGGGATGCGGAGACGTGGAATTCCAGCCGAAGCTATCCGCACCTTTTGTGGTCAGATCGGGGTTGGAAAGGCGGATAACCGGATCTCCATTGAGACGCTTGACTGGGCAGTCCGAGAAGCGCTTAACCTCCGAACTCCGCGCGTGATGGGAGTACTTGATCCGCTTCGGGTTGTCATTGAAAACTATCCAGAGGGCGAGGTCGAGTGGTTGAAGGCCCCGTACTTTCCGCAGGATGTGCACGATCCTCCGGAAGGGTGGCCACAAACCCGAAAAATCCCCTTCTCACGAACCCTCTACATCGAATGTGGTGACTTCTCTCTGCAACCACCAGCCCGCTTCCAAAGACTAACTGTGGGCCGTGAAGTCCGCCTGCGTCATGGATACTTTGTAACCTGCACAGACGTCATTCAAGATGAAACAGGTACGGTTACAGAGGTTCGATGCACATATGATCCTGACACACGAGAAGGCTCAGCACCCGACGGACGTAAACCCAGTGGAACAATCCACTGGGTTTCTGCAGACCATTCCGTGTCAGCCCAGATTTGTCTCTACGACCGCCTTTTCAGCAGCCCTGACCCTATGGCAGGAGTGGAGGATTTCTCGGAAACTCTCAACCCAAACTCTCTCGAGGTGCTCCAAGGGGCACAGCTTGAACCCAGTGTGGTCGATGATCCTCCAGAGACCACATACCAGTTCGAACGCGTCGGCTACTTTGTCCGAGATCAGACGACGGACTCTGGTGCAGAAATTGACCCCGAAACGAACCTAGTCTTTACTCGAACGGTGGCACTGCGCGATACATGGGGTAAATCTTCTCCGGGGAGACACACTTCCCCCAAAAGAGACGAAAAAGTCGAAATCCTTCCTTTAGTTGGGGTGGATAGTGGATTTAAAGAACGGGAGAAAGCTCGAGCATCCAATCCCATACTTAAGGCCGCATACGACCGATTTACTGCTGACCTTAAACTTACCGAAGACCTAGCCGATCTCCTTAGCAATTCCGAAGATTCCGTGACTTTCTACGAAGATGCACTTGCAACAGGGGTAGATTCAGCACTGCTAGCCAATTGGGTTATCCACGAAGTACGGGGGGTTTCAGACGATAACCAAACCTCTGCACTCAAGCCCGAGGCTCTTGGCGCTCTCATCAGCCTAGTCGAGGACCACTCCATCTCTCGAGCGGTCGCCAAGACGGTACTGACGCAACTAGTTACCTCTGGAGGCGATCCGCGCGAAATAGTTGAAGTAGAGGGGCTCGGCCGGATTGCGGATGTCGAGATGATTCGCAATATCGTTGCACAAGTCGTAGATGAACATCCGTCCGAGGTCAAACGGTTTCAGGAAGGGCAGATTAGCTTAGCAGGGTTCTTCGTGGGCCAGGTCATGAAGGCCACCAGTAATCGTGCAGACCCAGCTATGGTTAAGAAAATTGTCGAGGAGAGATTGCATGCCGGAACTTGATGGTTGGAGGTCAGTAGGTATTCGAACAAGAGTTGCCGCACTGGTCCTCATAGCTGCCGCATGGCCCTTGGCAGCACAAGAGCCCCCCACGACAGACAGCATTGTGTCGCTACGTGAACTCATTGTATCCGCAGCCAGAACTGAGACTTCAGTTGGTGAAACCCCCATAAATGTGACCGTAGTTACGCGCGAACAGCTTCGCCTATCAGCAGGGCAGACTCTCCAAGACGTTCTCCAAGAAATTCCGGGACTCAACTTCCGTTTCCCATTCCAAGCAAGCGTCGCTCACCCATCCTGGCAGGCTGTAACACTGCGGGGGCTAGGAGGGACCGCAGCCAGTCGTACCCTTGTTCTGGTGGATGGTGTGCCACTCAATGACCCATATTTCGGCTGGGTACGTTGGAGTCAGGTCCCGGTTGAGATTATCGATCGTATCGAAATTGTTCGAGGCGGTGCGACAGTGAGTTGGGGTGGCCAAAGCTTAGCTGGGGTGGTGCACGTGATAACTCGGTCTCCTCGCACATCGAACCTCTCCGTGGGAGCACAGGGCGGAAGCCAATCGACTTTTCGTGGTGATGCGATGGGCTCTTTTTCACGAGATCGCATAAACGGATACCTCGCGGGAGAGTTCTTTGACAGTGGCGGGTACACGTTAACTGAGGAGAGTCTCCGAGGGACCATCGACATACCTTCAGCATCTGATCATGCCACTCTGCGAGGAAAAATCGAGATTCAAGCGAACGATCGCCTTCGCCTACATGCTCAAGGGAACTATTTCGATCAGGATAAGGCAAACGCCACACCCCTGCGCAACAATTCCACCCAAGCAGGATTGGCACAGTTTGGGGCCACACTACTAAGTGATAATGGAACCAGCCTTGCACTAAACATGTTTTTTCAAAAACAGACGTATATCAACTCGTTCTCCAGCCCGGCTGCCAACCGAAACAGCGAAGTGCCATCCATCAGCCAGGACGTTCCGTCTTCCGGCATCGGTACAAGCCTAGTTTGGGACCGACCAAATATTGGGGCCCACTCTTTCACGCTTGGAGCAGATGTGCTTCACTCTTCGGGTGATGCCAGCGAAGAGTATCTCTTCTCAGACGGCTCCTTCACGCGTGGGCGAGATACAGGTGGTGACCAGGTCCTACTGGGCTTGTTTGCCCAAGACCGAATCCGACTCGACGATCGGTGGCAGGTTCATGCCGGTGTCCGACTCGACGTGTGGCGTAATACAGACGGGTTCCGACGGATTACCCAACTGACCACGGGAGAGGTCACAACCGACAACACTTTCGATGGTCGAAGTGAGGTGCGGCTGAGCCATAATGTTGGGTTTCTAACTGACGCATCCGACCAAGTGTCACTGAGAGGTAGCTTTTATAGCGGGCTCCGTGTCCCAACCCTTAATGAGCTCTACAAACCCTTCCGGGCTGCCGGGGGTGTAGTCACCGAGGCAAACGCAAACCTTGATCCTGAGCGCGTACTCGGAGCTGAACTCGGAATCGACATCCAGCCAGATCCGACGATACTACTTCGATTCACTGGCTTTTGGTCGCGTGTGAGTGATGCAATCCTCGACGTAACCGTACAAGAAGCCACGGCTTCAGGGGTGATCGCACCATGCGGGTTTGTACCGGCTGGCGGCGTATGCCGACAGCGAGACAATCTCGGGACCCTACGTAGCATGGGACTCGAGAGTGAAATTCAACTGCGGCCAGCTAATCAATGGCTTCTAGCCGTGAGTCACGAGCTCAACCCAACTAAAATCACCAACGCACCTGGGAGACCAGATGTAGTCGGAAATCGCGCACTTGGAAGCCCAGTACACCGGGCCATGCTTCGTATTGGGCACATTGACCCATCGACGCTCGAGGTAGTCGTAACAGGGCGTTATCTTGGAACGCGGTTCGACAACGATCTTAACACCGCTGAAATTGCAGACTCCTTCCTGCTCGACCTCCGGGTCAGACGTGAGCTGACACCGAAGCTGAGTGCGTTTGCGAGCGTTCAAAACATCTTCAATACAATTGCCGAAATGTCACATGATGCGAATGACTTCGTGCGAATTGCTTCACCACGCATGTTCGTAGGAGGATTACGCTTCAGGGTCAGCGGATAATACAGGCGTTACTCCGATTGCCGGGCAGTCCATCTCAGCGGCAACATTTCCTTGACCTTCGTTATAATCAACCGATCTGTCTAGATACACAGGGGTTTTAAGAGTGTATCTAGCTCAGTCTGGATCTCATGGACAAGATCATCCAGGGGGACAAGACGGCTATCGCCACCGGCTCTTCGTTGCAATTCAGCTCCCCCATTGGCAAGTGAACGATCACCAATTACCACACGGAGCGGTAACCCGCGCAGATCGGCATCTTTAAACTTCACCCCCGGACTCACGTCCTGACGGTCATCGTAGAGCACCTCTATCCCCGCCTCGGTCAGGGTAGCAAACATACGTTCGGCCACCTCATGCGTATTCTCTTCTCGCGCCAGAGCTATGAGAGTCACGTGGTATGGAGCCACGCTCATTGGCAACTCAAGACCGTCCTCATCACAGTATTCTTCTGCCACACAGGCCAGAAGACGCCCTAGCCCGATCCCGTACGACCCCATCCAAATTGGACGCTCCGAACCATTTTCATCAGTAAAATGGGCGCCTAATGCCTCAGAATAGCGCGTGCCCAACTGGAAAATATTTCCCACCTCGACACCTCGGACCATCCGGAGCCCTTTGCCACACTCAGCACAGGAAGCACCTTCGAAGACGGCGGCTAAGGGTCCTACGAAAGCAGCGTCATAATCCCTCCCGTAGCAAACATTCTTCAGATGGTAGTCAACTTTGTTCGCGCCCATAATGAGATTAGGACTGTCGGCAACCCAGCGATCGACAACGAAAATCGCGGCTTCTTGATCAATGCCAACGGGTGACGCAAATCCAGGAACCATCCCCGTCATCGCAATTTCTTCTTCTTGTGCGGGACGTAATTCCAGTGCGCCAGTAAGGTTCTGAACCTGTATTACATTGACTTCAAGATCACCGCGAACAATGGCGGCAACGACCTTCTCATATTGCTCACCTTGTTCATTGACGAAGGTGCCCACGTAGAAGACAATTTTGGCCGTATCGGCGGCAGTAATCTCGTACAGGTCCGACAACGCAGCGATCGTAGACGCTCCCGGCGTATGAACCCTCTCCATTGGCTCTGGCTCTGTGCGCTCGGGGTTGAGAGCGAAATCGGCGACATCGCGATTCGCAGCATATCCACATGAATCGCACAAGGCGAGAGAATCCTCTCCAATTGGCGTAACATACATGAACTCATGCGCGATCTTACCGCCCATCATGCCAACATCGCTCTGCACTGCAGTCAACGGGAGGCCTACACGGGCCCCTATTCGTTCGTATGCCTCGTAGTGTGCCTGATACTGTCTCTCTAATCCGGCTGAGTCACGGTCCAACGAGTAAGAGTCTTTCATCAAAAACTCACGTACTCGGATAAGCCCACCCCGCGCCCGCAACTCATCTCGGAACTTTGTCTGCACCTGATAAACTAGCGCCGGAAGCTGACGATATGAGTGAATCTCAGTCGCCGAATGATATGCGACAGCCTCTTCATGGGTCATGGCTAAAAGCATGTCCCTATCGCGACGATCCACAAAACGCGCCATGGTGTCATCGATATCGTACCAGCGCCTCGTCTGCTGCCAGAGTTCGGCTGGATGAACTACCGGCAGCGAAAGCTCTTGGCCACCAATACGATCGAGTTCTTCTCGCAAAATCTGTTCGATTTTCCTCAGCGATCTCCATGCGAGCGGAAGATAGGAAAAAATCCCGGTCGCAAGCTGTCGAACATACCCAGCCCTCAGAAGCAGGCGATGGGATTCAATCTCGCTTTCGCCGGGTGCTTCTCGGAGCGTAACGCCAAAAAGGCTTGATACTCGTTGTCCTACTCGTTCTGTACTATTCACGTTTCTCATCGACATGCTTTAAATGGATCGAAATCGTCACACCTCGCAAAAATGCTGAGGCGACGGTAACTGAACTTTTCACTCCTCGAAACCTCAGGTGGCACTGGAATGGCATGTGAAGATTTCCCCGATGACAAGTAATTGCCACTTAAGTTAGTCCATGAAACCCATATCGTGCTGCTATTCAGCAGTCGTTTACGCACGGCGCCAGAGCCGTCGGAGAAGCAGCGCGCAGAATAAGAATGCCGTTACGATCCAAGCAACGCCCCAGACGAGAGTCGATACACCGGTTAGTTCCGCAAGCATCTTTGCATCGGATGTGAGCTCTGGACGATCTAAAATATCGCTCTTGATATCTAAAACAGCATACAAACAACTCGTGAGCCCCAGCAGATAAAGAGTTGCACGATTCCCGATTGCACCGGCACGCAACGACACTACAAAAAGTACGGCCCCAAATGCTATCCCAAATGCTGTAGCAAATGGTTGGTTCACATAGAGAAGGGTTGCTCCCACAACTAAGGTCGCAATGGCTGCTGTTAACCACCCACTCCGATTCTTCAGGTGCTCAGCCCCTAAAATCATCACCCCCCCCCATAGAAGACTGCCTAAATATCCCGCCGAAAGCGTAATAAATACGTTGCCTCCGGGGCACCGACACATCCCCCCCTGTTGTGGTGTAATCTCGACAGCGTGAATCTCTCCCCCTGTCAGAACTGCTGCGAAACCATGACTAATCTCATGAAGCAGTACCACAAACAGTTTGAGTGGATACACAAAAGATGTATCCCAAAAAAACCAGATGGCCGCAAAAAGTGCGCTAAAGAGCAATAAGAAGCGGAATTTTCGCTTCGCCTGATATCTCATTCGTCCAGTATACGATCAGCACCTAGTTTTGTTTCACTCTCAGATGCGAAACCCGAATGCGATCAATCCAACCCAACACCAGAGAGCACAAACAACGTCACCTTCTAGTTAAACCGTACCCACCAAATCACGTTGTAATCGTAGTTGCGAGACTAACTCTGGAGACCACTTTTGCAACGGTTGTGGCCAGTGGTGCTTTGCTGCGCGGGCAAGCATCACATGTCCAAGTTCTCTAACTTCAACTGCTTCCTCGACCGACAATTTTCCCCGAGTCACCGCTTCGTCCAGTTCATTCTCGTCTAGCAACATGGGGGGGCCAACGACAGGCGCCCAGACGTCAAGGTAAAGGTCTTCAACCACCCACTTGGTAACCCCGAACGTTGGGGGACGAATCAGGTTAATGTAATGGCCCAGGAAAACATCCCTTTGATCGAAAAACAAACCGATTTCATACCATCTTCCAGGGAAAATATACCATATAAGGAGACAGCCCGCGTCAAGCACCGTCGATTCATCTATACGGGTGGAAGGGAAAGATGTTGGGAGAACCTGAAGCGTAATTTTCAAATACTCATCGTTTTTCAAGATCTCCTGGTCAAAACTCTGAACGTCATCGCCACGACAAATTGCAACTTCAATATGAGGAGTATTTTTCGAGAAATTTCGTGCTTCTCGCAGTGTAAACCGCTGGGCTCGCAGGATATTCAAACTCCAGAAGAAGTGAACGAGCCGCCCGACTCAACTAAATCAACAAGACTTGGGGCTGGGGCGAACCTTTGACCATGCCTCTCCGTAAGCTCGACAAGACCGTCTAGAATACCGCGTGCTCCACGGGTGTCTGCCCAACGCAGGAGTCCACCGCGAAACGGAGGGAAACCAATTCCAAGTACCATCGCCAAATCTACATCGTTAGCGCTCGCAACCACCTCCTCGGCGAGAGCATACATAGCCTCATTAACAAGCAAAAGTAAGCAACGGTCCCGGATTTCTCCGGAAGAGGTGTCGATACGTGGCGCGCCTAGTATACGAGCGACTTCTCTATTTACTCCTGACTCTTTTCCATTCGTATACCGGTAGAATCCCCGGCCATTCTTCTTACCCAGCCGACCCTCTGCTTTTAGCACACCGACCACCGCAGAAGGCTGCATTCGCGGCCCGAACGCACGTGCCATTTCTTTAGCGACATGTTCTGCCACGTCAAAACCCACTTCATCAAGAAGACGACAGGGACCCATTGGCATACCAAACGAAGTAAGTGCTCGATCAATAGCCGTCACACTTGCTCCGTTTTCGAGCAGAAAACCGGCCTCGTTTAGATAGGGAGCCAGTAACCGATTGACGAGGAAACCTGGCCGGTCGGCTACAAGCACCGGAGTCTTACCAAGTTTGATCGCAAACTTGAATGTGGTCGCTAAAGACGCATCCGATGACAGTTTTGTTCGGATGATCTCAACCAATGGCATCTTATGAACGGGATTAAAAAAGTGCATCCCCACTACACCTGTAGGCCGCTCAGCCACTTGGGCAAGCTCCGTCACTGAAAGTGAGGAAGTGTTTGTTGCAAACACTGCATGCTCTGGCAAAACTTCTTCTGCTTCTTGAAGTATGTTTTTCTTGACTGGCATACGTTCCACAGCCGCCTCGACCACCAGATCAACATCGTCGAATTTTTCGTATTCGAGAGTCCCCTGGATCAATGCGAACTTGAGTTCTGCTTCATGCGCCGTGAACACCTGCGCTTCACCAGCCTTGTCTAGTAGCTCGCGTGCATGTTGAAGACCGACAGCCAGCGCATCATCATCGATGTCCTTCAGGATCACTGGTACGTCGTGTGCAGCAATCAGTTCAGCGACCCCACCTCCCATGACCCCAGCACCCAATACGGCCGTCTTTGAAACATTATGTGCTTGAGAGATAAGCTCTGGGCTGAGCACTTTTTTCGCTTTCCGCCGCAGCAAGAAAAGTCGGATCAAGTTTTTTGACACATCCGTGGCAACCATGCGGCCTGCAACCTCAGCCTCAATGGCCAAGGCTTCATCGATCTGCAAATCCAAGGTCTGTTCTACCACACTGATCGCTTCCACGGGCGCCGGGTATCGTTCCTTCAATTTCTTGAGTACCTGTTTTCGTGCGCCTTTGAAGATAGTCCGACGACCCAGACTGGTGTCCTCCAACAACCGATCTCGAAACGCGAGTGTCCGTGGAGCCTGAGCTTCCTCCCTCCGCACCACACGCATTGCAAACGCCCTTACTTCCACCTCGAATGAATCGGCACGAAATACTCGATCCAACAAACCCCACCTGTGTGCCCGGGTCGAGGATATTGCCTTACCAGTGAGTATCATGTTGAGTGCCCGGCGAATCCCAATAAGTCGGGGTAGGCGAACGGATCCTCCAAATCCGGGAATAAACCCAAGCCTTACTTCTGGCAATCCAATCTTCGTTTGGGGCCCGTCCGATCCAACTCGCCATTTGCAGCAAAGTGCAAGCTCCGTGCCGCCACCTAGGCAAGTGCCATTAATAGCTGCAATGGTTGGAATCGTAAGCCGATCGAGACGTCGAAAGATCCGTTGTCCTTCAGCACTCTTGGCACGGCCAACCTCCGGATCCGAAATTGCACCGATCTCCTGCAGGACGGCTCCTGCTATGAAACTGCCCAACTTCCCACTCCGTACAACGAGCGCGATCGGATTCCCGGTGGCAATGCGAGATTCAAGTTCGGAAAGACGACGGTTGAGCAGCTCCATTACGTCTGAACTGAGGAGGTTAACCTTCGAATCCGGCAGATTGAAGGTTAACCAAGCAATCTTTTCTGAGTCGATTTCAAGCGTGATAGGGGGAGGAATTTCCAACATGTATTCTAGGCGACCTACTGGACCAACTTAGGGATGATAAGACCCGGCCGACCTTCGTCGAGACCGGCCGGGCCAGCGGCTAGTATTGCCGTCGGAGTTCCGCGTTGGTTGGGTTGAGCTGGAGCGTATCTGCAGCCCCCTCGGTTATAACATTCCAGTATAGCTCACCAGCCGCCACATTGGCGCGCGAGTGTACCCACCAGGGACCACCCGACAGAGACCTCGTTATGTAACCATCTGCATTGGTAGTATCGAAAACCAATTGGCGACCCAGTGCTTCGAGAAGGTCATCCTCAATTTGTCCATAGTCAGAAAAGGCAAGGTCTTCCCACGCTTGCAAAACGGCATTGAAAGAATCAACCCTCGCTTGCGTTGCTTCCTGTAAACCAGTGAACGCATCGAAACTTCGCTGCCGCTGTCGGTCGAGCGCACCCTCTCTTCCTTCGACCGAATTGAACCGATCGAAAAGCTCACGATACTCGCGTCCACGGCGATCAAGCCCCTGAAGTTGCTCTCCAATTGTCCGGAGCGAATCCCGCACTCCGTTCCAGCGAGCTTCTGCCTGACGCCAAGTTTCTTGAAGAGCTAGAGTACTATCGGCTGCGCGCTGTAAGTCAGCGGGCATTTGTGGTTCGGGCTCCGAAGCTTGTGCTGTTATGACAGCAAAGAGAGAATCGCGGTCAAATGGTAGAAATTGTACCTCATGGTCATCAACGGCTCGTTGACCATCTGTACCGTCAACCACCACTTGGACCGTGAGCGAATCACCGCAAGCGACGAAAACTGGAACAACACTTAAAAACAGAATCACGACACGGGACTTCAGCATCGATCGGGCTCCTCCGAATCAGCAGGGAACCAGTGAAAACCCACCTAAGTTTAGAGGTGGGTCGTTAACAGGAAGGAGAATGTAAGGAGCTTCCGTTACCGACGGTACCCGTCAAGAAAATAATTGTACGGATTTACCGGTCGGTCATTGACACTGATCTCGTAGTGAAGATTCGGACCAGTCGTCAAACCGCTCCGTCCAACCTCACCTAGCACATCGCCACGACGCACGTTTTCGCCATTGCGAACGTTTATTTTACCTAGGTGGGCATATCGACTTTTGTATCCGCCGCCGTGATCAATCTCAACCATCCGACCGTACCCACTTCGCGATGCCACAAACGTGACGCGGCCAGCACCCGTTGCGACTACTGTACTTCCCAAGTCTGCGGAAATATCTACACCTGGGTGCGGTCGTCGGTAGCCGAGAAGTGGATGCAACCGGTTATAACTAAACCCTGACGAGATCCATGAGTCCCCCGCGACTACTGGCCAAATTGATGGAAGCCGCTGGAAGAGCTCACGTTGTGATTCGATCGAGTCAGCAGCCTCTTCGACGCTAGCCCTGAGAAGTTCGGCTCGTCGGAGGAGTTGTTCGAGTTCACCAGTTACATCATTAGCCGTCTGCTGGAGTTGGGGGGAAATCGTGAAAGACTCCTCCCTCAAACCCGTCATGCCACCAGGCCCGCCCACTCCAACTGAATAAACATCCGGGTCTAAGAGCGGAAGGCCAGCTACTATTCGAAAGCGCTGTTCGTGGGTCGCCAAGTCATCTAGCGTTTGATTGAGCCGATCACTACGGGCCTCCATTGCTTCCAGGCTCTCGACCAACTGCTGGTTTTCAGCACGATAGCGCTGCAATTCACCGATCGCATCAGCACGACCCAACACATTGAGGAAAAGTGCAGCGGTTAAACCAATGAGCCCACAGATAGAGTAAATTACACCACGCGCTATACGTTTCTCGATTCGATAACTTCGAGAGCGTCCGCTACCGTGCGGTAAAATCTCAATTGTCCAGTACGACCGTCTTTTCACAATACCTGCCAAAAATCAAGGTTACGGAGAAGAACTATCCCTTACACCACCTCCCACACTTTGGTCCACGGGAAGTCTCGGGAAAGACAAAACATATTACCTTGAGATAGAAAGCTAGTGCCCCTGAGTACCCTGTTCAAG
>Ga0310344_10002199_pt1 | contig 14693 bp, 13 predicted proteins | sample HC15DNA20200_MG_FD_203801 | JGI IMG/M metagenome (GOLD analysis project Ga0310344, IMG submission 203801) | Marine microbial communities from station ALOHA, North Pacific Subtropical Gyre - HC15-DNA-20-200_MG | ecosystem: Environmental > Aquatic > Marine > Oceanic | place: Pacific Ocean: North... | reverse complement strand
CCGGGACAGTTCCGTGCCCTACACGCTATCGCCTTTCATCCGGACGGCCGAGTGTTCGTAGGAGATCGCAGCAACAGCCGGATCCAGATCTTCGACCAAGAGGGAAACCACTCTGCCACCTGGACCCAGTTTGGGCGCCCGAGCGGAATCGCCTTTGACGACCAGGGACGGATCTACGTCGCGGACTCCGAGTCTGACAACGTACAGAACCCCGGGTATGAAATGGGCATTCGCATTGGTGAAGTCGAGACGGGTTGGGTGAAGGAATTCATTCGCTTCCCGTGGGCGAATCCCCACATCCTTCCGGGGAACGGAGCGGAGTTCGTCGCCGTCGATCGCGAAGGTAACATTTTCGGAGGAGAGCCCGTCCCCAATCCTCATCTTAATGAACGAACGCTCAGGAAGTACGTGCGAGTACGTCCCTAAGCGATGGTCCGCCCCGTTCTGGGGCTGCAATGTGCAATGGCGCAGAGTTTGTTGCTGTCGATGACGGCGAAGGAACTGTTCTGGGGCGGTGAACCAACGCCTCGTAATCTCACGAAATACTTAAGAGTCAAGCCATACGGCGTCGTAGAGACGAAGGTGTCACTAACAGGGAAACGCCGATTGCAAAGCGCGGAGCACGAGCGCTGTATCTGATTCGTACAAGACCTCAGGACGCTGCCTGAGGTACTGCACAACAACCCAGACCGCCTGCGCTGCCGGAATATCACTGGGCACACAAACTTGGTTGGCCATCAACGTTCCGGCGGACTCCGCAACCCCGCGAACGAGTCCCGCACAGTACCCCATCCCAAACGGATCAACTCCGAAAGTCTCTTCACGACCAGCACCCGTGCGCCCCAGAAATTCAAAGTACAGGCCACAGTCTCTCTGTAGTTCGTAGCCGGAACCAGTCCGGCCTTGCGTCGCATGGCCGATATCGGTCGGCTGTGTCGTCAGAAGTAGCGCGATCACAAGAAAACCACCCCACTTCAACAATTGTTTCATCTCTCTTCCAAAACTATTTTCCGATCGGCAGAGTCAGTATACGCTTGCACGTTGTTGCTTACGGCATCAGCCACCAATCTCGTGCACTCTAAAAGCGCGAATACGCTGAGTCAACAGCAGATAGCGCTATACTTTCCCACAGGTAACTCAAGGTTAATCCGAACCGAACATGGAGAGCGTCCAATGAAACGTTTTGTTGTTGTCCTGTCGCTTTTGGCTGCGTTTCCCGTCTACACCCATGCCCAATCGGCAACAGAAGAGATAGCCCGTGCGGTAATGGCGGCTCCTCCTGCACTCGCAGCTGATGCCGCCGTGGTTCGCCTATCTGATGACGGTAGCCGTGAAATGCTGAGAGACGGTACGAACGGACTCGTCTGCTACGACCGCTCTAACGAACCTGGCCGAGATTTTAGTGCCCAATGCACCAGTATGGGCAACTTGGCTCGTGCCGGCCAAAACCACCAAGTTTGGATGTCTTCAGCCAATGCCGAAGAAGCACGAGCTATGTTCGCATCACAAGAAAACGACGGTAGCCGAGAAGCTCCGGTCTTTGGTAGTGTCTGGTACACCCTGGCCGGGTCAGACCAGGCATCCGCTAGCACTAACACGTCACACATAACGATCGCGGTACCGTTTTCAACCAGTGACACCATTGGTTTTCCAAGTGAAGGAAGTTACGGTGAAAGCGGTTCGTGGATAATGGAAGCCGGAACATCAAACGCGCACCTCATGATTCCAGGGCGGTAGCGATCGAGAGCGACGGCTGCAGTCTGTCCCATCGGCTTGTCAAATTTCGAGAGAATCGATTTGGAACAACAAAGATCAAGCCATTATTAAAACTCGTTTACTAGGCAATCAGTCCACACGCTGTCTGCGTATCCGCGCGGGCAGCTGGAACACGGGGGTATCCATGAAACGCATTCTTTTGCTTGTCCTTGGTATCGCAACCATCTCGCCTAATGTCTATGCTCAGTCGGATGCAGAACTTATCGATCAAGCATTGGCAGCTGCTCCGCGTCGAGCACGCGATAATGCGTCAGTCGTTAAGTGGAGTCCGAACCACACCTACACCACGATCAAAGAGGGCTCTAATGAGGTCGTCTGCTACAGCAGAGCTGACCAGCGTGACAGGCCACCTTTCTCCGTACAGTGCACCGTAAAAGCAAACCTCGAACGCGTTGCACAAAATCGACGATTTAGAGCAGAAAGTACAGACGCCGAAGGAGAACGAGCATTAGTCGCTGCCGCCGGAGAAAACGGTACCAGGGCAGACGCTCAATTCGGTTCGTTCTTCAGTTCCATGCAAGGTCAGGATCAAATGAGTGCTCGGGTCCATACGACAATTTCAATGCCAGGGGCAACAAGATCGTCTGCGGGCTTCCCTGAAAACCGTGACGAAGGTGGCGCGTTCATCATGGCTGCTGGCACAACCGAAGCCCACCTGATGATTCCTTAGCCAACCCTTCTGGTAATGGGTTGACGAGCACATAGCCCTAGCCTTCCCCTCACACGGGAGGGTTAGAGCTGTGGTTTCGTGTCACCCAAAACCCCTGCTGCTTCGCATCCTCAGCAACAGACAAAATGATTCTAACTTGTGGGAAACGTCTCGTCAGCCAAGACCAGTACCACGCTGGTGGGCTAACTAGCGAGCTCGACTTTCTTCCAAACGAGCCCCACCCAACGCATTGGGTACCGAGTAATTCCCCTCATGACAGGCATACTCGAATTGCACGTATTCATCATCGCGATCGTATGGGAAGGCCGCCGTCCACGAATCAGTATACGTCTCCGGATCGTTCATTTCGATGGAGTAGCTGAGAGAGTTCGGGCCAACGACAGTTAATCGTTCTACGATACGTTGGGCCTCTGACTGGCGCGAGCGTGTACCCGCGGTGGGACCGCGCATGTTGCGAACCGCTTTAAAGTTCGTGGATTCGACAACAAGCGTGTTCCCTTCCCAGCGGCCACGTGGGTCCCCCTCCCACTGACGAATGTGCTCGTTAACACGCGCATCAGAATCGATAGGAATAATCCGCACGTTGTGAATCATCTCGCTGTGAAAAACGACGTACCCAGGCGGTTGCAGAATAAGAGTGCCGTTGTTGTACTCGGTCGGCATCATCATGCCGAGAACCCCTCTCGATATGCACCGATCACCGGTTTCCATGTTCGCGTACGAATCGTGCAACGACGCAAGATTCATAGCAACCGATTCCCGAGCATCCGCTGTCCGTTCTGGGACACGGCCATTCGGAGGATCAACAATAATTGAGGGCTGCCCAATATCGGTCGGAGTGTCAAAATACCAATCGAACCAGTATGTGCCGTAGCCTCCGACACCTCCCGGATTATTTTCGTGCCCCTGCCATTCCGATCTCGTAATACGCCCTTCAGCTCGAGCACGCGCACGGTCCTGGAGCTGCTCCTTGCTCAGGCTCAGGTCTCCATCCTGTCCGGCTAGTTCCTCGGGTAGTTCGAGCGGCGTAAACATCGCCCTCGTGTTGTTCCACATACCCTCGATATCAGGCTGACCGTCAGCTAAATAGGTTGGAACCCAGCCGTCTGTTTGTTCCTGGGCCCGTACCGACAAGACCGTGACTCCCATCACCAAAGCAACACCAAGGCACAGATGTACTAGTGATATCTTCATTGAACTGTCCTTATCTCACTGCACGTGGACGGTAATATCGAACGGCGTGGTATTGATGGAGTCGTCCGCATAGGCCCGAATAACGTGAATTCCAGGTTCAGTGAAGGTCACCGTCGTAACGACCTCGCCCCCGCGACCACCTTCAATTTTGGCCGTCATTGGGTCAAAACTCACTTCACCTGGTCCTCGATAGTGCGTCCACGTTAAACCAAGCCCCGTTTCATGGGCCGTACGTGCACTGACGATCGCCTGGTTATTTGGACTGGGTAAGCGGCCCATTGTTTGCCTAAACGCGAGCTCCCTGGGATCTGTTTGCGGTGGCCTCTCCGGACGCGGTCCCGGCACCCCATCATCACCGACCACTGCCGTGAGCATCAGCGTGTGAGGCAGAGTAATGGTGAACTCAGAGCCCTCCTGAACAGATACCACGGGACGCTGATTGTCACTTGGAAAACCACTGGCACCAGAGCCACGATTCGCCTTGATAACCCCGTCATCGATCTCCCAACTTGGCATCAGCGTGCCATACGCCCGGTCGGTCTTGCCATGAGACGTGACCGTCCACACTAAATCTTTCTCGCCCCAGTCAGCCGGGACTGGAACTCTAAATACAAATTGCTGACGGCGAGGATAGAAGCGAGTTGGTTGACCACGATCCGCCGGCCCTGGCTCAAAGGAATTATTCGGACCGACGGCGGCCTCTGGCATCTCTTCGTAGTTACGGTTGAGATAACCAAAGACCATAGTGAAAGTCCCGTCAGAGTTTCTCTCCCAACCTTCAAACACCGGTTGGACGTTCTGTCCTCTGTCAAAACGCAACTGCCCGTACGAGGGGCCACTTACAAACGTAAGAACTAAAGCGACCACACCCACGGAAAAGGGGAACCGGTAACTGCCCAACATGACGCCTCCGCTTAGTCGTTGTTGTTGTCAGCCAGCATTTTTCGTTCTTCAAGTGCCGCTTCAAACTCTTCATCATCCAGCTCATACCAGCTCGTCCACGTAAAGCTCATATCGTCACTCGACCGCTGCCCAAAGCCAGCCCAATTCCTCGGATCAGGATTCCATCGGTTGGAACGTGAATTGTCATGCCACGTAATCGTGTGCAACATCGAACCAGCCGGCAGCAACGGCTGCACATCTTCTTCATAGTTGTAAACGATGTGCCAGCCAAAGTCCCAATTGGCACAACTAAGCATTTCCGTATTCCCATCGGGATATATCGCCTCAATGCACTGTCGTTTACCACGATTATGCAGGTGCGGCTGGAATCCAGTTAAACGGACGTTCTGGTCAAAGCCGTGATAACTGTCATGACGTACGTCATCATCGCCAGCCGGAATGTCTAGGTCGAAATTCTGAGCCAAGGTCTTTGAAAACAGTTCATGCTCTGGCTCTTCCCCCTTCGGGAACAAATGCAGCCCAACGCTGGTTCGGTCAGTTCGCTCCTCACCAATCGACGCATAATGCATGTTGAAGCGTATGAGCGAACCTGCTTTGACAAGCCGGCCGGAACCCGGGGGAAAGACATCGCCATTCTTTCCTTGAGCATACTCATTGAGAAAGTCACCCTGGCCGTCGTCCTCCGACTCCTGCAACCGCGTCACAGCATGGTGGACGACAGGGAATCCCTCAGACGAGGGTCTTGTCTCAACCGCCGATATCCAACGATCTTCCGTTAGACCAGAGTCAGCAAAAAAATCACCCCACCAATTCGCACCCTCTGCAGGCACCACGAATGGCTCTGGAATCGGAACCACCCAATCGGGTTCACCAATATGCCACTTGTCCCGATCGGCAAATGTTCGCGGTTCAGGAGCATCGGCGGGATTTCCCCGCGGTGCGCCGGCATCGACCCAATTGACGATCATCTCTATCTGGTCGTCAGTCAGTGAACGGTCTCCTTTAAACCCCTGCACGCCAATGCTCTTATCGATGTACCAGGGGGGCATCGAACGACTGGCAACCTTATCTTTAATCGAGCGGGCCCACGGACGTGTCTCCTCGTATGTTACGAGAGACATCGGTGCGATGGCACCGTCACGGTGGCATGCCTGACACGACTCCTGAAGGATCGGCAACACATCCTTCGTAAACGTCACGTCTTGAGCGACACCTGGAACGGCTAACCCGAAAACTATCAGCGTACCAAGAACAACACTGAACGCTCTAAACCGGAGGACCTCGACCATGGATTTCATACCTGTAACCTCCTATACGAAGATACTTTTGATACTTTGCTCCCGGATTAACCAGATGTCAACAAAAGCTGGAGATTCAATATTTTTTTACGCTAACGCGCTAATGCGGCCTCAGCTTCTTTCTCCCGAGCACCAGCCAAAATCACTTCCATCGAGTAGTTGCCCTCGTGACAGGCGTATTCGTATATCGGCTCATTGTTCAATAACATGGGCACCTCATACGTCCACGGCTCCGTCCAAATACTGGCATCGTTCACGGTCACCTCGTAGAGTAAAACATCCTGCGAAAGTCGCGTAAACCGTTCTGTCAGCAACAGCTCAGCGCTCGCGCCTCCTCGCATAAAGCTTGTCTCTCGCAAAAAATTACGTGTCTCAACCACTAGCGTATCCCCATCCCAATGGCCACGGGATTCACCAGCCCACTGACGGAGCCCATTCAAAGGTCTCCCGTCAAGTGGTACAACACGCGGGTTGTGGTTCATCTCGTTATAGATCACCACTGTGTCCGGTGTTTGTAACAGTTGAACATTATTGTTGTACCCACCTGGCGTCATCGGCGGCCCAGAATTGAATCCAGTGACGCATCGCACCTGGAGACCATTCGGGCCAAGATCATCGACCCATCCACCGGGTATCGGCTCATGTGGCCCGGTGTTTTTTCGAGCCTCGGTCATCGCCGCCCGCGCGCGCTCTGCAGCCGCAGTCAAAGGGGGAATGCGACCAGTAGGCGGGTCGGTAACCAGCGAGGTTCGCATCGTTTCTGTAACTGAAGTCCCACGGTCAAACCAAAATGTATTGTAGTTACCCACAATATCAGCTGGAACTTCATCGTCCCGGCCTGCGTCCTGAAGCGCTCTAATATTTTCGACCTCAGCTGCTTCTTCCGCCGTGAGAAACGGTTTATCGGCGAGTTCTTCCGGTCGTTCCATTGGAGTGATCGTACGAAAATCCCACACCCCCTGAATATCCGGCTGTCCCCAACCCGTGCGCGGCAACTCACTTTGGGTTTGCCCAGCAACCGTTAAAGGCACGACAATAAACAGAGCCAAGAGGAAAAATAAACCGACGGGATCACGGTCCACCATGAAACACCTCCCCCTAATAGCGAGAATCTAAATTCAGCCGTAGAGTAAGCCTAGGCGAGAATAGCACGGGCCCTCAACTCTGTCGGTTTTTCTAAACAAAGTTTCACACCGGAGCACACTGTGACAGACGCCAAGAAAGAAACTCTAGGGTTCCAGACGGAAGCCCAACAGCTCCTGCACTTGATGATTCATTCCTTGTATTCCAATAAGGAAATCTTCATTCGAGAACTCATTTCTAACGCATCGGATGCTTGCGACAAACTGCGTTTCGAATCGCTGACTGACGAAACCTTACTTACCGCGGACACAGATTTAGAGGTCCACGTCCGCGTCGACCCAAAAGCTCGAACCATCACGGTTAGTGACAATGGTGTTGGCATGTCCCGGCAAGAAGTAATCGACAACATTGGCACCATTGCCAAATCTGGGACACGAGAGTTCGTAGAACAGCTCACCGGTGACCAAACGAAGGACGCACACCTAATCGGACAATTCGGCGTCGGTTTCTACTCTTCCTTCATCGTGGCCAGCCGTGTATCGCTCATTACCAGACGCGCTGAACTTTCGTCTGGTGATGCAGTTCTGTGGGAGAGCACCGGAGAGGGAGACTACACCATTGAATCCGTCGATAAAACATCGCGCGGAACAGATGTAACTCTGCACTTGCGCGATGGAGAAGATGAATTGCTTTCAGGGCAATACCTGAGAAGCGTGGTACGGAAATATTCAGACCACATCACAATTCCCATCTTGATGCAAAAAGAACCAACACCAACAAGCGAGGGCGAAACGCCTATTGAAGACGGCACTGTCGATCCAGAAAAAGTAAACCAGGCCGCTGCGATCTGGACACGGCCAAAAGCAGACATCACCGAAGAACAGTACAGCGAGTTTTATAAACACGTTGCGCACGACTTCGAAGTGCCGCTGGCTCACACCCACGCGCGAGTCGAAGGCCGCCAAGAATATACCGTTCTGTTTTACATACCGAAACGTGCACCGTTCGACCTCTGGGACAGAGAAAAACGGCACGGTATCAAACTCTATGTGCGCCGCGTATTCATTATGGACGGCACAGAACAGTTAATGCCTGGTTATCTTCGGTTCGTTAGGGGTCTAATCGACTCAAATGATCTTCCACTCAACGTCTCACGTGAAATTTTGCAGGATTCACGTGATGTGGAATTAATTAAAACAGCATCAGTCAAGAGAGTCCTCTCTCTGTTAGAAGACCTTGCCAGCAAGGAATCCCAGAAATACGCCGAGTTTTGGGAAGCCTTTGGACGCGTTCTCAAAGAAGGCATTGGCGAGGATCTCCCAAACAAAAGTCGAATTGCTGGGCTTCTTCGCTTCTCCTCTACCAAAGACAATGCGGAATCCGAAACTGTTTCGCTCGCTGACTATCTGTCACGCATGCAACCCGGCCAAGATAGGGTCTACTACATCACTGCCGATAGTTTTGCCGCGGCACAAAACAGTCCCCATCTCGAAATTTTCAGAGAAAAAGGTATCGAAGTACTGTTGCTTCACGATCGTGTCGACGAGTGGATCGTTTCGCACCTACAGGAATTTGAAGGTAAAACGTTACAGTCGGTCACGAAAGGTGACTTAGACCTAAACGAACTTTCCGAAGATGAAACAACGACAAAGAAAAAGCAGGAAACAGCCGACGATTTCAAAGACGTCCTTGAGCGCATTCAAAAGGCACTCGGCGTTAAAGCAAAGACCGTGCGTCTTACCGACCGGTTAACAGAATCACCAGCGTGTCTCGTCACGGAGCAGGACGGCATGAGTGCCAATCTCGAACGCGTGTTGCGCGCTGCGGGCCAGGCAGTGCCTGATGTACCACTCGTGCTTGAAATTAATCCATCTCACCCAATCGTAGCGCGGCTAAAAGAGGAAACTGACGATGACCGATTCGCCGACTGGAGTCATATTTTGTTTGATCAAGCCATGCTCGCAGAGGGTGGACACCTCGACGACCCGGCAAGCTTCGTCAAACGGCTAAATGACCTGATGTTAACCATGGCGGGCAAGACGAAATCACAGATTTGGACACCTGGCAGTTAACCACAAACTCAAACGAACGCGTCGCTAGCTAGGAGAGCCGCCATCTCGAATGCGCGCGATCTTCTTGTCTCGATCAGAACCAAGATTCGAGAGATCGCGACGGTAGTGAGCTGCTAACTCCTCGCGTGCAGCAGGATCCGCAGTCGCAGCCATTTGTGACTGGTGAAGAATTTTGCACTCAGCCAGTTTCGCCTCATAGTCTTGACGAGCCTCAGCTATGGCCTCGATCTGAACTGCACTCAACTCCACTGAATCGGCACCTTCGGCCTTGTCCTTCGCCTCCAGCCGTTCCATCGCAAGCTCGTAGGCGCTCTTGGGAGCATCCACCGTCACATTTCTCTCCTTTTAACGATTTATTGAAGACTATTTCTCAGTCACAAAAGGTACCGCAGGCTCTCGAACACCAGGATGCCCCGCGGTCGCTCGTTGGGTTGAAACCAGAGCGGAAGCATCACGTGCAAGTTGCTCATCGGCCCGCCCGGCGGAAAGCAAATTCAACATGCCGTAATTCCCCTCGTGACATGCGTATTCATAAATTGGCTGTTGACCATCTCGCCAGCGAAATGGAATCGCGACGGTAAATGGCTCCGTATAGGTCGAGGGGTCTTCTACCGTAAATCTATAGTCGATCGTTTCAGCATCAACCCGACGAAATCGTTCAACGATCCGCAACTCTTCCCCCGAACCCCGATGCCCGGTTTGCAAGATATGCGATGGCTGGTACTCACCGCCATCAAGTCGATCATGGAAGTGCATCGTCTCGACAACCAACGTATCGCCTTCCCAGTGCCCCCGAGAATCGCCCAGCCACTGACGAATACGTTCCGACGAATGGGGCCGGCTATCAAGTGGGATAATGCGCGTCTCATGAATCATTTCGATTTGTATAACAACATGTGTCGGGGTCTGAAAGATCTGGTAATTGTTGTTGTACAGATTTGGAATCATCTGCACTGGCATCGTACGCGAGATACACCGTTCCCATGAGTTTCGGTCCAACCAAGAATCAGCTTCTCCTCGACCTTCACGAGCACGCTCCCGGGCAACAAGCCGTTCGACCGCCGCCGTGGTCATCGAGATCCGGCCACTTGGTGGGTCAACGATTAACGAAGGCTGTTGGAGACGACCGCCCGTCTCTGGCCACGCAGCACCCGTACCCCGGGTCGCCTCGATAACGGGAGCCTGCGCATTCAAACCTCGTTCGAGTTCAGCATCGGTCATCCGCTCAAGCGGCGTAGTCGTTGAATTATTCCAAATTCCCTGAAGGTCTGGGTCTCCCCACGCCGTCCGCACTCCACCCGATCCCGCGCCCTGTGCCGCTAAACTGACACCTGTCGCAAACACAATCAGTCCGAGGGTTGTAACCGTTCTACGCTGTCTGATGTTTGTCATCGATATCCACTCCAAATCGCCTTACGACTACTTCGATGTACCACTACGGTGCTGTCATCTCTTTTTCTTCAGCTCGAGCGCCACGCAACATATTTTCCATTCCGTAATTACCTTCGTGGCACGCATACTCGTAAAGTGGCAGGTCACTATTGTTCATGGGGAGCCGACCACTAAACGAACGCGTAAAGCTTTCCGGATCATTAACCGTAAATTCGTACAGCAATGTATTCTCATCTACGCGAGTAAACCGCTCCTCCAAATGCAATCCCTCCCCTGAACCCAGGGCAAGAAAGCTACCGCCGAAGCTTGCCGTACGGCCAGTGAAGTTACGGGTGTCGATGACAAGCGTGTCTCCGTCCCAGCGCCCACGTGAACTTCCCATCCATTGCGAAATCGAATCGTCAAGGGCAGGTCGACCATCGAGCGGGATAAACCGAACATCGTGGTTCATCTCAAGCAGAAGCCCAATCGCGTTGGGTGTTTGAAAGATTTGCACATTGTTGTTGTATCCACCTGGCAGAAATGGCGGTCCCGTACTAAACCCCAGAAGACAGCGCTCCGCCAACCCACGTTCCTCAGGTCCGGCGGTACCATAACCTCCAACCCGTATGCGTACCGGCTGTCCATCGGACCCCAATCGCGCATCTTCTCTCGCCAACGCAGCGTCTGTTAACGGAGGGATTCGACCATTTGGCGGATCAACGATGAGTGAGCTCTGCATTAACGCAGTGGGCCGCGCACGGTCGGTCCACACTTCCTGGCTGTAGGCTCCTGGGTCCCCAGGGGGCGCCGCGAGATCACGAGCAAGCGCCTCGGCATTTGCCTCCTGCGCGACACTCGCCGCTTCCTCTGCCGTGAGCGTCGCCTTACTTCCCAATTCTTCAGAGCGTTCCAGCGGCGTAAAAGTCCAATAGTCCCAAACTCCTCCAATGTCAGGATCACCCCATGGAGTCGTTAGAGAGTTCGTCGTCTGACCGCTACTGGTCAGCGGCAATGCAAGCCCGACAGCCAGCACACCGAGCAGCGCTAGCCAAAACCCGAACAACGACTGCACTTTTACTCTGCGCATCACAGGTCTCCTTCACTGAGTGGCAACAATGGCCTCCCGCTTCACAGTGTACGACGAGTGATCATACGACGTTTCCGGGTCCCGCCTCCACCGACTATCCCCTACAGCGAACAGCCGGCAACACTAGTTCTAGAATGACAATGAATATCTTTCTGCGGTCGTAGTTACTTGATAAGTTCACTTACTTGGGTCGCTTTAGCAAGACCAGCAGTTGTAGACTCAACACGATGCGGGAGACATCGGCACGATTCGGTCAGCAACAGACACGAAGGGCTTTTATCGAACGTGTAGGCAGCTATGCCGCTATGGCAGCCGCACTTGGCCCGACACGCACCTCCGTCACCCATGCAATGCAAAACGAACGAGTGGTTATTGAACAGGTAACTGCATACCCGATCTATATCAATCAGAGGTCAGACGGACTCCTGGACGCACCGACGTTTGCATCGGACAACGACCCACGGCGCTGGCGCTACGGAGGCCCATTTGAACAACTCCCCTCGGCCATCATTGCCATCATTAAAACAGACCAAGGTATCACTGGCTTTGGGATGGGTGCCGGCGGAACAGCCGCTCGAGAAATTATCGATGGACACCTCAAACACCTTCTGGTCGGCGCAAATGCTCTGAATGCCGAGCAACTCTGGGACCAAATGTACAGTTCCGGCTTGTTTTATGGTCGACGAGGCATCTTCACCATGGCGCTGAGTGCGGTGGACAACGCGGTATGGGACATTGTGGGAAAACATGCCAACCGTCCCGTCGCGAACTTAATTGGCGGTGTTATCCGAGACCGGATCCCCATTTATCAAACTGGCGGCGATATTGCTGAGGGCAAGTCGAGAGGCGTTAAGAACTTCAAACTATCTGCCCGCGTTGGGCCACACACCCCCCCAGCAGAACAACGTCGTGTCGTTGAAGCGATCCTTGAAGCGAGGGACATACTAGGTGACGACGGCAATCTCATGACAGATTGTGTGTCTCGAAACGGCACCGTGGATTGGGCTGTTGCATTTGCCGATCAAGTTCGGACAGCAAAACTCTACTTTATGGAGGAACTCCTCTCTCCCGATAATGTTTTCGGCTACGCCGATCTGGTCCAACGCATAGGCGGCCAAGGACCAGGCTGGACTCGCGTTGCATGCGGTGAACACGAATACTCGGAACATGGTTTTAACGTACTGGTTAGAAATGGGTCGGCCGAAATCTTACAACCGGACATCACATGGTGTGGCGGACTAACGGCCGGCAAACGCATACGGGATCTCGTTGAAGGAGCAGGCCTCGAGTTGATCCCTCATCGAGGCGGGAGCGTCTGGGGACTACCAGTCGCCCTTACCTCGAAGACGTGCACGATGGCAGAAAGCTTTCCTGCCGGCTCGCCCATCCTTGAAGCCATGACACCCGAGTTCAACGCTGGAAACTATTTAGCGCCGACAGCGGCTGGTTTTGGAACGACGTTGACCGAACAACTGGTTCTCGATTACCAACTACCGGGCACCGCTTAACGGAATCGACTCAAGCGATAGCTAGTTTTTGGTTGTCGAAGGCATCGCTATTGCGTTGGTCCTGGACGCAAACTCTTTCTTAGCTGTTTCAATCCGCCGCTGGTTTTCATTGACGGAGGCTACCGTGCCCGTTCCATCAAGGGGTGAGTAGCCTGTCCGCCGATAAACTTCGTAAGCTTCCGTCCGCAGGTGCGAAGACATATGGTGACCAACCCGAGTTTGACGCTCGTGCCGCAATGCAGAAATATCTATTGGTCCCACGACAATACGTTCACCTGGACCTGTCGAGGCTTCCGTTAACACACGCCCGTCATAGTCAACAATCTGGGATCCTCCAGGCCACGAATACGGCGGGTAATGTCTAAGACTTGCGCCTTGGTTCGCCGCTACAACATAAGCCGTATTCTCAAGAGCGCGTGCCCGATTGACAACCGTCCACCACGCCATCGGCTCAGTTGCTCCCCATGGGTCCATGTAGGCCGACACCCGTAAGAGCAGTTCGGCACCATTCGCCGTCAACTGTCGCAACACCTCAGGAAACAACCAGTCGTAACATACGGCGCAACCGATACGACCGATTGGAGTATCCGCCACGGGAAAAAAAGGCTCGTCATATCCAGGTATGTCGTGCGGACTCGTATGCACCTCGTACGGAATCCACGGATTAAGTTTCCGATACTTGAATAGAATTCCATCAGGGCCAACAAGACATGTCGTGTTAAAGAGGATTCCAGCATATTTCGAATCCTCCTCGATCATCGAGCCGCTCTGGATATAGATGTCGTGCTCGCGAGCCTTCGCTGTAAGACGTTCCGTATGTTCGTTGGGAACTGGAACAGCTAGTTTTTTGCGCAGCTCACCAACACTCTGATAGACAGGAGCCGCGTGGGCAAACTCAGGAAACACCACTAACCGCACCGGAAGAAATGGCGCACTCCCCATCACGGCCGAATCGACCATGCGTAACATGTGTTCTGTGTTCGCACCCATCTGGGCGCGATCGGTCGGATTTTCAAAATCCGTTTGGCACGCGGCGGCAGAATATCGAATATGGTCCACAGCCTTTATCTACGGAAGACCTCTCGCTGTACGGAGCTCGGGCACCGTCCTGGTAATGGTTCGTGTGTTGTAATTCTGGCGATAACGTCGGTGTTCAGGCGTGTCAGGGTACTGTTCATCAGCCCCATACGGATAGTTACTCATGGCGTGAAACGGCAGTGGCCCAACACTGTCAGGGCTCGCCGAATTAATATCCATCTCCTTAGTGAAACCATCTGCCTTCAAAAAGTAGGTACGCACCCACCCATCGGGGATGGGACTCAATTCCGTCGCGTCAAAACTGAGCGCTAGTTCATCGCCATCCCGAGCGATTACAAATTGGTCATCTTGTGCTGCAATCAACCGATGCACATCACCCAGCCGTGTATATTCACCCGCCATGGTCTTCCATGGTGAAACAGTTGTCACCCGCGTGTAATCGTAAACCGTTGGTAAAGTGTTATTGGGACGCAACTCAGCAGAAAATCCCCGATGATCGAGCATCGCGACCATCGGCAGTAAGACATCTTCAGCAACTTGATCCATCGGAGCACGGTCGCCAACCAATATCCGGTCCCAATACACGCGCATGTTGGTAGAAATACGAATCTCGTGCTCACCAGGCATGAGATGCTCCGAAAGATCGATAGCAATTGTTTGCGGCCGACCAACAGGTATGCCAACGTCTAC
>Ga0310344_10002198_pt1 | contig 14703 bp, 15 predicted proteins | sample HC15DNA20200_MG_FD_203801 | JGI IMG/M metagenome (GOLD analysis project Ga0310344, IMG submission 203801) | Marine microbial communities from station ALOHA, North Pacific Subtropical Gyre - HC15-DNA-20-200_MG | ecosystem: Environmental > Aquatic > Marine > Oceanic | place: Pacific Ocean: North... | reverse complement strand
CCAAATGCACTCCTGGCGCTCTCGCGTATGTTTCTCTTTTCACGCTCGCTCAACTTGTCGCCCAGCGCCAGCTCCTGCTGCGCCTGGGCTTCAAGTTCACCCTGAATGGGGCTGACCTGACCGAGACGGCTCATGGCATACTGGGTGCCCGCGCCGGTGGCTGAAGGTAAACCTGCACCGGTTTGCGGTGCCGCCGGTTGAGATGACCCGGCGGCCATAGGAATTCGTTGCCGGGTTCCCACACGTTGGGCGGTGTTTGCCAGGTTGACCCTGCTGGTTGGCGGTCCGCTAATCTGCTGCCCACCCAGCACCGAGCGCACAGGTGGGCGCGTAATCTGGGAAGAAGCGGCCGGCTGGGGCTGACCGCCAAACCGCGATTGGGCCTGCTGGCCGGTGGCGTAGTCCATGAGCCGATTTCCACCCTGGCCCTGCTGGGCAGACATACGGTTGATCTGCGCCAGGCGGTCTGCAACCTCGGGGTTGGCCGCCATGTAGGCTTCACGCGCCTGGGGTGCCAGCTCGCGCAGGTCGGAAATATCGCCCTGGCGCTGGGATTGAAAATCCTGCCGCACCTTCTGCCGGGTGTACTCATCCAGGCGGGGCGCGATTCCCTCGATCCGCTCGCCGGTGGCTGATGTCGTGTAGGCATCCGGCCCACCCAGGAGGCCGGCCTGGGCTTCCCGTGTTCGGGTAACCAGATCGCCGGGCTTGTAACCTTCCTCATAAACTCTCAGTCCCTTGGTCGCCAGGTCACCCGCAAGTTGCCTCTGGGTCAGGTCAGCCCTGGGGTTTTCACTATGCTCGCGCAACCATTGCTTGAAACTATCACCTCGGCCCGCAAAGCCGCTGGCCTGGTAACCTTCCCACAGCTCGGGGTGCTTGGCGGCCACCGCCTGGTCAAAGCCAACGCCGGAGGTGTAGCGTTGCGAGGGCGCTGCCGTCTGGTACTCACCGCCCTGGGTGCCAAACAAGCTGGCTCGCTGCTGCTGGAGCTGGTTGCCTATGAAGTCCGGCGAATACTGACGCTGAAGCTCTATGAGCCTCGGCGCCACTTCCTCGGCCGCCCCCATGGTGTCCATGGTCTCCTGGTAAATGTTCCGAGGTTCTGGCTGCTCGTATGTTATTTTGGTACTGGAAAATAAACCCATCGTTTTTTAGGTTACAATAGTTAGATTGGAACTTGTGGTGTTCCAGTATATGCAGCCCGTTGGTACACCACCGGTCACGGCTGCCGTGTTGTCTGCGTACTGCTTGGGCTTTAAAAATATCTTTTCAAACGTGCCGCTTTTAATGCGGCTGTCGTCAATACTGCTGGTCTGAACCGTGACAACTATGTCGAGCAATTGGTTTAGCCGCGCATTGCTGATCGGCTCTGTGTCGGTCAGCAGCTTGGTGTTTATTACGTCTGTTTCTCCTGCCATTTTATTTTATTTTTAGGGCGGCGTCCGCGCCGGAACCATCCCGGTAAATCTGGCCTGTTGTGAGGCCGGAATTGCTGGTCGGTATGTTGGAAAGCGTGATTTTTGCGGTTGCATGGTCGATGCTCATTACAGCCATCTCTTCTTCGTATGAGTTGTCCGTAGTATTGTAGTCGCTTATAACGAATTTGGTGCTGGCTCCAATGTTTCTAATACCAAATGAATTATTAGTAGACGAATCGGTGATGTCGGTATCGAGGTAAACTTGGGCGTCACCGCCCGTTGAACGAATATACTGTGTTGCCCCGGTTGTGCCCGAGGTGATCTGGGCGGCTACGTTGACGCTATCCTGTACCACCAGCTCTGTCCCAAGATTGCCCGTAATTTTCATCTGGCCATGCACCTGGAGCGTATACGTGCCCGAGGTGTCTGCCGAGCCACCCATACCTATAGTGTCTGAGCTGGCGTCCACGAATAATAAACTGGCGTCGGTATCTCCCTTCACGGTGAAGTCCTGGTCATTCAGGCCGCTGTTTATTACGACGTTTTTGCTGGAGTCCACGCTGATGACTGTCGCGTCCAGCTTCAGACCGGCATCTCCATAAGACAGGCCGCTGTCGCTGTCCAAAAGCGGCCTGTCTATCCATTCGTTGGCATCGGTGTCGTACACCAGAAATGTATTGTCAGCCGGTGATGTGATGTTCGTGGGAAGTGTCGTCACCCACTCCAGCCCCGAGGCACCGCTGTTGGTAGCCAAAACCTGCCCGGCTGTGCCAATTGCGGTCAGCCCTGTGCCGCCCTTGTTGGTGGCAATGGCGGTTCCCTGCCATGTACCGGTGCCAATAGTTCCCACCGTAACCAGGTTAGCCGCTGTAGTTATGGCAGCCTGGGTGGCGCCGGTAACGGTTGCCGCCGTCCCGGTGGTGTCCTGGTTGAGCGTGGGAAATGTGCAGTTTGTCAGGTTTCCACTCGCCGGCGTTCCAAGCACCGGCGTGACCAGGGTCGGACTCTCAGCAAAGACTAACGAACCACTTCCGGTTTCGTCAGAAATTACGCCCTTTAGTTCAGCAGATGTGGTCGCCGCAAGGGCTGATATTTTGCTGGTGGTGTAAACGCCGTTGGTGACGGTGCTGGCGTTGCCGGAGAGGTCGCCCACAAAACTGGTAGCAGTTAAAGCACCCGTGGCCGCGTTGTATGAAAGTGACCCGTCGGTTTTGGGTGCGAGGTCACCGGTTGCGGATTCAAATAAACTGACAAAACATGTAGTGTCCGTAGTGTCTGCAACGGTTACATTTGTCGATGTGGTGGCGGTGCTGGCGTTACCGGTGAGGGCACCCACGAACGCCGTCGAGGTGATCGAGGTCAAACCCGTCTGGGTGAGCGCCACACGGACCTTGCCGGTGCCGTCATCCTCAAGCCCGGTGCCCTGGTTCAGTTCATCGATGCCCACCGCATTGCTTCCAATCTCGGCGGCGACCACCGTGCCGTCGGCTATATGCGAACCGTCAATGGATCCAGCCTTGACCTGGAGATTGCCGGAACCGTTTTTTTCAATCGTGGTGTCGTCTATGAAATCGTCCACGTCCACCGATATGCCGCTGGCACCAACATCGATGCCGCCGGAGGCCACCGCCTGGACAACCAACGTGTCGCCGCTGTCGGAGAGACCATTGCCGGCAAGGTCGGCCAGCTTTAGCTCCAGCTTTGTGGTGCCGGAAACCTGCATGTGAGCCGTGTTGATCAAGTCGCTGTTCGGCTCCAGGTTCTTTAAAATGTTTTCAAACTCGGTGCGTGACATCACCGTCGGCACCGGGTAACTGCTCGAAATTCCAAACCTACTCATTTGCTCGTATGACCTCGCTTTCTATGCCGGCTGCCGCCAATGACCGCAGATGCAGGACGCCCTGGGTGCTGGTAAAAGTAAAACCTATGGCCTTGTCCTGCTGCCGCAGGTGGCCGGGGAAACTGTAATTCTGTACCTGGGCGAGCTTTAGGCTCGTCCCCAGGCTGTAAGTCCTCGTCAGGTTGAAGCTCAACGAGCTGGGCGCCGGGTCGTCATCAACCGTGTAAAGCGTCTTGCTTGGCGCACCTGTGCTGTTCTCGGTGGCACCCTCCGCGCCCGTCACGCCTTTATGTGTAATTGTAATCGCCGTTGACGCGGGCAGGGTGCCTGAAGCATTGGCCGTTGTGGACGCATACAGCCCGTAGGTGGGCTGCGAAATTGTCAGCACCTGGTTCGCCTCAAAACCGGTTAAGTCACTAGGAACTGTCACCGTGGTAATGTAATTTCCGACGTCCAGGGTGATATTCAGGGTCACCACCGTGGTCTCGGTCGGTACGTAATAATCCTCCCGGTAGGCGTCTGACCAGGAACCATCCGCGTTGTTGGCCGAAACGCTGCTCCCAAAATTGGTGGAGGCCAGCCGGTTGCGGGTGTACGCACTAAATATGTTCACCGTTTCACCGTCGCCAACCGTTTCAGCAACCAGGTTCAGGGACGGGTTCAGGGTGGCCAGTTCAGCCCTCACGTTCGACCAGTTCTTGCGGGTGAATACGCCGCCCGTGTACTGGCGCGTCTTCACCTCCGTTGAAATGTTATGGATCCCGCTGTTGCGGGCATCATCGATGCCTATGTTGTTGTCCTCGTAAAGGTAGCAAAACCCATCGTCCCCGTAGGCAAACAAACGCTTCTTGCCGAGGAAGTCTGCCCGCAGCCAGCTATGAATCGAAAAACTCATGGCCGACGCAAATGTGTCGATACCACTCCAGGTTCGCAGTAACACATCGAAGACCAGCACCGCGTTGCAACCCGAGGCGCCATCGATTGGGATTGCCCAATACACCCGGTTGCCGTGCAGGGTGGCCTGGATCTTGTAACCTACCTCCCAATTTATCCGGTCGATCAATGGTTGGACCGGCTTGCTCAAAGGCTCGCCGTTGACCACGTTGCGCTCGGCGTCCACCTGGCTCAGGCTGAAGATGCCGCTTTCGCTCATCCAATGAACGTCGCTGGCCACCGTGACGGCCGCGTCCTTGGACACGCAGCCAAGGTGGTTTGTCAAAATGTCAACACGCACATCGGAGAGGTCGCCATGTACGCCGGACAACGAATATACAGAGTCGGTTTTAAAAATTAACAGCGTGGTTCGGTTGAACGGATGAAGGGTGACAATTTCATCGTTTTCGCCCTTGTTGAATAATATTTCATTTGCCACCACAAATTTGTCGTACTCCTGTGCGTCCGAGGCCATTACCGTGTCCTGGTGGTTTGGCAGCCATAAACGGTTGCTGAAGGAAATGCCCATGAAGGTCGCAGGAACGTCCTGGTAACCATCACCGGTGGCCTTGGTCACCGGGTCGAAACTGATGTTGTCCATGTCGCCATCCCATCGCATCGGGGTCATTCCCTTGCTGAAAATGAATACTGCATCGAACGCCTGGATGCAATGTATCCGCGTTGTGTAGGTGGGGCCGCCGCTGTAGCTTATGGCCAACGGCTCTCTATCCTCAAACAGAACGTAACCATTTGTCGCTCCAAGAAGCAGGATCGCGTCCTCGCCGTTGGGGTCCATGAACTCACCGTGCCCCAGGATTGGGAAACTCGCAAAGTCGGTGAAATCAATTGGCCAATTCCAATCGAACTCCGCGCCCTTCCCGCAGTATGCGCGGTTGTAACTGGCACCCTTGCGGGTTTCTATCTTTCCATTGGTAAAACGGACGTTCTCGGCCGAGGCCACGAAACCTGGGCGCAGGGAATCCCTCGCCGTGGTCATGTCCACGCCAATGAAGTTCTGGTCGCCGTCCGTTATGGGCTTCATCCCTTGTCGAGCTTTCGCTTAAGTTCAATGACCTTAAAGGTCATGTACAAAACCGTCAGGGCGGCGGCGGTGGTGCCAAGCGCACGGTCGAGGGTGACCCAGCTAAATATGGTACCGGTGGAACCGAGCCACAGAACCCTGTCTTTTAGAAGGTCAAACATTCAGCTCACCGTGAAGTTTAAGGCTCCCGCTGCAAACTTCACGGTCTGGTTGTCACCTACCTCATTCGATCCGCAGGTTGTCCAGCATATGCACATGCCGCCGGTGGAGGCAGTCCACAAAGCCGCGTGGGTTACCGTGCCCCAGGAACCGGTTGCCTCGGGGAAGGCAATTTCAGCATCATTGTCCCAGCCGCCTTCGCCGGCATCATAGGTGAACTTGGGGCTGCCGCTGCTGCTCACATCGACGCGGGCGTAGGCGTTCGCCGTGGCACATTCGCTTGCGCCGCCGTCCTCGGGTTCTCCGGTGTGCAGCGCCAGGTAGATAGTGCCGTTTGGATCGGAGGTAAAGCCGCTTTCGGTAGTGCCGAAAATCCGGTCTCCTATTCTTTTTTCATAGTCGTCTGTCGCGCTCATGTCATATATGTTTTAATTTCCTATGGTTTAAAAAGTTTCGGGTTCGCTATACCACTCGCCGTCGGGGTTGTTCAATATGGCCAGGATTTCGGCATTGGTATAAACGGTTTTTGAGGCCGGGATCCATGTTGGCCGGGAACCGTCCCACTTGACGAAAGTACGTGTTTTCGGGTTGTTCCAGCGCAGCGTGGACGCAGAGGATTCAACCACATCGTTGTAGTTAATATTGTCGGCCTCGGAAGCGGTAAGTATGGTATATGTTCGGCTCATGCTGGTACATCGGTGTCAATGGTTGCGCCTTCATTGGTTCCTGTATTGCTGTTGGTTGACGAGTCGGCAAGGGAAGTGCCGCTTGTTTCATCCAACCTCCACCAAGCCTGTAAATCGCCCGAGTTGTCATAGTCTCCGCGATCTGCACTTAAGTCGGTTGGGGCGCCAGAGTTATATATAGCCGTAACAGCATCCGCATCCAATGCAACGTCCCAGATGGCAACCTCGTCAAGGTGGCCGTTATGGTAGAAATTCGCGTTGAAATACTTCGCAAGTCTGAAGTCCTCTGTGTTGCTGACGGAATGCCTGGTCAGGTCATTGCCCCAATCTTCGTGGGCTGATGACTCCTCGGGAGTGCCACCGTCTACATATACCTTCACGGTTGCGCCGCTACCCGTGCCCTGGCGCGTTAAAACAACGTGATACCATGTACCCGTCGATAACGATGCTGTAGTATTAAATATAGTCGTCCCCGAATCATCCAGCCTTCCCTGGACACGAAGGACAGTTCCGCTTGTCAGCACCTGAAGGGCAATGAAGTTCTCTGGGTTCGTGGACGTGTTGTGCCCGCCGATAAACCATTGCATTCCGTTACCCGCGAAGCTGTCCCATTTTATCCATGCCGAAACCGTAAACTCGCCTGCCCCAATAGTAGTCGGATCGAAGGTCGTCGTAGCGTAATCGCTGGCCCCATCGAATGTGAGAGATCTGACATTCGATACAGGCGCCGCCGGCACGTCGGTTGATTGATTGCCGGAATCCATGTTGGCCTGACTGAAATCTACCTGGGTTCCGCTTGAGTCGTTTCCTAGATCGCTGTCGTCGCCAAAGTCCAGCCATAGTAGAGTGTTGCCATAGTAACTGTCGGATGCGGCCTGGGCGTAGGATTTCCCTGCACCCGAGTTATAAAGCGTGGAGACTTCACCCGAGGTTAATTCCTTGTCGAAGGCCGCCACCTGGTACATTTTACCGTCCATTAAACTGGTCGGAGTGGACAGGTAATTGCCACCGATTCTCAGGTCATCCGTGTTACCCATTGAGGCGGTCACAGGGCCAGCCGAGACTGTAGACGTAGACGCCGCTGAACCGTCGAGGTAAATCGTCATGTCCGAATCTGCTGCGCCGGTGCTTTTTGTAAAAACGTAGTGATACCATGTACCGGTCGAATGGGCCGACGATGTCTGGATAATAGTGTAGGAACCGTTTGAACCGGTAATAATAAATCTCGGCTTCCCAGAATTTATGGCGTCGATCATAATTCCGGTCGAACCAACGGTGGTTTTCTTCGTCCAAAATGCCACATTGTCGAGGTCGTCGAACTTGACCCATAGCGCAATGCTAAATGCCTCGTCATAGTCGAACTCAATGCCGCCCGAGGAAGCGTTGGCGTCCGTCATATGAAGGTACTCGTTGGCGCCATCGAAAGTCAGGCTGCGCGGCGGGACCGCTGTCACCACCGTTACCGTGCCGGTGCCGGCCAGGGCTATCGCCCCGGTGCCCGTAGCGGCAATATCAGTCGTTAACGTACCGGTGCCGGCCAGGACTATCGCACCCGTGCCCGTCAACGCGAAATCAGTATTCACCACCGTGGCCGTGGCGCTGCCAGACAGGGCTATAGTGCCGGTGCCCGTCAACGAAAAGTCGGTATCTGTCACCGTGGCCGTGGCGCTGCCGGCCATCGCTATGGCCCCTGTGCCAGAAAGGTTAATATCGGTTTTTAGTGAAACCGTAGCGGTGCCAGCCAGGGCTATAGTGCCGGTTCCGGTCAGGGCAATGGTGCCCAGGAACGGAACAAAGCGAAATGGCCGGATCCAGTTAATCATCCTGCTTGCGACCTATTATGGTGAATTTAAGACCAGTACCAGCCACCGTGGAGCCAATGGCCGTCAAATTGATTTTAATCTCCGCATCGTCCGAGATCGCCTGGCTGACCGTGGCGTTACCCGTCTTTTCAGTTGCCGCGATTGTCACGGTTCCAATAGTTGTGGAACCGGTGACCGCTGCCACCGTTATTGCGGATCCGGTGGGCGCCGTGTTCACGCTGGCCTTTACCTTGTCGGCCTTGAAGGCATAAGGCATTCGGAAGGTGACAATCGGGGAGGCGGCTGTGAGCGCTGTGGTCTCGTCAGAGCAGGTTATTATAAGAGCCTGTTCTGCCTGGGGAAACGTAGTTACCGTTGTGGTGCCTCCGTAGGCCGCCTTGAAAGTGTTGAAGGTATCTGCCATTTTATTGTCCGAGTACGGGTTCCACTCCCACGCGCCCGATCTGCGCGTTCTGTTTCTGCTGAAGGAGGAACTGGAAATGCTTCATTCTCTGCTGCACCAGGGCGCCAAAGGTCTCGTCCTCCTGCAACTTCTGCTGGATCGCCGGGTTCTTTTGCACGATCTCCTGCAAAACCTGCAAACGGAGCTGCACGTTCTGCCCGCTGTTCTCCGGCTTTAACGTGGACTCCACGCCCGATTCCATCTTTGCAAACTCGAGTTTTTCCTCCTCAATTTCCTTCTGGGTGACCTCCTCGATGGGCTTTATAAGCTCCTCTGACATATTGGGGTCAATGGCGTCCATAATGCGCTGAATGAGTCCCACACGGTCGAGGACGCCAGCCGAGTCCAGGGGCGTCACCATTTGCGCTATTAAATTGATTTTTTGCTCCAAAAACTCGGTGTCCAGGTCGCGGGCGTCAAATTGAAGGTTCAGGTCGAATTGACCCTGGATGGTCTCACGGTCCTGGTCATAGGGCGTTTCCTGCCCGCCAACAACGCGCATGACCTCATCAAGGCTCAAGTATTGCTGGCAAAGCGACAAAACCTGGGTGGCCACCGCCGCCAGGTCGCTCAACCAGGCCGCCACCAGGTCCTGCTGGTAAAGCGGACTACGAAACATCTCGGTCACGTCCTTTTCTATCAGTTCCTCGACCATGTCCACGCCTTTGTCCTCGGGCGGGGGATTCATAAAGTTAATCTCACCTGGGCGCCTCTCGGGCACCTGTACGGCCGGGCCGAAACTCAATTGCTGGGTCGCCCGGTTCAACGGAACCTTGACCGGTGGCAAAATGCTGATGGAGGCACGATCCTGCCGGTAGTCGCGGCAGAGCTTCTTGGCCGACTGCCATGTGCGGACAATTTCGGGGATTCCACGGGACTCAATAAGGCAACGCTCGGGGCGTTCTCGCGGCATCTCCACAAACGGTTGCAGGCCGTGGGTGTAGGGCATGTGAATGTGCTTGCCGGCCTTGTCCTTGATGTTGCTGTGCAGCACCGTGCAGTAAAGTTTTATGGCTTTGGTTTTGGCATCGGTCTCACGCGTGTACGCGTAATAAATCTCATACACGTCCTCGTCCTCGGTGTAGTACCACGCCCGTTCGCTGACTGTGCGCTCGGGGCCACCATGGAAAGCCTCGGAAACCAGACCAATTGTGCTGAAACCCCGGTGCTTTTCAACGACCTCATCCACGAAATCCTCGTCCCAGCCCTCTGTCAAAACCTTGTCGCGTAGCTGGGTTTCACTTAACAGCACCCGGCGGTACACCTTTGGCGCGTCCTGCAAGGCGGTCGTGCTTACCGGGAAAAATATGTCAAAGTACGGCTTGAGCGCCTCCAGCTTTGGCTCATTACGAAAAAGGTACGGCTTACTATAGGTTGCCGTTCCTTTTTCCCGCAGACCAACCACCACTTTCTTGGCGTCCTTCTCGTCAAGCTCCAGGGCCATCGAGACGCCCGCTATGGCCTCCGGTTCAAGCAGCGGATCCTGTATTGTCGTCACCACGTCCGCAATCTCGGGCACCTGTTGCGCGAGCATTAAAACCTCGTCCATGGTGATCGTGTTCTCCTCCATGCGGGTCTCCTGCTCCCAGAAAACCCCCATGACCGACAAGCCGTAGGTCTGGCGCCATTGCGCCGCCAATTCAATCTCGCGCCTGGCGCGGACGTTCAACTTGTTCTTAAAAAGCCACTTGAGCAGGGTGGTCACCTTCGCCGCCCGCTTTACGTCGCCGGATTCAATGCCAACGGCCTTTAAACGCGCACGGGACCACGCCAGCTTCATCATTCGCACGTCTTCATTAATTAAAGTGTCCGACAGGCGTACCCGGTCGTCGCTGCAACCTTCCCAGGGAAAAGGCACCGATCCAAGCTGCTCCGCATGTTTGCGGCCATCCTCGTCCTGGCCGTCCCATTGGCAGTAACGCACCTTGGCGCTGTCCTCCATTTTCGACAACATGTGGACGGCATCCTCGGCCACCGACTCCAGGTCGGCCACCATTTCGCTCACTTCTTCCTCGCCCAGTTTATTCATGTCCTTGCCGGTAAAATTGCACTATAGGTTCGCGTCTGGCCGCTCTGGCCCTCCAGCTTGTCAACCTTGTTATTGAGCATTGCAGCCGCGTCACGCTTCTGCAATTCAGCCTGTTCGTAGCGTCCCAGCTCGCGCAAAGCCTCCGCTGTTGCAGCCGCCTTGGTGTACTCGGCGATTACCGCCGGAAAAGGGATTTGACCCCAATCAGTACTCGCGCCAGGAACCGCAGAAGTGTTTTCCAGGGCAATGTAATAATTGCCGTCAACCGCGTAATATACCTTCGTATTCTGCGTGTAGCTCCCCGCCGCCCAGGTCGCGCCTTCGTAGCGGAGGAACGGACGCCGATATTCAACCCAAACTTTATCATAGGTCTTTGCCAGGACTATGCCGGCGCCCACGTCGCGGAAACCAATTTCAACCTGGCTCGTCGTGTTGACCAGGGTCGGATCCTTGGCGTAAATGGCCAGGATGTCGCCGGGGATGGTAAAGTCGTCGGTGTCGGCCTCCACGATGACCCGCAGGTCCGGCCAAGGGTAATGGTCCCAGGCTGTCCGCGCAGCCGTGTTGATGTATTCATTTAAGGCGTTCGCCAGGTTGACCGGCAGGTTGGCCTCTGGGTCCATTCGTAAACGGTATACGATCCCATGTAATACACTCTGGTAGCTGACCGTCTCGCGGAGAGGTGAACTGGGGCCGTATACGTCGGAACTCGCCATGGATTAGCTCCCATATCCAACCATTGTCTTGCCGCTGCGGCTCTTTACACGGGTCTCAGGGTGGTCCCTTTGAACCTTCTTTACAAAGTCAGGGTCTTGCCAGCACTCTCGGCCGTAGCGCCGCTGCGCGTCATGGTACAATTGCGGACTGACCGAAACCCGGCACTCACCAAGACCATCAACGTGCTGCCTGTCCTGGTTGCCACGAGCGGCCGCCGCTTGCTCGCGGTGACCGTCCATGTGTTCAGCTTCAGCATCAGCGCGGAGGGACTCAATGTCCCCCCGCGTGATGCCAAGCCGCTCGGCCGCTTCGGCCGCAGCATGGTCAAGGTCGTCAGCCATCAGTCGGCCGTGGTGTCTACAATTGCACCCAAGGCTTTTGGGTTGGTGACCTGCAATCCAAGGATTGCGCGGACGAAGCCCTTGCGGCCCCCGCCACGATCCTCAACCTCGCGGAAGGAGGGTAGGGAATTGTAACGAATTTTGAGCTGGCTCAAGTCGAGCAGCAAACCGCTGCTGTTCTGCCGGGTGGCAGCATTTGTGCCGGTGTTGCTCTGGCGCAGCCAATGAGTCGGAACAAGGTCAACCTGCCCAAAGTCGCCAACGAAAACGTCAACGGTTTGAACGATCTTCTTGGATCCGCTGTCCTGGTTGTAGGTGCGAAGGGCAACTGTGTTGCTCAACGAGGGTGAGTACGTCGCAAACGTGGTGAAACGCCTCTTCAGCTTCGTCCCGCACAACAGGGTGAAATTGCTGTTGCCGCCGGTGCTGTTGAAGGCTGCCTCCAGCAAGTCCTGCATGTCGTCCTCGTTAAAGGCGCTTGCCGGTGTCGCATGAGTGGTTTCGCCCGTCCAGATGTGGCCAGCAGGTGTCTGCGCCAACGAAGGAATCGCATTGTCGCTCGGCTGGGCTGAACTGCCGCCCGTATAACCAACCCAGGAAAACATACCCCTGGTCAAATACGGGTTTGTGCCATTGTCAGCCTGACTGTCGGTCTCGTCGGTGAGACGGGACTCAATGCCGCGTTTCAACGAAACCAGCGCCTTTTTAATGGACTCGCGCATTTCTGCCTTTTTGCCCACACCGGCAACGTCAGAAACCTCCTCGGCCAGCGTCGAAACGCCAAAGGGCTTTTGGAAGATTTGAACGCGGCCGGCAACCTTGGCGCGGTTCGGGGACAGGTTGCCGTAGTCGCCAGCAACAAAGTCGGTGCCGTCAACGTGGCCCGTGTTTGCGGGCGCCTCGTGGTCGTCCACGACCCATTCGAATAATGTGTTAGTGGGTTCTTTACCCTTTGGAACCATCGAGGAGAATGGAGTTCCACGAGCGTCTATCCGAGATAGGATGTCGGCAAGGTCTTCCCTCTTCGTTGGTTGTGTTCTTTCCAGCAATACGGCCATTTTCGGCCTCCTTTTCTATTAAGTGATGAATTCGTCGAGTAGGTTGTCCAGCGCAGCGTCATCGCCGGTCTCCAAATAATTTTGCTTCACCTTTGAAGAGGATTTTTGCTTCTGCCTCGGTTGGGCCTTTCCGGTCGGAACCTCGGGTGCCTTTTCAGGTGCCTTTGGCTTCGCCGCCTTACCGCCCTTCTTCTTCTGCCTCGCATGTTCGCCCATCAGCGCGTTTGCGAATATCAGTTCCAAATTCGGCAAGTCCCTTACCTTGAAGTCGCCCCAGATTGCCACCTCCTGCTGCAAAACCTTAAAGTGTTCGCTTTCAGGGTCGTTCAGCCATGGGTAACTATCGTGGGCTTCTGCCAGGGAGCCGGAACGAAATTCAAGCACCTGTGATTGGCGGGGGGCTTCCCGCAATACCTTCTCGGCGTTGGCCAATGCTGTTCGCACCTGCTCGGCCTCAACGTATTGCGTTTCACCGTCCTCACCGGGAACCTCGCCGCCGTCCAGGTTTCGCAACGCCCAATCCTTCATTTGGTGGGCGCTGTCCACCTTCTTTTGCAGCTCGGCCGGATCGCGGATGTCCGAAAGTTCATTCTCCCAGGGTGACTTTGCCGGTTCTGACGTTTTGGATTTGCCGGCTTCCAGGGCGGCTAACCGCTCCTCCGCTGACTCCAGCTTGTCGCGCAACTTGTTTTTCTGCGCCACCAACTGGCTAATCCTCTTGTCTACACCGGTTTTTGTCTCCTCGGGTTTCTCCTCGGTTTCTTCCTCGGCTTCTTCTTCTTCCTCCTCCGACTCCTGGGATTCCGGCTCTATTACCTCTTCGCTTTGAGGCTCATCCGGCTCATCATCGGTCGTTGGTGTGGACTCATTTTCCTCGTCCGAAGACGCGAAAATTGAGTCCAATCGCTCGTCTAACCCAAGCTCTGCGCTTGTCGTGGCCTCTTTTTCAGGCTCGGCCACGGGTGCCGTAGTTGTGTCTTCCATAAGGCAAGTCAGGGTTTTACGGTCCCTGAACCTGCCTAGTTTATCCCCTATTTTTACGGGAGCGACAAGAGTGACGGGTGCAGATGTTTCACATGTTGCAAAAAACTACTTCTCCCTCAATTTCTCCATCCCCTCATCGATCTTACCGTGTAGCTGGTAAACGTCCTGGCGCCGGGCTTCCAAAACCTTCTCAATTTTGTCCCAGTACAGCAACATCTCTGCCCGTAGTTCCTGCTTCACCTGCTCATTCGTGGCGCGGACTTCCTTTATTTCCCGGCGCAATTCATCCTTGGCCGACTCTATCCCAGCCTTCAGGTCATCGTCCTTATGGCGCTCCTCACTTTTGAAGCTGTCCAGGCTGGAGCGCACCCCACGGATCTCCTGGGAATTGAAGCCAAAGTCCTGCTTGGCGCTTTCCTTCGACTGTTCAATGTCCTGGGCCAATGACCGAATCACAAACGCCACGCTGCCAGTAACAAATGCTCCGCAGACCGCCACCGCAATGGCTACTATTATGTCATTTTGCTCCACCTGGATTAAACCTCTCAAGGTCAGCACGTAAAAAGCGCAGCCACTCCAACCCGCCGCAGGTGTGCGCCAACGGACCCAACTTTTCAGCCAAATCTGGATTCCCAGCCTGGGTGGCGGCCATTTCGATGGCCTCGTCCAAGACGCCCAGGATGCCCTGCACTCCTGGTGTGTCCCAGGACAACTTTAAGGCGTCCCGCAGTTGCTCCTCGGTCAAGTACCGGGGAGTTCGGCCGAATATCGGCCCAAATTCCTTTTTATCACTCATTTTTCATGCTTTCCTTGATTTTCATTATCTCTTTCAAGCTATAATAAAAACTGTCACCCTCCTTTCGCCTCCATGTCCATAAAGAACCAGCTTCACGCCATAACTGCACTTGGCGCGGGGTGACTCCCAATATTTCGCACACATCGGCGCGTCTTATCATTTTATCGTCCTCAACCATTAATATGTCCCCCCTCCCTTGACCGCAAATTTGCTGTCATCAGCGAATATCGGCTGACTGCTGCAAAAATATCTGACACAGTCTATCGGGTCCTTGGAAGCGCCGTGCTTGGCGTCCTTTCCTGTCCACGTTTTTAACGCAAAAATCAAGTTCTGGCACTCCGAGCTGATGTACAGCCGAGGCTCATTCAACAAACCCAGCTTTTCGGTAGGGTCGTAGTCCAAAGCGTCATTTACCAGCTCAATGCCCTCGTC
>Ga0310344_10002197_pt1 | contig 14705 bp, 11 predicted proteins | sample HC15DNA20200_MG_FD_203801 | JGI IMG/M metagenome (GOLD analysis project Ga0310344, IMG submission 203801) | Marine microbial communities from station ALOHA, North Pacific Subtropical Gyre - HC15-DNA-20-200_MG | ecosystem: Environmental > Aquatic > Marine > Oceanic | place: Pacific Ocean: North... | reverse complement strand
TGGAGGGCAGCAGGTCTTATTCCCGGAGGGAGCCGTCATTCGCACGATTTTCAGCGATCTGCCTCCGGACGCGCTTGCGCACGGCACGACGTTATTCCACGAGCATCTCGACGGCGTCTATTCTCGGGAGACCCGTCAACTCCAGCTCCCGCCTCCGTCCTCGGCCAGTATTGATCCCGTGGTCTCAGATATCGAAGAGGCGATGGAGAACGGTGTCGTCTGCATCGTCGATGGGGGGCATCCCGATATGGGGGTGAACTACGAACATCTTAGGGAGATCTCCGCTCAGACAGACCTTCACGTGGTGGCGAGCGGTGGCTACTACATTCGCAATACCTATCCTGCCGAAATCTCGACGATGACTGAGGATCAGATCGCGTCTCGACTGGTAGCTGAGGCCAACGCTGGTCGGTTCGGTGCATACGGAGAAATCGGCAACATGCCCGGGCGGGCCGACTTCTTTGCCGACGAGATCAAGGTTTTCCGTGCCGTTGGTAAGGCCCATCTGCAAAACAACCTTCCGATCTTCACGCACAACAGCTACGGCTCTGGGCCGAATGCCGATGTGGTCCCTCGAGATATCGCGCTGCGGCAGCTCGACGTCTACGAGTCCGTCGGTGTCGAGCCGAGGCGAATCGCGGTCGGACATATGGATTCCCTTCCCGGAACGAATGCCGATATTATCAACACGCTCGCTGAGCGGGGTGCTTTCGTCGGGTTCGATCGGATCAGAGGGGATGCCACACGGGACGAGGCTCGCGTCACATTGGTCCTCAGCTTTCTCGAGGCGGGGCATCTGGATCACCTGCTTCTTTCAAGCGACACGCGGAGCGACTTTCTAAAGGTTGCGCGCTTTACCGAGCAGCTTCAGAAAGCTGGTGTGAGCGATGAAATGATCCACACGATTATGGTGGACAACCCGCGTCGCTTCCTCGCTTTCGTGCCACCGGAGTGACTGGTCACCGAGCGGGGGACTGGTCCGAACGCCTTGTCGGTTTGTGGCATGTTGGTGATGGTAGAAGTGAGTCCCTTCGGGAGGGTCTGTCCGGTTGACGGGTCCGTTTGTTCTAGTGCCCAGTGTCGAACTGGACGGTGCCACGCTTGGCATGTGGTATTTTGATCGGACAGCGGGAATCACCGGCGTTCCTCATCATGATGCGTGCTTACTGTCTAACTCACGAGTTCACGACCTATGCCTTTATTTCTGAGAGTCCTTTGTCTATCGCTCTTGTTGCTTGGTGCTGCTACCGCTGCCGATGCGCAGGGTCGTAACATCCTGCCTCCTGTTCCGACTCCCACCGATGTGAAACCGGGCAGTATCACTTGCGACGAGTGTCCGTATCCCTATCCAAGCAAGTATCTCGACATCAGCGTTTATAGCCAGGATGTGCGCATCTCGTATATGGACGTTGCGCCACTTGGGAGGGCTAACGGCCACACCGTGATGCTGCTACACGGCAATAACTTCGGAGGGTTCTATTTCAAGGCGATTATTGATGGTTTGATCGCCGTGGGTTTCCGCGTCATAGTGCCTGACCAGATTGGGTATGGCAAGTCGTCGAAACCGATTGCACCCTACACATTCAACTCGCAGTCTCGGAATACCTGGCTTATTTTGCAGGCTGAGCAGATCGATAAGGTGATGCTGGTGGGGCACTCGATGGGGGGTATGCTGGCGACGCGTTTTACAACCCAGTATCCAAGGTCCGTAGAGCGGTTGGTTGTTTATAACCCAATTGGTCTTAGCGACGGCCGGTACTCACGACCGATGCCGCCTATTGACGACGTGTACGAGCGGATTCTCAAGACTGACTATCAGAGTACCCGTGCCAGCCTGAGTCGCTATGTGGGCCACGACCCTCAAGCTTGGAATGATGAGTTCGAGACATATACGCGTATCCGCTATTCTTGGACGCTCAGCGCCGATTGGCCGAGGTTAGCTATGGTACAGGCCCTCATCAGTCAGATGCTGTATGCAGATCCGGTCGTGTACGACTGGGCGCACATTCACGTGCCGACACTGGCGTTCGGTGGCGCGGAGGACTTGCTACTTGGCCCGGCCACGACTTTCCAGGAACGCATGAACGTGTTGGCCAGTACAGTCCCAAATGGCAACGGTCATGCGCTGTTGTTGCCGGGACTTGGGCACGTTCCGCATTTGGAGGCCCCGGAAACGGTGATTCCACCGCTGGTTGCTTTCCTCGAGGAAGGCCTGGATGCCTCGCGATAAGTGGGTGCGCATCGTCTCGCATTGGTCCAGCGGTGGACTCGTCTTTTTCGTTGAAGAAGGCCTTGCCCACGCATAAGCTGTGCTGTAGATCTTTCCGAAGGTTGGTCCTCTGGACGTGGGACGCGGGCGTCAGCGCATGGTGAATCCGCGTCCCGCCAGGAATGCGCGCATGTGGGGGCGAGATTCTTTGCCGAGCAACCTAGCCATGTCTTCGCTCCATGTTCTGTTTACCTTGCCTTGAGTCCGATTACGGTAATAGGTCTTCAATTTTTCGTCATAGCCGTCGATGGCCTGTTGATCGCCAGTGGCGTCATAGGCTTCTTCTTTGAGGGTAACACTGAGTGGCAGTCGCGGTTTTCGTTCTGGGTCCTGAGCTGGCCATCCGAGACAGAGACCGAACACAGGGTAGACCTGATCTGGAAGTTTGAGCAGATCAGCAACCTTCTGAGGGTCGTTGCGTATCCCTCCGATGTAGCAGATGCCGAGTCCCAGGGACTCGGCGGCAGTCACTGCATTCTGGGCGGCTAGTGCAACATCGACTGTTGCGATGATGAAGTGTTCCGTCATCCCAGCCTCCAGTTTTTCGCCTCCAATTTCACAAGCAAGAGCGCTACGGTGCAGATCTGCGCACCAGACCAAGAACGCTCCAGCTGTTGACACGTGCGTCTGGCCGCCGGCAAGGGTGGCAATCGCCGCACGCGTGGCGGGTTGTCGGACCCGAACGACTGTGGTCGCTTGTAGATTGCTCGATGTCGCGGCAGCCATGCCGGTCTGCACGATTGTTTCAATCATGTCGTCTGAGACCGCTTGGTCGGTGTACTTCCTGATTGAGCGATGTTCTTGGAGCAATTGAATCGTAGGGTTCATGCGTAGCCATTTCTCTCACTAACATCCAGTGAGTCATCGACATATTGACTGGGGTAGGCGCTCTGGTTTGAGTAAGTCCTTTAGGAATTTCTCCGATGGTTCAACTTGTTCTTAATACCGGGCGGGGTTGACCTGAACGTATTCATTGATTGACTGAGTTGGTGTCTGAGGAGTGGTGCGATTTGCCTAGGGCGACCGAGATGTTACCACCGTTTCTGGAGCGGTAACCGTTCACGGCTTTCACGTCGGTGGTGGGCCGCGGACCCGCTTCTGGTTGTGGTCGCTTAGCCTCGTGCTGTCTCGGACTAGGCTGTGCTTCTGAGTGGGCTACGTCCCGGAAATTATATGGGGGCGTAGCCCACCTCTTGCTGGGGTTTCTAGTTTTGAATCCTTGAAAATTGAAGGGTGATGGTCTCATTTGTCAAATCCCAGCGTTCGATGCAGAAGTTTGGGTTTCCATCAGAGACGTCATCTAGTGAATAGACTGTCCCGGTTAGTCCGTTGCTGACAAACACCCCTCGTCTTTCGCCTTGATTCCTGACACCCTCTTCCGTCACGCCCCAACCGAATCCCGTGAATGAACCCGTTTCCTGTTGTGTGGGATTGTTCTGGAAGTTGTAGGTTAGAAACACCTTGCCGTAACGTTGTACCGTGCCTGAGGCGTTGACTTGAACCCCTGAAGCTGAACTGGTCATCGAGGTGATTTTAAGTTCAAAGCTATTGATTTGATCTTCTAGTTTGAGTTGATCTTTTAGGGACATTTGAGATTAGTTCCTTTCACCTGCGAGATGCATTGCGCGTAGGAATAGAGGACTCGTTGGAGGTGGTAGGTTTTCTCAACGGGACATATCGGCAATGCGCCTTTGTTAAGTATTTCGTGCTTTCGAATGGCAATATATTCGATATTTGTTATGTGTTTGAACCGTAAAAGTGCATTTAGTTGATTTGGCATATTATTTATTTCGACCAAGCCGTAGCCTCTTAGAGGCTACGTTCGTGTCAGGGGCGCTGGTCGTGGTGCCCAAAAAACGAGGTGTGCCAGATGCAGAATGGAACATTCGAACTTGGGAAGTTCACGCTTCAATCGGGTGAAACGCTTCAGAGCGCCAAGCTTTGTTATGAGACCCACGGTGAGCTGAATGCGGACAAATCTAACGCTATCGTATATCCCACTTGGTATACAGGTGTTCACGAGGATAATCGCGGTGCCATTGGACCCGGAAGAGCGCTTGATCCGGAAAGGTATTTCATCATTGTTCCAGATATGTTTTGCAACGGGCTATCGTCGTCGCCAAGCAATACGTCTCCTCCCCACGACCGCGGTCGATTTCCCTCTGTGACACCCTACGACAATGTGATTGCACAGCAACGGCTGTGTACCGAGAAATGGGGTGTTGAACAACTATGTTTAGTGGTGGGTTATTCGATGAGTGCCCAGCAGGCTTTCCATTGGGGCGCCCTATTCCCTGGCATGGTCCGCGCGATTGCGCCCATTTGCGGTTCATCTAAGACCTCGACGCACAACTGGCTGTTTCTTGAAGGTGTCAAGCGAGCGCTGACAGCTGACGCTACTTGGGCCGATGGTGACTATTCAGAGCCCCCTGAGGTCGGACTTAGAGCTTTCACGACTGTGTATGCTTCTTGGGCCCTGTCGCAGACTGGTTATCGAGAAGGATTACATCTAACACTGGCAGGACAGAGCTTCAATTCCATGTCGGAGTTTCTTGAATTCTTCCATGGAATTTTTGCCAGACATGATGCGAATGATCTGCTTGGTATGCTGAACACGTGGCAATTGGCCGATGTGAGTCAGCATAACAAATTTAATGGCGACTGGCAGGCGGCGCTAGGGTCTATCACGTGCCCTGCCATCGTCTTGCCTTCCAAAACCGATCTTTATTTTCCATCCGAAGACAACGAGATTGAAGTCTCGATGATGCCTAATGCGGAATTACGAATAATTCCATCGATTTACGGTCATGGTGCAGGGTATCCAGGATTAGGTGCTCCTGAAGACGATGCGTTTATCGATGATGCCCTCCGAGAGTTGCTTTCCGGCTACTAATGAGGTGCTCGGTGTTCGTCAGTATCGTGGGTGCAGGTCTCTGATCTCAGGTAGAGCGGTGCAACCAAACAGGCCAGAAGTCAGAACACTGTGATGATGACGTCGGCGACAATGCCGGCTGCAAAAGTTCACCTGATGTTTCAAATACTTTGCCGATGGCGGCAAAGTTCATTCCTCCGCCAATATATGTGGCCGAAAATTGCCCAGAAAGTTTGTGGGCGTTGTCTCCTAGGGACCAAGAGAGGACAGTAGCCATAATTATGGCTCCTACCGCAGATCCAACTGCCTCGATGACAAAGGCTTTGACCATCGTTGAGCCTCCGGCTTTAACAGAAGTGAGGTCAACTCCCAAAAGAATAAGAATGGTGCCGGCCAGCACGCCGTAGCCTGAAGAAGCCATAGACCGAGGACTCTCCGGGGAGAACTCCCGTGTTTGATAGAACCATCGCAAGGAGGATGGATGCGTCGGCAGCGCCGAGTTTTCGGAAATATTGAAATCGTTCCAGCCAGATCATACATGGCACGACTGTGGCAAGAATGCTGAAGATGGCTAGGGGATTCGTGATCATCCGGGGGCTTCTCAGTAGAGGCGGTTGAGGTCAAGAAGGTTGATCAAGGGTTGGCCTTCCAAGAATCGTGTCAGGTTCTCACAAAAGAGGTCAGTGATCCGCTTGTTTTCTCGGTCGCTCGTGCTTCCAGAGTGGGGACTGACTAGGACGTTGGGCATGTCCCAGAATGGACTTTCCTTGGGAAGTGGTTCTTCTATAAAGACATCAAGGCCTGCGCCACCCAGATGTCCTGCAGAGAGAGCAGTGGCCAGGGCTGGTTCATTCACCAGTCGTCCTCTGCCGATGTTGATCAGGATCGCGCCGCGTGGCATCAGGGCAAGCTCGTTGGGTCCGATAAGGTCCTCCGTTTCTGCGGTGTGTGGAGCTGCCAATACAAGATGCTCGGCTTGAGGCAGCACTGTCCGTAGGTCTTTGACGTGGACAAACTCGTCGAGTGCAAGGGAAAAAGAGCCCGTTGGCAGCTGGGTTCGTCCCACTCCGATCACTCGCATGTTCAAGGACTTACAGACCCTCCCGACTTCACGCCCGACAGCCCCAAGGCCGACGATGACGACTGTCCGCCCCTTCAGGTCGGTCCCGGCATATCGCTCCCAGTGTTTTCTGGATTGTTCCCTCACCATTCGGGGGAGAGATTTCCGGAACATGAGCATCACCAGCAGGCAGAACTCAGCTAGTGGTTGAGCGTGGACGCCGCTGGCCTTGGTGAAAACGGTGTTGGGCATGCGTGTGGCATAGTGCATCGTTGCCACAAACTGCCCGATGCCTGAGCTGGTTCCTTGAATCCACCGTACGTTCGGAGCGAGTTCAGGAAGGTCTTCTCGATGAGTCTGATCAAAATCGAACAGGATGTCAGCCGCCGACAACAATTGTCTCCATCGGGCCTCTTGGGATGGACTTCTATTTGTCAACGCGCCAACATGATCGGCGGTGTAACGGGGAGGGCGAAGGAGATCCGGTTCATAAAGCACCTTAATCCGAGGGTCTACCGCAGCAATCCGCTGGACGTGCTGTTCCTCGAGGAAGCTGGCGATCAGCACGTTGACCATCTTGCTATGACTCATTGTGGCTCTTTTTCTGTCTGGAGGTGTCGGTCGCACCAAGGGGAAGGTCGAGAAGTCGCAAAAAATATAACTGGCAATTGGCACCACGGGGAGGTGTCGCGGTGACAGGGGACTGGACGTGGCCGTTGAGAAGAGTGGGCAACTGGTTCCTTAATGGTTGTATACCGCATCTCGAGGCTTTGGCGAGCTACTCTCCTGGTATAGTTTGACACCTCGTAGCGTAATTCCTTGGACTCAGCTTGGCTATGGGGGGAACAAAATGAAGAGAAGAGAATTCTTGTCTCGTGCCGAGGCGATGTCAGCGGTGGCTACTTCATACGCGTGCACTGGGGATTTTGCGAGCTAGATGGTGACAAGTCTGTCGCCTCCGACACGCATGACCTTGTCCTGGCGAATGGCCAGAGCTGTGTTTAGGCGGTTGTAACAGGTAGTTCGTTACCCAGACTAGAGTTGGACGTCGCCCATTCCCGGCGGCTCCAATAGTCCTTGTTCAAGTTTTGCCGATTGAATGGGTCCTCTCGATTCATAGGCGGAAGCCTCAATACTGCATTGAACCCCCCTGCCTCTCAGCGTTAGGATTGGATGGCGAAAGTCGATGCTTATGACATGAGAACGCCGAAGATGAAATACCTGCAGATAGGCATCCTTGCTCTTGTGGTACTTGGGTTCGGAGGGGCGGCGGTTGGGCAGGGGAACCAAACACCGGTCCAGGGTGCTCAATGGAGCACGTTATTAGATCGGTATTGTGTCTCCTGCCACAACGAGCAGATGGTCTCCCAGGGTGCTGTGCCGGTAGGTTTCGAGGATCTTGACGTGACTGACGTCGAGAGTCATGTGGAAATCTGGGAACATGTTGTGCGAAAACTCCGTGCCGACGCTATGCCGCCACCGGGACGACCTCGTCCAGACGTGGAGACTAGAACGGAATTTATTTCGTGGCTGGAGACCCTTCTCGATAGGACTAGTGTTGATGACCCTAATCCTGGACGGCCGGTTATTCATCGACTAAACCGAGCCGAATATGTCAATGTCATTCGTGATTTGCTTGGACTCGAAATCAATGGCCGGTCGTTGCTGCCAGGCGATAACAGCGATGTGCACGGTTTCGACAATAACGCGGAAGTCCTCTCGGTCTCGCCGATGCTCATCGATCGTTATCTGTCGGCAGCTCGTAATATTAGCCGACTCGTAGTTGGAAGAGACTCGCCCGCAGACTTCCACGAGCATAGAGTGCACAAGTGGATGGTGCAGGAAGACCGGATGAGCGAAGAGCTACCGTTTGGGTCACGGGGCGGCGCAGCGGTGCCGTATTTTTTCCCTGTTGAGGGCGAGTACGAGATCCAGGTCGAGTTGCAACGGACGGGGAACCAACATATCAGAGGGCTGGGTTCTGAACATCAACTCGATATGCGTTTGGATGGTGCGTTGATTGAGCGGTTCACAGTTGGGGGTGAGGAGTGGGTGGCTCAGGCTCCACCGGAAAGCTACAGCGGCAACATTAATGTTGGTCTCGAGTGGGAAGATTATTCCCACAATATGGATCAGGGTCTGCGGGCGCGAGTACAGGTGAAGGCTGGTCGGCATGTGGTAGGCGTGTCGTTTGTCGCGAAACGGTGGGAACTTGAAGGGGTGATCGTGACGCAACCCCAGGTAGGGGTATCTCGCTCACGGAACGAGATCCCGGACGGCAATCCCTCAGTGGCGACGATCAGTATTAGTGGGCCATTGGTGGTAACTGGTGGGGCAGACAAAACGGTCCCACGTCGGAAGATTTTTGTGTGTCGGCCGACGAACATTGCTGAAGAACCCGGCTGTGCTCGGAAGATCCTTTCGGTGCTGGCTAGGCGGGCATACCGTCGGCCGGTGACTGGAATCGATGTCGATGTGCTGATGAAGTTTTATGCGGCTGGCCGGGCTGAGGGGAGCTTCGATATCGGCATCCAACGTGCGTTAGAGCGTCTTTTGATCAGTCCGCAATTCTTATTTCGCATTGAAGAGGTGCCTGAGTCGGGTAGCCTCTCTGAGGTTTACCGGATCAGTGATCTTGAGCTGGCGTCTCGGCTGTCATTCTTTCTCTGGAGCAGCATGCCGGACGATGCACTACTCGAGGTTGCTGAGCGGGGCGAGCTGCAGAACCCGGCAGTTCTGGAACGGGAGGTTCTCCGTATGCTAGACGACACCCGTGCGACAGCGCTGGTGGAAAATTTCGTCGGAGCGTGGCTGGCTGTGCGGAACGTCCGGGACGTACTCCCTGACTCGGAGTTGTTCCCAGAGTTTGATGAAAACCTGCGTGAGGCCTTCCAGCGAGAGACCGAGCTGCTTGTCGAGAGTATGTTGCGTGAGGACAGGAGTCTGGTGAATTTAATAGACGCCGACTACACCTTCGTTAATGAGCGTCTGGCGAGACACTATGGAATTGATGGTGTCTACGGCAACCAATTTCGCCGCGTTTCGCTCACGACAGAGGAGCGGCGTGGATTGTTGGGGCACGGCAGTGTGTTGACCGTAACCTCATATCCCAATCGCACCTCGCCGGTTTTGCGAGGGAAGTGGTTGCTTGAGAATCTGCTGGGGTCCCCGCCACCGGCGCCTCCTCCAGATATACCGGCGCTGGTCGAAGATACTGCAACGAGGACGCCAACCTCGGTTAGGGAACGGTTGGAACTCCACCGTCGGAGTCCCGCCTGTGCAGCGTGTCACGAGCGGATGGATCCGTTGGGGTTTGCCTTGGAGCACTTTGATCCTATCGGTGGGTGGCGCACAACCGATGCTCGACGTCCGATAGATGCCCTGGCCGTGCTTCCTGATGGTACGAAACTTCAGGGTTCGGCCGGTCTCCGTAGCTTCCTGCTGAGTCAAAGCAATCAGTTTGTGGCGACAGTGACCGAGAAGCTCATGACCTATGCTCTGGGTCGCGATCTTCAGTACTTTGACGCTCCCGCCATTAGACAGGTCGTCCGTGCCGCAGAAACCGACGATTATCGTTGGTCGTCGGTGATTCTTGAAATCGTTCGAAGCATGCCGTTTCAGATGAGGAGAGCGGAGTCATGATCATCAGAAAGCAGGCGCTTTCGCGCCGAACGGTTCTGCGTGGGCTGGGGGTAAGTCTAGCGTTGCCGCTGCTGGATAGCATGGTGCCTGCATTTGCTGGTGGGCAGCCGTCGGCAACACACGCTGTGAAACGGTTCGGGGCGGTATACGTGCCGAATGGGATGTGGATGGATCAGTGGACTCCGTCTACGGAGGGAGCCGATTTTAATCTCTCGCCCACGCTGGAGTCACTGCGGCCATTCTATGACTACCTAACAGTCTTATCTGGATTGAACGTGGCGACTAATGCGGGTGCAAGCCTTCACTCGCGCGCCAGTACCCGGTGGCTGACCGGGGTGCCCCCGCGGGAGGGCCAGTCACAGGCCGCGGTGTATGCCGGGGCATCGGTAGACCAGATCGCAGCACGGGTGATCGGCCAGGATACCCAGCTGGGGTCACTCGAATTGTCACTGGAGCCGAACGATTTTGCCGGATCCTGCGACCCTGGGTTTAGCTGTGCGTATGTTACGACCATTGCGTGGCGCAGTCCGACTACTCCGCTGCCGATGGAGCACAATCCCCGCGTCGTGTTCGAGCGGCTCTTCGGTGACGGCGGTACCACTGATCCAGTTGTTCGGTTAGAGCGTATTCGGAAGGACCGGAGCCTCCTTGACTCAGTGATCGAAGAGGCCGATCGCCTCGGAAGCCTAGTCGGTGCCGGGGACCGCCTGAAGCTTAGTGAATACCTTGATGCTATCCGCGACGTTGAGCGTCGACTACAACGGGCTGAGGAACAGAACGATCAATCGCTGCCGGTGGTGGCGCGACCTCGGTCCATTCCGGAAAGCTACGAAGCCTATGCGAAATTGATGTTCGACTTACAGCTACTGGCTTATCAGACCGACCTGACCCGTATCCAGACCTTCATGTTGGGTCGCGAACTGAGTGCTAGGCAGTACCCCGAAATTGGGGTGCCGGATGCTCATCACCCAACCTCCCACCATACCAACGATCCACAGAAAATCTCGGACTACGCCAAGATCAATGGTTTTCACACAAGATTGCTTGCCTATTATGTTGAGCGGTTAAGCCAAACGCCTGACGGTGACGGGTCACTGCTGGATAGCCTAACTCTCCTCTATGGGTCGGGTATGTCGGATGGTAACGCCCATGCCACTACGAATCTTCCTGTGCTTCTGGTTGGTGGCGGGTCTGGTAGAGGCGGCCGGCATCTTCGATATCCTGGGGATACGCCATTGCCCAACCTGCACTTGACGGTGCTCGATAGCCTGGGTGTGCCGCTTGATAACCTGGGTGACAGTACCGGTCGACTTGAGCAGCTGTCGCTCGTCTGATGTTAGGTATTGGGGAAGACTTCCATGTATAGAGCGTGCATGAACCGGTTGAGTCGGCTCTCTTTGGTGATCCTGGTGATCATGCTTCCTGGTCCATCTTCCGCCGAAAACGATCCGCTAGTGGCTGAGGCCTCCAAACAGCGAGATGGTAGTGCCGTGTTGGCGCTGCTGGAGAACGAGTTTGATGTGAATGCTCGGCAGGCCGATGGTAGTACGGCTTTGCATTGGGCGGCTTATTGGAATGAGAGGGATATAGCGGACACGCTGATTCAAGCCAGCGCCGATGTGAACGCGGAGAACGACCTAGGGGTAACCCCGCTTTGGTTGGCTAGCACCCATGAGGATGCGACCCTGGCAAAACGGTTATTGATTGCTGGAGCTGACCCCAATATTGCCCATATGTCGGGTGAGGCTCCACTCATGGCGGCAGCACGAACTGGTCGAGCGGAGACAGTTAGGGCGCTGCTGGCTCACGGCGCTGACGTAGATGCTTTTGAGAAGGCACATGATCAAACGGCCCTCATGTGGGCTGCAGCGAACAGTCACCCCAGCGTGGTGCGGTTGCTCGTTGCAGCGGGTGCTGATCTCCAAGCCAGGTCTCGAGTGCGGCTTCGCAAGGTTTACCTTCCATCTAGGGGGGCCAGCTATCGACTGAGTTTCGAGGATCATATCGTTAGAGGGGATATAGAAGAGCGGCTCCAGGGAGGCTTTACGCCGTTGCTGTTTGTGGCCCAACAGGGAGGCGTGGAGTCGGCTGAAGTCCTGCTGGCAGCGGGGGCCAAGGTGAACGAGACGGCTCCAATTGGCTGGAGTGCTTTGGTGATTGCAGCGTTTAAGAGCCAGACGGACGTGGGGAAGTTTCTTTTAGAGAAGGGTGCCGATCCTGAAGCGGCTGGGGCCGGATTCACCGCACTACATGCTGCGGTGCTGCGAAGCGACTTGGAACTCGTAGAAGCGCTGCTTGCTAACGGTGCCGACCCGAATGTTCAGATCAGGCAGGCGACGGGAGCGAGGCGACAAAGTGGGGATTACGGTTTTAGCAGCGACGTAATTGGGGCAACTCCGTTTTACTTGGCTGCAAGGTATGGCGAAGTGGCAATCATGCGGACCCTTGCCGCGAATGGTGCCGACCTGCAGTTCGAAATGCCTGACGGCACAACGCCTATGATGGTTGCGATGCAGGTTGATCGTGTCAATTCCTTAGATCTCGAGAACGCCGGAAATGGGGGCTTGGGCAGGGACCGCCGTGGGCGGCATGTCTACTTTCGGTTGTCAGACACGCGGTCTCCGGACGATGTCGAGCAGGAGGTGGTGCAGATGGTCGAGGTGGTGCTCACAGGCGGCGGGAACGTTAATGCCTCTGATGCCCAGGGTAACACTCCACTGCATTACGCCGCGCGTAATGGCTTGAATCGCGTCGTTGAAATGCTTGTTGATAATGGTGCTTCGGTCACGGCGCGGAATCGTACCCGGGAGACCCCTGCAGAAGCTGCTGAGGCGCCTCGGCGAAACCGTGGTGGTGACCTGTTCGACGGTCATCTCGATACGGCGGCTTTACTACGTCGCCTCGCCGAGCAGTGAGTTTACCAATTGACCGTTGCCCCGTGGATCGCCATTTGACCGAGATGGGACCAGGCGCTCTTGACTTGTTTCCGATTCAACGATCCTGGGTCTGTACGTTGCCGAGGAAGATACTGCGCCAACCAAGTTAAGCGTTTGGACACTGAGAATACATAACGAAGGATCGACTTAGGATTGGTGGTCACGTTGACAGGACCGCTTGGCTACTTTGCTTGGACAACGTCTGTCTTTCGGGCGGGTCGGATTTGCGCGGAGAGAGCCACTACTGGCTAGGAACGGTAGGACCACGATGAAAACACGAACAGCGCTCTTCAACATGCTAGCGGTGTTGTCCCTGTCTGCACCTGCTCCAGCCCAAGTGGGCGCAACGAATGATGTGGTTCTCTTCGCTAAGGATCAGATGGTTCCGATGCGGGATGGGGTCCGCTTGGCCACCGACGTTTATCGGCCTGGAGGCGACGGCATTTCAGTTGAAGATCGATTTCCCGTCTTGCTGCAACGCACACCATATGGGAAAGAGGGACGAGGCTTAGTCCAGCGCGCGCGGTATTTCGTTGAACACGGCTATGTGGTTGTCCTGCAAGATATTCGAGGGCGATATGAGTCGGAAGGCTCCTTCACGAAGTACCACGATTTCGACGCTCCAGATGGCTACGACACCATAGAGTGGATAGCTGGGCTCCCGTATAGTTCGGGTGAAGTCGGCATGTTCGGCACCTCCTATGGGGCGCACACGCAGGCAGATGCCGCGAAGATGAACCCTCCGCATCTGCGGACTCTTCTACTCAACCAAGGGGGGATTTCCAGTGCCTGGGCCCACAAAGTTCGAAACCATGGTGCGTTCGAGCTAGCTCAGCAGCTCGGGTGGGCTTTTCAACAACTTCGGCTCTGGCCAGACCCTGTGGTACAGGCGACCTTCGAGGTTGAGGCAGTTAGTGATTGGTTTGAGGCGATGCCGTTGCGCAAGGGACTCAGCCCTCTAGCCGCTGTGCCAGACTTTGAGGCCTATGTATTGGACCAGATGATGCATGGCGATGATGATCCGGTTGACGCTGACTTCAGGCATTGGACACGTATCGGTAGGAACTGGCGGGAGTATTATGGACGGACGTCGGATATCCCGATGCTGCATGTGGCAAGTTGGTATGACCCCTATTGTGGCAGCATGTTCGACAACTACACCGGATTGTCACTTCGCAAGCGCTCTCCCCAACATTTGCTGGTGGGACCGTGGACACATGGGGGCAACGGGCGGTCTTATGCTGGTGATGTTGAGTTTGGGGCGTCTGCAGCGTTGCCGCAGTTCAACCGCGAGTTTCACCTTCAGTGGTTCGACCGCCATCTCAAGGGTACGCCGAATAAGGTTGATGAGTGGTCTCCCATCCGACTGTTCGTCATGGGGACTGGAGACGGACACAAAGATCCAAATGGGCGCTTGTATCATGGTGGCTACTGGAGGGATGCGACAGAGTGGCCACTAAGTGCCGCCACCCCAACACCTTATTACTTTCATGCTGGCGGGACATTGAGTACTACCCCTCCCTCAGAAGGAGTGGCGCCGACCACCTACACCTACGATCCGTCCCGCCCGGTTCCAACGATCGGTGGGTCGTTTTCCGGCGTGCTCAAACGAGGGGCCTACGACCAGCGCGAGCGACCTTATCTGAGCCTCCAGGGAGGTTCTGAAAACGGTTTCTATGGCTCAAAATCGCCATATTTACCACTTGGGACGCGGTCTGATGTTGTGGTGTTTCAGACCGAGCCGTTAGCGGAATCCCTAGAAGTAATTGGACCCATCACTGTTACTCTTTATGCAGCGTCGACCGCAGTTGACACTGACTTCACCGTCAAGCTCGTTGATGTCTATCCACCGAGCCAAGACTACCCTGCGGGGTTTGATATGAACATCACCGACGGCATCATTCGGGCCCGATACCGGAATTCATC
>Ga0310344_10002196_pt1 | contig 14705 bp, 19 predicted proteins | sample HC15DNA20200_MG_FD_203801 | JGI IMG/M metagenome (GOLD analysis project Ga0310344, IMG submission 203801) | Marine microbial communities from station ALOHA, North Pacific Subtropical Gyre - HC15-DNA-20-200_MG | ecosystem: Environmental > Aquatic > Marine > Oceanic | place: Pacific Ocean: North... | reverse complement strand
CTCTCTAAATCCTTCTCTAATTTGTAATGTACCCAATAATAATAAAAATAATAAAAATAATATATTCTGATTCATATATTATTTATAGAAATTATAATTTGATAATAAAAGCTAAACGATAGTAAGGGGGGTAATATTCCGCATCATTACCTACATCTTTACTTTTTGACCAATCTTCTTTCCCTTCACCACTACCTCTTATTTGAAGTTTTTTCCATTCTCCAGCTGCGCTACTCATTCCACCAACAGTTCCAACTAAATGTGTTGACCAACCGCCTATTGTTCCGTGGGCATGTTTGGGAACATTTGCAATGGTAATTCTGGGCGATCCTCCCTCAGTGCCAGGGGGTTCCTTACCAGATCCCATAATAAATCTATCTTGCAAATCTGGAGTGCCATTTGCTCCATCACATAAAGCCCAACCAGGCGGCGGTTTTTCTCCAGAAAACATTATAATTCCACCTTTGGGAACAATACTTCCAGCGGGATCTCCTTTCTTTAAAAATTCTAAAGAATTTTCCTTTCCTAACGATGCTAACCACGTTTGCCCCAATTTAACGGCTTTCTCTTTTTTGGCATCGGCGGCGGCGGCTTTCTCGGCGGCATGTAATTGTGCATGTAATTTATCATGAGCAGGCTTTAATGCCCCAGCACTTCGCGCATCCATCGTAAAACCAGCCCCCGTTTGTTTCGATTTTCCTGAATAACAAATTGGTTCTAAATGTTCTGCAGGACCGCCAGATTTTGAGGTGTTCCATTGTTTTATATTTATTCCACCTTCATTTGTTCTATAACTGCAACCAGGGGGCATATTACCATCTTCTACGGTTATACTTTCCCCCTCCTTTAATTTTAACATTTTTACAGCTCTATCACATTCGGCCTGATCTTCAATATTAGTTCCTTCAAAACATACAGTATTTTTATCCATTTTCTTAAATTCGGCACCTCCACCTCCCTTTGGGGGTGCCCCTTCCTCTCCTCCTTCCTTTGGCGCTACCTTTTCCATTGTTTCTTGCCCCTCAATGGTTGGTTTTCGCAATAAAGATGCTAAAAGTAATCCAATAATTAAAAAAAACAAACACAGTTCTGTATTATCTACCATTGACTTAATATAATATTTACACAGAATTTAATATTTTATAAACGAATGACACCGTGCGGACCATGAGGAAGAAGAGGTGTTCCAGGACCACCATAACCAACAGTATATATTCGACCACGTTTAGCTGCATCTGTCCACAAATTAAAACTCGCAAAACCACCTTTTCCTACGGTACCAGCATATTTTGCGCTATCATACTCTGTCAGTCGCATCCATTTATCATTTCCCATCCATAAATCTGCTTTACCAGCAATACCAATCCTATCAGCCTTTATCCTCCAATTATTAAGACGACTTTCATCCTTTACAAGCAATGTATTTGCTGAAACTTTACCAGCAGGAGATTCTACACCCTGCTCTGATTTAACATGATTACAGTCAAGATTACCTGTTAATTTTATATCTTTGCATTCAAGTGTACCATCTGGTTTAAATGCAAATTTTATAGCATTCTTATAATTAAAAATTATATCGTCCACCCCCTCGCTAACATTTTGCACTTTCCAGTTACTTTGCATAGCTTTTTCAAATCCTGGAACCAAACCTTCAACCGTATTACTTCTAAAATAAGCAAATAGGGCCAATATAAAAGCCATTACTGCAATAAACAAAGCTTTATCATTCTTACGCATTATATATATAAAGCTAAATTATTTTCCACCAGCTTTCATCTTTTTAAATTCTTTTCCCTCCATTATGCCTTCAGGATACATTCTATATATCTCCTTCCATTCAGCACCTTCCTTTGGACTAAACAAAAATGCCAAATTCTTGGGGGTAGTCTTGGGATTTATTTTTTCTCCAGATTGTTGTAATTTTTTCATTTGTTCATCATTTGGAAGGACTGGTTTTATTTTCCAATTTTTTCCTATACTAATCTCATCGGATCCTGCCTCAACACCTTCTCTCGTTCTTTTAAATAGTAAAAAAACAAATAAAAACAAAAAAACCGACATACATAAGCAATTTGTAGTTAATTTTTCTAGATTCATATATAAACTTTTAGATAAAACTTTTCTAAAAGTTTATTTATTTTCACAATTTCCTCCGTAAACTTTTCCTGTACCATCTTCTTTCATACATAATTGTGAATAATCTATTGGACCACCACCCTCATACTTCAAAGGAAGGATAGAACCACGAGAGGATAATTTCATTCCACCACCTTCCTTATTTGCTAATATTAATGTATTATTTTTATCGGGAGAAATCTTCCAACTTCCATCAATTGGCTTTTCAAAAGTTAAACCGCGGTGAATAGTTAAATCGCCATCTTTGGAAATTTTAAGTGCTGTTACCTTCTTACCATCACCTGTCAAATTTCCTTGATAAATAAATTGTAAACTCTTTGTATCTTCATCCACATCTATCTTCCATGGTGGAGAATTATCATGATTTGATTTAATAACAGCAAAATTTTCTGTATTTGATTTTAAAAATGCACATAATCCTAAACCTATTGCAACAATAATTCCTATAGTATAACACAAATCTTTATTTAATTTCATATATAATACTTTTAGATTATTACTTCTTCCTACAATCTCTAATTCGCTGATCAACATATAAACCTGTTCCATCACCCTGTCTCCATAAATCATCTCCAGAACATGTTAAAGCTTTTAATTTATTACCCAATTGAATTTGTGCTGCTTTTTGAACTTCCCCGGCTTCTCGTGCTTTAATTAGAGCTTTTGTTTTTGCTGCGTTTGCAATCGATTTCGCCGCTGCCACCTTTGATCTAACAGCATCAGGACCTGTCACTTGTTTGTGACATTTACCACCTGGTTCAAATGCAGCCGTTCCAGCTCCCTTTCCGTAACATAATGCATAAGAAGCACGATCACATTTATCTGCCTCTTCTCTTAATTTTTTCATATCAAGATATACCTTTTGACCAGCCTGACTATTCCATTGTTTTACACGAGCATTTGTTAAATCACCCATTTTTGCTGCAATATCTGAAGTTGCACTACAACCAGAATCTTTCCATAATTTTCTTAAACATTCAGTACTATGCGGACCTTTATTAAAATTACCATCAGCACATGGACCACCAACGTCTGCTCCTGTACATTTGCCCGGGGCAATCATTTGATCACATTTTTCATCTGGATATTTAGGCATTAGTGTATTACCCTTACCTTTTGTTGTAACATAGGCCTTATTTGACGTCTTACACCAACCACATACACTCGTTGGACCATCTGTAACCATCCCTAAACAACTTGTTAATTTACTACATAATCCCTTTTCTTTATTCTTTTTACATACACTAGGTGTCCAAGACCAACCGCTTTTACACGTACTTGTCAGAGGACCTTTCGCATTACCCATCATAAAACTGTTAGATTCTGGACAATAACCACAGCCTTTATCCAAACTTGTATTTTTTATGCCCGCACAATCTTTTAGACCAGCGCATTTGTTTGATAAACGAGAAACTGCATTATCCTTGCCTAGACCACCACCCTCTGTCATAACATCTAAAACTAACTGTTCACCCAAAGGGCGAACTTTCTCATATCTATAGAATTGATCCATCTCTGGAAATTTTATAGACATCTTTCTACCATTTTCCATATCATCTTTCCTTTTTTTATAATATTCATATTCCGATTTAATAAATTCTTCTTGCCCTTTCATGGTAAATCTTTCTATAGTCCTATATGTCGCAAGATAGCAAAAAAATATAAAAATAATTAAACCTATTACATAAGCTAAATCTAATCTCATATAGATATATGTTAGAATTTATTTTTGGATTTATATCTGGAATATATATTGGCACACATTATGATTGTAAACCAGCTTTGCAAAAAATAGAAAAATATTTAAAAACTTATTTTCCCCCAAAAGAAGAAAAAAAAGGTTTTTTCTAATTGAATTTAACTATAATCTCAACTTCCTCCTTTTTTATACTCTTTGTTGCTGAAACCGATAATTCCTGTCTCTTTTTGCGTGTTTTTTTATTCTTTTCTACTACTTTATGTCTAGCTGTTGAATTTCTTTGATTCATATCTGCTTCTATTTTTTCATAATTTTGTCTTATATAATCTAAAATTTTATTCTCTAAAGCCCATTTGAAAAAATTTAATTGTCCAATTGTTGTTTGAACCTGACAATCTTTATTATATGGAATATTTATGCGTTCCCATCTACAAAAAGGATCGAACCTGCGCTTAGAATATGCTTTTAGTTTTAATTTATAATCTACATAAACCTTGAAACGCTTCTTACCCTCTTTCAAATCTATGGAATATACTATAAAATTCTTCTTTGCATAATTAGTTGTAAACCAATCTATTAAACGTAAAGAAACCTTGGATTCGCCATTTATTATATACAATATCTTTGACAAATTATTATCTTTGTTATAAAACTTTAATAATTTGTTTAGCAATAGCTGATTTTGTGTGGAATATTGACTCGTCATTTAAAAAAAATAAACTATACTTTTTAATTACTTTTTACCGAATTTGATATATTTACTTGCCATATCAATATCTGTTGAATAATCTGAATCTATCATAAAAGGATTTTTGCAACCATCAGAAAATAAATGTCGCTCTGAAAGACGACTATTTACCAAATCTTTATCATTATCTTGAACAAAACCTTCAATAAATTGTTTCTCTTTCATATAATCTTCCTTTGTAGCATTAGCTCTCAAAAATTGATCCATCTTTCCATCTTTATTTATCTCATTATCTGGAATAACAAATTTACCTTTCTCATCATATTCGGCCGCAGAATTTTTAGAAATCTCCTCTTTTACTGGTTTTAAACTTCTTTCCACATCCTTTCCATCACCCCAAATTAGTTCTTCTTTGCGATACATTTATATAAATTATTTATTCTTTTTTTGTTTATTTAAACACAATATTTTATCAATTATTAATATGACTGCAAATAATCAATACTTTGAAAGAAATATGCTAATAAGTAATCAAAAAACTAATACAATTTTAGAATCAAAAGATTGGGGACCAAAAACTGAACTTACAAAAATAAATAGTTTTCTCGATTCATCTGCTGCTAATGTAGAAAATCAATTAGCTATTTATAATACTTTGACTTCTTTATTAGGAGAAAATGGTGAAATGGAAACTGAATTATCCCGACTAAATGAAAAATTAGCTTATCAAAATGCTAGACCTCCCGGGGTGGGAAGCGATGATGTATGGTATCCTACACAACTATTAATGCAAATGGTACAATTGCTAGAAGAAGGAAATGAAATACAAGAAGAAACTGGGTCTGGCGCCGAGATTACTTATCTCAGAGATATTTCTAACAATACTGGTGATGCTCTTCACTTATTAAAAGATATTTCTAAAAACACGGTTGATTTAGCAAATCTTCTTATTGATAATTCTAAAAATTTAATTAATTTATTAAATGATGCATCGACCAATACTATCGATAATTCTAAAAATTTAGTTGCTATTAAAAACGAAATAGAAACAGTAACAAACCCTTATCTACTTGGTATAGATGGCAAAATTGGTACTGCAGACCTAAACAACACCAACGCCTTGAACACAATACATAACGATCTTTATAATGCAGGAGGGGTGCAGCCTTGGCTGGAAACAGTAAACACTAACCTAACAACTTTAAATTCTCAAATCGATCTTCTTTATAAAAGAGATGGATCTTTTAATGCATTTAAAATAAGTTATGCCAAAGGAAGCACAGGTGCGACGGAAAACTGGACGAGCGGGGTTCCAGCGGGGGTGGCGGTGGCGGAAGGTGAGTGGTGGGAATTCGGGATAACCCACCCACCCAAAAAATTTACTCTATGTGTTAAATTATCAGCTGCTCCTCAACCAACTGATCATGTCAATTTTTATGGTAGTTTTACAGGGCTAGGGACCGAGTATTATTTGCACGATCGATACACACATGATGATTTTAATCCTCCTATTGTTGAGGGTGATACGCTTTTGGCGCCAGGTATTAGAACCTGGGACAAGGTTTCGCCACCCACAACATGGCTTCTTTCAAGGACTTATGATTGGATTGGACAATTTATGAAAATACAGGTGGTGGCGCCGTTTTCTGGAATTACGATTCTCTCTTGTTATGCGCGAGGCATTTAAAAATTGATTCATAACAAACCTTTTGGCTTTACCAAAAGATATGTTAAAGGTTCATTTGTGGTTGGATCGGTATTTTAAAGCAACAAAAATTGTTAATCATAAGGTTACTCCACATTATTGGGCTATAAGAAGAGATGCCTCTTTCTTCTTTAATCAGAGGCTGCTGCACTTTCAGCGCAACAATCCGTAGGACTGTCGGTAGGACACTCGGTACCTTCGCAACATGTGCCTTCTTCGCAGGGTTGACAACATTCATCAACAGGTGTTAAAATTTGGTTTTCTGTTGGAAGAGCTGGCTTTTGAAAAACCTTTACACATTCAAAAATCTTCGCTGCTTCATCCAGACCAAAAGCACCCCGTCTCTGTGCTAATCCAAGAAATGAAACCAATAAATTTAACGCCGCATTTTCGCTAGTAATCTCAACGTCAACAAGACGAGGCCCTTGCTGTGGTGGTGGTGGTGGTTGTGCCATTATAATATAAATTCGCTGTTTTTTTTAAGTTATTTTTTTTATTTTCATTTGTTTGCTCATTAAAAATTTTGTATCGCTTCTTCGTCTGCGTTCTAAATTACATTTTAAACACGCTATTACAACATTGTCTGTATTATGTGGTTTACCATTATCTATTCGATCTAAGGTCCATTGCAAAGGTTCGCGAATATTATTATAAAGCAGCATTACATTATATTTACAATAATGACAACGAAGTTTACTTGCAACCAATAGTGGCAGGAGCTCTTCCATATTTATATATTTTTTTGCATCATATGGGCGACTCTTTTTCTTATCCTGCGCCAAATAGCTATGGAGCTTTTTTTTCAGTTCCTTTAATATTGTATTTTTCTCAGGAAAATCTTCGTTTAAATATAACTGATTAATAAAATTTTGATGGTTAAAACTTAGATCAAACGTTTTTTTTCTTTTAATTGTTTTCTTTTTTAGGCTAATTATTTTCTTCATTTTTAATTATGTAGTATTATATTATATGAAAAGAAAAACGCACAAAAAACGAAGAAAATCACGTCGCGGCAGAAGACGCCGCACTCGTGGGCGAAGGAGACGTCGCCGTGGCGCTGGAACGGGACCTCTCAGCCACATCGTCGTCGGACCGGGCGTGAGGGTCCCAGCACCACCTCCACCCCCACCAGCACTATTTCCAAACCCAGCTGACGACAACGCAAACCCAGCAGCACCGGGCAAAGGAAAGGCAGCACCAGGCAAAGGAAAGGCAGCACCACCGCCAGAGCAAACGAAGCGGCCGAAATCCGCAAGGAAGACGACGGGCGGAACTCGTCGTCGTCGCAGTCGCCGCCGTCGTTCGCGCCGCAGACGCACAAAACGACGATATGGTGGGGGGGAGCACGGCTGTTTGAAAAAATGTATGGATCAAGTTATTAATGAGCGAAAGCACTGGCTAAATCAATACATAAATAAATTGGTCCAGAGACGCGAGCAGCTTCTGGGCTGGGGCGTCCCCGATGATGATGCCCAGATTTCTAATATTAATGGTAAAATCATTAAGGCGCGTTATGCGCAGACGGACGATGAACTTTGGAGATGGAGGTTGGGTCCTACTGGAACAGCGTGGGAGCGGGCCCTTTGCGGCTACGAGGTACACGGAGGCGGCCGCGTGGAAGGTCCTTGTTCTAATGCAAACTTTCAGTATAAACCACGACCTATACCCCAAAATTGGGAGCTTCCATTAGAGCTTCCTCCACAGGATAATCCGCCTAAGGCACCTGGACAGCCCGCCGTGCTGCACCCCCCAGGCATTGGACGGGTCGTGGTCCCGAACTTGCCGCGGCGTGCGCCTGCCGCAGCAGCGGCTCCAGCGCCGGCATGGCGTGTTTTGCCAGTTCTCCCGCAGGGTTGGGCAGCCGCCCCACCAGCCGCCGTCCCACCACCAGCCGCCGTCCCACCACCGGCAGCAGCACCGGTCGCCGTCCCACCGCCGGCGCCGCTCCACCGCCGCGACCGTGCAGCGGCGCCGGGGCAGCGTCCAGACGTTGGAGCTCTTTTCGCCCCCGCTGCTGCCGCCGCCCCCATAGACATGCGCCGCGCAGCATTAGGGCGGGCACGACGGCGGCGCCAAGTGGAGGCGGCGCGACGCGGGGCGGCGGGAGGGCGGGGTCTAAGTCACTAGTTTTTCCACCGTTTATAAGTAAAACTTGTTTAAGTCTATAATAAAAAGATATAAACGCAACTATATATATTATATAATGCCTATCAAAAAAGAAAAAAATAAAGATGAATGTATTCAATTAAAAAATATCAATTATCAATCAATGTTATTGAAAAGAAATTCTAATATTGATTCACAAAGAGGAGGAACTGAAAATATTGATAAGTATCTTGAACAAGAACAAAATAAGAAAAAAAATATAAAACCGTGGAGTAAATTAGAAAAAAGCACAAAACTTAAAAAAATATATAGTTATATTGAAAATTTATATGACAAATTTAAAATGACAGAACTCGAGAAAAAAGAGCTAAAAAAATATATGAGAACTTGTTTAGAACGAAAAAAACTTCAAAGAATCAAGGATGTTATTTATGAAATTAATACTGGAGAAATTAAAGATATTCCAGGTCTAACATTTAATGAAAAGAATAGAAAATTTATTTTAAGAAAAATTGATAAAAAGGGTTCTACATTAAGAAATCTAGCTCCAAAAAATTCTACAAGGGGAAAAACAAAGAAAAAATCTGATAGAAAGAAAAAAAAATCTGATAGAAGGAGATCGCCAGATAGAAAGAAGTCAGAGAAAAAGAACCGAAAAATTAAAAACAAGACTAATAAAATTGATAAACATTTAAAAGATTAATATTATATATATTTAATGCCAGAATTTGCAGCCAATGAATTAGAAACAATTGATATTATAGAATTTGGAGAATTTATATTATCAATTATCCATGATTTTATGAATAATAATTTGCAAATTATTTCTAATCCGAAATATGAGGGTATTATTCATAGTGCAGTCTTTGAAATAATTACGAATTGTTATAATTCTACTCTCGTAGAAGATCTTTCTGAATTAATTTCTGAAAATATAACTACATATTTTCAAACCGTTGGAATAATTAGATCATATCCAACATCTATTATTATTGTTCCTCCCGATTTGGAAAAATTAACAATGCAACTTACTTATCTTCAAAATGTTCCACAACCTGCACAAAAAGAAGATGCTTGGTACAATTTTCGATGGAACCATCTTACCGCTAGTTCCATTTGGAAAGCTCTTGAAAGTTCTCAATGTAAACAAAATGAATTAATAATAAATAAATGCGAACCAATTAACCTCGCGAAAAAAAAAAGAGTGAATATTAATTCACCTTTTCATCACGGGCATAAATATGAACCTCTTTCAACCATATTTTATGAAAAAATGTTTAATACAAAAATAGGGGAATTTGGCTGTATAAAACATAAAACAATTGAACATCTTGCAGCATCGCCTGATGGAATCAATATTAAAAAAAATAATTCTAGATATGGAAGATTGTTAGAAATCAAAAATATTGTAAACCGAGTAATAGATGGAAGACCAAAAAAAGAATATTGGATACAAATGCAAATGCAAATGGAATGTTGTGATCTTGATGAATGTGATTTTCTTGAAACGCGATTTAAAGAATATCCAACAGAAAAAGATTTTGATGATGATGGATCATTTACCTTTACAAAAGAAGGAAAGGCGAAGGGAATTATTGTATGTTTTTATACACAAAATGGTCCATTATATAAATATGCACCATTTCAATGTTCTAAAAAACAATATGAAAAATGGTATGACAATTGTATGGAAGAAAATAATAATTTAACTTGGGTAAGAAATATATTTTGGTGGTTAGATGAACATTCTTGTGTTCTTGTTCTTAGAAATAAACAATGGTTTAACTCAGTTAAGGAACAATTTAAAACATTTTGGGATATCATTTTGAAAGAAAGAGTTGCTGGATATGAACACAGAAAACCAAAAAAAAGAATTAAAAAGAAATCCGATCCTAATCTGAAAAATATTGTAATTAAAGTTCGAACAGAATCATTTGATCATTCACAAATTGTTGAACCAAATTAACTTAAAAAATAAGATAAATAAATATTAATGCCAAATAAAAAAAATCCATGCAAAACAATTAATATTAATTATATTAAATGTCTTGAAAAAAATAAGAGAATGAAAAAGAAAACAGATCCTTGTAATTTTCATGCAAAAATATACAAAATTTGTTTAAGAAATATTAAATATGGAAGTTTTAATTAACAAAAGAGTGGTTTCCAATTTTTAACGGATTTCCATTTATTTACCCTCATACCCCTCCCTATTTGATATGGAGCTCTTTGTGCTGGCGATTTTCTCGCACCATAAAACGTCATTTCACTTGGAAATGTTGAACCATTATTTACTGTATCTTTGTATAAATCATTGTTTGTAACCTGATCATAAACCCCCATCTTTACTTTCTTTTCAAACGAACAGCGACTGCAAACACCGTTTGAAGATAAACCGCATTTTTTTGTTTTTAATAATGGATAACTACTCCCCAATAAACCATTCTCCCCCGGATAATCACCTGGCGAAATATCACCTATATTTACAAACCCTTCCTTATTTAAAAATGTTTGACTGTGTCCTGATATAATAAATAAAATCCCTAAAAGCGCTAACCCTATTAATACACAATTCATAAAACGTGAAGAAAACCTACCCATCTATAAATATAAGTCATATTTTAATTTAAAATTAACACGTATATTACTTTAATGGATAATAATATTGAAATGCATGTTATTAAAAGAAGTGGTACAGTGGTTCCCGTCCTATTTGATAAAATTCTTAATCGTATTAAAAATTTGGGAATATATGACAAACGTTTCAAATATAAATTAAATGTTAATTATTCCAATATTGTTATCAAAGTTGTTGATCAACTATTTAATGGAATTAGCACCGCGCAGATTGATGAACTTTTGGCACAACAATGCTCATCATTGGCTGCTGAACATTTTGATCATTTTATTCTTGCTGGTAGAATACTTATTTCAAATCATCAAAAAAAAACAGAGGAAAATTATTTGAAAGTAGTGGAAAAATTACATAAATTTACTGACGTTCACGGAAAAAAATCACAGCTCATTAGTGATGAACTTTATAAAGTAGTTTCTGAAAATGCTCAAAAAATACAATCTTACATAGATTATGATAGAGATTTCTTAATTGATTATTTTGGATGGAAAACACTTGAAAGAGCATATCTTATGAAAATTAATGGAGAAATTGTTGAGCGTCCACAACATATGTGGATGCGCGTTGCTATTGGAATTCATGGCAATGACATGGATAAGGTAAAAACCACATATGATCTAATGTCCAAAAAATATTTTACACACGCAACCCCCACATTATTTAATGCTGGAACCCCCAGACCCCAATGTAGCTCATGTTATTTACTTGCAATGGAAAAGGATAGTATTGGAGGAATTTATAGAACTTTATCTGATTGCGCCGAAATATCAAAGTGGGCTGGTGGCATTGGGTTACATATTCATAATATACGAGGAAGAGGAAGTCATATACGAGGAACAAATGGAACTAGTAATGGAATCGTTCCTATGTTAAAAGTATATAATGGAACCGCGCGATATGTTGATCAAGGCGGAGGAAGACGAAATGGAAGTTTTGCTGTCTATCTTGAACCTTGGCACTCTGATATTGAAAGTTTTTTAGAAATGAAAAAAAATCACGGCGATGAAGAACAAAGAGCTAGAGATCTTTTTTATGCTTTATGGATCCCAGATTTGTTCATGAAAAGAGTTCACGCCGATGCTGATTGGACATTACTTTGTCCTGATCAATGTCCTGGACTTTCAGATTGTTACGGAGAAGAATTTGAAAAATTATACCTAAAATATGAAAAAGAAAAACTTGTTAAAAAAACTATAAGTGCCAGAAAATTATGGTTTAAAATTTTAGATAGTCAAATGGAAACTGGAACACCATATATGTTATATAAAGATGCTTGTAATCAAAAATCTAATCAAAAAAATCTAGGAACTATTAAGTCTTCGAACCTTTGTACCGAAATAATTGAATACTCCAACGAAGAACAAACTGCGGTATGTAATCTTGCCAGCGTTGGACTCGCAATGTTTGTAGATGAAGAAAAAAATTACAATTATGAAGAACTTCATAATGTTGTTAAGGTCATTACCGAAAATCTTAATAAAGTAATTGATATTAATTTTTATCCAACACCTAAAACAAAACTTAGTAATTTCTTGCATCGTCCTATTGGAATTGGGGTTCAAGGATTAGCTGATACTTTTGCAAAAATGAATATACCATTTCATTCTGAAGAAGCAAAAGAAATCAATATTAAAATTTTTGAAACAATATATCATGCTGCATTAGAAAAAAGTTGTGAAATAGCGCAATCTAGATATGAAAATATGGAAAAACTTAGAAAAATAAAAAAACACTGGAAATTTTTGGAAAAGAATAAAGATTGTCGTGAATATATTCTTGATGGATCGCCGAGTTTTCGCGAATCTATTAGAGAATTATTGGACGATGTTCATCCTATTAAAGCAGAAATGGATAATTTAGATCACAAATTAAGTGGAGCATATAGTTCATTCAAGGGATCTCCAGCCAGCAAAGGAATATTACAATTTGATTTGTGGGATATTCATCCAAGCAAGCGTTATAATTGGAGAATACTTAAAAATAAAATCAAAGAATACGGACTTAGAAACTCTTTGCTTGTTGCACCAATGCCTACCGCATCTACATCTCAAATATTGGGAAATAATGAATGTTTTGAACCCTTCACCAGCCTTATATATGTCAGAAGAACACTAGCTGGGGAATTTGTTTGTGTTAATAAATATATGCAGAAGGAACTGATTGATATGGGGATTTGGTCAACAGAAATGAAAAATTCTATTATTAAACATCAAGGGAGTATACAACATATCAAGGAAATACCTCAACACATTCGTGATAAATATAAAATCGTTTGGGAAATGCCTATGAAACATATACTTGAAATGTCCAGAGACAGAGGAGCTTATATTGATCAAAGTCAAAGTTTGAATTTATGGGTTGCTAATCCCAATTATAAAGTTCTTACTGCTATTCATTTCTTTGGTTGGAAGCAAGGGTTGAAAACAGGAATGTATTATCTTAGAACAAGAGCTAAGGCTGCTCCACAGCAATTTACTATTGAACCAACTAAAAAGGTTCAAGAACCAGAATGTTTAAGTTGCGGTTCTTAGCGCCTTCTGCGCCGCCGCGATCTCCGGCGACGTCTTCTGCGCTGCCCGCCAGACCGAGGTTGCAGACCAGGTTTCTTCGGCACTGGAGCATCTTGAGTAAGCTCTTTAAAGCGCGCCAATTCAATTTCCAGTTCCTTCTTGAGCTTGGCGAGGCTCTCGGGCTGCGGCTTTTTCTTTTTAGTTTGAGAGCGTGTTACTGGCGGCGTGTACCAAGGGTCCACGTGATGATATGCCCGCACCACAGGTTTTGATTTAGATTTTGAACCAGGTGCGGGCGATTTTCCACCTCTTCTCCGCCGGCGCGATCTGCGGCGGCGGGAACGGCGGCGACGGGAACTACGGCGACGATTTCTTGATTGCATTATATATTATATTGTGAAAATATTAACGGCGGCGTTGTGTTTTTCTGCGTCTTTTATGACGTCTTCTTGAGCCGCCGAATTCCAGCGTGTTGTCGTTCCAGTGGTTGTCAGCGTCTTCGTCGTCTTCGTCGTCTTCGTTGTCGTCGTCGTCTTCGTCGTCTTTGTCGTCTTGGTCCGCCGCCACCTCGCCAAAATGGAAACCGCTACGAAGATCCAAATTTCTCATTTCGGCGGCTGAAATCCCGTCGGTGGAGGGACGTCCGAGCCGCCCCAACTCCTGCGCAAGCTGTCGCCGCCGTCGCTCGTTGTCTTCTATGCTGGCTTGGAGCGCGGCGATTTGGGCGGCCAGCTGCTCCACGAGGTCCTGCTGCGCGGGCTGTTCGAACTCGCGCAGCTTTTGCTCCTTTGCGAGACCGAAATATTCGTCCTCGTCGCTGTCAGGTGGGGGGATATTCTGCTGCTGCTGGGTGCGGGTGAAATCGACCTTTTTCCGCGCCCATTCGGCGAGACGCTCGATGTCGCGCTGCTCGGCGGGCGTAAGCGCTGGGACCGGGCGCGTTTTGGAAGTCTTTCTCCCGGATTTACGTATCTTGGATTTAGACTTGGATTTAGACTTGGATTTAGACTGAGGGGGCTCAGCAGGATATCCGCCTCTTCTCCGCCGCCGTGATCTACGGCGGCGCCGGGTTTTTCTGCGTCTTTTATGACGCCTTCTTTTTGAACGCATTTATATTATATTCATATAATATATATGTTTTGGTTAATTGTTGCTGCCGTTGTTGCTTCTGAAGCTTTTGCGATTAATTATTTAAAAAAATATAGTTTAAATAATTCTAAAAATAA
>Ga0310344_10002195_pt1 | contig 14710 bp, 15 predicted proteins | sample HC15DNA20200_MG_FD_203801 | JGI IMG/M metagenome (GOLD analysis project Ga0310344, IMG submission 203801) | Marine microbial communities from station ALOHA, North Pacific Subtropical Gyre - HC15-DNA-20-200_MG | ecosystem: Environmental > Aquatic > Marine > Oceanic | place: Pacific Ocean: North... | reverse complement strand
TTCTAACCGTCATTCCAAGTCGGACTATCAACTGCGTCATAGAAAAACTAATATATTCTTTCATAGACTGGGCAATATTTTGTTGGCTTCCGCTGAAGATCGCCCATTCGAGAGATAATGCATATTTATCTGCAACATTCGGGCAATTTATGCTGTTCAAGAGGGAGGCATATTTTAAGACGGGAGGTCATGAGGCCATCAAGGACAACGCTATTGATGATTTCGAATTGGGTAGAATGATCAAAAGGCTTGGGCTAAAGTGGGTTTTAACAGATGGTAGCGGTATGGTGCGATCTCTTTCATATGGAGGTAACATTGCGGCATTTAGAGGTATATCTAGAAGTGTGTTCCCTGCCTTAAATTATCGTTTGAGCGTTTTAGCATCAATGTCTTTCCTACTAGGTATCTGTGGGTTCCTACCCGTGTCCACGTTGATTGCTAGAGTTGTCTTTGGTGTGGTAGAAACCCAGTTCGTTATGTATTCTGCACTGTCACTGTCATTATTTTCTCTGTCTTGGCTGATAGTTTGTAAAAGGTTTGGGCATAGCCTATTTGCTTTACTGGTGCATCCGATATCTATTGCGGTTATGTTGATAATGGCCTACTACTCCATGTTAGCCAATGCTTTTACATTTGCTACATGGAAAGGTAGAGATATAGAGGGTCGACGTTTAAGACTATAGGATACCTTTAAGGCTGTATTCAACCACTGGACCGTTTCCGTTTGTATAAAAAGGGCGTATTATTTGTCACTTGGAAGTAACTTTTAATTTTGGGGATACAGAAATATGAAATGGGTGTTAATTTAGTGGGATCCAATAATTTCGTAGTGATCGGTGAAAACATTCACACTACTAGAGTGGTCAGAAGAGATGGCCGAAGGGTGGGGCTTGATAATGACGGGAACGAGGCTGTGCTCTTTAAAAACATCTTTGGTGAACCAGCTTTCCTAACGATTCCTGATAATTTTAAGGATAACAAGATTTACCGTGAAGGACGTGTGAAGCACTTCATGATTGCTATTTTGGAAGGCATGTCTGAAGTAAGTGATGATTGCGGAAAAGGATCGGATTTTATACTGGCTGAAGTAAAGAGACAGGAACTGGCGGGGAGTCAGTTCCTGGACCTCAATGTGGATGAAATCTCTTATCATCTTGATCTGCAGAAGAAAGCTATGCAATGGGTCGTATCTCTTTATTGTACCTTTGCAAAAGTGCCCCCTAGTATAGACTCGTCTAGTATGGAAATCCTGGAGTATGGGCTTGAAACCTATGCAAAGTGTGGGAGCCCGCAGGGCCCTCCAATGGTCAACTCAGCTTCACTAGAACGTATTGATGCGTTGGATTTAGTTAAGGAATATGATGCGCATGTAGTTGTTACAGCTTCTGGGGCCGAGGGCATGCCTACAAATGATATTGAGAGGATCGATAATGTACGACTTATGTTGACGGAATGTGATAATAGAGGTGTTTCTCTCGATCGAGTCCATATTGACGGTCTTGTGTTTCCCATATCCGTGGATCAGAGTTTTGGGCTTCATTATCTCGAAGCGGTGTCCGCCATGAGGAGTGAATTTGGTGGAGGTGTTCATATTACTGGTGGTTTGAGCAATGTATCATTTGGATTACCTGCCCGAAGGTTGATCAATGATACTTTTATCAGATTGTGTATGAGCTCTGGAGTGGATTCTGGCATTCTCAATCCTATTGAGAGTCGCATTGATAGAATTGAAGCTCTAGACATGGAAACGGATAGGGTTATGCTAGCGGCGGATATGCTACTTGGCAAAGATCCTTTTTGTATGAATTTTATTCAGGCGTTCAGGGATGGTCGCCTCTCCGCCTGATATCTGGAGTGTGTGGATCAAGGCTCTAAAGGACTGATGCGTCAAATTTAGACTAGCCGATCTTCTAGCCAATCCAGTGTCACTTCTATTCCGAATCCTGGGGCATCAGATGGTTTAACATAACCGTTTTTAATCACGGGAGTTCCGGGCAGGGATACCATTTCTTCTAAGGGAACACCTGGAGCAGATACTCCTTCTGATCTTTCACCCCAGGGGATCACTGGCATTGCGTAAGCAAGGTGTTGCCCATATGGATAGTTCATACCTCCGTGTCCTATAACGGTGAGCCCGTGAGCCTCTGCTATGTGACATATTCTTACACTGGCAGTTGTTCCGCCCACCCACTGTATGTCTGGTTGGAGAATGTCCACGAGACCTCTTCCGGCGGCCTCCGCAAATGGATGGATAGTGTACCAGTGTTCGCCCGTAGCGAGTATCTGAGCTGGCACCCTAGAACGAATTTTTGTATAACTGTCCATGTCCTCGGGAAGAGTGTAGTCCTCTAACCATTTGATGTTGTATGGTTTTAGTGCCTCAGAAATTCTGACGGAGTATTCCACATTTAGTGACATCCAGGCATCTACAGCGAGCTCCATATCTGGCCCGATTTGCTCCCGGGTTCTTTGAACGATCTCGATGTTCTTGTTCAACCCAGAAATCCCATCCTCTGGTCCGTACCGGAGAAAGACTTTTACCGCTTTGAATCCCAGTTCCATAAACCAGTCAATGTAATCGCTGGTTTTGTATTGAAGCACGGTGTTTGATGCATAGCAGAATATCTGGTCTTTTACGGGCCCCCCTAATAGCTCGTATACCGGTTGTCCAATCAATTTCCCCTTTAGGTCCCAAATTGCATTGTCCACAGCACTGATAGCATAGCTGTTCAGTCCTGCTGTACCATGAGCCGCTGAAGCTCTACGCATCATATCCCAAAGCTTTTCTGTTGACATTGGATTCAGCCCTACCAGCAATTCGGAAAAATGGTCGTTAATGATAGAAGATACTGGTCCAGAGGCGGCAGATAATCCTAATCCCCAGGTCCCATCTTCTGCGGTTACCACGCAAGCAACTCTTTCCCAGTTTGCGGCCCAACTTCTTCCCGGTCGATCGGTCGTATATCTTGCCATAGGAGTGACGAAGTCGCCCCCTTTAGGGTCTTTTTCTACATGGGCTTTCGTTGTAGGGTTGGGTTCTATATTGATCGGAAATGCTCTGACGTTTTTTATCTTCATGATGACACCTATTTATTTGAAAGCACTATTTATCATTGATCTTTTATATGCTACGGAGTGATCCCACGGAATTATCCAATTGTCGTCTATTTCCATACCGAATCCAGGGGCATCTGAAGGGGAGACGTAACCATCCTTTGGCATGGGCATCCCAGGTATTGGGCAGACTTGTTCCAGTGGGATTCCCGGATCTGTGCCCATCCAAAATTCTGCCATGGGGGATTCTGGCATGGAAATCGCAAAATGTTGCCCCCAGGGTGACGCCGCTGCCATATGTGGAATAGTGATGATCCCCGCTGCTTCTCCAATGGTATATATTTTCAAGGCCTCGGTAAGGCCACCACACCATTTCATATCTGGCTGGAGGATGTCGACAGACCTGTTCTCGACCAACTGCCGGAATGTCCATCTGCCGTGATGGTCTTCTCCCGTGGCCAGAGGTATCCAGTTGATAGCCTTGCGAAGTTCCATATGTCCCTCTAAATCGGTAGGAATTAAGGGTTCCTCCAACCATCGCAGATTGTAAGGTCTGAGGCGTTCGGCCATTCGTACAGTAAATTCAACATTAAATGACATAGTAGGGTTGTACATTAATTCCGCATCGTGACCAACCGTATCCCTTGCCTTCGCGATTTTTTCTTCCATCAAATTAAGACCCGAGATGCCCATATCGTAGTGCACAGGATTGGACACCTTGAAATGTTTAAATCCCAGCTCTATTGACCAATCCAAATCATCAGATGTCACGTAACACAAGGCTTTATCACGACATGGTCCCCCTATTAGGCTGTAGACTGGTTGGTCCATTAGTTTTCCCTTAAGGTCCCATAGCGCTAGGTCTATTCCCGACTGTGCGACAGTGGCCAAACCACCTGCTCCAATTCTCTGGGAAGATCGCCACATTAGATCATTTAGGAATTCCAAGGCGAAACAATCGCGGCCTTCTAGCAGAGGGGCGTAGTGGTAGTCCACCAATGAGGCAGTTATTTCACCAAAGCTCGTTTGTCCCAAGCCCCAGGTGCCGTCCTCAGCAATTACCTGGACCCAAAAGTCTTCTTTCGTACCAGCACCCTGCATTCTTCCAGGCGTAGTAGGGAAGTCAGGGTATTTGTTAATAGGTAAGGCTCTAGGAGCGGTATTATTCCAGTTTGGTCTACGGGGCTTTGCGGTAGGTGGTGTGTGGGGAATGTTAAGTTGTACGGCTCTGATCTGCTTAATTTTCATATATTACTCCTTCCAGAATGTGAAATCTAAACTTTGGAGTTAGGTCCCTTAATTACCTCGTCAGATTCGAGTTGTTGTATATCTCCCTGTGACATTCCTAGTACGTTTCTTAGTATCTCGAAAGTGTGTTCACCGAGTATCGGAGGATGGCCCTGTGGAGTCGCTGGTGTCTTGCTCAGATGTTGTAGAGCAGAACCTAGTAGATTTATATTGCCTAGGGAAGGATGGGTCACCTCCCATAGGGATTTTCGAGCTTTGGCCTGAGGATCCTCGAAGACTTCTTTCATTGTGTTGATGGGGGTGACGGTTAAACCTGCTTTTTTGAGCGAAGATATCCAATATGTTGTTGGTTGTTCCCCGATTTTGCTATTCAATAGTTCTTCTAATATAGGTCTATTTTGTACCCTTAGAGCGTTACTTAGAAATCTTGGATCATTTGCCATTTCAGGCAATTCCACTGTTTCACAGAGACGTCGGAATTGGTCGTCATTATTTGCCGCAGTCATAAAACTGCCGTCCGAGGCCTTGAAATCTTGATAGGGAGCCACCTGCGGGTGGGCATTTCCCAACCTTTCTGGCACCTCTCCACTAGCGAGATAGCTTTGAGCTATATTTGCCATGCTGGCGATGCCAACATCGAATAAAGAAACGTCCACATGTTGGCCCACACCGCTGATATTTCGCTCATATAGCGCGGTTAGTATCCCGATTGTGGATGTTAGTCCTGTGAGTATGTCTATCCATGCTACACCTACCTTAGTGGGCCCGCCGGATGATTCTCCGGTGACGCTCATGATACCTGTCATGCCTTGGAGAGCAGCGTCATATCCAGGCTCGGATGCCCTCGGACCTGTTTGTCCGAATCCGGTTACTGATGCATAAACTAAACTTGGATTGTTTTTTGCCAGAGACTCATAATCTAAGCCGAATTTGGCAAGGTTACCCACTTTAAAATTCTCAACGAGGATATCAGCGTGGGTTGCGAGGTCTTGGACAATTCTTTGACCCATGTCGTGACGTAAGTTCACTACTATGCTCTTTTTACCACGATTTGCTGATAGGTAATAAGCGCTTTCTGTACCAACGAAAGGTGGTCCCCATCCTCTAGTATCATCACCCCATGGAGATTCTACTTTCCAGACCTCTGCGCCCAGGTCTGCCAAGATTTGTGTGGCAAAGGGCCCGGCCAATATCCTCGACAAGTCCAGTACCTTTATGTTGGTTAGTGCTCCCATGTATCTTATCTCCTTAGGTTCTTGAAAGATGGTAATCTTTTGTTAACATTGCTACAACCCAGAAGGTTATGGAGCAGTAGAATGGAACCATTTAGAATTGATATCCCCGATGCATTATTGCAAGATTTGAAGCGACGTCTTGGAGACACCCGATGGCCCGGTGAAATTTCTGGAGGTGGTTGGGATTACGGATCTGAACTCGGTTATGTCAAATCACTGTGTGAATACTGGAAAAATGAATTTGATTGGAGAGACCAAGAGCGCAAAATTAACTCATTCTCAAACTATACTACTGATATAGATGATTTGAATGTGCACTTTATTTATGAAAAAGGTAAGGGGCCAGACCCTCTTCCCTTAGTTATAACCCACGGTTGGCCTAGTACCTTTGCGGAAATGTTAGACATCATACCGATGCTTACAGATCCGGAATCCCATGGTGGCAGTGCTGCGGATAGTTTTGATGTGGTGGTACCTTCTATTCCTGGCTATGGATTTTCTCAGAAACCAGAGTTGCCAGGGATGAATGTTGCAAAGGTTGCCTCAATTTGGACCAAGTTAATGACTAAAGAGCTAGGTTATGAGTCTTTTGTTGCTCAGGGGGGTGACTGGGGTGCTGCAATTAGTACAGCTCTAGGGGCGCTACACGGGGATGTTGTACAGAGTATACACCTTACCATGGCGAGTGGCCTTACCGATCTTGATGCGGCACTAAGTGGGGATGAAAAAAAATTTCTTGAACATCGGACTTGGTGGCAGGAAAATGAAGGAGCTTATGGCCATATGCAGCGTACGAAGCCTCAGACTTTGAGCTACGGTTTGAATGATTCTCCAGCAGGGTTGGCCGCATGGATAGTGGAAAAATGGCGGTCATGGAGTGATTGCAATGGGACAATAGAAAGCCGGTTTACTAAAGACCAGCTTCTGACTCATATCACCATCTATTGGGTTACCCAAACATTAGAATCCTCTGTGAGACTCTATTATGAAACTGCTCATGCAGAACCCGTTTTAGGGATTGGTGGAAAAGTTGAGATTCCTACCAATTTTGCTTCCTTCCCTGTGGAGATAGCGTATCCCCCTAGGGAATGGATTGAAAGATTTTATAACTTGAGGCGATTCTCAATAATGTCATCTGGTGGTCATTTTGCAGCCACTGAGGAGCCTTCCTTATTGGCCGATGACATTCGAAGTGCCTTTAGATTTCTAAGAGATTAATTGATTTGTAAATTTGTGGAGTTTTGCTGTCCCAGTTGCTCCAAATTGTCTGATGTGGGGTTTTATCATTTAGGGTCCCATGAGAAATATCGTATTGAAGAGATGGTTCCTAACGTTAACCAACTACACAGGACTAGCAGATCTATCATATCGATTACTAGTCCCGATGCTGAGGGGTTAAAGATTTCCTGAAGAGAAATCGAGAGCGGTCGCACCGGGAATATCTGAGCTATCAGATTAATCCAGCTCGGCGCATTATGCATTGGTATGAATACCTCGGATATAAATAACAGTGGAAGGATTGAAGCATTCACGATTGCTGGCGAGGCGTCTGCATTAGGGATCAAGGACGTTACCGCGATGCCAAGGCTACAAAATGTTGCTGTTCCCAAGAGTAGTACTATGAATAGTGCAGGTAGGTTATTTCTAGGTACCCGTACATCAAATATTAATTCGCCAACGACTATGATGATGAAAACTAGTGTGGATGATATTAGGGTGTTATGAGCTATTTTACCAAGTAGGAAAGAAGATTTTGGTAGAGGTGTACCTTTGATTCTTTTTAGTATACCTCTGTCTCTCGATATGGATAGGTTCATTGCCATACTTGTGTATGCGGAATTAATTATCGAGAATGCGGCCATTGTCGGGATGTACATGGTAGAGAGATTGATAAGCCCATTTGATGATTCCGCAGTGTTATTTCCCAAAATTATGTTCAGTATGAAAAGAAACAATAAGGGTAAAATAAAGGTGAAAAATGCGGATACTGGATTACGTCTGAAGGCTTTATGTTCGTAGATTATTTGTCTAAACCCTAGCTTAATACTTTTCATTGAAGGTTATCCCGAAATGTTTCTAAGAAAACGTCTTCCAATGATTGTTTTTTTATCTCCCAGTTCGATATATCGGTTTTGTTGTTGATTGCCCATTTAGTAAGTTTGTGTAGCGTGGATGTGGGGTCTCCTGTTTTGACAGTAACCTTGTTGCCAATGATACTAACCAGAGATTTCAGATCCTCGGGGAATTCTTGATTAGGGTTAGCGAGAGTGAAGCAAATGGTAGTGTCTTCCTGTGAATTTCTCAGGTCTGATAATTTGCCTTCTGATATTATCAACCCTTCTTGCATTAAGGCTATCCTGTCAGCCAGTGCTTCGGCCTCATCCATATAATGGGTAGTCAGCAATATTGTTTTCCCTAGTGATTTTAGATGGAGTATCAGGTCCCATGCTGATCTTCTGGCAGAGGGATCGAATCCGGTGGTAGGTTCATCCAAAAACAGAAGATCAGGGTCACCGCACAGACAAATAGCAAAGTCCAATCTCCTCTGCTGCCCCCCGGAGAGCTGTTTGGGATAGGAATCCCGTTGTTCGAAGAGGTTTGTAATAAGAAGGATCTCCTCTACAGGTTTCGGATTTTCATAAAAGCCTGTGTATTGCTCGAGTATTTCCCCAACTTTTAAGTAAGGTTCAACCCCATTATCCTGGAGTACGATGCCAAGTCTATCTCGGGAAGATGGATTATTATGCTCTGGGTCGTGCCCCAGCACGGTTACGTCACCGGAAGTTCGGTTGCGATGCCCCTCTAGGATTTCTATAATCGTGGTTTTGCCAGCTCCATTTGGTCCTAGAAGGGCAAATATTTCCCCCCGTCTAATTTGGAGGTCTATTCCCTTCACGGCCAATTGGGTATCGTAGGATTTTGTGAGGTCCTTAACTTTTATTGCAAAGTCTTCATTCATATAATTCTGTGCAGCCCAAAGTTTCAGAATGTGCGAGTCCTATTAAACCATGGCCTAAGAAATATCGATCATAAATCTTTTTCACCATAGATTGTTATGGTTCCAAATTTACCCATAGTTTGGCATCCCACATTAGCCTTGTGAGGAATGAATACTACACTATTTGATAATTAAGAGAGTTTGACCTGAGATCTTTTGACTCTCCCGGAACATTTGTCACAGTAATAGATGACATCCACTCTCTCTCCACATCTGCTGTGGAGGAGACTTATATCATCGGCAAGATATTTTGATCCCCATACAGCCAGAGCGCCTGCAACAATACCCAGTTCGTGCCCTTTGGAAGTCAGTATATATTCTGCTCTGGGGGGATGCGAACTGTAGAACCGTCGTTCTACAACGCCGTTTTCCTCCAAGGATTTTAGGCGAGTTGATAATAAATTGGGAGAAATACCTACCAGCGATCCATTTATATCAGCAAAGCGGTGGCTCCCTTTTAGGATCTCTAGCAAGATTAAAAGTGTCCACCGTTCGCCAACGAGTTCTAATGTTCGTGCAACAGGACCATTCATTGGATAGGTTCTTGACATTTCATCATCCTTATTAACTAGCTTGATTTAAGTAGTAGATTAGTTACTTCTTATATTATACTTGCTATTGATTTTTGTATTGACTTAAAACTTAGAGAGGCTGTATAGGGTTGATGTCGTGATGAAAACAGATTGTTCAATATATATGGAGGATATTTCGCTCTCGTATAGCACGACTTCGGGATTCCTACATGTTATTGACCGAGTTGATCTGAGTATTCAAAATAAAGAGTTGGTATGTTTGGTTGGCAGGAGTGGATGTGGTAAGACATCGCTGTTGACAATGCTGTCTGGATTGCTTGAACCAACTAGAGGTATTGTAAAAATTATGGGCAATCATCCATCTTGTGCGAGAAATGAGATGAAGATTGGATATGTTACTCAAGAGGATTCCTTACTACCGTGGAGAACAGTGAGACAAAACGTTGAGTTGCCACTTACAGTCGGTATGTCGAAAAGGGTTTATGCAGGGAATATATCCTTGAAGGATTGTTTGGTTGAAGAGATGATCTCATCCGTCAGGTTAGAAGGATTTGAAGAATATTACCCCTATCAGCTATCCGGTGGTATGAAACAGCGTCTTGCTCTAGCAAGATCATTAGTTTACAAACCGGAAATATTATTCTTGGACGAATCTTTCGCAAACCTTGACGAAGTTAGTAGACGAACTATGCAGTCTTTAATACTTGATCTACGAGACAGACTCGGTATCACTATTCTCATGGTGACTCACGACATATCCGAGGCAATGACTTTAGCCGATAGAGTTGTTATTTTCTCCGGGATGCCATCTTCGGTTGTGGGGGAACTGGACCTAACAAAGGTCGATATGGATTCACGTAAAATCAGAAATTTACAAGAAGAAGATGAGATATTTGACCAGATACTTTCGTTGATGGAATCAAGGTCCTGATGAAGGTCGTAGGGAGCTACAAAGTATTCATCCCGCCATTAATCCTGATTGGCTTGTTGCTATTAGGGTGGGAGTCTGCGGTAAGAATTTGGGAAATACCCTCCTATATTATGCCTACACCCAGTGGAGTGGTCGCGATATGTATAAGTGAATCAGCATTGTTATTTTCGCAGAACTTATACACTCTCACTGAGGCTTTATTAGGCCTGATATTGGGTTCCTCTGTGGCTTTTGGAGTTGGGGTGATTGCATCAAGATATATGTTTGTAGAAAGAGCTGTGATGCCCGTAGCGATACTGGTTAAAGTCACTCCGATCCTGGCGATTGCGCCCTTGTTCGCCATATGGTTTGGATTCGGGCTTTTGCCTAAAGTATTCATAGTATCGGTTGTAACTTTTTTCCCGGTACTGATCAATACGATTTTAGGACTCCGCTCAGTGGATGCTCCTTCGATGTTAGTTTTTCGCACCATGGGAGTGTCAGAGTTTGAAATTCTGATACATTTGAGAATTCCATATAGTCTACCGTATCTTTTTTCTGCTCTAAAAATTTCACTTCCTCTATCGATTATCGGTGCAGTGGTGGGAGAGTGGTTTAGTTCGGATAAGGGTCTTGGTAGTTTGATAATGGTTGCTCATGGGAATTTGGATACACATATGCTTTTCGGTGCGATATTTTATCTTGCATTCACTGGGATATTGCTCATGGCAGGGCTGTCATTATTGGAGAAGAAATTCATGTTCTGGCATTCCTCGACCAAAACATATTGATTTAAGGGAGTAGAAATTTTGAAAATTCACTTGTTGTTCGTCATAATTATTGTGCTTTTTGCTGCTGTTAGTTGTGTTGGTGGCAAAAGTCCTGAGTCGCTTACCTTTATGGCGGGTTATAAACCACAAGCCAATTTTCCGTTTGTTGCTGTCTATGTTGCTAAAGAATTGGGTTACTTTAGGGATCAAGATATAGAAGTGGAAATCCTTCACTCAGGTGGCGGTGGGGAGAATATCAGTTTATTGCTTGCCGGAAAGGTTGACTTCACAACCGCTGATGTAAATTCAATATTTAAACTTAGATCTCATCAAGAAGTCCCTATAGTGGCTTTGGCTCTCTTTGGGCAAAGAGGTCAGCAAGCTTTTATGTCACTTACAAACTCTGGCATCGTGACTCCGTCTGATTGGGAGGGTAAGCGATTCGGATACAAGATTAGCGTGCCCCCTGATTATCTTGCCATCTTGGAATCTAATAATGTTCAGCGTGGTGATATTGATGAAGTCCAGGTGGGATTTGATCCTAGGATATTAATAGAAGGTAAGGTAGATGTCTTGGCGGTATTCAAATCTAACGAGCCCAACATAGTGAACAACATGGGATTCAATGTTAACTTGATTGAGGCTGCTGATTATGACTTAGCAACTCTAGGTTTAACGTATGTCTCCACTGAATCCACGGTCAAAAATAATTTTGATAATGCCGAGCGATTTTTAAAAGCCACGTTGAAAGCTAGTCAATTCGCTATAGATAATCCGGAGGAGGCTCTGGATATCGTAATGAAATATGCTGACAAAGAAGATAGAGACCATATGAGGTTTATGCTACTTACGGAGATTAGGGATGCTTCGTCAGCAATCACTGAGGAAAAAGGTTTTGGGTGGATGGATCCGGATCAATGGCAGTTGGTTCACGATGGATTGATACGATTTGGTGCGATAGAATCAAGGGTGGCGGTTTCAGAAGTTATGACAAATCAGTTTCTTGAATCGATTTACAATAGGGGCATTCTTGAGTGGCCGTGATAGAACGGACGAGTAGTTATACATCTCGTAACTTACGATATTGATGAACTTATTATCAGAGGAGGGTCTATGTATCCTAGCAACATAAGGGAAAAAATTAGAAATCGGGAGCTATTATTGAGTTCTTCAGTTTTCAGTAGGGAATTCCACGTGGCCGCTACCATTTATCAGACAGGACCTGATTGGGTATGGATCGACCAGGAACATTCTCCCTGGGGTACTGAGTCGATAGGGCCTTTGTGCATCATGGCTCGACAACATGGCGTTGCTGGTGTCATTCGTGTGCCATGGAACAATCCTGGTGACATTAAGAAGGCTTATGATGCGGGAGCAGTAGGGGTTATGGTACCGCAGGTCGATAATCCGGGAGAAGCACTGGAAGCAATACAATATTCCAAGTATCCACCAATTGGCGAGAGAGGGATTGCACCGTGGTTTGCTGCCCCCATGGGTGTAGATGCTGGAGACGTCATCAAACATGCTAATGACGAAACCTTCCTGATACTGCAGATGGAGAGCGTGGAGGCATACGAGAGATTGGATGAGATATTGGCCCTGGATCATTTTGAGGTATTACTTGTCGGTCCAGCAGATCTATCCGCTTCACTTGGGGTTCCCGGTCAACCTAGCCACGCCAAAGTGGAACGTATTATGAGGGACGTTAGTGAACGCATCAAGGGTACTGGTAAATCATTGGCTACTACTTTCGCTACGCCAGAGGAAGCTAGGCGCTGGATTGCTGAAGGATATAGGATGATGAATGTGGGAAGCGTATTAACGATCGGATCTATAGCCATGAAGAGGATTTATGAGGAGTTGAGGGACGAGTTCTCCTAACTCGTTTTCATTTTAACTTCAACCAAAATGCTGGTGTGAGAAATGAAGATCGGCTAGAAAGCGGGGTTATCCTGGCCGATGGACTGCAATTCCTCTCTTGAATATGAAGCTAGGCTCCTGAAGTCGTACCTCGTGTAGTTCTTGATCCATTGGAAAGCAATCTTCAGGGATATATCATATCGTTCTCGATCTAATTTTGCTCGCGACTGGTCATGGTTTTCATGGAGCATTTCTTGATAACGTAATATGCTCGCTAGTTCTTTTTCTCCCAGTAGCTTGATCAAAGAAAACGTGTGGGTTTTACCAGTCTCCTCGCAGACGGCGGCATGTATTATCCGTTGAGCTATTTGGCCCACTGATATACGCGCAGTGGCTAGGTCTTCCATGAGTGCTGGTCTTTTGCCTTTTTCCCCCTGCATGTTGTCTATGGATTTTGCACCTCTTCCATTCATCCAGCCCTCTATGTACTCTATCAAAGTACGGATATTTCTCCTTGTTCCCTCCAAAGAAACAATCCCCATCGGAACGTCGATTCTAATTGGATCAAGATGATTTGTGAAACCTTCACGAGACGCAGCTTGGGCAATGTCTTTCTTTTGGAATGGGGCTGATGCTGTCTCCATATGATATATATGAGCAGCCCAGCCTCTTATGAATCCCTGTTCAGCCTCCCATTCTTTATCTTCCCTTATGGATGTCGCTGCGATCTGGTTTATTTCCTCATCTGGGCTAGGCAAGGCGGTAGCCATCCCTCCGATAGCAACTGCATGACGTTGTTGACAAATTGCAATGAGCCGTCTAAATATGACTGAGAGAAATTCCGTTGTTTTTATGTCCACTTCAAATCTGTCAGGCCAAACCATATTTGGGTCCGGCATAATATACTCAATGATACTTGCCTTGAGATCCCACCGTGCCGCATTAAGGCCGGCGGCGTATTCCCCTAATGAATAAAGCATCTCATCCATTTGAAACACTGCGGGCAAGGATTCGATCAGGATTATTGCTTTGATAATGCCATGATCAGGTATATGGAGGTGTTGGCGGGTAGCATCAAAAAAATCTCTATAAAATTTTGCCTCACTTGCGCTTTCCAATTTGGGCAGATAGAAATAAACGCCCTGATCCTTCCGGATTTGAGCTTGGCCTGCATAGTACAAGGTTAATGCCGTTCCTAGTATTGCTGCACATACCGGACTCTTGTCTATAAGAACTTCCGGTTCATCAAGATGGAGCCCTCTCTCGCGATGCATGAAAAAAGGCAACTTGCCATCCACCACAGTGTAATCTCTATCTCTCAGCTCGTCTCGATAGGTGAGATTCCCCTCCACGGCGTTCAAGCGGTTTAAGGTAGAGTCTAAGGTAGATTGAAGTGAATGTCCTCCTGAATCTTCATCATCATCGAGATATCCAACAGCCCGGATCCCATTTTGACTTGGGTTGATCGCATTGATAAACATACGGGTAATTGAGGCGGGTCCAGAAATTTCAATGCCCGGATGTCTCAGTTCTTCCGGTAAAGGTCCGATGGTCCAGTCATTGATGTTCTTATCCGCGGGGGAGGTCCGCAATACATGAATCCCCTCTTTGTGAGCTCTTACGAGTGTCGCTTGTCTGGCTAGTCTTAAAGCTTCTATTTGACCGCTGAATGTATCGTGCATATGTAATAAATATTCGATGAAGTCGTCTGAAAACAAGAGGGATGTCTCTTCTGTTAGTGGGAAGGTGATTCTATTAGGCATATCGTCTTTACTCATACACTAGATTTGAGCAGATGAGAATGTTTTTCTCTGAGCTTTATTACTTTAGGTGCAATGATGAACTGGCAATAAGGTTGGTAAGCATAGTTTTGGAAATATGATTGGTGGTACGATTCAGCCTCATAAAATATTGAAGCGGGAGTAACCTCGGTAACTATTTTGCTGGGCCATATCTTTGCGTCATCCAGCTCTCTGATCAACTCTCCCGCTACGACTTCTTGGTCTTTGTCATGATGATATATAGCTGATCTATACTGCGTTCCTATGTCTGGTCCTTGCTTATTTAGTGTCGTAGGGTCGTGATATGAAAAGAAAATTTCC
>Ga0310344_10002194_pt1 | contig 14718 bp, 14 predicted proteins | sample HC15DNA20200_MG_FD_203801 | JGI IMG/M metagenome (GOLD analysis project Ga0310344, IMG submission 203801) | Marine microbial communities from station ALOHA, North Pacific Subtropical Gyre - HC15-DNA-20-200_MG | ecosystem: Environmental > Aquatic > Marine > Oceanic | place: Pacific Ocean: North... | reverse complement strand
AAGATCCATTTGCAGATCCCACTACAGTTTCATTTTGACGTGATTGATTAGGTATAAATGCACTAATCATCTCATCAAATTTTAATTTATTTCCAGACTGTGATGACAGATGTACCGTAGGAGTCCAATTGCCCGAAACACATATGCAGTCACAAGGAACATTTTCTAAATTCTCATAACCAGATTTATCATTATTTAATTTACCGACCATAGCCGAACTTACTCTCAAATAACCTTTTGTGTTGGCTACAGCATGAGAAAATTTAACAACGATACCCAAACTTTTTGCTTCTTTGACTGTTGTACTTTCTGAATCTTTTCTAACATCAATAACTAATGGATTAACTCCATTTTTTTTAAATTCTATTGCCGTGTCATAGGCACTATCATTGTTAGTAAAAATAACTGGTTTTTTTCCAACTAAAACACCGTATTTTTTTATATATTCTTTTGCTGCTGACGCTAATAGTATTCCTGGTCTATCATTATTTCCAAAAACTAAAGGTCGTTCTATTGACCCTGTTGAGACCACAACCTCTTTTGCTCTTATGTACCAAAGTTTTTGTCTTGGTGTGTATTTATTTGGAGATTCAATATGGTCCTTTGTTCTTTCAAACATTACCATCATGTTATGATCGTAATATCCAAAAACTTGCGACCTGCTTTTAACAACTACATTAGGCATTGATTTTAGTTGTTCTATTGTTTCATCAGCCCATTCCTTTCCTGTTTTATTTCCAATAGTGACTTGATCAGTAAGCAGGCTTCCTCCAAATTTTGATTTGTCTTCCGCCAAAATAACCCGTGCTCCATTTTTTGCTGCAGCCAAAGCACTTGCCAGTCCAGAAGGACCCGAACCTACAATTAAAACATCGCAATGTTCAAACTTGTGTTCATATTTGTCAGGATCTGGTTTTAAAGGAGCCACACCTAAACCAGCAGTTTTCCTTATAATAGGTTCGTAAATTTTATACCAAAAACTTTTTGGCCACATAAAAGTTTTGTAATAAAATCCAGCTGGAAAAAATTTACTTAAAAAATTGTTTATTGCTCCGAAATCGAAAGATACAGATGGCCAGCAATTTTGGCTTTTTGCAACTAATCCTTCAACCAATTCAACTTCAGTTGCGACAGCATTGGGTTCAGTTTTTGCCCCGCTATACAATTGAACCTTGGCGTTAGGCTCTTCTTCTTTGGATCCTATGAATCCTCTTGGTCTATGATACTTAAAACTACGACCAACTAAATGAATTCCGTTTGCTAGCAAAGCTGATGCTAACGTATCACCCTCATAACCAAAGTATTTTTTTCTGTTGAATTTAAATGAAATACTTTTTTTTCTATTGATGTAACCTTCTTTATCTAATCTATATTTTTGTGTCATAAAAAGATTATAATTCCTCAGTTAATTTAGCTGTTTTAAAAATTTCATGGGTTGATGTATCCCTTAAGACTTTAAACCACTGCCTACATCCAGCTACATGATGCCATAATTCTGAGTGCTTACCTCTTGGATTATCTCTAAAATAAATAAAATTGTCCCAATCTTTATCCGAAACTTCTTTTCCTAGTTCTGGTCTTTTTGCGTTTGAGTCCCCACCGTAAGAAAATTCATTTTGTGATCTTAATCCACAATGAGGGCATTTAATTTCTAACATTTATTATCCTATCCAGGTTTTTGTTCCCAAGCCTTTTTCATCAATAAGATGGCCTGTATTAAATCTATTAAGCCTATATTTTGAACTTAGTTCGTGAACTTCATCTTTTGCAATTGTGTAGGCAAAAGTCCATCCAGAAACCGGTGTTGCTTTGAATCCTCCATAACACCATCCACAATTTAAATAAACGCCACCAACATGAGTTTTGTCGATGATAGGGGAACCATCCATAGACATGTCCATGATTCCGCCCCAAGTTCTTAACATTTTTAATCTACTTAAATTAGGAAACATAGCCACGCCTTCTGTTAAAACATGCTGAAGAGTAGGAAGATTTCCTCTTTGAGCATAACTATTATAACCGTCTAAATCTCCGCCCATAACCATTTCACCTTTGTCAGATTGACTACAATAAAAATGACCAGCACCAAAAGTTACTACATGATTAAGAAAAGGTTTTACCGGTTCAGAAACACAAGCTTGAAGAACATGAGACTCTATAGGTAATTTCATATTTAATTTTTCAGCAAGCAACGATGTGCTTCCCGCAACACATAATCCAACTTTTTTTGTTTTAATATTTCCTCTAGAAGTTTGAACGCCTTGCAATTTTCCATTTTGAACATCAAAACCTGTAACTTCGCAATGTTGGATGATGTCTACACCCATAGAGTCAGCTTGTCTTGCATAACCCCATGCTACAGCATCATGTCTTGCTGTTCCTCCTCTCGGCTGCATCAGTCCTCCAAAAATTGGAAAACGTGCTGATTCAGAAAAATCCGCAAATGGAATCATCTTTTTTAATTCATCTCTTCCTAGCATAACAGCATCAATACCATTCAATCTCATCGAATTACCTCTACGATAAAATACATTCATTTGTGCATCTGAATGTGCAAGATTAATAATTCCTCTAGGCGAGTACATTACGTTATAGTTTAATTCCTGGGATAGGTTTTCCCACATCTTCATTCCATACTCATAAAAAAGACCGTTAGGATCAAACATGTAATTGGATCTAAGAATTGTTGTATTTCTTCCAACATTTCCTCCTCCCAACCATCCTTTTTCTAATACAGCAACATTGGTAATTTTGTGTTCTTTAGCTAAGTAGTATGCAGTGGCGAGACCGTGTCCACCGGCTCCTATTATTACGACATCGTATTCTTTTTTGGGCTCTGAATCTTTCCAGGCAACCTCCCAATCTTTATGGTTGTTAAATGCATTTTTGATCAAACTGAATATAGAATATTTTTGCATACAATAATCTTATATAACCCTATTAAATTGTAAAAGACTTTAATTAACAGCGTATTTTTTAACTAAACAAAGAAGATAAAAAGTCTACAATCTAGCAATGGATATAAATGTATTCTTGGCAGTTATCTTTGCAGCCTTTCTACATGCACTGTGGAATAGCATGGTTAAATCTCATACTGATAAGCATGTGGCTGTTGCTGCGATTGTTTTAGGACATGTTCCTGCATCTCTGATTATTATTTTTTTAGTACCAATGCCTACCATAGAAAGTTTGCCTTATATTATAGCAAGCGCATTCATTCACCAGGGTTATCAATGGTTTTTACTTACAGCTTACCGATATGGAGATTATACAAGAGTTTATCCTATTGCGCGCGGAACAGGACCTGTAGTTGTTACATTTGTTTTATTATTATTTTTTGGAGTGAAACTAAGCATTTATGAATTATTAGGTATAATTATAATTTCTATTGGAATTTTAAGTATAAGCACCCAAGATCGGCATTCATTTCTTCCATGGATAACACGTAAGAATACTAAGGCAATTGGTTTTGCTTTATTAACCGGATTATTCATTGGAGGATATTCTATAGTTGACGGTTATGGAGCAAGAATTAGTTTTTCTCCTTTGAGTTTTATGGGGTGGTCCTTTGTTGTTAATGCTTTAATTTTTCCAATCCTTTTAAATATTATGAATCAAACTGATGTCGTTAAAAGAGTTTTTAGTGAAGCCAAATTATTATTTTGGTTTGGTGGAACTATTTCATATATAGTGTATGCAATTGTTGTATGGGGATTTACTCAGGCACCAATACCTTTAGTTAGCGCTTTAAGAGAAACAAGTGTAATTATAGCTCTTTTAATTGGCACGATCTTTCTTAAAGAGCGTTTTACAATTCTTAAAACCTTATCTATTTTGGTTATCTTTGTCGGCGTTATTTTGCTTAAATTCTTTTAAAAAGTTATTATAGTTACTTTTTTATTGTCAGCTAACATTTCTTTTTTTTTAAAATCTGAAAAATTGGGATTAAAAAGTTTTATTAAAGCAAAAGGGTAAGGTTCACTAATTAAAACTTTGCCAATATTCACATTATTGAAAATTACATCGCTGCCCACATTCAATTTTTCGCTAGATTTTAAAGGCAATAATTTTCTTCTTAGTTTACTTTTTAATTTCATTCTGGCTGTGTTTTCTTGACCAACGTAACAACCTTTTTTGAAGTCTATGCCATTTAATTCTTCAAAGTTACACTCTAGACCAAAGACTTTCTCTTTAAGTTTGCCGGTGTTTATCTGGGGAACTCCAAGTTTATGGCTAAGAGCGTAATATTTTTTTGGATCTTCTGACTTTAAACCAAGGCTTTTAAGGGAAAGATTTAGTTTTTCTAAATTAGCAATCAATCTTCCTCCTAAATTTTTTGATCTAGGATCAAGAGCAACGGGATCCCCATTGTATTTAACTGTGTTTCCCTCAATATCCTTGGCATTTTCTAAAGTAAGAAATTTTTCTTTACTAATAACAGCAACCTCAAACTCATTGCTAAGATTTAATATTTCAATCTTAGAATTAAGTTTATAAACACTTAATCTATTAATTAATTGATCAATCTGATTCTTTTCACAGTCCAAAAAGTAACCCTGCTTATGTTTAATAATAATGAAATCGAACAAATATTTACCCTGGGGAGTTAATAATGAAGCAAAGCAACTAGAAGTATCACCAACCTTGTTAATATCGTTAGTTACAATATTTTGCAAAAATTCTTTAGCATCTTTCCCGCTGACGTAGATGATGCCTCTATCTTTCAAAATAAATATTTGATCTTTTTCCATATTTAAATTTATATTGTATAGTATATTTAACAAAATATGTCTGATAACTATAGTCTCATTATAAAGAACGGGTCTTGTTATATTGAGGGAAAATTTCAAAATATTGATATAGCTTTATCAGCAAGCAAAATCAAAAAAATAGGAAAAATTGATCTAAATAGCAGTAAAGTTTTTGATGCATCTGGAAAAATTGTTTTGCCAGGAGTAATTGATACCCAGGTTCATTTTAGAGAACCAGGCGCAAATGATGCTGAAAATTTAGAGAGTGGTAGCAGAGCAGCTATAGCAGGAGGTGTTACCTCAGTATTTGAAATGCCAAATACTAATCCTCCCACATCTACCTTTAAAGAATTTAATAATAAACTTGGCGCTGCAAAAAATAGAATGTTTTGCAATTATGCTTTTTATTTTGGTGCAACACCTGACAATATGAAAGAGTTAGCATCAGTTAATACTTTAGAAGGATGTTGTGGAGTAAAACTTTTTGCAGGATCTTCAACAGGAAATCTTTTGGTAAGCCAGGAAAAAGATATAGAGAAAGTTATATCTAATAGTAGTAAGATTATTTCGGTTCATTCAGAAGATGAAAATATTCTATTATCTAGAAAAAAATTTATAAAAGAAGGTGATGTTGCCTCACACCCAATATGGAGAAACGAAGATTGTGCATTAGAGTCTACAAAAAGAGTAGTAAGAATTGCACAAAAATATAAAAAGAAAATTCATATTCTTCATGTAACAACTAAACAGGAAATTGATTTTTTCTCAGAAAAAAAAGAAGGTGTAACCTTTGAAATTACACCGCAACATCTAACTTTATTTGCTCCTGATTGTTATGAAAAACTCAAAACTTTTAGCCAAATGAACCCACCTATTAGATCAAAAGATCATCATGATAGACTATGGGATGCTGTAAAAAAATCTTTAGTAAGTACAATAGGGTCTGATCACGCTCCTCATACAAAAGAAGAAAAAAACAAAAAGTACCCTTTATCTCCCTCTGGTATGCCAGGCGTTCAAACTTTACTTCCAGTAATGCTTGATCATGTGAATAAAGGTAAATTAAAAATAGAACAATTGATTAAATTAGTTTGTGAAAATCCATGTGATTTATTTGGTATTAAAAATAAAGGTTACATAAAAGAAAATTATGATGCTGATTTAACCATAGTGGATATGAACAAAGAGTTTGTAATAAAAGATGCTTGGATAGAAAGTAAATGTGGTTGGACGCCTTTTAATAATTATAAAGTTAAAGGATTTCCAGTAGCAACAATTATTAATGGAGAGATTGTTATGGAAAATAGTAAAATTATATCACCTGCTAAAGGTAAGCCCTTAACTTTTTAATATATTATTATCTTTAAGGTCTTTTTTAATTTCATCTAAAATAGCAGGATCATCTATAGTAGGAGGAACTTTGTATGTTTCACCGTCTGCAATTTTTCTAACAGTACCTCTTAAAACTTTTCCTGATCTTGTTTTAGGCAATCTTTTTACAACAATAGCTAATTTAAAAGCAGCAACTGGACCAACTTTTTCTCTCACTAAAGCTACACATTCTTTTGTAATTTCTTTGTTGTCTCGATTTACTCCAGCCTTTAATGCTATCAATCCAATAGGAAGCTGACCTTTTAATTTATCTGCAATTCCTATTACAGCACACTCAGCAACATTTTTGTGCTCTGCTAAAACTTCTTCTATTGCTCCTGTAGATAATCTATGACCAGCAACATTTATGATGTCATCCGTTCTTGACATGATCCAAACGTAACCGTCCTCATCAATATGTCCGGCATCATAAGTTTGATAATAACCAGGATAAGTTGACATATAAACTTTATTATATCTTTCATCAGCATTCCATAAAGTTGGAAAAGTTCCTGGAGGCAAAGGTAACCTAACAACTATGTCACCCATTTGACCTCTTTTAGCCTCCTTACCTTCACTGTTAAGAACTTTTAAATCATAACCGGGAACAGGTTTAAAAGCAGAGCCATATTTAGTTGGAAATTTTTCTATTCCTGCACAATTCGCACTAATAGCCCAGCTAGTTTCAGTTTGCCACCAATGATCAATTACAGGAGCATTTGAAAGTTTTTCAAACCATTTAATTGTATCAGGATCTGCACGTTCTCCAGCTAAAAACAAAGTGTCAAATTTAGATAAATCATATTTTTTAAAGAATTTTCCATCCGGATCTTCTTTTTTAATTGCTCTTATCGCTGTAGGAGCTGTAAATAAAGATTTTACTTTGTGTTCAGAAATTATTCTCCAAAAAACGCCAGGATCTGGAGTTCCAATTGGTTTTCCTTCAAATAAAATAGTTGTACATCCATGAAATAATGGAGCATACACAATATAAGAATGTCCAACAATCCAGCCTATATCGCTAGCTGACCACCACACATCATCAGGATTTATGTTATAAATATTTTTCATAGTCCATTTTAGAGCAACAATATGACCACCTATATCTCTTACAATTCCTTTTGGTAAACCAGTTGTTCCTGATGTATAAAGAATATAAGCGTAATCATTTCCTTTCATTTTTTCACATTCAGTCGGCTTAGCTCCTTCTAAAGATTCTTCCCAAGTAATATCTGTTTTTAGATTAAGTTCTGCTTTATCTTTTTCTCTTTGAAAAATTATACATTTGTTCGGTTTGTGTTTTGCAATTTCAATAGCTTTATTCAATAAAGGTTTGTAGTGAACAGTTCTTCCAGGTTCATACCCGCAAGAAGCCGAAACAATAATTTTTGCTTTTGAATCATCAATTCTGCTTGCTAATTCATTGGCAGCAAAACCTCCAAAAACAACAGAGTGAACTGCACCAATTCTGCCACAAGCTAACATGGCAATTACCGCCTCAGGTATCATTGGCATATAAATTATAACTCTATCTCCCTTGCTTATTCCTTGATTTTTAAGTGCACCTGCAAAAATAGACACTTTGTCTCTTAGCTCTTTGTAAGAAAATTTATTTTTTGTCCCAGTTATTGGACTGTCGTAGATTATAGCTGTTTTATCTCCACGACCTTTATCAATATGAAAATCCAAAGCGTTGTAACAAGTGTTTGTAACACCGTCTTCAAACCATTTGTAAAAAGGTGGGTTAGACGAATTAAGTATTTTTGAGGGTTTTTTGTACCAAAAAATATCATCAGATACTTTTTTCCAAAAATTCTCTCTGTTCTTTATGGATGAATCGTAGATTTTTTCGTATTTTCCGGGCAAAACAGATACCTCCTCAAATTGTATTTTTTAAAGATTATCCCCAAAAAAAAACTAAAAAGCCAATAAAATCAACACTTTTTATTAAAAAAAAAGCTTCAAATTAACTTTCTTATTGGGTATTTTTCCGGAAGTTTAAAGAGAGAGGGAGATAACTCTTATACTTTAGACGATTTAAATTTAAATTTAAAAGAAAAGTTTAATAAATAAACAAGGAGGTTTTCATGAGAAAACTAAGTATGATTGCACTTGCAGTTCTTGCGTTCCTAGGAATTACAAGTTCAGCTAATGCTGCTACTGCCATGTTAGCCACTAACGACTTCGTAGGAATTACGTTTTGGTTAGTGTCAATGGGTATGTTAGCAGGCGCTGTATTCTTCTTCTTAGAAAGAGGCACAGTTGCTGCAACGTGGAGAACATCTGTAACGGTTGCTGGATTAATACAGTTTATCGCATTTGTTCACTACTTATACATGAGAGATATTTGGGTGAATACAGGAGAAACACCAACAGTATACAGATATATTGATTGGTTAATCACTGTTCCACTTCAGATAGTTGAATTTTATTTAATTTTAGCTGCTGTTAGAAAAGTTCCGAGCTCAATGTTTTGGAGACTGCTAATAGCTTCATTAGTAATGTTAGTCGGTGGATATTTAGGTGAAGCCGGTTATATCCAAGAATTTGTTGGTTTCATAATTGGAATGGCAGGTTGGATATACATTCTATTTGAAATCTTTTCTGGAGAAGCAGGAAGAGCAGCTGCAAAAGGTGGTAACAGGGCTGTAGCAACAGCTTTTGGTGCTATGAGAATGATAGTTACAATTGGTTGGGCAATTTACCCACTAGGTTACGTATTTGGTTACCTTGCTGGTGGAATAGACTCGGCTACATTGAACATCATTTATAACTTAGCTGACTTCGTTAACAAGCTAGCATTCGGTCTAGTTATCTGGGCTGCTGCTATGCAGAGTACTTCTCTATCAAAACGATAGTATAAGTAGTTAATTATTTTAAAATAGGGCGAGTTTTATAACTTGCCCTATTTTTTTTTGTACCTATATTAATTAAATGCCAAAAATTACTTATATCGATTCTTCTGGGAATCAAAAAACAATAGAGGTTGACAAAGGTCTTTCGGTAATGGAGGGGGCAGTTCAAAATAATATTCCAGGAATTGACGCAGATTGTGGTGGAGGAATGGCTTGTGCGACTTGCCATGTTTATGTCAAAGAAGAATGGTTTAATAAATTACCAAAAACAGAAGATGCAGAACAGGATATGATTGATATGGCATTCGAGCCAAAAAAAAATAGTAGACTTAGTTGCCAATTAATTGTTTCTGATGAATTGGAAGGATTAGTTGTTACTACTCCGTCCAAACAAGTTTAAATATGATAAAAACAGATGTAGTAATAATTGGTGCTGGACCCGTCGGGCTGTTTGCAGTTCATCAATTAGGTATAATCGGATTAAAATCTGAAGTTATAGATAATCTAGATAAAGCTGGCGGGCAATGTATTGAGTTATATCCCGACAAACCTATCTATGATATTCCTGCCATTCCTGTTTGTACAGGCGAAGAGTTAACAAAAAATCTACTAAAACAAATAGAACCCTTTAAGACAAACTTCCATTTTAATGAGAGAGTTCAGGAAGTTTCAAACGAAAATAACAAATGGGTGGTTAAAACAAGCAAAAACAAAGTTTTTGTATCACCAAATATTGTTATTGCTGGAGGAGTCGGATCTTTTGAACCAAGAAAATTACCGTTGAAAGAAGCAGAAAAGCATGAAGGCAAAAGTATTTTTTATTCTGTTAATGAAAAAAATAAATTTAAGGGCAAAAAAATTTCAATTTTTGGAGGAGGAGATTCGGCGTTAGACTGGGCTTTAGAATTGTCAAAAACTTCAAACGTTACATTAATTCACAGACGAGATGAATTTAGAGGAGCACCCCATACTTTGAGTCAAATAAAAAAATTAGAAAAAGCAGGAAAATTAATAATCAAAACCAAATATCAATTGAGCGCTATTGAGGGAGACAAAAATATAAAATCAATAACCATCAAAAACGATGAAGAAAAAACAATTAAAGTAGAGACAGACTATATACTGAGCTTTTTCGGATTAATCATGCAGCTTGGACCTATAGCTGAGTGGGGCCTTAATATGAATAAAAAAAACATATCAGTTAATACAGAAAATTTTGAGACAAATAAAAAAGGAATATTTGCAGTTGGAGATATTTGCATCTATCCAGGCAAACAGAGACTTATTTTATCAGGATTTCACGAAGCAGCTTTAGCATCTGTAGAATGTTTTAAAAGAGCGAGGCCTAATGAAAAATATAGATTTCAATTCACCACTTCTTCAAAGGAAATACAGGAACGTTTAGGTTGCAAGCCAAAGTGATTGAGCTACTTACAGCCAATACCCCTAACGGAAAAAAAATTTCCATTATGTTAGAGGAGATAAAATTTGAATACAAAGTTACAAAAGTATACATAAACAAGGGAGAGCAGTTTGATCCAAAATTCAGATCCATAAGTCCATTTAGCAAAATTCCAGTTATAATTGATCATGATAATAATGTTTCATTATTTGAGTCAGGAGCAATCCTAATGTATCTGGGAGAAAAAAGTGGAAAGTTTTACCCAGAAAAAAACAAACACTTAATTAATCAATGGCTCATGGGACAGATGGCTTATGTAGGACCTATGCTAGGACAGCATCATCAATTTCATCACTACAATCCCGGCAAAAGCAACTGGGGAGAAGAAAGGTACTTCAAAATAGCACAAACTATTTATAAGGATTTGGACGAAAGATTAGAGAAAAGTAAATTTTTAGCCGGAGATTATTCTATAGCTGACATTGCAACTTTCCCATGGATTGCACGTCATGAATGGCATGATGTGGGTTTAAGAAAATTTAAAAATTTAAGCAGGTGGTACGAAGAAATATCTAAAAGGAAAGCTGTAATAAAAGGTTTTGATCTTTTAAAAAAAGATGAAAAAATACCATCTCCTTAATTATCTACATAAATTTTTTCTTCTTTTTCATGTTTTTCCTGGGCCTCGATACAAAGGGTAGCTATCGGTCTTGCAATTAATCTTTGTAAACCAATTGGCTCACCTGTTTCTTCGCAATATCCATAAGTACCATCTTTAAGCTTTTTCAAAGCGTGATCTATTTTATTGATTAGTTTTCTTCTTCTATTTGAAGCTCTTAATTCGACTGTTTTTTCGGTTTGAGAAGATGCTTGATCAACGATATCAGCTGAAGAAACATTGTCATCGAGATTATTTAAAACTACATTTTCGTTGTTAGATTTAACAATTTCTTTTCTCCAACTTATAAGTCTTTCAGAAAAGTATTTTTTGTGCTTTGCACACATATACTTTTCTTTTTTATTGGGAATGTATTTTTTAACCACCTTTTTTTTTGGCATATTTAAAAAAACGCAGTATATAAATGTTTGTAATAGTGTCAATATAATTTAGATTAAAGCTTTATGAATTTATGGCCAATAATACTTTAAAAAAAATATTTTTTTACTTCTTAATTAGTCATCTATTGATTTGGACTTTGGTTCCATTCTTATCCAATAGCAATTTGCCAAGAGATACTATTGAAGCTTTGGCATGGGGTAGTAATCTAGATTGGGGTTTTGAAAAACATCCTCCTCTTAGCGCTTTTGCTGTTGAAATATTTTACCAAATATTTGGTAACCAAGATTGGGCATATTATTTTTTAAGTCAAATATTTGTCGTATCAGCTTTTTTTATTGTTTGGGTATTCTCAAAAGAGTTTTTTAAAAACCAAATTTATTGCCTAATTTCAATACTTCTTTTAGAAGGAATTTATTTTTATAATTTTACAACCCCAGAGTTTAACGTAAATGTGTGCCAGTTACCTTTCTGGGCTTTGTCAGTTTTATATGCCTGGAAAGGGTTTAAAGATAATAAAAACTCAGATTGGTTATTATTTGGTTTATTTGCGGCACTAGGAATTTTATCAAAATATCTATTTATCTATTTGCTTGTCGCAATGGATCTATTCTTTTTTTATATGATTGTTAAAAAGAAAGTTAGTTTAAAAAGTTTAATTTCCTTAATACCTTTTTTCTTAGTTCTGTCACCACATTTAATTTGGTTAACAGAAAACAATTATATTACTATTACTTATGGATTGCACCGGACTTCAGATGCTTTTTACGCAGGTGACCCACAACTATTTAATCATATAAAATACCCTTTAACGTATTTAGCAAAACAAATTGGAGTACTAATTCCATTTTTTGTAATGCTAATATTTGCTATTTCAAAATTTAAAACAAAATTTAATTTTAAAGATAAAAGATTAATTTTTTTGCTCGCTATAAATATTCTTCCATTAATTTTTATGTTTTTAACCTCGCTACTTTTTGGAGTGAAAATTAGAACTATGTGGATGACACCTTTCTATTTATTTTTTGGTATTTTAATTGTTTATATTTTACAAAAAAATATTAAATTAAAAAAAATTAAAAACTTTTATATAGTATTTTTAGTTTTTTTTATTCTCTCGCCAAGTTGTTATTTTTTAAATTCGAAAATTAAAAAAGATCAGAGATTAGACTATCCAGCAGAGGAGATTTCAGAAGAAGTTCAAAAAAACTGGAACAAAAATTTTAAAAATGATATCAATATTGTTGTAGGACAAGCATGGTGGGCGGGGAATTTGTCTTATCATCTAGAATCAAGACCTAAATATATTCGCGGCTATCTAAACTTTGTAAAAGAGAGATTAAATCCCAAAGATGGGATAGTATATATTGGCGACAAAAGCATGCTTAAAAAATCATGTCCAGGAGTTTTATTTACTACGCACTCAAGATATATATGTATGGTAGGAACCAAATGATGAAATTTAAAGTTTTAATGCCTTGTTATAATGATTGGTCTTCAGTTTTTAAGCTTTTAGAAAATATAGACAAAGAAATATCCGATCTTAAAGATGAATTTTCTGTAGTTATTGTTAACGACGGTTCCACTGAAAAAATGCCAAAATCGATTACATCCTATAAAAATATTAAGTCAGTTCAAATTATTAATATAAAAACAAACCAGGGCCACACAAGGAGTAACGCAACTGGGATAAAATATTTATCAAAAAAAGCAGATTTTGATTATTTAATTTTGATGGATGGCGATGGTGAAGATCGCCCGGAAGAAATAAAGTTATTAGTTCAAAAAGTTTTAAATAAAAAAAATATTTCTGTAGTGGCAAGAAGAGTGAAAAGATCCGAGGGAATTGTTTTTACAATTTTTTATAATTTGCATAAGTTAATTACCTTAATTTTTACAGGTAAAAATATGAATTTTGGTCACTATTCCTGTATCACCAAAAGTGACATGATCTTAATTTCTTCAAAAAAAAGCCTCTGGGGGTGTTATTCCGGAACTTTAAAAAAATTTATTAGGAAGTTAGACAACATACCCTGCATAAGAGGCAAAAGATATGTTCAGCCGTCAAAAATGTCTTTCATCAAGCTAATCATTCATGCTTTTTCAATTTTAGCGGTTTTTAAACATCAGGTATTATTAAGGTCCATTTTATTTTTTGTAGTTTTATTCTTATTCATTTCAAATTCATACGGAGTTTTTTTTGGACTTTTTCTTATGCTTTTTACTGCCTGTGTTTTTTTAGCATCCAGGCGGGAGAACAGCGAGGAGCTAGCTAACTGTGAAAAAAAAATAGCTAATGTAGAAAGTATACACACTAGAAGGTTGTAAAATGAGTCTGAATTGGAATCATAAGTGAATCAAAACGTGAACATTTAAAAAAAAGTATGTATTTTATGTGGATATCTTTTAATAAATTAACTGAAAGGAAGTGCGAATGATGAAGAAACTGACCTGTCACTGCGGAGGAGTAGAAGCAGAAGTTTCTCTGCCGACTGGCCTAAAGAATCTTATTAAGTGTAATTGTTCTCTTTGTAAAAAAAAAGGAATTATCATGATAAATAAAATTGGTCTTAATGATTTAAAAATCACAAAAGGAAAAGAATTGCTTAAGCTTTATCAATATCACACTAAAACCGCAAAACATTACTTTTGTTCAGTTTGTGGAATTTATACGCATCATAAACCCAGAAGCAATCCAAATTCATATTGTGTTAATGCAAGCTGTTTAGAAGGAGTTAATCCTTTTGACCTAAAGGATGTTCCCATTTTTGATGGTATAAATCATCCACATGATAAAAAATGATTATTTAAAATTTTTAAAAAAACAAGAAGTAGCTGGAAAACCTATTATTGATAAAATAGGAAAACTAAATAAATTTTATTTACCACTCTCAGAGTGGATCTATTCAGTTTATAAAAAAGATAACAAAATTAAAATAATAGGTCTATCTGGAGGGCAAGGATCGGGAAAAAGTACTATTACAGGAATTTTAAAATTTATTTTAAAAAGAAAATACGGATTAGATCTTTGCGTTTTTTCCATAGATGATTTTTACAAAACAAAAGCAGAGAGAATAAGGATGTCAAAAAAAGTTCACCCTTTGTTTTTGACAAGAGGGGTGCCAGGAACACATGATGTTGGTTTAATAAATAAAACAATTAAAAAATTAAAAGAAAAAAAATTTAAAACTGTGTTAATCCCAAAATTTGATAAAGCAATAGATGACAGATGCAATAAAAACAAATGGCAAAAAATAAAAAAACCTCCACACATAGTTATTT
>Ga0310344_10002191_pt1 | contig 14723 bp, 14 predicted proteins | sample HC15DNA20200_MG_FD_203801 | JGI IMG/M metagenome (GOLD analysis project Ga0310344, IMG submission 203801) | Marine microbial communities from station ALOHA, North Pacific Subtropical Gyre - HC15-DNA-20-200_MG | ecosystem: Environmental > Aquatic > Marine > Oceanic | place: Pacific Ocean: North... | reverse complement strand
GTCCAGCTGCCTGTTCCATAACAACTGTGAGAGGGTCATCGGAAAATAAATAGCGCATGCAGAGGTAATAGATCAGGCAAGCACCTGAGAATCCCAATATTACTAGCATATCTAGAAATGCCGGTATACGGCTTCCTTGGTACCAAAGATTTGACTCAGCAAGCATCCATGCGACCACAAGTACCAAACTGACGCCTACTGCGAACCATACGCTGATCGCCCCAGCAGCCAATTTACCAAGACGACTTCGAACTTCGGATATAACCTTAGCTAATTGAATTGCTGGATTCATTAGGTGAACTGTCCCAGGACGAACATGAACAGATTAACACCCATTTTCAAAGCAAGCTCTCTTAGTTCAGGTGGGTCATCATGAACATCCTCATCTTCCCAACCATCCCCTAAATCAGATTCATATGAATAGAAGACTACTAGCCTACCATTTCGGAAAATCCCTAATGCTTGAGATGGGTTGCCATCATGTTCGTGGATCTTGGGCAGGCCCTCAGGGAAGTTAAAGAAGACATGAAAAACTGGGTGATCTACTGGTATCTCTGTGAGTTTCGCATCCGGAAAAATCTCCCCTATTTCTTCTCGGAATGATTCATCTAAGCCGTAATTGTCATCTGCATGAAGAAATCCACCAGCCAGCAGGTAATTTCTCAGTGCTTCACGCTCTGCTAAGCTGAATCGGACATCGCCATGTCCAGTCATATAGACATAGGGATAGTCATTGAGAGATGGATCCAATGGTCGCACGTTCACTTCACGTTCGGCAACCGAAATTCCGGTGTGCTCACGGATTGCTGCAAGAAGATTTGGGAGGGAAGTCGGATTCGCATACCAATCACCTCCTCCCTCATACTGCAAACGAGCAATAGTGATCGAGTCCTCCCTAGGAGGCTCGATCAAATGCGAAGAAAGCAACATCGACGCGACTAATGCGATCCAGGTCATACCTCTCCTGTGGTCTTCCTAGTTTCCAGTACGATACGGTACGCTTCATTCCGTGGCAGGTCGAGTAGACTAGCAACTTCTTTTGCAGCTTCGGAAGCTTTCATACCCGACTCTTCAAGTTCTCGCGCCAGTACCCGTGCCTCAGCACGTTTACTTACAACTGCGTCCCCAGACACTTCTTCTTCTTTGCCAGAAATCACGATTGTCACTTCTCCCTTAGGAAGATGATCCTGGTAAAAAGCATAGAGTTCTTCCAGTGTACCACGACGAATATCCTCGTGTACTTTCGTCAATTCCCTTGCTACCGATGCGAATCGGTTAGGGCCACAGACTTCAGACAAGTCGCTAAGCAGTTTTGCTAGACGCTGTGGTGATTCGAAGAGTACCACGGGATGCAGGGCACCACGAACAATTTCTAGCAGGCGAGTTCTCTCTTGACCTTTCCGTTCTACAAAGCCGTAGAAACTGAAGCCTGAAGAAACAAGGCCTGAAGAAACAAATGCAGCTAATACTGCCGAAGGTCCGGGAATTGGGATTACCACATGCCCTTCTTCTATTACTGCTGCTACAAGTCGTGCACCTGGGTCAGAGACAAGAGGCGTACCAGCGTCAGATACAAGTGCTAGATCCTGTCCGGATTCCAACCATTGGCTCACCTGATTAACCCGCTCTGCCTCATTGTGCTGATGTAGGGATACGAGTGGCACATCGGAAGATATATGATCAATAAGAATCCGCGTTCGACGTGTGTCTTCAGCAAGAACACGATAAACAGAGCACAGTATTTCAGCTGCCCTAATACTCAGATCCCCAAGATTACCTATCGGGGTGCTTACAACATAGAGATTAGCCACTTCTTAACATATACCTAGAAGCCAGCCTTGACCTCTTCGACTGAGCTGTGTTGAGAGTTGAATGAATTCTCAAATCTAGAGGTGCTGGATAATTTTCTCCTCAAGACTAGCACGTGGTACGGCCCCAACAACTCTATCAATGAGTTCACCCTCCTTAAAGAAAAGAATGCTGGGAATTGAGGTCACGTTAAAACGAGCAGTAATGTTGGGGTTCGAGTCCACGTCAACCTTAGCGACTTGGAGTCCCTTAGTATCGTACTCATCCGCCAAATCCTCGACAATTGGTGCAATCATCTGACACGGCCCACACCAAACTGCCCAAAAGTCTATCATGTATAATTCAGCACCCTGTTCTATTTCTTGCTCAAAATTTGCATCAGTTACTTCGAGAATCAGATTATCAGTTCCCATTCATTTATCCTTGTTAGTTTAGGTAGGCAGAACTTACGATCACCGCTTACAACTCCCTAGCAGGACCTGTTCAACACACCGGGGTATACCAAAGGGAAACTTACTCAAACAACTCTTAGGAGAGTCTCCAACTTGTATAAGAGTAAATCAAGATCTTCACTGTACAAGCTAGTCTTAGGAATTCTCCTCGGTTCTTTTGGGTGTGGAGCTAACGAGTCGGGCTTAACCTCTACTGGTCTCATTGACCCAGAAGATTTCATTGAGACCTATGTTGCACTTCGCACTGCACATTTGGCTTCAGAAGATGGAGAAGTGACTCAGGAAGTCCGATCTAGAGTGTTAGATCGCCAAGGAATATTAGAAGAAGACCTGATAGCTTTCGTAGAAACATACGGTGAAAATCTAACTTTAATGCGGGAAATCTGGGATGAAATCGAATTGAGATTGGAAAACAAAGTCCTATCCCAAGAGGACCTAACCCACTGAGATCACAGAAAGTGAGCAGCAACTTGATCAATAAGGGATTTTTTTTCCTTCCAAACAACCCAGATAAAGAAGCCCGAGGATAGGATGACCTCCACATCTGGAACAAAAACTTCCACAATCCTTTTTACACACTTCTATCCCGAGTGGCGTACATCCTTGTCTGAGGCTAGTCTATTGCCCCGGGAATCACCACTGCAGGAGATCGATTATGTACGGGAAGTTCGGACTCACAGTATTGGCAACCCTCGCTGTATTAAGCCTAGTCATTACTCAGGACAGTGCGGCACAAGCTAATCCGGCTCACAATCATATCGGGCATGTTGCCGATGGATTTCGTGGTACACCGGATGGCGTCGGATTACTCGATGCTGCTATAGCTGAAGCTGGTGTGGCTGCACAGCACGCTGGTTTTGCAGCTCGTGATCCCAGTAACCTAGATAGCATGAAACGGCACATGGCCCACGTGCTTCACGCCTTAAACCCAGAAGAAGTCGAGAATGGACCGGGTGCAGGCTACGGTGTGATAGCTGCCGCCCAAGGAGTATCTCGGCATATCGAATTAGCCGCGAATTCCGATGGTGCCTCAGATGCCGTTAAGACTCACGCTAATCATGTAAGTACTGCCGCACAAAACACGGTAGAATGGGCAACACAAATGATTGAGCTAGCTAAATCCATTCAGGAAGCAACTTCAGCTTCTGACGCAGCTGGAATGGTTAGTCGATTAGCACGGCTAGGGACCGCTCTAACGGCTGGCCAAGGCGATGGATGGCGGGAAGGCGGACTGGATGCTTCCCAGACTCACCTAGGCCTAATTAAACGTGCGGAGGGGCTGGGTAACTGAAGTTGGGTTAGTCTCTCTTAAGTACACTAGCGGCCTGAACCTTCCATGTTGGAGGTTCGGGCCGTTTGTGCATTCATAGACGGCTGTTTTAAAAGTTTCATCCAGACCTTTTCACTCCCACTCTATAGTCGCCGGTGGTTTTGAGCTGACGTCATAAGTCACACGGTTCACCCCCCTCACCTCATTGATAATCCGAGTAGAAATGCTTGCTAGCACCCTGCTTGGGAACGGGTACCAGTCGGCGGTCATACCATCTCTGGAAGTTACCGCTCGCAGGGACAGAACATTTTCGTATGTTCGAGCATCCCCCATCACACCGACAGACTGAACCGGCAATAAAATGGCAAACGCCTGCCAAATCTCATCATAAAGACCAGCTGCTCGGATTTCTTCGAGATAGATTGCATCCGCCTCTCTCAAGATATCAAGACGTTCCTCTGTAACTTCACCGAGAATGCGGATGGCCAGGCCAGGGCCTGGGAAGGGATGTCGACCTACAAATTCTTCAGAAAGGCCCAATTCGCGACCAACCTTACGGACCTCATCCTTAAATAACTCCCTCAGAGGCTCAATGAGTTCGAATGGAACTTCTTCAGGGAGTCCCCCTACATTGTGATGGCTCTTGATTGTGACTGAGGGTCCCCCTACAGAGACTGACTCTATGACATCGGGATAAAGGGTCCCCTGCACAAGGAAAGTGGCTCCAGTACCCTCACGGTGAGCCGCATGCTCAAATACTTGTATAAAACGATTTCCGATAGCTCGCCGCTTTTCTTCAGGATCAACGACCCCGGAAAGGTCGTCTAGAAATGGGGCAGAAGCTTCCTCAACCACAAGCTTCATTTTGTGGTGTGTTCGGAACATGAGTTCCACTTGTTCACGCTCTTGCTTTCGCAGTAGTCCGTGATCGACAAAAATGCAAGTCAGTCGATCTCCAATGGCACGGTGCACGAGAACTGCCGCCACCGAAGAATCGACTCCCCCTGATAGACCACAAATAACTGTGGCTTCGCCAACCTGTTGACGAATCCGCGCCACCGTATCTTCAATGAAAGCCCCAGCTGTCCACGTTGGTTGACACGCAGAAACCTGGAAAAGGAAATTCGAGATAATCTCATCACCTCGATCCGTGTGTGCTACTTCAGGATGAAACTGGACTGCGTAGATCGGACGATCTATCGCACGGAAAGCTGCAATTCGAAGTGTGTCAGTAGAGGCTATGCTTTCGTAGCCAGTGGGAAGTTCATCCAAGTGGTCTCCGTGAGAGCACCATACAGTTGTTGTTTTACCCTGGTGGAAGTCTTCGAATATTCCGTCATTTACTTGAACCTGAAGCTCAGCACGTCCGTATTCTCTTTTCCCCTGTTCAACTCTAGCCCCTTCAAGATGGGCAATAAGATGAAAGCCGTAACAAATCCCTAGGATCGGGATGCCCGCATTTAGAAGCCCGATATCTGCAGTCGGTACATCCTCATCATAAACAGAAGAAGGCCCACCACTCAAAATTACAGCAGCCGGATTCCACGCCTTGATCCATTCTAGAGATTTATCGGGAGAGTGAATCTCACAATACACGGATTCTTCTCGAATCCGTCGAGCAATCAATTGTGTGAACTGGGAACCAAAATCAAGAATCAGCACCCGATCATGCGTGTGGCTCATTACTCTCCTCTAGCCAGGTCAGTAATGCAAAAGCGTGCTTAGTAAGCTCTGGCCCAAACCACTTCCGTAACAGAGTCCGCATCACCTGAGATACATTTTCTAGGGGTGTTGTCAGAGCGGAACTCTTGACTTGGGAGGACACGAATAGTCGCCTTCAACTGCTCCTTTACCGTTTCCTCTACAACCGGATCTCCACTCCATCCTGTGTACACAAAACCCGCACCTGAATCGAATGCTTCTTTAAGCTCACCAAGACTATTCACACCACGCACGGTGTTGTCCTCACGCCTTCTTTGTGCAGCTTGAAGCAAATCGTTTTGGAAATGCTCTAACTTATCTGGAAGTTTCCGGATCGCTTCATTTTCGGGAATAAAAGCTTTCCGACTCTCTCCTTCAGGTGTAAGTCGACGGATAAGTGCAAGTTGTCCTTTCTTAAGGTCCCTAGGCCCTATCTCAATGCGAAATGGGACCCCTTTCCTCTCCCATTCAAAATACTTTGCCCCCGGAGAGAGATTATCCCTGTCGTCTATCTTTGCCCTAACCCCCAGCTCCTGTAATTGACATAGCACCTCGCTAGCTTTCTGAAGAACCTCAGATGTGTCATCGCCTACTAGTATGGGAATAATCACAACCTGGGTCGGAGCAAGACGTGGAGGAATCACAAGCCCGCTATCATCTCCATGACTCATGACCACACCTCCAATTAATCGAGTGGAGACACCCCATGACGTGTTCCATGCGTATTCCTCTGCACCATCCTCTGATTGAAACGTTAATTCAAACTGTTTGGAAAAATTCTGACCTAGGAAATGTGACGTACCTGCCTGCAACGCCTTGTTGTCCTTCATCAAAGCCTCACAGGAATAGCTATTTACCGCTCCAGCAAACTTCTCTGAATCTGACTTTAGGCCAGTAAGTGGAGGCATCGCCAACCATTCATCCATAAATTTTCTGTACAATCCCAATATCAGCAGAGTCTCTTCCTCAGCCTCAGCCGCTGTTGCATGTGCTGTATGTCCTTCCTGCCAAAGAAACTCTGATGTTCTAAGGAAGAGGCGTGTCCTCATTTCCCAACGCATGACATTCGCCCACTGGTTTAGCAGCACAGGTAGGTCTCGGTAGCTTTGGACCCATTTTGCATACATTGAGTAAACGATCGTCTCTGAGGTGGGACGCACTACGTATGGCTCTTCTAGCTCCCTCCCTCCCGCTTTTGTCACAACTGCTAGTTCGGGAGCAAACCCCTCTACATGTTCCTTCTCTCTCTCGATAAAACTCATTGGGATCAAGAGTGGAAAATATGCATTCTCATGCCCTGTGTCCTTGAACATGGTATCTAGTGCACTCTGCATATGCTCCCAGACTCCGTAACCCCAGGGCCTTATCACCATGCTCCCACGCACTGGAGAATGATCCGCTAACTCAGCCCTTTGAACAACTTCATTATACCAGGCCGAGAAATCCTCAGTCTGAGGAGTTAGTTTCTTATTGTCTCCCATCTCTCTTTTCAGTTCTGAGTTTTTGTGCCACAGCGAATCCTCCACCACCTCTATTCGAATGAAAGAGCATTACTATCCCAGGAACAACTAGGAGTAATATCGATACAACAAGCCATATTAAGCGAAAAGAAACCTGGAAATGAGGAGCTATCAGCCAGGACACCAAGGCACCGCCAAGGCCAGCAAGCAATCCCGCACCAACGAGAATGATCCACCCTAAAAAGTTAAGACGACGGATAGCTTGAGCTACCACGTCGCTGACTGCGCTTGCATCTTCCTTACCAATCCGATTCTCATGATTCACATGAGATCCGATAGAGCAACCTCGCGCTCTTCACCCGATGTCATATCTCTAGCAACCACACAACCTCTCTCAAGCTCATCGGGACCGATAATAAGAACAACAGACGCACCCTCACGTCCTGCTGCTTTCATCTGCTTTCCTAGGGACTGGTCTCGTAAGGAATAGGCCACGCTCTTCCCTGACGCCCGAAGAGCCTGGGCTATTCTAAGTGCCTCCGAGCTCTGTTCTGGTGAAACAATCACCAAAAAGTAATCAAGGTCTCTACAAAAATCCGGAACAAGTCCACGATCAGCTAAGAGTTCACTTAGCACAACATCACCCATCCCGAATCCAGTCGCCGGAAGTGACTCACCCCCAACAAGTTCAAGCAACCGGTCGTAGCGCCCTCCACCACAGATTGCTCGCAGCTCTCCTTTACGATCGAAAAGTTCGAAGACGGTACCCGTGTAGTAAGCAAGGCCCCTGACAATCTTAAGATCGACCTCGACATATTCAGCAAAACCCATGGTATCTAGTCTACCCAAAAACTCATAGAATGACTGAATCTGCTCTCGCACCTGCTTGTCTGACAGTAATTTTCTGTCCAAGTCTTCGAGCGAAGGGGCAAGAAAAACGTCAAGAACTTGCCCAGCCAAATCGTCTGAGAACCCAGCCTCCTCTAGTAGCTTCTCTCGCACAACTGTCTCTGATGTTCTACCTAACTTATCTATAAAAGCAAGGGTGACATGAACAGTATCTTCGGGCACACCCAACGCCCTTAGAAGTGTTTGAACCAGAGCTCTATCGGAAACTCGAGCAACAAAATCTTCTGATGTTAAACCCAGTTGTCTCAGGCCATCAATCGCAACCGCAAGGGTCTCAGCATCAGCAGCAAGACTAGCTTCTCCAATAATGTCCACATTCCATTGAAAATGCTCTTTTAGTCTTCCACGTTGCTGTCGTTCATAGCGGAATAGCTGCGGTATACTGAACCACCGAATTGGCTTGCTCATAGACCGACTTCTTTCACCTAGAATCCGGGCAAGCGATGGCGTCATTTCAGGCCTTAGAGATACCTCTCGGCCACCCTTATCAATGAATGAGTAGAGTTGGTTAACAATTTCGTCACCACTCTTCTGAGTATACAATTCGAGAGCCTCAAGAGGGGGACCATCATATTCTAAAAAACCGTAGCGACGAGATACTCCACGCCAAGCCGCACTAATATGACCTCGAAGACCAAATTCTTCGGGCGGAAAGTCCCGAAACCCAGGAAGTCTCTTGAACACAGAATTAGCCATTGTGGGGCGCAATCTAGACTGTCAGTCTAGATCTACAATGGGCGCACAAAAGCAGAGGGGACGCTTCAGTTCAAAATCAGACACCTCGCAATGGCTCCTTATTTAGAATTTGCAGAGCACTTCCCACGGTATGCACGGAGCCCGTAACAACGACAGTACCATTCCCCGCGTCAGTTCGAGCTTGTAAGACCGCTTGTTCAAAATCTTTTTCTACCCTTAGGTGCTCAGTGACTCCTAGGTTCTTCTCCACATTTTCAGGGTTCCAACAACGTTCGAAAGGCACAGAGGGTGGTTGAGTCAAAACTGCCTGATCCACTCTAGACATGAGCGAGGATATCATAGTTTTCCAATCCTTATCACCCAAAACTCCAACCAACGCGACGAGTGGCCTTGGAAGATCGAGGCTATCAATAGTATCAATAAGTGAATCAGTTCCCGCTGGATTGTGTGCTACGTCGAATAACCATGTCCGACCATCAATAACTTCGATCTGATTACGCCCAAAATGCTTAACACCTGCAACCGCTGCTCGTAACACATCTGACTGTGGACGTAACTCAACGGGCATTTGAGCAAGCATTTCAATTGCTAAACATGTATTGAGCACCTGGTGGCGTCCGATAAGAGGAGTCTCGATTTGCAGTGCGCCCCACTTATCTGTTTCTAGGTGAAAACTAGTTCCATCAGCATGAATTGAAACGTGATTAGCCGCTGGCGTCTTTGCCCGAACCAAAGGAGCCTTATTCTGACTGGTCACCTCACGAAATATTTCTAGTAACGCTGGATCTGACTCAGTCGTTATAAGTGGGACATGTGGCTTCACAATCCCAAGCTTCTCCCTCGCAATCTCTTGTAATGAACTCCCCAAATAGTCTGAATGATCCATTGCGATATTAGTAATGCCAGTGACCTCAGGAGTAATCACGTTTGTGGCGTCTAGGCGTCCCCCCAATCCAACTTCTACCACTGCAATCTCCACGCCTTCCTGTTCGAAGGCATATAAACCGAGAATAGTAGCCGCCTCAAAGAATGTGAGTCCACACCTACCAGGAATATCCGCCATATCTTCGGCAAGACTCAGAAGTCGCTTTGGAGTCAAGAACTTACCTGACACACGAATCCGTTCCCTGAATGAGCAGAGGTGTGGCGAGGTGTAGCATCCAGTCCGAAAACCCGCCATTTCAAGGACTGCTGCTAAAGTCGATGCAACCGAACCCTTTCCGTTAGTGCCACCCACATGGATTGTGCGGTAACTATGATGGGGATTAGCCAAAATCTTTAGGGCGTCACGAGTTCTCTTAAGCCCTAAGCAAATACCAGAGGAGAGTGAGGGGAACAAACCTTCCACTCGATGATCAAGAATATAGCTATCTGATCGGATATCCTGGCCTTCTTGACCCCCTGTTATTCCGTCCACCCAACAAATTGATGTCTTAGAATCAAGGCAATCGTTTCTTTAAGGTCACGTCGGTCTACCACCAGGTCTACCATACCATGTTCCAATTGAAACTCTGAGCTTTGAAATCCATCAGGTAATTCTTGTTTAATCGTCTCAGCAATGACTCTTGGGCCACTAAAGCCAATAAGAGCATTCGGCTCAGCCAGATTGACATCCCCTAGCATTGAGTGAGATGCCGTAACTCCACCGGTTGTGGGGTGTGTTATCACTGAGATAAAAGGAAGAGACGCTTCATGTAGTCTCGCCAATCCAGCAGAGGTTTTGGCTAGTTGCATCAATGAATATATGCCCTCCTGCATGCGTGCCCCACCGGATTGACTTACGATAATAAGTGGTTCTCGTTGCTCCAAAGCAGAGCGACATGCTCTCGCAATCTTTTCACCTACAACGGAGCCCATTGAGCCACCAATAAAGGAAAAATCCATCGCTGCAATCGTCAGCTTAATCCCATTTAGTTGACCTCTCCCCGTCAATACAGCTTCAACCTTCCCGCTTGCTTCTGCCGCTGCAATCCTTTTCGTGTAAGGTTTTACATCAATAAATTCCAGAGGGTCACTGGCCCTCAAATGCCCATCAAGCTCTTCAAAACTCCCCGTATCCAAGAGAATACTCATGTAGCCTTCTGCAGAAATCTTGAGGTGATGCCCGCACGAATCACAAACATTAAAGCTTTTTGCCAGCCTCTCCCGATACAGTATTTCCCCACATCCGGAGCATTTTTCAAAAATATCTGCTGGAACATCCCTCTTATTCTGAGCCTTAAGTGGCTTCTTCTCCTTCCTAAACCAGGCCATCAATAGCTCGCGGGTTCAGTCAATAATATAGAAGGCAAGTCATGGTTAGGTCGGGCACACAGTAATGCTGGCAGACTTATTAGAATGGTCGAGCCTAACCATTGATTGTGCTTGTCCACATTGCTCATAGTAATTAAGCAGTCCGCCTAACTTTCATGGGCTACACGCACAGCGACACCCACGGAAATCCAGCACATCAATAGGAACGTACCCCCATAACTCACAAACGGGAGGGGAATACCGGTTATCGGTAAAACCCCAATCGTCATACCGATATTTATAAATACATGCGCTAGCCAGGCCCCGAAGATACCAAGTAAGACTAAGCCAGCAAAGGGATCTGGGGAACGTGTAGCCATACTGACTAGGCGACTTAGGATATAGGTAAAAGCAAGGATGCCAATCACCGTCCCTACAAAACCCAACTCTTCACCAACAACGCTAAAAATGAAGTCCGTATGCTGCTCGGGAAGAAAGTCATAACGCTTTTGTGGACCTAGAGTGAAACCTTGGCCCAAAAAACCCCCACTTCCAACTGCCACTTTCGATTGGATGAGTTGGTATCCAGCTCCCCGGGGATCTACCTCTGGATCAAGGAAAACAAGGATGCGGTTCTGTTGGTAAGTGGCGAGGCTATTCCACAGAGGTTGCGCTACTGTCCCAGCTGCAACATTGGCAAGGACAACTCCGACAGACTCGAATAGGAGCAATCGATAGCGATAGAGGTAAAGAAGGCCACCCAATAAAACAATGTAGCTAGACCATACAAACGTGTCGTAGGAAAGAATCAAGCCCAAAAAAGGGCTGGCTATAAGGAGGAGTAGCATCACCGGTACGCCCGACCAGAAGAGCATCGCGAAAAAAATCCCTCCAAACGCCATCGCCGTACCCAAGTCAGGTTGTAGTATTACCAGTGTAAGAGGAAGGACAACAATAACTGCTGGAAACAATAGGTCCTGAACCGAATTGAGCGGCTTCTTCCTTTGGGATAATAACTTTGCTATGAACAGGATGGTTAAAATCTTTGCAATCTCAGATGGCTGAAATCCAAATGACCCCACTTGAATCCAACTTTTGACACCGACCGCTGTCCCTGCTCCTGTTCCTACGACAAGGGTGAGACACAAAAGAAGAATGCCGAATACATATCCAGGCATCGCTACCCATTCGATCCATCTTACTGGCACCCGCGAGACCGCAAAAAAGGCTACGATTGCGATTGCAAACCATACGCCTTGGCGGATCCAAGCACCCTGAGTTACCTCGTTTGGGATATATACAACCCCCGCCGAATATATCATGGCGATCCCAAAAATAGTCATACCCAGTGTAGCTAGCACCAGCGCAGGATCCAAAAGCCATTTATTTAATTGAATCTTCATCGGTCACTGCTAACTCTGCCAGGATAACGCTCTTGATACCAAAGTGGCACTGGCCCAATCTGCACATGATCCAAATATGTTTGGATACTGTCAATCGGAATACCGTGTTTTCTCCTAAGATAGTAATCAGCTGTTTTTGCCATGACAGGAGCAGCAGTAGCACTCCCGCTCTCCCCATGCTCAATGATCACAACCACTACAATGCCTGGAGGCCCATTGAATGGTCCAGCCATACCAGCGAACCAAGCGTGTGGTTCCGCAAGACCAGCCTGACTCTGGGCGTGCTCGGCCGTGCCTGTCTTGCCTCTGACATCCCAATACTCAAGAGCTGTGCCGAAATGTGCAGTGCCACCTGGAGCTGTGACCCTCTTCAATCCTTCACGAAGCGACTCAATATGTTCAGGGTCTAAATCAAGAGCCCATGTGTTCTCAACTTCCACATTGCGAGCTAACATTGGCGCAGGTGCTGAGCCATCCCTAGCTAATGCAAGGTAAAGCTGGGCTATCTTGAGGGGCGTTTGGGAATTTGGTCCCTGACCAATTGAAAGTGGCAAGACCTCACCTTCACGAGGAGTATACCCGAATCGACGGTTCCAAAACTCTCTCTCTGCTGGAAATATACCCCGACTCTCTTGCGGAAGATCAATACCGCAGTGCCGACTAAACCCAATCTCTGTAGAGCGCCTGATAAGAGCATCGAGCCCTATTCGAAGACCAAGTTGGTAGAAATAGACATCGCAAGAATTACCGATCGCTTCAGCTAAGTTATTGAATCCATGTCCATCCGGATTCCAGCACCTGTAGGAGCGGTCACCAAAAGTGTACGATCCAGTGCATGGAATTGGCATTCTCTCGTCGGGTATGATAGCCCCAAGATCTAGACCTATACCAGCCGCAGCCAACTTCCAGGTAGATGCAGGTGGATAGAGGCCCAACACAGCACGATTAAATAGAGGGTTATCTGGATCACTATTAAGCTTATCCCAGGCTTGATTTGAGATACCGCTCACAAAATCATTTGGGTCATATCCTGGGTTGGAGTAAAGTGCGAGAACACCCCCATCTAGCGGATCCAACGCTATCACCGCTCCAGATAACGATTTGGGGAAGATATGGTGAATCCACTCTTGCAGCTCAATATCAATATTGAGATGGAGGGTCTCTCCACTCTCTCCCGGATCTATGCGGAGTGCACCAAAGTCACCTATGATACGACCGCGAGCATCAACTTCAACGTACTTGAGGCCTCTCCTCCCCTGTAAGACCCCCTCGTATTGCTTTTCTATTCCCGCTTTACCAACAACCATACCTTGTTCATAAAAATTTCCTGAAAAATCATCAGAGGCCAACTCATCAGCAGTAATTTCTCCCACATAGCCAAGTACATGAGCTACTGCTTCAGCACCGAAATACCTCCGGCGTGGTCGCATCTCAATATACACATTGGGAAATTCTGTTCTGCGTTCTTGCAGGGCACTGACTACGGCAAAAGAAGCATCAGGATCAACTACTAAGGGCTGTCTACCATAACGCCTCAGAAATGCAAGAAGAGACTCGATACGCTGATCTGAGATCTCCATATACTGGCTCATCTGACTGAGCGTTGCCCGGATAGAATCTGGCGGTGCAGGTAGAAGTGTTATCGCATAACCCGGAACATTGTCAGCAATGACGATGCCATTGCGATCATAAATCGTGCCTCTTGGAGCAGGAACTGGTAGCTGGCGAATTCGGTTTGACTCCGCCCTCAACTCCCAGGTATCCGAACGCAGTACTTGCAGCCTAAAGAATGCAACTGTGAGGATGCCCATCAATAGAGCAAGGATTACATATAGGCCCCTCGCCCTCTGTCTCCGAACATGGGGATGATACAGCTTCATTTTGTTTCTCTCCTGCGCCAACCCATCAACATTACCAGTGGTAATGCAATACCTGCAGCGTATGCACCCCCAAGAATACCATTTAGTATCACCTGCTCAACGAAGGATAACCGAAGGGATTCTCCTGCCATCAACCAGTGGAGGAGTTCACGAACCCATTTCCCCATGATGAAGTATGAGATCTGGAAGCTCAGGGAGTCTCCTACAAATAAATTTCTTGTAGTCGCCGCCAAAGCTCCCGTTAATGTCATGGACACCGCACTAGCCCCAAATGACAATACGCTTAAAGAATCCTCTAAGATTCCTAACGTAAGCCCGAGTCCGGCAACCCAACCTATCCGCATTTCTCTGGCAGCTAGAAGCAGGGCGACAGTAAGCATATCTGGTACTACCGCACCAAATCCAAAGCCCACATGTGTTACGAAATGGGCTGAGGAAAGTCCTACAATAATCAGCCAGAGTTTGATACTAGAGCTCATGGTTCTTTGCGCTCAAGGATCTCCTTACTAGCTATCGCCGAAGAGTCTTTCGACCAAACTTTGTATAGATCCTTGCCCGCTAGGCTAGTCAAGACGATTACGTGTGTGACTGAACCCGGCTCTACCATCGGTTGAAGTTGATAGGCTTTCCTCCACTGTCCCTGTACTTCCTCAATACCAGCTATACGACCCACTGGAATGCCCCTAGGGAAAAGACCTCCTAGTCCGCTAGTAACTACCAAAGTCCCATCTATTGCAGTTTCGTAGTAAGCAGTGCCATTGAGCACTAGCCGATCTTCTTCCCGGAAGGCACCTCTACGATTCTCAACTATTCCATAACTCTGACCATCTTGAAGCATTGCACTTACACGGAAATCTGGATGAGTCCAATCCATAGCCACCGAAATTTCCTGCCGTGCTTCCAACACTCTA
>Ga0310344_10002190_pt1 | contig 14724 bp, 12 predicted proteins | sample HC15DNA20200_MG_FD_203801 | JGI IMG/M metagenome (GOLD analysis project Ga0310344, IMG submission 203801) | Marine microbial communities from station ALOHA, North Pacific Subtropical Gyre - HC15-DNA-20-200_MG | ecosystem: Environmental > Aquatic > Marine > Oceanic | place: Pacific Ocean: North... | reverse complement strand
CGTTCTTTTCTTCATATTTAAATTGGTTATAGTATACAATATTTATGATAATGAACGTATTAATCCAACTATTTTGCCTTGTATTGAAACTTTGTTAGCAGGAATTTCTATTGGTGACATTGTAGGGTTAGCAGGACGTAAAATTACCTTGTCATTTTTTATTTGAAAATATTTTAATGTTACTTCTTCATTATCATTTAGCCAAGCTGCAACCATATCTCCGGGTTGAGCCTGTGTAGTTTGTTCCATAATGATAATGTCTCCTTCAGTTACAAGTGCATCTATCATTGAGTCTCCTTTAACCTTTAATGCAAAAAGGTCGTTATTTCCTTTTTGTAAAAAGGCAGGAATCTCGACACTATCGAATTCATTTGAATTCCATTTGTCTGATGGTGGGATGGATAAAGGTTCTCCTGCAGCAATATATCCCAGAAATGGAATTGTTATTGTCCTAGAGTCTCCTCTGTTTTCAAACTCCAAATCATCAAGTTCAATTTGATTGATGGTAGTATCAGGGTCTGATGTTTCTATTAGACTAGATACATGTTTTTGAGCTTCAAGGTAGATTCCACGTGACACTGAAGTGTCACGTTTTAAATAATTCTTTTCTTCAAGTATTTTTAAGTTGTAGTCAACTACTGATGTAGAACTCAGACCACATCCATTTTTAATGTCTCTAATTGAAGGAGGGTATGGTTTTGATTCAATAAATTGCTTAATAAACTTTAATATTGCAGTCTGTTTACTCGATAAAACGTTTTTTTTCATAGAGGCCTCTTTTCAGTACAAATGTTCTAATTCTAGAAATTAACATACTGAATTTGAGGTGTCAATAGAGTAATGGGTGCAAATTATTAAGAAAGCTGTTTTTGAAGTTTGTTTAGTTGCCGAGTAATTCTTGATTTTCTTCGAGCAGCATTTTTTTTATGTATAGCACCTTTTTTTGCAGCTTTGTCTAAAGCGATGATAGCATTTTGAACAGATATATTTGAATTATCTAAATTCCCTTCGAGGATTGAAATACGAGCTTTTTTGATAGAGCTATTTGCTCTTGTTTTCAGAGGACCTTTAATTTGGTTACGTCTTATAGAAACGCGTAGTGACTTAGCAGCAGTCAACGATAATTCTCCTATATATAATTGAAATGTATCATTTGATTTTTAAATTATATATTTCAAATTTAGTAATTAAATACGCAATCTGTTTTTTAATATATATTTTATGATATTAGTATATCCTGAGTATATAGAGAAGTACAATACTTTTATGGAATAGCTTATTAAGTTGTTATATTATTAATTTAGAATTTTATGCTATTGTCAGTATTTTACGCTAGCATCTGTTGGTATAAAGTTCTAGAATTCTAATATTGTAATACTGGCTGAAGTAAGTTGTTTAGTATTATTCTAGTGTTTTTTAACTTAAAGATTCATATCGATGTGAGTGTTAGTGATGCAATCTCCTAGAGGAACAGTTGATATATTACCAAATGAACAAATTTATTGGAGATATATTGAGAATGTAGTGCGCCAGTTTGCCTCTCAGTATTCTTATGATCAAATATCTACTCCTACTTTTGAATCATCTGAACTTTTTAGTAGAAGTGTTGGTCAGTTTACAGATATTGTTAAGAAGGAAACTTATTCTTTTGATGATCGAGGAGGACATAGTCTGACTTTACGTCCAGAAGGGACTGCATCTGTTTGTAGATCATATTTACAGCATGGTATGCATAATCAACCTCAACCAGTGCGATTATTTTATATTATGCCAATGTATCGGTATGAACGGCCTCAATTAGGAAGATACAGACAATTTCATCAATTTGGAATTGAGTTATTAGGTGATGATACCGCAACTGTTGATTTTGAAGTAATTGAATTTGCAACAAAAATCATTGCTTTCTTTGGCCTGAAACAATTCAAACTTAACATAAATTCTCTAGGTGATAAAGAAAGTCGTAATTTATATAGAGAAGCTATTTTGAACTATTTCAGCGCTTATTCCAATAACTTATCTGAAGATGATTCAAGGAGATTGGAAGAAAATCCCTTAAGAATATTAGATTCAAAAGATAAGTACGTGAAATCTTTATTTGCTAAAGCTCCAAATAGCTTAGATTATTTATCTAAAGCAAGTAAAGATCGGTGGGAAAAATTATTAATGTATCTAAGAGATTCTAATATCGAATATTACGTTAATACTCAATTAGTAAGAGGATTGGATTATTATACTCATACAGTTTTTGAATTTATGCCAATAGATGGTGGTAGCCAAAGTACTATATTAGCTGGTGGAAGATATGATGGATTAGTTCAGGAATTAGGTGGTCCTAGTGTACCTGGTATTGGGTTTGCTATGGGGATAGAAAGGATTGTTGAAGAACTAAAGAAACAGGATATGCAATTTGAAAAATCTAATCAAGTTGATGTGGTGATCTGTTGCATTGGAGGAGAAAAGGAAATCAGAAAAGCTGTTAACACTGCTTATAAATTACGAAATATGGATATTAAAGTAATTTTGGCACCTATGTCAAAGAGTATAAAAGGTCAAATGAGATATGCTGGTAACTTGTCTCCTCCTTATGTTGTTATATTGGGTTCAGAAGAAATTAAGAAAGATACATATATTTTGAAAGATATGATTAAAAATGAACAAAAAGAAATTAAATTTGAAATATTAGCCAATTTTTTAGCAAAAGAATGTATTGATAATCTATAGGTTATGAAAAGATTATTTATTTAGGAGATTGAATTTGTTAGAAAATTTAGATGAGTTTGAAAGCCGGTATGATGATCTTGTAAAAAGTTTAGAAGATCCTGCTATTTCTCAAGATTATACAAAAGTTGAAAAAATTACGAGAGAAATTGCTAGTTTAAAAGATATTGTTGTACTGATTAGACAATATAAAAAATTGTTGATTGATATAGATGAATCAACCAAAATGTTATCGGTGGAAGATCGAGAATTAGCTACATTGGCTCGCGAAGATCTCGATAATCTAGTTATTGATAAGGCAAAAATTGAAAATGAAATAAGGCAAAAATTAATTTTAAGTGATCCTAATGATGAAAAAAATGTAATGCTTGAAATTCGAGCAGGAGTAGGTGGGGATGAAGCTGGTCTTTTTGCCTCTGAACTATTTACTATGTATACCCGTTATGCACAAAAGCAAAATTGGAAGGTTGATCTGGTAAGTATAACTCAGTCAGGATTAGGCAGTATTAAAGAAGTCATATTTCAAATAACTGGTAAAGGTGCATATAGTATTTTAAAGCACGAAAGTGGTGGGCATAGAGTTCAAAGGATACCTATTACAGAATCTGGAGGTAGAATTCATACTTCTTCAGCAACTGTTGCAGTATTACCTGAAGCTAATGAAGTTGATGTTTATATTAAAAATGATGATTTAAAAATAGACGTATTTCGCGCTAGTGGTGCTGGAGGACAAAGTGTTCAGAAAAATTCAACCGCTATTAGAATCACTCATTTGCCGACGGGAATTGTAGCTGTTTGTCAAGACGAAAGATCCCAATTAAAAAATAAAGAAAAGGCTATGTCTGTTATTCGTTCTAGAATACTGGGTAAAGAAATCGAAAAACAACAGAAAAAAATCAGTGATAGTCGTAGATCTCAAGTAGGATCTGGCGATCGATCAGATAGAATCAGAACATATAACTTCCCTCAATCTCGTGTAACAGATCACAGAATTAATTTAACAAAACATACATTAGAATCTTTTCTAGATGGTGATATTGAAGAAATCATTAGTGCATTACTAGATCATGAACGGAGCTTGAAATTATCACAGGCTTTACAGAGTGGATAATATAAGGAGTTTATGGGCGTTTGTTAGAAGTTCATTAATCGCAGTAAATATTGATGAAATTGAAGCTGAGATATTAATTCGATTTGTAATAAATATGTCTCGTACAGATTTTCATACTAATTTAGACTATCCTATAAATTCATCATTAAGAGATCGAGTTATCTATTACCTGGAGAAGAGATTAGCTGGAGAACCATTAAGTTACATCACAGAAGAACGTGAGTTCTATGGATTAAATTTTCGTGTTAATCCAAATGTATTGATTCCTAGGTCAGAAACTGAAGATTTAGTAGAATTTGCTATCCGCATTTTACAACAAAAATATCAAATAGATTCTTTAGTTGCTGATATAGGTACTGGTACAGGTGCTATTGCAGTTTCAATAGCAACTTTTTGTTCTCAAATTACTGTGTTTGCTACAGATATTAGTTCATCGGCATTACAGATAGCTAAACATAATATCACTTCACATAATCTTCAAGGTAGGATATTTTTGAAATGCGGAGATTTATTAAATGCTATTCCAGGTAAAGTTGATTTAATTATTGCTAATTTACCTTATCTTACAAAATCAGATTTAGATAAGGTGTCTATTGAAGTACAAAAAGAGCCTAGGGTTGCACTTGATGGTGGTATGGATGGACTGGATCTTATATTAAATACGATTTTACAATCTCAAGATTATTTAAAGCCAAATGGATGTCTTATTTTAGAAATAGCTCCTAATCAAATTCAAAAGGTCAGTAAATATATTGCAGAGATTTACGATACAGCTGAAATAATTCCAATTAGTGATTCAAATCAAATCATTCGAGGAGTATCGGCTTTTATTTAATTTGATAGGATTTCCCTTCAGTTTTTAAAGAAGGAGAAATTACTATTTCAGAGTTATGCATTTCTTTAATAGCTTTTGTTCCAAGCATCCCCATACATACTTTCAAGGCGCCGATAAAATTTTGAGTTCCGTTATGAACTGAAGCTGGTCCGAATAAAAGTTTTTTGAGGGAGCATTTTGTGCCAATATCTATACGTGTTCCACGAGGTAAGTCAGGATGCGGGCTAGCCATACCCCAATTAAACCCTTTTCCTGGAGCTTCAGATGATTGAGCTAACGGAGTACCCAACATTACTGCATCTGCTCCAGATACGAGTGATTTGCACATATCCCCACCAGTTCTGATTCCACCATCTGTAATAATGGGGATATATTTTCCAGTTTTTTTAAAATAGTCATCTCTTGCTGTGGAACAATTCATGGTTGCAGTTACTTGAGGAATACCAACACCTGTTACTTCACGAGTTGTGCAGGCAGCTCCAGGGCCTACGCCAATCAATAATCCACTAGCCCCTGCTTCAATTAATTCCATTGCAGTTTCATATGTAACACAGTTTCCGACAATGACTGGTATTGGTGATTGTTTAATTAAGTCAGATAAAATTAATGTTGATTCTTTATCTGAAATGTACGTTGCCGTAGTTACAGTTGACTGAATTACCAAAATATCTATACCTGAATCAATTGCAATAGGAGCTAACTCATTAACTTTTCCAGGAGTTATAGATACTGCACATGTAGTACCATTTGATTTTATTTCATTAATTCTTTCTTTTATCAATTCTTGTTTTATAGGTGAAGTATAAAGTTTTTGCAGTACCTTAGTCGCTTGTAAAGGAGATGAGTCAATAATTTCTTTTAATGTTTCATCAGGATTTTTATATCGAGTTTGGATACCTTCAAGATTCATTACTCCCAATCCACCTAAATCATTAAGTTTCTGAATAAAATTCGGAGAAGTAATTGCGTCCATTGCAGCAGCTATAATTGGTATAGAAAATTTATATGAGCCAATACAAAAATCTGTAGTAACTTTATCAGGATCGATAGTCACAGTCCCAGGGACTATCGATATATCATCAAAACTATATGCATTACTGATTCGTAGTTTTGGATTAGTATCCAACCGTATTATGTCACCTTACTAGTGATTAATTGCACTTATTTTAATATCTGTTTAAGAATAATTAATTGCATAATATTTTTAGTGCAAAAAATCGATCAATTTTGATTTAATATTTAAATAGATAAAGCGAATTATAAGTGTAAGTCTACTGGATAGTCAACTGGTAGATATTCTGTAGATAAATAACCCTTGTTAGACTTGTTATAATGTTTCGATTTCGATTAAAATTATATTTTATTATATTTAATAATTTATATTTTTACGTGTAGGAGGGGTGGCAGAGTGGACGATTGCGACGGTCTTGAAAACCGTTATACCAGCAATGGTATCGGAGGTTCGAATCCTCTCCCCTCCGCCGGTTTTATGTTAATTTGACTATGTTCTATCATTACTGTTGAATATGTTGTGGAGGTTTGAGTTGAAATTACATGAGTATCAATCTAAAAATATATTGAGCCAAGAATTAATTCAAATACCTAAGGGTACAGTTTGTTTTGATCCAAATGCTGTTTATGAATTTGCAGATACCCTTAATGGCAAAGTTGTTGTTAAAGCACAAGTGCTTACTGGAGGTCGAGGGAAAGCTGGTGGTGTGAAAATATTTTCCTCTTCTGCTCAAGCTAAAAAATTCGCGAGTTCTATTTTGGGTACTAATTTAGTAACGCATCAAACTGGTAATGATGGTGCTCTTGTATCCAGTGTACTCGTTGAAGAATTATTAGAAATTCAACAAGAATTATATGTGTCAATTTCGATAGATAGTAATTGTAAATTACCTTTTTTGATTGTTTGTGCAGCTGGTGGTATGGATATAGAAGAAATTGCACAAATCTCTCCTGAACAGATATTAAGAGAAGATATAGATCCTTTATTTGGATTAAAAGAATATCAATTACGAAAATTAATTAAATTACTAGCATTACCAGATGACCAATCTGATTCATTTAGAAAATTTTTATCAGCAATATGGGATACATTTCAAAAAAATGATTTTTCTTTACTTGAGATTAATCCAGTTGTAATTACTTCCGATGGAAGATTACTTGCAGCAGATGCCAAAATAGAAATTGATGATGATGCAATATTTCGGCATAAAGAATATCAAAAATTAGATAATGATAGCGAAAAAGATTTAGTTGAAAAACGTGCTAATGATTTAGGATTAAATTATATTAAATTAGATGGAGAAGTAGGTTGTGTAGTTAATGGAGCAGGCCTTGCAATGGCTACTATGGATATTGTAAATGAAACTGGATTCCAACCTGCTAATTTTTTAGATGTTGGCGGTGGTGCTGATCAACAAAAAATTGTTGATTCTCTAAGAATTATTTTAGAAGAAAAACATATCCAGGCTATATTGATAAACATATTCGGTGGAGTGTTAAGATGTGATGTTGTGGCGAATGGTATTTTGGAAATCGAAAAAGAATATCCTAATGAAATTAGACCATTTGTTATACGAATGTTAGGTACTAATTCTGAAATTGCATCTCAAATATTACAAGACACAAAGTTGAATATTATAATGGTAAATAATTTGAACGAAGCTTCGGTTAAAATTAAGAGTTTTTTGAGTAGTGAAATTTAATTATAATGAGTATTTTAATTAATAAAGAAACAAGATTATTAGTTCAGGGTGCCACCGGCCGTGAAGGTCGTTTTCATAGTTCGAAATGCTTAGATTATGGGACTAATGTTATTGCAGGAGTAACTCCTGGTCGTGGTGGTGAGGTGTTACTAGATGAAATTCCTATATATAATACTGTTGAAGACGCTTTTGAAGAAACAAACCCCAATACATCTTTAATTTTTGTTCCGCCCCGTTTTGCTGCTGATGCTATTATTGAAGCCGCAGATGTAGGTATTCATTTAATAGTATGTATTACAGAAGGTATACCTGTTCATGACATGGTACGGGTATCCAGTTATTTGAGAAATAAAGATACAATATTAGTTGGTCCAAACTGTCCAGGGGTAATTTCTCCAGGGGATCAATGTAAAGTGGGAATTATGCCTAGCGATATACATACTCCAGGTCGCATAGGAGTTGTTTCTAGGAGTGGGACATTAACATATGAAGCAGTTTTTCAATTGACTATGGTTGGATTAGGTCAGTCTACTTGCGTAGGAATTGGAGGTGATCCTGTTGTAGGGTCTTCATTTGTAGATATTTTGAAATTATTTAACGATGATGAAGCAACTGATGCAATAATTATGATTGGTGAGATTGGGGGATCGGGAGAACAATTAGCCGCTGAATATATTAAAGATGAACTAAATAAGCCTGTAGCATCTCTGATTGTAGGTCAGAGTGCACCTGCTGGTAGAAGAATGGGGCATGCTGGTGCTATTGTAACAGGTAATGACGCATTAGCTTCTGAAAAAATTAAAGCTTTATCTTCAGCTGGTGCTGCAATTATTCCAAGGCCAGGTGATATTGGAGTTACTATAGAAGAGATACTTAAAGACAACTAATATTATGAAAAAATTTAAATTTATTTTTGTAACCGGCGGGGTAGTAAGTTCTATAGGAAAAGGAATTACTGTTGCTTCCGTTGGGAGGTTATTAAAAAGTCGTGGTGTATCTGTATCAGTTTTGAAGTTAGATCCCTATCTTAATGTAGACCCGGGAACGATGTCTCCATATCAGCATGGAGAGGTTTTTGTAACTAAGGATGGTTCTGAGACTGATTTAGATTTAGGGCATTATGAAAGATTTATTGATATTGAATTAACTTCGTCTTCTAATTGTACGGCTGGAGAAATATTTTCTGATGTTATTTCTCGGGAAAGAAAAGGTGAATTTTTAGGAGGAACTATTCAGGTAGACCCTCATGTGACTGAAGCTATTAAGCAACGTATTTATAAAGTGGCTAGAGAGAGTAGTGCTTCTGTAGTTGTTGTTGAGGTAGGTGGTACTGTTGGAGATATTGAAGGACAACCATTTATTGAAGCTATACGTCAGATAAAGAATGAAGTTGATATTAACTCAACTTATTATATCCACGTGACATATTTGCCTTATATGAAAATGACTGGTGAGTTGAAGACGAAGCCAACTCAGCATAGTGTACGAGAATTACGAGGTATGGGTATTCAGCCTGATGCTATTGTTTGCAGGAGTGATTATCCACTAGATGATGATACTAAACTTAAGATATCTCGATATTGTGATGTACGTTCAAATAGCGTTGTCGCATTAGAAAATGCCTCTTCAGTATATGAGGTTCCTTTACATTTAGAAAATCAAAATTTTAGCAAAATAATTTCTCAATCGTTGGACCTTAAACATAAAAGATTAAACATGATTCAGTGGAAGAAAATGTTAAGTGTTATACAAAACACCTCAGATACTATAAGAATTGCAATTGTTGGTAAATATGTGGACCTCCCTGATTCTTATATTTCTGTTAAAGAATCTTTAACGCATGCTGGGTTCAGGTATAACTTAGGTATTGAAGTTATTTGGATAAGGGCTGAGGATATTGAAAAGAATGGACCGGCTGAGTTTCTAAGTAATGTAGATGGCGTTGTTATACCAGGAGGATTCGGGCCTCGTGGTATTGAAGGTATGGTTGATACTGTTAAATATTGTAGAGAAAATGAAATCCCTTGTTTAGGCCTGTGTTTGGGGTTACAAGTGATGGTAATTGAAGCAGCACGAAACTTACTACATTTTGATTCAGCTAATTCCATGGAATTCGATTTAAATACTAAACACCCTGTGATTCATTTGATGGATGATCAGAAAGAAGTAGATCAAAAAGGTGGAACAATGAGATTAGGGGTTTATCCATGTCGCATTGTAAAAGATACACTTGCTAGTGTGTCTTACCAACGTGATTTAATAGAGGAAAGACATAGGCATAGATTTGAAGTCAACAATTATTATTTGCCCAAATTTAGAGAACAAGGCTTTTTAGCTAGTGGCGTGTCACCTAATGGTAAGTTAGTTGAAATTATGGAGTTAAAAGGACATCCGTTTATGTTAGGAGTACAATTCCACCCTGAATTTTTATCACGTCCTGAATCTCCTCATCCATTATTCGTTGAGTTTATAAAAATTTCATCTCAGACATTAAGGGAAGGGAAGCAGTACTCATTGCTTTAGAGGGTCTATTTCTCATAGTATTTTATTATTAAAAATAGTTATCCAAGTATAGACGTAGAAGACTGATTGTGTTAGTCTATTTTTGTTCCTTCAAAATCTTTGTAGGAATTAATGTTTGAAAGATTTTCCCGATAAAGTATATTTAATAAATATATAGTTTCAATAATGAGCTTTGGGTTTTCTTTAGGACTTGTAAATTAATCACACAATTATATAAGTTATTCTGAAGTTTTAGTTATAAAGGTAATACATTATGAATTTAAGTGAAATTCAATCTAAATCTACAAGCGAGTTACATGTTTTAGCTCAGGATATAGGGGTTAATGTAGAAGGAGCTAGTAATAAACGACATGATTTATTAGCTAAGATTCTTAGTATTTATGCAGAAAAAGATGATTCAGTTAAAGCGAAGGGGGTTTTATCTGTTAGTAAAGATGGATATGGCTTTTTACGGACCTATAGCGCGGGTAATACTAGTATAGGCTCTAATGGTTCGAGTAGCGATGTATATGTATCTCAATCTCAAATTAGAAAACATTCACTTAGACCTGGTGACATGATATTAGGTGCTGTTCGTGCACCCAAAGATGGGGAAAGATATTTTGGGTTAGTTAATGTTGATACTATTAATGATGTAAATACTAGTTCTCTTCAAAATAGACAGTATTTTGAAAGGTTAACTCCTCTTCATCCAGAAGAGATGATCAAAATGGAAATAGGGCAAAAGAGACTTTCGAATAGAGTTATTGATTTAGTTTCACCTATTGGTCGAGGTCAAAGAGGATTAATTGTAGCTCCACCTAAAGCTGGTAAAACAACTTTTTTAAAAGATATGGCTGAAGGCATTACTCAAAATGCTCCAGATATTCATTTGATGGTTGCACTAATTGGCGAAAGACCTGAAGAAGTAACTGATATGACAAGATCAGTGAATGGTGAAGTTTATTCTTCAACTTTTGATGAACCCGTTGAAGATCATTGTAAAGTTGCTGAATTAGTTTTAGAAAGAGCTAAACGTCTTGTTGAATCAGGTAAAGATGTTGCTATTTTATTAGATAGTATTACAAGGATGACACGTGCATATAATTTGTCTGCACCTACAAGTGGTAGAACATTATCTGGAGGAATTGATCCAGTTGCTTTTTATCCATCTAAAAAGTTTTTTGGAGCAGCTCGAAATGCAGAAGATGGCGGTAGTTTGACTATATTAGCTGCGTGTTTAGTTGATACAGGAAGCCGAATGGATGATGTCATATATGAGGAGTTTAAGGGTACAGGAAATATGGAAATCCACCTAGATAGAAGATTAAGTGAAAGAAGAGTTTACCCAGCAATAGATATAGCGAAAAGCGGTACTCGTCGTGAAGAGTTAATGTTATCTCCAGAAACTCTAAAGCAAACCTGGCTATTAAGACGGATGATTAGTCTTATGAATTCTCAAAGCAACCATGACAGCAAAACATCTGTTGATGTTGTTGAACAAATTTTCAATCGGCTTAAGGCAACAAAAACTAATCAAGAATTTTTAGATAAACTAAATAAAGACGCATCTGCTAAATCTTCTAAATAGAGATATGTCGCAACTAATGTGTTTTGTAAAAGTAATGATATTACCTATTAATAATTTATATTTGTTTAAAACTCGTCAAGCTTTTCATGAATTAAGATTATGGTTATTTTTTGCACGTTTTTTCAATAAAAATATAGTTGCTTAATTGTTGACAATGGGGATAGGGTGAGATATAGTTCATATGTAGTATTTTATATTCAACACAAAGCTTTAATGATATAAAGATTTTGTTTTAGGGTGTTTAAAGTACTTGACAATATAATAAGCCTTAATGATAACGTAGTATTAAGACTTCGAAAATCTATTAAGACTTATAATAATATAAGGTTTAATTTTTGAAAGAAATTGTTAAAAAAAATATTAATCGTAAGGGGGTAGCTTAAGTGAAAAAGCTAGCTAAAATTTCTGTATTTCTCGCGGCTATTTTAATTGCTGTTACGGGATTTAGTCAGTCAGTTCAAACTACGGAGGCAGCTGCTATGTCAATTGCCGATGGTGCGGCTGCATGGACTAATACAAGTGGGGAAGACATCAGTTATATTCAATCTGATGCCACTGCCTATTTTTACGTAGTAGATGATGCTCTTGAAACCACCAAGACAGGAACTGCTGTTTGGAAAGGTTTAAGTGGAGCTGCATCTGCTGGTACAGCTTTCAAAATTGCAACAGGTTTCGTAGGTTCGACGGATGAGAGTTCTAAACATACTCTTACTGAGACTGATTTCAATCAGGCATCTCCGTCTAGTACTCCATTAAGTGCTGCACCAACGGTGTCAGTCGATGGAACTTCAGCTTTCGTTTCCTCATATTCATTAACTTCTGCTGAGGCAACTATATTGACAGCTGTCGCAACAACAAATACGACAACTGTTTCATTTAGTTATCATGTTGCTGATTCATGGGCACATACTGCTTCAGCTACGCAGAGAGTAAAAGTTACAAGTACTTCTGATCCAGCTGGTGAGTATGCAACCATTACTGAGGTTGCTTCTGTTGGTTCTTCAACAGCTAACTCAACAGCTCAGGTATTTAGAGGTTCAATTGCTATTGAGAGTGAAGCTAATTTACAGGGCACTAATAATGATGGTGTCTGGGCTCAAGATGGTGATACGGTTACTTTAACTTATCTAGATAGCTCTGGTAATTCCTTAGCTACTGATACAGTAACAATTGATGTTACTGCACCGACCGTTAGTAGTTTAACTCCTGCTGATGCTTCTAAAACAACAACACTTGCTCCTACAGTAACATTTGATGTTGCTGATTCTGCAAGTGGAATAACAACTTCTGGAATTGCTCTTTCGATTAATGGCGTTGCAGTTTCTGGTTCATCAATCAACTATGCTCCTATCACAGATGGATATCGTGGTTGGTTTGTACAAGGAACTTCTTGGAAGACTGCAACAAGCAGTAGTCCTGCAGGTTTTGCTGTTAGTGACTCTACTGCCTTTAATATAGTTGTAAGTGCTACTGATGCTGCTGGAAATGCAGCGACAGGTACAAATGCAGTAACTATTGATACTACTGCTCCAACCCTAAGTTCTGCTACTACAGGTTCTGGTAGAACTACAGTTACAGCTGTATTTAGTGAAGCTCTAGATGCTTCAACGATTGCTGCATCTGATTTCACGGTTGATGGTTCAACTGTTAATTCAGCTGCACTTAATGCTGACACTACAACACAGGTAGATATAGTAGTTGCATCCGATATGGATCCTGCTGTCAAGCCTGCTGTTACAATTGCAGGAACAATTGCTGATGCTGCTGGTAATGCAGTCGCTTCAGGTTCATCTGTTACTGCAACTGATGGTATAGCTCCTGCTCCTACTGTTACAACAGATGCTGCATTAATTGCCTTAGATGGTAAAGTTACAGTAACTGTTACAACAGATGAGAAGTTAGCAGCTAGTTATCCAAAGATTGATGTTCATGGTAATTCCGGTGCAACCGGTGCTGGAGCTCTTACAACTTCTGCAAGTACTCCTCTAGTAACGACTGCTAGTTATACTGCAGTTGCTGGTAGTGGATCTGGTCAGTTTGGTTTTAGTATACAAGCATCTGATGGTTCAAATGCTTATACTAACCTTACAGCCGTTGCAGATGAGACTCCTACATTAACATCTAGTACTCTATTAACATTAGCTAAAGGCCCAATTGCTGATGCTGACTTTGATGGTGATGTCGATAGAGATGACATTACTGCAATAAGCCTTACAATAGGTGGTACTGCAACAACATCTAAGTCATTTATTTCAGCAGTGGATGCTTCTGCTAGGACAATAACATTGTCATCTGCAGCAACTGCAGCTACAATTTCCTATAAAACAGCTGATACTGTTTTTGAAATTGACCAAGCTGCTCCTACAGTCACAGTTACTCCTGCAAGCGGAGCAACTGTTACTGATCAAAGTCCATTCTTAAGATTGGTATTTGATGAGGATGAGTATCCTGGTGATAGCTATAAAACAGTTACGATTACAAAGGCTGTATTAACAAATCCTGATGCTAGTACTACTGATATTGCTTCATCATTTGTTTCAGCTGACAACATTGATTTCCTCTATAGTGCTACTGACTTAGCATTAGGTGCTTATACGTTAACAATATCTGCTACAGATTCTGCAGGTAATGCATTAACTGATTCTGCTACTACATTTACAGTAGCTAAGAGAACTGCATCTATTGCTCTAAGGCCAGGATGGAACTTGGTATCAATACCTGGTACTCCAGCTGATACAGCTGTTGGTACTGCAATTGCAAATGCAAATATTGATATCGTAACTACATACGATCCTACAACTGCAGGTGGTTGGTTAACAGCTGTTCGTGGTTCTGATGGTACATTCTCTGGTACATTAACTACAGTAGATGGTTCTAAAGGTTATTGGGTACACACCAGTACATTTGATCCATTGACGGTTGATGTTCCTGGACTTACTGCAGGTTCAGCATCTGCTCCTGCACAGTACAAGTTAGTACAAGGTTGGAACTTAATACCTGTTTCAACTAACGACTTAACTGTAACTACAAGAGATGCTGATGATTATCTTACTGGTTTGTCATGGTCCAGAATTATTGGATACAGCAACAGTAATAATGCATTCACTTCGATACTCCCAGACAGTTCTGATACAGTATCTGTTGGACAAGGTTATTGGGTATATCTGAAGACTGCAGGAACTCTTGTACCGTAATAAAGTATTTAGTTACTAAATAAAGGTTACAAAAAAAAAGACCTCCCCTTTCAAGGGGG
>Ga0310344_10002189_pt1 | contig 14724 bp, 9 predicted proteins | sample HC15DNA20200_MG_FD_203801 | JGI IMG/M metagenome (GOLD analysis project Ga0310344, IMG submission 203801) | Marine microbial communities from station ALOHA, North Pacific Subtropical Gyre - HC15-DNA-20-200_MG | ecosystem: Environmental > Aquatic > Marine > Oceanic | place: Pacific Ocean: North... | reverse complement strand
TACCCTTTACTATGACCATCGTTTTTACCCCATGTCCATTTATACCCTTCTTTCTTTTTACATTTAGGGCATGATTCTATAGGATAATTTCCACTTCCCCAATCAGCCATTATGGACATATCCTTGTTGAAGCATAGTATTGTTCGACACAATCTTCAACTGTTTCTTTAATTATGGGTGTCTCATAAAACACAATACCATATATCATAGTTGATAAAAATATTATAATAGGAATAATCCATATCCATTTTGTAAATATCATAGGATTCTCTTTCATCTATTCACCCACAATTTTATGACAAAGACACTCACATTTTAGAGGAGAGTCTTTTTGTTCTTTTCTACAATCAACGTGGTCGTGAGTTTTGCATTGAGGAGATATGTATCTAATAGTCATTTTAATTCTATGTCCCACTTAGAACGATTATCTTCGAAACAAAGTGAAGCATAAGGACACATACCATCACACATAAAACATTTTGTTCTTTCTGGTAAAGTACCATTTTCCATAGAGTCTTTCACTATTCTTGCTTTTGTAACCATGTCTGTTAATGTTTCCTCTATAGGTTTTAATTTAAAAGATAATATTTGTGGTCTATCATACTTGTCTTTTTCAATCTTATTAGATATGTAAATAACTGCACCAAATTCTGCATCAATTCCATAGCATTTTTTCAATAAGACTCTATATCTGTTAATTTGGTCAACGTGTGATTCGCTTGGTTTTGCATTATACTTGCTAAAGTAATCTATTGAACCAGTAGTTTTCTTATCACATATAACCCACTTACCATCAATCTCTAATAAATCATCTATACTACCATATATTATATCTAATTGCCTTGGATCTTCCTCTGGAATTTCCTTTGCTTCTTCATATGTTAACGCCTCATCTCTTACATAATCATATGCAAGAAACTTCTCATGATGTTCTGGTTCTGCTAACATTGAATTAGAGTGTACTATCTGTCCAAAATATAATGACTTCATATCTTCTGTTGATGAACGTTGTTCAGGTAAAACCTTTTTATAAATAACATTCCTCATACATGGTTTAATGACATCAGAAACATGAATAACACCCAACCTTTCTGTTTTAAGTGCCTCCATCTGTGAACGTCTGAACTCAAAATAAACTTGTGATTTTATATCATCTAACTTTAACATAGATATTATATGTATGATACCCTATATATACCTAACTAATAACTTCCAATGTTTGTACAATCGCAACCTTCTACATCACAAACTGTGTTTCCCTCATGATCTTTTTGAGAGTGTCCACATTCTGCACACGTTCCACTTGCTACTATTTTTATATCTGCCATTAATAACTCTCCTCTATGGTGAAATTAAAAGTTTGCGTTTGTTCTGATATGACACTTGATGAGTCTTTTAACTCTACTTCCCCTTCCCAAACACCTGCTTTAGCATTTGTGGCATCTGTAGCACTCAAAGCATATGTGACTACTCCGTTTGCTCTATCTGCAAAGCTTATAGTGCCATCTATTAATAGAGTTCCATCTGGTTTCCAAACCTTCCATTTACCTGAATTATATGTAACTGTATTTGATAGGTTTTTGGCTGTACCACTAGAGTCTTTAATAGTAATTTGAAGTGTAGCTCTACTACCTGCTTTCACTATGAAAGATGTGCCTCTGCCTGTCATGTTCATACTCATTAGCCTTCACCTTTTATAGAGCCGTCTCTCTTATAAGTTTTAACGTCTTTGTCTCTATCGTTTGTTTCTTCTTCTCCAGACCTGTGAATTCTAGTAGACCTTGATCTTTGAGGAGTCTTTGTACTTCTGTTTCTTCTGTTTATCTTCAAGGTTCTTGTTATTCTTACTAATCCATCTTGGAGGTTCTTAGCCAAAGATGTACCAATATTAACACTCTCACTCACTACTCTTAATAAGGTTCTAATCTTTTCTCTGAAGGTTTGGATTGATATTGATTCTATGATAACATATACTTTACCCATTGCTTCAAGGTCAGTACTAATTATACTTATTGTCTCATTAACCTTTGGCATGATATGTTTAAAGTTCTTAATCACTTCAGGTATGGATATGGATTCATTTATGATTCTGAATATTGCTCTTAATCTTCCAACTGTTTCTGATACTTGTATAGTGTTGTTGATAACTCTGAACAAACCTCTTACTGGTATGACCACCTCAGCATAGTTAATTGATTCTGATACCCTTCTCAAGATTGTTCTTATTCTTACTCTTGTTTCAGATATACTAACACTCTCATTCAATACTCTCTTTAATACTCTTAATTTTTCTCTGAAAGTCTGAACAGATACAGATTCATTAACTATTCTACCCAATCCTCTTAGTCTTATTATTGATTCAGATAATGATATTGAATTATTAATAATTCTAAATATGCCTCTCAATCTAATGATTGATTCAGATATACTTAATGAGTTATTGATAACTCTTAACATTCCTCTAACTCTTAATCTTGTTTCAGATACACTTACTGATTCTGCAATACGTCTTAACATGGCACTTAGGTGTATTTGAGTCTCTGCAATTTGGATTGATTCTGTAAATGCCCTTGTCCAACTCATTCTTAATGTCTCATTATATTGTATTGTTTCTGAAATAATTCTCTTTAATGCTCTGAGTTTTTCTCTGAATGTTTGTATGGAAACTGACTCATTAATCAATCTAGTCAATCCTCTTAATCGTATGATTGTTTCAGCATACTGTATTGTGTTGTTAATAACTCTAGTTAATACTCTTAATCTTATTATTCCTTCTGATACACTTAATGAACTGTTAATGATTCTGAATATACCTCTCAATCTTATGATAGATTCTGATGTTTGAATAGTGTTTGTAATAACTCTGGTTATGTCTCTTAGATATTTGACAGTTTCAGCATAGTTAATAGACTCAGCTATTACTTTAAACATTGATCTTAAGAATACTTTTCCTTCTGAGATGCTTTGAGTCTCTGCTTGGTGTTTTACTAAGACCATTAGTTTAATATATTCTTGACCTTGTTGGAACACCGATGATTGGAATATGGCTTGGAATATTCTCTTAGCACCAACATTAAGTGATTCATTAACACGTTTTATTCTACCACGTATAGTCTTTGTTGCAGTTGCAATTTCTAATGTTTCACCAATTAATCTGATTAGTATTCTACCTCTTGTTCTAAAGGTTTGGACAGATATACTCTCTGCAATTAATCTTCTTAATGCTCTTCTTGGTACAAGACCTGTGGCTATACTTAATGATTCACTAACAAGTCTCACCATCTCTCTTGCTCTTAATCTAAAGGTTTGAACTGATACTGACTCTGCTACTAATTTTCTTAATGTTTGTAATCTTACAAATCCAGTTGCAATTTCCAATGATTCTGATACTAATCTAATTAATCCTCTTGAACGTAGTCTAAAGGTTTGTACTGATACAGATTCACCCAAGTGTCTAATTAACTCTCTTGCAAAGTTCTTAGCTTCTGCGACCTGTATGGTTTCTGCAAACAACCTACTAACTGCCTTTCTAAATCCTTCTGATATACTAATACTCTCATTGTAAATCTTACCAAGTCCTCTAACCATTGCAATTTCATATCCTTGCTGGAATATATCTTGTTGGAAAGCACTTGATTGGAACACACCTAATCTTGTTCTTGCAACATTAACTGTCTCACTAATTATTCTTAATAACACTCTTGGTGCTACTCTAAATGTTTGAACAGATATGGATTCATTAACTCTTCTAAGTAATGTACGTGTCCATCTAAATGCATCTACAACACTTATACTTTCACTAACAATTCTTCCTATACCTCTGAGTCTTAGAACTGTTTCTGAAGCACTTATGCTTTCATTAACAATTCTTCTAACAGCACGTAGTCTTTCTCTGAAGGTTTGGATTGATATTGATTCAGATATATGACGTATTAATCCTCTTAAGAATACTTTATTCTCTGATACGCTTATTGATTCACCAAATATTCTACTAACTGCTCTTCTAAATGTTTCAGTTGATTGAACTGTGTTATTAATAACTCTGAACAATCCTCTAAGTCTTGTGATATTTTCTGCAACACTAATATTCTCAGAGTAGAATCTGATAAATCCACTAGCTGTGTATGATGAAGTTGTTAGTTGTATTGTGTTATTGATTACTCTACCTAAACCTCTAATCTTATTAACCTGTTCTGCATAGTTGATTGTTTCAGATATCACTCTCTTCAATCCTCTTAGTTTTTCTCTAAACGTTTGGACAGATATGGACTCGTTCTGAACTCTTAACATTGTCATTAGTTTGACAAGTGGTTCTGATATACTCTCTGATTCTGCAACTAATCTTAATATAGAACGCAATTTCACTATAGTTTCTGATGCCTGAACTGTCTCTGAGAATACTCTTCTTAAACTCATCAAGGTTACTCTTCCTTCTACCACGTTTTGTGTTTCGTTTACCAGTCTTATTCTTCCCATTAATTTCACATACTCTAAACCTTGTTGGAACACGTTTGTTTGGTATATAGACTGGAATATTCTCTTTGTAGTTGCTTCTACAGTTTCGTTTACACGCTTTACCCTACCTCTTATGGTATTGGATGCAGTTGATATTGATACAGATTCTGTTACACTCTTTGCTATAGATCTAAGTCTTTGTCTAAATGTTTGTATGGATATTGATTCAGATATTAATCTTGTTAATACTCTAGCAGGTGTAACAGCAGTTGAAACACTTATAGTATTATTAATAATTTTTCCGAATCCCATAGCTCTATTCTTTGCTTCTGATAGAGATATAGACTCATTGATCTTCTTCACTCTTCCTAATACCTTGGTTACTTCTGATGATGCACTACCAAATACATTGGTTTGGAATATGTCTCCTTGGAAGGCTGCCAATCCTACCGATACAGTCTCTGATATTTTTCTAATAATACCTCTTGATTTAATATGAGTTGATACTACACTAACTGCATTTGATACTATTCTTCTTAACCCTCTAACTTTAATTGGTGATTCTGATACACTTTCTGTTTCTGCTAAATGTCTAATAATTGCTCTGTACCTGAGAATACTTTCAGCGTTGTTTAATGACTCATTAAATGCCTTGATTAAACCACGTTTCTTTACTTCGGTATCTGCAATAGATGATGACTCTACAACATGATAAACTAATGCCCTTAGTTTAACTCTAAAGGTTTGAATAGATACTGACTCGTTTGCAAGTCTAATTAACTCTCTAGTTCTTACTTGTGTTTCTGCTATTGATAGTGATTCATTGATTACTTTCTTTACAGTTGTAGGAACGTCAAATACGTTATTTTGAAATATATTCTTTTGAAATACTACTGAACCCCATGCTTTTTGAAAAACATTGTTTTGGAATACGTTGTCTATTTGAAAGACTTGACCTACTTTAGCCAAGTTATGTCACTATGCTACTTCTGTCCACGTACTCGTAGTTGAATTCCACATATAGTGTTTACCATCAGATGTTGATTCCATGATAAATCCGTTAACTAAATTTGCGACTGGTGAAGCATCTGAAGAGTCGTTCTCACAATAACTTGCTGTTGTGAAGTAAGGTGATTTGTTTGTAGCTTCATGCCATGATCTAGCAGAGGAAGTATTTCTCATATTAATTGCTCTATGACCGTTTGAGTATGTAGCTGTTGCATCTTCTTGCCCCATTTCTACAGAGTTTGGAGTTGTGTAAGTACCTGATTCTCTATTATGAACTGCTCCTATAACATCATTCTCTTGGATTGTGACTCCACTATCTGATGAACCAATTACATATAATTGACAAGGACTTGATGAACCTAAACTGCCTGATGTCACTATATCACTAATATCCATACTACCAAAAGTGTATCTTGGTGTAGTGCTTGTTGATGTTCCATCCCAAACAGCGAATGTGATAGTATCTGTTGTTGTTCCTTGTCCTCTATATAATTGAAAACCTACATGATTAATTGTTTTTCCAATTAATGGATTACCTGATGTAATTTTATTACCAAATATTACTGGGTGTGGTTCAGTATAACTGTTCTGTGAAGCTTCCCAATGCATCACATCATTAAGAACCAAACTACCATATTCAGTTCCACCTACACTATCCATACTATAATGTGCTTTTAGACCTGTTTTATTACTTAATGATGAAACTAATTGTGGATCGCCTTCTGTAGCTTTTGTTGTAGCACCGTTGGTCAAACTAATATTATCTAAAACCCAACCAATGTTAGTTCCACCACCACCATCACCTCTACTTTCTGAATGTATATATTGTAAACCTGAAACATCTGAAACACTTACTGTTTTAGTTCCACCAACTTGATTACTTGACCTACCTGAATCAGTATAAACTTTCAATGAAGCTGTATTGCTTGATCTTGTAATTGAACAATAATATTGTGTATTGGCTACTATTGTAATCCAACCATCAGAACTGTTTGTATTACTTCCACCATTTTTCTTAGCTATTGTCATGTTTAATCCATCTGTTTTTAGATAAATCATATCTTCACTTGCAATATTTGTTTTACCTGTGCCTGATTGTAATGCTATTGGGAATAAATTATTTGTGTTTTGTTTTTGTTTATAGTCAAACTCAAAATAAAATGTTGAATCAGATACACTACCAATATCTTTGTAAACTCTATGAACAGGGTTTTGATTTGATTGACAATTCGTAGCTTCAATCGTTGTTCCACTTGCTACAACAGTTGAACCAACTTGAGTGTATGCAGGGCTATTTGTTATGTTAGGACTTGGTGAGTTATTATTTACTAACTTTTCAATCTCTGTTGCAGTTAAACCTCTATAATATATTGCACAATCATCTATTTGACCATTAAACCATTTTGAATTTGATGTATCTTTACCGATTTGAAATGGTCTTTGAGTATTACCACCTGTTGCTGGTGTCCATGAAGCATAATCTTCTTCTTCAAATAATGATCCGTCTTTGTAAATAGAAAGTTTACCTGCTACATCATCAAACTTGAACGCATAGTGATACCAATTACCGTCAACAGGGAATAGACCTGTGGAAGTAGCAAAATCATTAAGACCTTTATTTCCACCAGCTTGTGTTAAACTTATCATACCTTTACCACTACCTTGATAACGCATAATGTTAAATCCCCTATCACTAGCAGATTGATCAACAGTTCCCATAATTTTATCGTAGGTTGAACTTGGACTACTTGATGATTTATACCAAAATACAATAGTCGATATTTGGTTTGGATTATTTATTTCAGTAAATCTAGTTTGACCACTAACCTCTACAAAATCATTACTTCCGTCAAAAGTATAAGCACTTGAACCAACTTTAGATTCTACAGGTAATGTAGCATCATATTTCAAACATCTACTTGTTTGCAAAGTAAAACTACCATTATCAATCCATGTGACAAAATGACCATTTGTATCTGCACTTTCTTTAATTTCACAATTCCAACTTCCTGCCGTTCCTAAATCACTAGGGCATGATACAACTACAACATCACCTGCATTTATTACTACTGGTGATGAAAATGTAAACTCAACATCCTCGAATGTAGAACCTTGATCCAATACAGATGTATTAATTGAATTACTTGAAGCTCTTACAGTTGTTTTATCAGTTCCATCATATACTTTACAAGTCATATCTTGGTCAGATCTATTTGAAGGATTATTAATTCTTGTCCAAACTTTAAATTTCTTTAATTTACTTCCTACAATAGCATGACCTGAATTAAATCTCATTCCCCAACCACCACCACCTGTGGTTTGATAAAGATCTAAACCTGAAATACTCCCTGCTGATGATTGTGAATGAACTGATTCAACAGAAGCTCCATTAACTGCTCCATCTCCACTTTTACCTAATGAATCACTAATTATATCTGAATTTACACAAGTTGCTCTTGTACCACCTTTGTATTCAATAGCCATGTTTATTCATTCACTCCTATTGTTTTTATATATTTGGTCATAATGCCACATCCTTCCAAATTTTCACATCAGATATTGTATAGTTCTTAGCTTGAGAACCATGACCGTCAACTAAAATATATGTGAGATCACCTGAACCTGTATTCCATGTTGAAACAGCAGATGAGGACATTGTTGCCGTAGCAGAATCTTCTACATTACTATTATCTTCTCTATCAGAAGCTGATCCAAATCTTTTTACTGTCCATAATGTTCCGTCTTTAGTAATACGATAATATTTTGTTGTTCCACTATCTTGTATGCCACTACTCAAATTACATTCTGTTTGAACATTACCACTTCCACTATTTTTCCTTACTGAAAGCCATGTTGCATTACCATTTGGCATATAAAACTGAACGTTTGTTTGTCCACTTGATGGATCACTATAACCACCTGTATGATTTGTAAGTAAAAATGCTGATGTATCGCCTGCATCACCTGAATTTCTTGTCCATGTGAAATCCCAAGTAAGTTTATCAGGTTTTCCTATACCTGTTATTGCTTTATATGATTCACCACTACCTGTACAAGTTATACTGTTATTTGATATTGCTGAATTACTTAATGTCCAACCTGACGATGATGAAAAGTTTTCTTCAACAGTAGCTTTTGGATCTTTCTTCCATGTATTATCAGATTGTTTCCACCAGTATGAAGGTGTATCATCTGTTTGTAAGAATATTGTATTTTCTGGTAAATTGGTCATTCCATCTAAGTCACTTGTTGATGAAAAGTCGTTAGGACATGATTTTCCAGCAGTAAATTCTTGAATTTCATCTTCACCATCATTAACAAGATAGAATTTAGTTCCATCTGTTTTCATAGCAATTCCAAACGGATTAGCTTCTACACTATATGACGTAGAATCTGCTGAACCTGTTGTAATATCCCATGCAGTTGACAAGTTCCATTGATATACTTTATCAGTAGCATAATCACAATACCATATTCTTAAACCATCTGTACTTATAAAAACACCTGTTACATCACCTTGTAAACTATCTCTAGTTGCAACATCTGAACCTGACATTGAAGAAACATCCCACGCACTTCCACAATCATATTGTTTAATGGCATTATCACTTGCAACAGCAGTATAAAATTTAGTTCCATCAGGTTTGAAGAATAATCCTCCAACTGAATTATAATCACCTGAATCACTTTCAAAAGTATCACTTTGATCTGCTGAACCGATTGTAGAAACATCCCATGCTGTTGATAGTGAATATCTTTTAATAGTTCCACCATAGTAAGAAACGAACATTTTAGTTCCATCTTCCTTGAAATATATTCCTCTAGGATTATTAGTTCCTAGTGCTTGAACTCTTGTGTGTGATATTGTAGTTAAATCATAAGGTGTTGACATTGTAAACTGATCAACGGAGTGACCTTGATCACCAACTACATAGAAATATGTTCCATCTGTTGATATTGTACAACCTCTAGGTTGAGTTTCATAAGAAGCTAAACTAAAATCATCTGTTTTTGTAAAACCAGTCCATGATGCTGTGCCTTGTGTATTCATACTATAATATGCTTTTAGACCTGACTTATCAGTTAATGATGAAACTAATTGTGCATCGCCTGCTGTAAATGGTATATCAACATCTGGAGAACCACTTGCTGTGTTAGATTCCCAAAACTTGATATTATCTATCCAACCAACTTTGTTTCCTTGATAACCGTTTTGTACTTTGATATATCTTAAACCTGTAATACCACTTCCTATTGATAAATCGTTTGTCCAAGTAGGAGTGCCTGAATATGCACTACTACTATATCTACTAAGAGTATATGTTGTTCCACTTCTTTTCATTTCCATATAATGTGTGTCGCCTGCTGAAATTGAACCAAGATTACTTGTTTGATCACTTGTTGAATCATTTCTTTGACCATCTGCTGTTGATTGTCGCCAACCATTACCTGAATAATTAAAGGCATTTAATGAATCATTTGTAGATGTTAACCCATCTGTATTATCTGATAAAGTGACGAATGTCATTGAAGCACCACCATTATTTGAATCGTATGATGTAAGATTAATTTCAAATCTCATTACAAAATTACTATCACCTTTTGCACTTCCTAAATCATACCAAATTCTATGATTACCTCTTGATTCTGCGTTAATGTTTAGTTTTCCACCTGATATTTCATGGTCAGTTCCACTTTGATCCCAACCTGAAGCACCACTTACATTATTATTTACTAACTTTCCAATTTCTGTTGCAGTAAGGACACGTTTCCAAATTCCTATATCATCTAATTTACCGTCAAAATATTCAGCAGAAGATTGATTGTTAGAACCTATTGCTAATGTATTTGAAGGATTACCTGTTGCAAACGTATTTGCTTTATTACCTGTTGCTTTTTGAACACCATCAACATACATAACTAAATTTGTATTTGCTAAAGCACCATCATAAGTAAAAGCATAATGATGCCAATCGGTATCTGTTACTGTGTAAATATCTTGTGAGTTTTGTGTAGCCGAAGATCCGTTTGTTTGATAATAACCAATCTGATTATTATTACTAACGAAAATTGCAAGACCTGTTGAACTATTACCTACATTATTTGTTGCAATAATACCTGCTGGATCGCTTTGTGATAAATCATTAAATTTAGCCCAAAATGTTATGGTGTTTGCTGTTCCATCATGTAAGAATTTCCAATCACTTGCTGAACCACATACAACTTTACTAGAACTTCCATTTAATGAATAAGCACCTGAACCAAGTTTAGCACCAGAAACATCTATTGAGTTATTATAAAATTCTAAATCGTAAATATAGCTGTTCAAATATCTTGTATGTGTTGAACCATCATTATCTCTAAAACAAATATATCGTAATCCTCCAACTGTACTTGGGATATCTGTTGCTGAAATAGGTGAACCAAGTGCATGACTACCTGTATGACTACCTGTTCTAATCTCAATAGTAAATTTAGTTGCTGACTCCCTTTTCATAGTAATATAATAATCTGTGTTATTTGAAAATGCACTTGTGGTATTTCCATGATAACTTCCACCTTGAGAAGTTTCACCATCTGATAATCGTATATTTGCATAAGCACCACCAGTTCCACTACCAGTTTCACCAAACCACATTCCAAGTGCATCTATTGTTGTTGATGAAGCACCATTTACACTTGCAGAAGATAACATTGGCATCATATATTGTGATGGAGCATTAGAACCACTCATTCTAAATTTATATCGTAATGTCCATTTAGTATCAGAAACATTTCCAGCACCCAAATCATAAACTACTGCATCATCATCACCACCATGATCACAATTATACTGCATACGGTCATTACCTGTATCTATTGTTATATTACCTGTTCCTACTTCTGTCCATCCAGTATTGCTTGAGAAATCTGTATCTAAATCTGCTGAACTCTTTAAGGTTTCACTAACACCTAGTAATGTAATTCCACTATTTGTTCCATCTCCACTTGAACCTAGTGAATCACTAACTCTATCAACTTTAGTTCCTCTTAACATTTTATTTCCAAAGTGTGTAATAGCCATTATGCAGTACCTCTTTCTTTCCAACCACTAGCAGGTATGCTAGTTATACCATTGTAAAATTTTACATTTTCTATATAGCCTGTCAATGTTCCACTTCTAACTCCATCTGAACCTCTATTTTGCCATTTTATATATTGTAAATCTGAAAGAGAAGATGCGACTTCGGATGTATTTGATACAGGGAATCCACTTAATGCTGTTCCATCATACTCATCTGACCAAACTGTAAATGTAGCTTTTGAAGCTGATTCTCTTTTTAATTCCATGTAATATTTTTTATTTGCTGTTAAATCAACGTTTTGAACTCTTGAACCACTTGTAGGGAAGTGACCATTACTGTTTCCAGTAGTTTCATCTAATGCTTGAATACCCATATATGATTGACCTGAATTTTGAGGTTCGCCCCAAGCCCAGTAAATAGCATCTGTAGCATCACCTGAATGATATTCTTGATAATGTTTACCTAATCCGAAACTATGATTATGACCGTTACCTGAACCACCACCTGATACTCTAGTATATTCCCATCTTAATACCCAAGCTGTTTCTGAAATAACTTGATCTTTTGTTGCTAACGCATATCTAAAATCACCTGATATACCATCTACCCATGAAGATGTATAACGTGCTATACTAACAGTATCAGTAAAACCTGACGTATTTTGTTGAAACTGTATTTTATTAGTTCCATCATGTGAACCACCTTCTACTACAATTCTATCACCATTTTCTAATGTCACACCACTTGCAAACTCGAATGTTTTAGCATTATAATTTGTACCATGTAATGTTGATACATCTAATGTATTAGTTGATGTTGCAGTAGCACTTGTACTATTACTTTTATAGATTTTAGCAGAAACGTTTCCAGTTGGTGAAGCTTGTTTTCTCATTCTAAATGTAATTGAATGTAACTCTTGTCCTATTCTTGGATTGTTTGAAGCTAATAAAATACCATATTTATTTGCAGATTCATCTAATTGTTTTTGAGAATCTGCTGATTCGTATATAAAATTTTGATCTCCACGAAAATCATACGCAGTAGAATCATTTGAATTATCAGCTTTTGCTACAAAATCAAGTCTTTTATTTGAAGTGCTAACACCAGCTACACCTGAATCTTTATCATCCCAATTATCTGCTGTAAAGTTTTCTGTAAACGTTGGTGTTGTTTCTGCACCTAAGAATCTATACATTTTTCTTGTATCTGTCTCACGATATTGTGTACCTACTGGAACGTTTGTTAATGTAGTTTTTTCATCTGTGACTGTATCACTAGTTGCTCCTAGTACAGTTATTGTAGATCCACTTGCTATGCTTCCACCTTGAGTATTTTTTAAACCAAATATATCTATTTGCCCTGATGTGTTTTTCCACTTTCCAGTAATTTCCCATCTAGTAGGTGTACTTTCATCTGATAAAGCATGACCAATAAACAATTTTTCTTTATTTGATATATTTGTTACTCTAAATTCTAAATACATATTTCCATTTGTAGCTCTCTCTGTTTCTATACTATCTTGTGTATTTCTAGTGTAATCTGATGAATTAATATCTGATGAATAACCTCTAGTTGAATAATTATTATTTGTATCTATTGAACCACCTGTTCCACAAGTTAATTCAGGCTGAATGTTTCCACTATTTCTTATATTAAGAATAACTTTCATATCAGTAGTTACATTAGTAAGTGTACCTGTGTTTCCATTAGCTGTAATAGCTCCATGATAAATTCTATACCAAGCCATTTCTATTAAACAGGATCTGCCCCCCATACTTTTAATGTTGTTCCAGCTCCCCAACCACCTGAACCGTTTTCTTTTATTTTAATTGATTTAATTTGAGCTGTTCCAACCCATTTACCTGTTAATTCCCTTCTATCAGGTACTGAACTTTCACCTGTTGCTCCCCATGTTGCTTGACCTATTGCTAATTTTTCATTATCAGCATGATTTACAATATACCAATAATTTTGTGATATTGCACCACCTGTTCCACCACCTAATGTTGTTTCACCACTACCACCAGTTGGGTTTGATTGGTTTTCTGTTTCTTGATTACTATTATATCTTCTATTATATGAAGTACCTGTATCACCATTAAATTGTAAATCAGAACCACTAATTGTTCCATCTGCTACTGCATTTAATTGAATCATTAAATATTTTTTTTCTGCAAAATCACCAGTATCTATTTCGTTTACAGTTGAATCTAATGTTTTAGTATAGAGTTCTTTCCAAAATGTTGCACCTGTGTCGGCTTCATCTAAATCATATCCAAGTGCTACAATTTCTGTGCCTGCTGCAAAACCTGAACCTGATGTTGTTGGTGCAAAATAGATTCTATTTGCTTGATTACTTGTATTATTCCAACGTGCAACGTATTCAATTCTAAATGGTGCATTTGCCACACCAGCATCTTTTGAAATATTATTATGTCCTATCAACATTTTTTGTTGGTTTGCTATATTTACCATATTGATTACATCAAATCTACCTGCTGTTGATGTGTCCCATTCAGCAAAACCTGTTGCTGAACTACTATTTGAATCACTACCACCATAAGCTTGCATTTTCCAACCATAATTACTTTGATTATCTACTGAATTATATCCAAGTCTTATTATCCCATTTCCACTAATAGAAGATTGGCTTGGTCTAAAAAATAAAAACATCATATAATCTTTTGGTGTAAATGAACAAGTAATTGATGTGGCTGCACTAGTTAGTTTTTCATACCCAACTTGTTTCCAAGCTGTTTGTTCTGGTGGTACTGTTAATGTAGAACTTCCTTCAATAGTATTACCACCAAGATAGTTTACCATAATGATAAACCTATCCTACTTGGACAAATTGTGACGAGCCGTTTTTCTTTAGTTTTACAAATAAGCCTTCATTATTACTATCAATGGTTCGAATATATAACTGTTTCTCTCCAGTTCTATCTTCGTTATGTGTTGAATCAGTATCGAATGAAGAAGATTGTACTTCAAAATATAATTTTTGTAGATCTTGAACGTCATGATCACCAGAGTAATTTACATCTGATGTTGGATCTCCCCCACCTGCTGCTGCCCAAGTTAAGCCACCAGTATTACCTGATTGAGCAGTTAACATATAGCCGTTTGTAGGTGCATTACTTACTTTAAGATTTGCTTCATCAACAATATTATCTGCTATCGTTGTTGCATTACCTGA
>Ga0310344_10002188_pt1 | contig 14733 bp, 16 predicted proteins | sample HC15DNA20200_MG_FD_203801 | JGI IMG/M metagenome (GOLD analysis project Ga0310344, IMG submission 203801) | Marine microbial communities from station ALOHA, North Pacific Subtropical Gyre - HC15-DNA-20-200_MG | ecosystem: Environmental > Aquatic > Marine > Oceanic | place: Pacific Ocean: North... | reverse complement strand
GTAATCTTCGAGATCTTTGACCTTGAGTTCCTCAGAGAGCAGAGCGCGCTCAATTTCAAATCTCAAAATCACATGAAGACCGTAACTGATCTCGTCCGCATCGACACGTATTAGACTCGCTTCGACTTTGTTGATACATAGTAAAAACTGATCGAGGGGAACGGAATTCAACTGACCTGGAAAGGTCTTTTTTAGTTTTGGGTACCAGAACTCCCAGAACCCAGCGCTCCGGGCAACCATGTTTTCCCATAGACGGGATTGAGATTCATGAATACCTAGGGAGACGCTCTCGTTCCCAGGTAGACCGTAGCGTTCAGGGTCGAGGCCTTGTTCATACAATGCGTGACCACATTCGTGAACCATGCCGAAAAAAGCAACCGAAAAATCAGCCTTATCATAACGAGTTGTTATCCGGACGTCACGTGGTGATAAGCCAGTACAAAAGGGATGAGGAGATACATCGAGACGTCCTGCCTTCCAGTCAAATCCCATGGCGGTCAGAACTTTTTTGCCGAATTCGGATTGGCTTTCTAGGGGGTAGTTCCCCCTGATATTGAAGTCGGCTGTGGAAAGGGGGGATTCTCGTATTTCATGCAGTAGGCTTGTCAGCTGGGGACGGACCGTGCTGAATAGGGAGGAAAGTGTAGACTCTTGCATTCCCGGTTCATATTCATCTAGCAGGGAATCGTATGGGGTAACACCTAGGTTCAGGCATCGAGCTTCTTGGATCTTCAGGTTAATGATTTTTTCAAGCCACGGAGCAAAATCTGTGAAGCTCGATTTTTTCCGAGCGTCCACCCAAGCACAGTAGGCCAGGCTTGATGTTGATGCTAACTGGCGGACTAGTTGGCCGGGTACCTTGATTGCTTTAAGATGCTGGCGTTTTGCCTCCCGAATATCCGCTTTAGCCTCAGAGGTAGTCATCTGTTCCGAGGCGGCCTCAATAAGATCTCCGAAAGCAGGGTCTACTAGTAGCTTATGTCGTAATTCAGCCAGAGTAGAGACTTGCCTAGCTCGAAATGTAGCGCCCTTCTCAGGCATTAGAGTCTCTTGATCCCATGTCAAGGCAGCTGCGCTTCCTGTGAGATCGGCAATTTGGCGAGTTCTTTCTTGGAATTGCTCGACAATTGAAAGATTTTTTTTCACGGTTGTCTCTGTTTCTAAACTAGTTACTGAGGGTGCCTGCCAAATGGGACAGTATAATGCATTCTGCTTGGACGAGGGGCTGTCTTTGGGGGACTAATAATTATATGTTGAAGTGAACATCCTATCAGTTGGCCGAAAAAGAGGATTTAGTACTAGACTTGGAAGGAGCAGGCTTTTTGACACTGGCCTAAGCGAATCGGTATAATTCCTGTCTCTTAAGACGCCGGCTCATTCTTCTGCTGGCACACGCCATCTTTAATTGGAGGAAGGAACAGTGTACGCGGTCATTCAAACTGGTGGTAAGCAGTATCGAGTTAGTCCCGGCGAGCTGATCAAGGTCGAAAAAATGTCCGGTGCGATAGGTGACGAAGTGCGCTTTGAAACAGTTCTTTTTGTCGGTGAAAATGAGGGTTCTACTACTGACCCAATCTCGAAAGGTGTTACCGTTCGAGGGACCATTGTCGATCAGAATCGTAGCGATAAGATAGTGGTTTTCAAATTCAAACGGCGCAAGATGTATCGCCGGAAATCGGGTCATCGCCAAGGAATGACCGCCGTTCGAATTGAAGAAATTATATCGGCTAAAAGTGGTGCCGAAAGTAAAGCGCGATCTCCTCAAAGAGCGGTAGACTCCAAAGAGTCCAAGCCCACTGTCGCAAAGAAAAAAACTAAACCAAAAAAACAGAGTGCTAGCACTAAGCAGAAAAGTAGGAAGGCTAAAACACCCGTTTCAAAAAGCAAGGAAAAGGTGTCGAGTAAACCTGCTGCAAGCAAAAAAACACCTAAGAGTAAAGCCAGTACCAGCCAAACCAAGGGAGCTAAGGCCAGCAAGAGTGCTTCTCCTTCTAAGAAAAAAACCGCAAAAAAAGTGGCCTCTAAAGAATCGGCTCAGGATAAGGAGTAAGTCATGGCCCACAAAAAGGGACAAGGCAGTGTTAGAAATGGACGAGACAGCAGAGCGAAGCGGCTTGGAGTGAAGCGCTTCGACGGTCAGATAGTGTCAGCTGGTTCTATTCTAGTGAGGCAACGTGGGACCCCACTTAAACCCGGTAATAATGTTGGGAGGGGTAAGGATGACACTCTTTTTGCTACTGTTTCTGGAACTGTCAAATTTCAGAACAGGGGTCACAAGGGGAAGTTTGTTCACGTACTGCCTGCATAAGTGTTATCACAACACCAACTCTTAAAGTATCTGATTGGCAATCCGGCCGATGTTTGTCGACTACACTCGAATTGAAGTAAACGCCGGTGACGGCGGCAGTGGGGCGGTTACTTTTCGCCGGGAGAAGTACGTACCGAAAGGTGGTCCAAGCGGAGGCAACGGTGGCGATGGTGGTAATGTCCTTGTTTTAGCGAGTCCCCATCTTAGTTCTCTCCTTCCTTTTCGCTATAAACACCGTTTTTACGCACAAAGAGGTGCCCACGGAGCTAGTCAGAATAGGACTGGTAAGCGGGGAGATGATCTAGTCCTAGAAGTACCGGTAGGGACTCAGATCCGGAACTCTGAAACGGATGAGATAATTCTGGACATGCAACAACCGGGACAGACCGAGGTCTTGGCTAAAGGAGGTAAAGGAGGGCGTGGTAATTTGGCCTTTGTTTCTCCCACTAATCAGACTCCTGAACAATTTCAAGAAGGTCTTCCAGGACAGCATTTTTTTGTTACTTTGGAACTCAAAGTACTAGCTGACGTGGGATTGATAGGCTATCCAAATGCAGGTAAATCTACTCTTATCTCGGTGATTTCAGCTGCCAGACCCGAAATTGCCGACTACCCGTTTACTACTCTAGTCCCAAATCTAGGCGTAGCTGCTTATGGAGAGTACGGTAGTTTTGTGGTGGCCGATATCCCCGGTTTGATTGAGGGTGCACACCAGGGTAGTGGTCTTGGCGATCGATTTCTCCGTCATGTGGAAAGAAGCCGGGTTTTAGTTCATCTGGTCGATGTCAGTGCTTTCGGACCCGAGAACCCTTCTCTAGCCGTTGATACCATTCAGCGGGAGCTGCGTTTGTACAAAAAAGAACTGTCGAGCAAGCCTCAGATACTCGTAGCATCAAAGATGGATATCGTCGAGGAAGAAAAAGTGCAAGTATTAAAAGAAAAGGCGGAATCCCAAGGCATGGAGTTCCTAACGATTTCTGCGGTTCAACAGGCAGGGATTAAGGAACTCAAGGATTGCTTAGCTGAGATACTCGAGATAGGTAGCGTATGAGGATAGGAATACTAGGGGGGACATTTGATCCGATCCACCAAGGTCACGTTGCTATTGCTAAGAAGGCCTTAGAGGTGATGCGGCTTGACCGAATCGAGTTGATGGTTGCGAATATTCCTCCTCACAAAAAGGAAGGATGTGTAGCGAGTCCATTCCATAGATTTGCAATGGCCGCACTTGAAGCAAGACAGCACAATGATTTGTATGTTTCCGAGTTAGAACTAAGACGCGACCCCCCATCTTATACTGTAGATACTTTGCAGGCTCTGGTTGCCAATGCTGAAGATAGTGAATTCTGTTTTATTGCCGGGGTGGATTCCATGCATGAAATTCACACATGGAAGGACTATGCTAGACTGATTTCGGACTACTGCTTCGTTTTTGTGGAACGGACTGGTTTCAATCTAGCGCTCGATTTGACGGGAGTTCCTGAAGTTTTACGACAGAGGCTCACTTTTGCGAGTGGAGATCAGCAACACGAGATCTGTCCAGGGTGTTCTTTTGTCATCAAATCTAGTCACGCTATTATCAGTTCGACACAAGTCCGGAAAGCTATAGATGAGGATTATCCTTTGCCTTCGACCTTAGTTTCCCGAGAAGTCCAACAATACATAAGAAAGTATCGGCTTTATGAGTGATATAAAGCTCGTTCTTGCCAGTGTCTGCAAAGCCATTGAGGAAAAGAAGGGCGAGGATATGATTGTTCTAGATATCCGCCAGGTTTCCTCTTTGGCCGACTTTTTTGTTCTCTGCCACGGCAGTAATCCCAAGCAGGTAAAGGCCATCAGTGAGTCTATTAGAGATATGCTGGTCCGGGAATTTCAAATAAGGCCCGCTCATGTGGAGGGGGCGGCGAATGCAGAGTGGATCCTACTCGATTTTCTGGATTTCGTCGTTCACATTTTTGAAGAACCTGTGCGCAAGTTTTACAACTTAGAAAAGCTTTGGGGAGATGCAGTAGAAGTGGAGCATGGGGCTCTCACGGCCTGAGTAGCAAGCTAGGTTTTTCTAGGGAAGTCCCTTAATGTTTGCTGGCTTGTCTCGCGGGTTGAGGTGCCCCATGTTAAGGCCCTTGCAATGGTACTAGAATTTGTTTGGATCGGATCTACAAGAAACGCTCAGTGGAGAGCTCTGGAGCGCGATTATCTGCAACGTATAAATCGGTATTTGCCGACGTCTTTGGCGGCAGTAAGGGAATTGAAAAAGACAGACTCTCGCCAGATAGATGCTCAACTTAAACGCGAGACGGCCTCTCTAAATCGAAGATTCAAAAAAGAAGATTATGTGATATGTCTTGCTGGCCAGGGGAAACAGTTGTCGAGCACTGATTTTGCTAGGTTTTTGGATGAACTGCAGATTATGGGGAAACGCCGAGCCTGTTTTGTCGTTGGAGGACATCTAGGGTTATCACCTGAATTTCAGAAAAGAGCAGATTTCCGGCTTTCCTTAGGGAAAATGACTTACCCGCACGAAATGGCACGTGTCGTACTTCTGGAACAAATTTTCCGGGGTATCTGTTTGTGCAAAGGCATCCCGTATCATTATTAAATCAAAAACTTTTTTTAAAGAGCACAGTCTCTAAATTGAAACCTATGAATCTGATAAGGCAGTCTTCACCGGAAAGGCCGTTGCTGTCTGCGTAACGGCTACTCAATCTCAGAAGGGACGGTGAGTTCTACGTTAGGTAAAGAATAGGTGAGTTCAGGTAGCTGACCAGCGTGAAAGTCCCGTAGTGTGTTGTACAACTCGCTTGGGTCAATCTGGTGATGTCGGCATTGCCATTTAATGGCATGGTACAAAAGCCCCATGTAGGTCATGAAGGTCTGGGCAGGAATAGTTTCATCTAATTGTACGAAGGGATACTTGAATTCAATGAAGTTCTCCGGGTCTCGGGCCGAAAAGTAGGTATCTAGTATTTCTTCAAAGCCGTTTGCATATTCCATTGCACGAAGAGATGTTTTGTTATTAACCATGGGCCTGGCTTTGTTGAGAATACCCAGGACTAAACTACGATTTTGGCCCCAGAATCTTTTGAAGGCGAGTCGTTCCGGTCTTCCCCAGATTTGCAATCCGACTGCAAAAAGACAGCTTTCATTTGGCTGCAACATCAACTTCAGGTGAATACCTGCGGCGCCAGATCCATCAACTTCAGGAGCTGGCCCCAAACGTTTTTCGAAATAATTGATGTCCGGTAGGAATTCCATCGTAACTTGGTCGTCAACGATATAACGGAACCGGTTGTGACTGTCGAAGTCGGAATCAAACACTTCTGCGGGCTCAATAACTACGGTTTCGAATAAATCCCACAAAATATCGTACAGCGCGTGTTCCGGAGTGTTAATCGCTGCTTCGAAGTCATCTTCGCTGGCATCTCGGAGCTGTTCGTAGTAATGGCGATCCATATTCGTAGAGTTCTAATCTTCTAGTTCAGATTATTTTACACGTTGGCGTCGGAAACATCAGACAAGACCTTACTGTAGACCTGACTTTATTGTGGATAATCGCTTGAGGTTCTGTCTATGAAAAGTCCCAAAAGATCTCTGTCTTATCTGGTCAGTGTGCGGTTCACTCAGCTGAGTGTTGTATATTGCAGGTATGGACATTTTGAACCAGGTTTTCTTCATTGGAGTTGCATTTTTTTTGGTCGCACTGAATGGATTTTTTGTCAACGCAGAATTTTCAATTGTCAAGGTTCGCGAAACCCGTCTTCAGGAACTGGTGCGGCGGGGGAACCGACGTGCAGAAACCGCCTCCCGTATTGTAGGCAATATGGATGAGTATCTTTCAGCCACACAGCTCGGGATAACTCTCTCCAGTCTTGGCCTGGGATGGGTTGGGGAGCCGGCATTTGCAGCCATCTTCGAGCCAGTTCTCTACCGATTTGGGTTGGATGCACAGCCTGCCCTTAGGCATACATTAGCAGCAGGCACGGCGTTCATTTTGATAACTATTTTACATATTGTTCTGGGTGAGCTCGCGCCCAAGTCCTTAGCAATTCAAAAACCTGAGAAGTCTGTTCTTTGGACAGGGTCTCTGTTGGTGTGGTTCTATCGTTTGTCCTATCCGTTCAATTGGGTTCTTAACGGTGCTGCAAACCTGTTGCTCAGATCCGTAGGCATCAGATCTAATGAAGGAGCTGAACTAGGGCACTCCGAAGAAGAGTTGCAAATTTTGCTCTCGAAGTCGGGAGAGGGTGTTCTGGGTCGAGGGAAAAAACGCCTCCTCATGAAGGTCTTTTCGTTCGCTCAGCGCTCGGTACGTCAGGTCATGGTGCCCTCACTAGAAGTTCGTTATCTAGATATTCAGAAGAGTACAAATGAGAATCTCAATGTTGTTTTCAGTCAAAAACACACACGCTATCCCCTTTGTGATGGCGGGCTTGATCGTATCCTTGGGCTCATCCACGTTAAGGATTTATTTTGGAACTACAGAGAATTAGGGCCTGGTTTTCAATGGAATACTGTCAGGCGTCCGACTCTGTTTGTCCCTGAGAGCAAGAGGGTGGATGCCTTATTGGCTGAGTTCCAGAAAACTCGAGTGCACATGGCGGTAGTTGTCGATGAATTCGGGACAACCATGGGAATAGTGACTCTTGAGGATGTCCTGGAAGAGCTTGTTGGCGAGATACAGGATGAGTTTGATATGGAATCTCCACCCGTGATGATTCAGTCTTCTGGAGTGGGTCGTCACCTCGTGAGCGGGCGAGCCTTAATTGAAGTCATCGAAGAGAAGCTGGGCATCGAACTGGAGGATGGAGAAAACGATACGATAGCCGGGCACGTGATGATGATTTTGGGCCGGACAGCACAGATCGGAGACGAATTGGTAATCGCCGAGAAGTATAACGTCAGGGTAGTTGGGATCAAGGGTCATCAGATTACAGATTTAATTTTTTCCGATGTGTCTGCGTAGGAAATATCTAAATCAAAATCGGACCGGCTTGAAAGGGATAGGTTCAGCCAGGTCAATAAGAGGATTTTGCAAAAAAGCATAGGTTCTACGAATGAGTCAGATCGCCGAATGTATTCTGAATGTTAGTGAAGGTAGAGACCAGCGAGTTATACAAGCCATAGGCAATAGTATAAAGGCTATCGAGGGGGCTCGCCTGTTGCATATTTCATCCGATGTGACTCATCATCGGACCGTTTTCACTTTTGCAGCTCTGGTTTCGTTGATTGGTGATTGTGCCTTCGAAGCCGTTGCAACAGCATGTCGCCTCATCGACATGAGAAAGCACCAAGGAGTACACCCTCGGATAGGAGCTGCCGATGTTGTGCCTTTCGTACCGGTTGAAAATTCATCAATGCAAACCTGCATACAGATTGCTCGTAGACTTGGGGCAAGGGTGGGAGATCAACTGCAGGTACCTGTCTACTACTACGGAGAGGCCTCGATCACACCTAAGTATCGAGATCTTGCCGAGTTGCGTAGGGGGCAATTCGAATGCCTATTGGAAAGGATGACAATTGAGGGATGGTCTCCAGATGTTGGTCCTGGAAAACCCCATTTCAGTGCAGGGGCTATGGCGATTGGAGCAAGATCCAGATTGATTGCCTTCAATGTATATCTTGCGACACGTAATCTTAGTATCGCGCAGAACATATCGTCTCAAATCCGAGCCCGTAACGGGGGATTAACGGGTGTAAAGGCTCTGGGGCTATTTATCGAGCACAGGAATCAAGTGCAGGTCTCAATGAACCTGACAGACCCAGATGCAACTTCGATGAGAGTTGTTTATGAACGGATTAAAGATCTTGCAGAATCTCTTGGGGTGAAGGTGGATTGTTCTGAGTTAATAGGACTCGTATCTGAAAAGGACCTCACAAGCATTGATGCAGCCCAGATGAAGATCATTGATTTTGATGAACGTCGATTTCTGGAAAAATGTCTGGAGGAGAATGACTAACCTTTTTAATGTAGGATGCTCGGAACCGAGTGGTGGGTGTACTGTATCTATACGGGTCTTCCCTGAAAGTTTTGAGGGTCTTGTTAACAGACTAGGACTTGGAAATTGCAACAATGTATAAGGTAGTGCTTGTCGAGCCGAAGATACCCCAAAACACAGGCAGTATTGCGAGATTATGTGCAGCTACAGGTACACAGCTCCATTTGGTTGAGCCTCTAGGGTTTGAGATCACTGAAAGTCGGGTTAAGAGAGCAGGATTAGACTATTGGGAATTTGTCAATCTCTCAACTCATCGGTCACTGCAAGAACTCACTATCGATTCATGTAGTTCACGATCTTGTTTTTTCTCGAAAAAGGCTCGGAAAACTTACGTCGATGCAGGGTTTCAGGGAGATGAAATGCTGATTTTCGGAAGTGAGACAGACGGTTTGGAGGATGGACTCCTGGCTCGTTATGAGAATAACTGCTTTAGAATACCTATTTTTGAACCTGGAGTAAGAAGTTTAAATCTAGCAAATGCGGTCTCGATTGTTCTCTACGAGGCGCTTCGCCAGAGTGGTCGGCTCACTTCTTGAAAAACGTCAAGTGGATAGAGGGAGGCATAATTCTTGCAGCCTTTTAGGCGACGATTGCTGTAGGATCTGATTTTACAGACTAGAAGCTCAATCCAGTTTGTCTACTGTGTTAAGATTCTCGGTATACTCTGGAGATTGGGGCCGCCATGTTTGCCACTTTTTACCGTCCCTTCTGTCTTTTGATATTTTGTTTAATTGTCTGTACAGCTAACGCTGGTGTAGATAAGCGAGTTAAAACAGAATATATCTCGAAATATGTAAACCGGACCTTTTTCCTCAAGATCCCCATCCTTGGAACTAGTCAGGTTATTAGGTTAGGTCGGCTAAAACCCCAGTTAGATCGTTCCAATTTTGGGGAGGCTATATCTTTCAAAGTTGGAGAGCAAGTACGGATTCTGGATCTTAATTTTCGGGATAAAGTAATTCGTTTGCGTGTAGCATCTCTGGATCAAAGTCGAGAAGCCTCCGTGCGGTTTCAATTTTCAAAGCCCCTGCAAACGTTTTTCGAACAACGACAGGTCTTTGATGCGGCCCTTGACTACACTCTCACGGAAGGAACCTCTTTTCGGGAGGTGGAGGCTGCCAAAGTAATCTACGTGCAGAATCAGTTCGACCATATCATCAGGCAATTAGCGAGAATGACTGGGGCCGAAACCAATTTCGTAGTCGATATTATTGCCAAAAAAAACCCTGAATACCGGAAAGCCAATTCCCAGGCTGCCCAGGCCGAGGAAAGATTACAAACTCTCCAAGGCCAGTTGACGGAGATGTCGAAGTCCCTCGATTCTGAGCGTTCTTCATCTAGGAAATTAAGAGTCCAGTATGAACGTACCGCCCGGGAGCACGAGAACCTTAGGGACGAGGTAGCCATGTTGACGGACGAGCGGGAAGATGATCGTTCTAGGGCCAAACAGTTGGAAACTGAGAATGAAAGAATCAGAAAAAACCAGCGAGAATACGAACGCCAGATTAATGAGTTAATCCTTAACTTGAGTAGTGAGCGAGACCAGTCAGGGAAGTTGGGAACAAAAGTGGAGAACCTGGGGGACTTCGTCGCGACGCTGCAGAGTGAAAGGTCTGACCTTTCAGGCAAGTTGACTGAGGCTAGTGAGCAGATATCAAGTTTGCAATCTGAGAAAAACACTTTGAGGGAGGAGCTAACCGGAGAGAGGTCCAGTAATAGGAAACTAGATTCAAGGCTGCGAGCTTTAACATCGGACAAGAGGAGCATAAATGCACAGTTTTTGGAGATGCGTGATCAGAAAGAGATTCTGGAGACAGCAGTAGCTTTGACGGATGCCTTGCATCTAGGGGATCCGGGTCCGGAAGTAGAAGAGGAAGAGTTCCAGGTTAAAGAGGTGTTTTTGGTGTCTCAAAAGATAGGCACACTCCGGATTGATGTCCCTGAACAAGTAGACCAGCCGTCCTTTGTAGAGTTCGTTCTTGAATCACCAGACACGATCAAATTTTCAGATCAAGAGCGGGAACTGTACAGTGCGCTTGTTGGTGACACGGTTAGGATTGAGGCAAGCTGGGATTCGCCCGACTTATTGGGCGTTGTACTCGCAAAGAACGAGGCCGAGCGAGCGGTTTCTATTCGCGAGAAAGCTCGTTGGGAGTGGGATTTCAATGGTGAATTGAAGCGTGAAGTGGCTGCAGCACTAAAACTCGATTTTTTGGATAGAAATTCCCAACGTATTCCTGTTTACCGCCAGCAGTTTGTCTTACATCCAGCTGGACTTGGGAATCAGATCTCCCGAACACTCTCGGCCCCATCTTTACTTATAGGTCTTATTACTGGAGTTATTGGAGTTTTGGCTTGGACCAGTAAGCGAAGAGCTCGACCTGAGATCGTAGATCCAGAAAGCTACCCAGTAGAATATGTGCCTAATAAGCGGTTGTGAGGTAGCTGGTTGTTCTTTCCCCATAGATTAGAATTGTTCTGTATTGACCAGAACCGAATATAAGTTTTAGGGGACATTCCTCGGCCGCTAGTCAGTTTTCTTGAGGTGATATTCAGTGATCTGATCGTGGTGTCGCTTGAGATTGCTCCCTTCTCTAGCGGTCATCTCCAAGCCTCGTATCAGAGGAGCACCATGCGGTGCTATGATGACCATCATGGTAAAGAAGAAGGTAGTAGCTACCGGAAAAAGCGAATTGCGACGAGTTGGCCAGGTTGTTGAAATCCTTTCTGACGAATACCGGGGAGCAGAATGTGCCCTGGTGCATGAGAATGCTTTTCAGTTGTTGATGGCCACCATTTTGTCAGCCCAATGCACCGATGTGAGGGTTAATATGGTAACTCCGGTACTATTCGAACAGTATCCAGGGCCTCGTGAGTTGGCGGTAGCGGAAATTCTGGAGGTCGAAGAGATTATCAGAAGTACTGGCTTCTACCGTAACAAAGCCAAGAGTCTAGTCGGTGCCTCGAATACGATCGTAAGTGATTTCGGTGGCGAGGTTCCTGATACGATGGAAGGCCTTCTTCGGCTACCTGGCGTAGCTCGCAAAACAGCAAATGTTGTTTTAGGTACTTGGTTTGGGATCGCGTCAGGAATAGTTGTAGACACCCATGTTTCAAGGATATCTCAACGCCTTGGGTTGACTGGGTTGACAAAACCTGTACCGATCGAGCGAGATTTGATGGATAAGCTGAGTCGAGATCACTGGATCGATTTTTCTCACTGGGTAATTCATCATGGCAGGAGGGTCTGTGCGGCACGGAAGCCGAAATGTGATCGTTGTGTCGTCGTGGATCTTTGCCCTTATTTCTCAAGTAATGTTAAGAGCTCATCATGAAAAGAACATCCCCAAATCCGGGCCAGATCTTCCTAGTGGTTGCTCTGTCACTATGTCTATACCTTTTCTATGGGATTCTCAGGCCTTTTTTGTTTTCTTTGATTCTCGCAATGACCATCGTTTGTCTTTTTCAGAGCCATTTCATCTGGTTGGATAAGCGGCTCGGGGGGAGGAAGAACCTGAGTTCGGGGATCATGTGTATCAGTATCACAGGCTTGATATTGGTGCCCTTATTTTTGATTTTCATGTCAATTGTTGAGGAATTAGGTCTGGCTTATAATTCTTTTTTGGTTAATCAAACCGAGATGCAACAACTTTTAGAACGCCCTCTAATTGAGTTCTTAAATCCACTTTTGAACCAGCTGCCCCTATTTCTCCAAGTGGATGAAGGTAGCCTAAGTAGTTTGATGGCGGTCCGTGTCGAAGCAATAGTCAGTTTTCTAGTAACGCAGTCTTCTTCCCTTCTCGGAGAAGTTGGTCGCATAGTGATTAATTTTCTTGTGATGATGTTCAGCATGTTTTTTTTGTTCCGGGATGGAAGATCTCTGCTGCATCGAATGCGTGAATTGATTCCTTTAGAAAGACGATACCAGGATGTGCTGATTGGTAATCTGCAGAGAATTGTGCAGGCTACTTTCGTTGGAATTTTCGCAACGGGGCTCTGCCAGGGATTTTTGGCAGCACTTATTTTCTGGGGCCTTGGAATCGACAACCCAGTTTTCTGGGGAGGGCTTGTGGTAGTAGCCTCAACTATACCAATTGCAGGTACGGGGCTTGTGTGGATGCCCGTATCTATCTATCTGATGTTGAGTGGATCTTTAGTGCAAGGGGTAATTCTGGCAGTTCTTGGAGCGCTCCTCATAAGCCTAATCGACAATATAATTCGTCCTGTCATCATCCAAGGTCGTTCCGATGGAATACATATACTTCTTTTATTTTTTGCATTGGCTGGCGGCCTTCTTTTTTTCGGGCCTGCAGGTTTAGTTCTAGGTCCTCTTGTTACTGCGCTGTTGATGGGGTTGCTTGAGATTTATGGATTAGAATTTCGACAACTTGATAGCGGGTGATTAATTAACAACAAAGGGTCGGTGCAGTTGAAATCAATCTAGCCCTGGGTCTAGCCCTCATACTGATGGTCTCCGCTGCTGAGAGTGCCACTTTCTGAATCCACAGGGTAGGCTCTCTCAAGACAGGACTGGACAAAAATCTTGGCTTTTCGGCAGGCATGGAGAGAGCTTTCTCCTCGTGCTAGGAAAGTCGCAATCGCTGATGAGAGGGTACAGCCAGTTCCTCGCGTATATGAGGTAGGTACACGAGGACCGGAAATGGTTGTTGAATCTTTTTGATCAAAGAAGAAATCCGTGCAGTTTATCGGATCGTGGCTATGTCCGCCTGTGATTAACACTGATTGGGCCCCTAAGTTTAATAGCGACTGACCGGCTTTCTCCAGAAAGGACTTCTGCTCGGATGGAACCCCACTAATTTCCGAGGCTTCCTTTAAGTTAGGTGTTAAAACCGTTGCCAGAGGGAGAAGGAGATTTTTCAGGGCCGAGAGAGTATTACTGTCACTGAAGGTGTATCCGCTAGAACTCTGGATGACGGGATCAATAACGACAGGTATTTGAGCACCGGACAACTCCTCAGCCACTGTCGCTACGAGATCTGTACTTGGTAGGATTCCAATTTTTATTGCTTCGGCACCACTTTGCAAGCTGGTTCTTATTTGAAATCGAACTAGGTCCGGGCAGATTCCCGAGACACCTAGAACCTCTGATACGGTTTGGGTCGTAATAGCAGAAACAGCACAAAAAGGGTGACTACCCAAATCTGTAATTGTCCGAAGGTCACGTTGGATTCCCGAACATCCAGAACTATCGGAACCAGAGATCGCTAGTACTTTTTTCATCGTATGAAAATCCTGATTGGAGGAAACTGCGATGACTTTATCGCGGTCAGGTATGTTTCTGAAAGTAATACAAGAAAACTCTCTATAGCAGTCTAGGCTATGTTTCAGATAGTTCTGCTAAGGCTTCTCGGTCACCCTGTACGTAATCCGTTTTGGAATTATGTTACCCTTGAAACCTGCTTTTTGTGACTTAGAGATCGGAGAAATGTAAATGGCTTCACAAGGGGATAAGATAGCGTATTTTCTCGTCGGTGGTTTTATTGGGGCGGGGATTGCCTTCCTTTTTGCTCCTAAATCAGGCGAGGAAACAAGAGGATATCTGAAAACTAGATACCGTGAGGGATCTGAGGCCTTGAGCGAAAAAACAAGCGATGGGCTTGAGTACTTAGAGCAGACTAAAGAATGGTTGGCAGAGCGTGCAAGTGAAAGCAAAGGGAAATTTGGTGCTCAATCTCGTCGAGTTGTTGGAGCTCTTGGAGAAGGGTTGGAGAAAGGAAAAGAGACGATCACTCAGGAAAAAGAAAATATCAGTAGAGCAGTGAAGGCTGGGAAAAAGGCCTATGCGGAAGCCAAAGAGGTAGAGGCCGTTGAGGGGAATCCTAGAGAGGAAATGAGTTGAATTCCGATTTGCAAAACTGGGTACCCATTGTGGCGTTGATTGCAGCAGGTGTGTTTGTGTTGCAGGTCGTAGCCGTTATCTTTGCCGTTGTTGCTGTGCGTAAGGTGGCTAAACAAGTCGAGGAGGAATCACAAAAACTTGAAAAGGCACTAAGTACCATTCGCTCCAGATTGATACAATTGACTGACGGCTTGGAGCCGGTGAGAGGAGTGGCTCGGGATCTGGCGCTCAGCATGGAAACCCTCTCGGAAATACTCCAAAAGCGAGCAGCTCATGCCGATGAATTTCTGGATCAGGCGATCTCTACTGGACAAGAGCAAGTCGCAAAGGTTGATTACCTGATCAGCGATACAATCGAGAAATTTGAAAAGTCCACCGAAATGATCCAGAAAGATCTTCTGAAACCCGCGGTTGAAATATCATCGATCGTTAAGGGTATTCGCAGTGCTCTGGGTATTATATTTCCGGGTAAGAAGAGGGAGTCCTCTGAGACTAGCCGAGAAGAAGAACTTTTCATCTAATCGCGATGTTGGATCTGAGATCCTACTAGGTACCCAAGACCGAAGATT
>Ga0310344_10002187_pt1 | contig 14735 bp, 14 predicted proteins | sample HC15DNA20200_MG_FD_203801 | JGI IMG/M metagenome (GOLD analysis project Ga0310344, IMG submission 203801) | Marine microbial communities from station ALOHA, North Pacific Subtropical Gyre - HC15-DNA-20-200_MG | ecosystem: Environmental > Aquatic > Marine > Oceanic | place: Pacific Ocean: North... | reverse complement strand
TCAATTATTAAAAAAAAAATCAGAAGAACTTAACTTAAATCATCTTAGTATGGGCATGAGCTCCGACTACGCTCAGGCTATAATATGTGGATCTACTTTTCTAAGATTAGGCACACTAATTTTTGGCAATAGAAAAACTAACTAATTGATATTTTTGTTTTTTTGTTAATTAAAGGAAGTATCTTTATTAATCCATCCTTCTTAATAGCCACACATCCTTTGGTAGGTTTGAAACCTTTATTGGTTATATGTAAAAAAATAGCACTCCCCCTTTTTTTTATTGTTGGATTAAAATTATATTTTATATTTATAAATAAATCGTAAATTCTATCTTTTCTGTAAAGTTTTTCAGCACCATATCTAAATGGAAAAGTTATTTCTCTATTGTATTTTTTACTAAAACTATCGTCACACCAACCCATATTTTTTTTTATTACTTTTTTTTTTAATTTGCATTGTGGTAGGTTAATTCTATCTTTTCTATAGTAAAGCATTCCAAGTTTAAAAGTTCCTTTTGGAGTGGTTAAATCACCCTCTTTTTTCAATGAACTTATACCGGATTTACCGATACTACATTTTAATTTATAACCTTTATATAATAATAAATGCTTTTTAATAATAATATTCATAAAAATTACTTTAATGAATAATTTAACTATATCAGTTTTTAAAAATAAAATCCTTTTAGAAATTTTGAATGAATTAAAGTTATTTTCTAAATTTAATGTACAAAATTGTGATGACCTAAATTTGTATATAAAAAATTTTAGAAATTCTAAACAAATGCTCATTTTATCTTCTTCTTCAATAAATAAGGATGAATATAAAAAAGAATTAGTAGATAAAAATTTGCCTTTTATCCAAATTATGGACTCCTCGCATTCTAAAAAAATGTTAAACAGTGATTTTGCTGAACAATTAAATATGCCATTTAAAGTGTTAGATTTAGAAAAAAAAATTATTTCTTTAACTGCCAGATATGAGTTTTATAAAAGTTCTTTAATCAGTTTAAATGGTTATATAATAAACAAAAATGAACGAAAAATTAAAAAAAATAATATAGAGCTTCAACTTACAGAAAGGGAAATAAGTTTTCTTATTTTATTCAGTCAAAATAAAGGTCCTATAAGCAGAAATTTTGTTTTGAAAGAAGTTTGGAATTATTCTAGTGGGAGCGATACACATACAGTCGAAACTCATGTGCATCGCCTAAGAAAAAAGATATTAGAAACATTTGGAGACGACAGTTTTATTAAAAATGATAATAAAGGATATTATATTTGAAGAAAAAGACTCGAAATTTTATTGCTAAAGATTTATTTTCCACAAAGTATAAAAAAAGAGTAGTAAAACCAAAAAAAGGGAAAGGAAGCTTTAAAAGAAAAAAGAAGGTTAGGTTAATCTAGCTCCAATTTTTTGAATTATTTTTGAGGACATTTCAGTTCCTCTTTCTAAACTTTCTTTTATAGATAAATTATTAACATGGCCATGTAAAAATCCTGATGCAAAAAGATCTCCTGCACCAGTTAAATCAATGATTTTCAAATCTTTTTGACTATTACATTCAACAACTTCATTTTTTTGTATTGCAATACTTCCTTTTTCACCTCGAGTAATAACAAGAAGCTTACCCAATTGTTTACCAAATGAAATAACTTCATTAAAATTTTTAGTTTTAATTAAAGATAAAATTTCTTGTTCATTGGCAAAAATAATATCTAATTTATTATTTACTAAATCAAAAAAACTTTTTTTGTGGCGTTCAACACAAAACTGATCTGACAATGACATTGCAGTTTTTTTAGATATGCTAATTGCTTTATTAAATGCTGCTTTAGGCTCACCTTCGTCCCATAAGTAACCTTCTAAAAAAATTAATTCACTTTTTTTAACTGCATTTTCATCAATATCTTTGTCATTAATTTTTCCAGCAATACCTAAAAAGGTACACATTGTTCTTTCAGAATCTGGTGTAATTAAAATTAAGCAAGTTCCTGTTGGGATTGTTTCTTCTTTTTTTTTATAACAATATTTTACCTTTTCATTTGTTAAACTTTTTTCATATTTATTTCCCAATTCATCATTATTAACTTTTCCAATAAAGGAAACCGAATTACCTAGTTGCGATAAACCAACAATAGAATTGGCAACCGATCCTCCCGCTATCGTTTCTTCAATTCTTAAATTTACTAATAGTTTTTTAAATTCACTTTCATCAACAAGTTTCATTGTACTTTTAGTAAGATTATTTTTAGATAAAAAGCTTTCTTCTACTTTACAGATCACATCAACAATTGCGTTTCCAATTCCCAGTACTTTCATTCAAGTTCCTTTTTGTTGTATTTACAATATTTGATTATTACGCATGTCTTACATGAAGGTACTCTAGCTTTGCAAGTATATCTTCCATGAAGTAATAAGGTATGTCCGGCTTTTTTTAGGTATTTTTTAGGGACCACTTTATACAAATTTTCCTGAACTTTGTCAGGATTTTTTCCATAGGCTAGGCCTGTTCTATTACTCACTCGGAAAACATGTGTATCTACTGCAATAGTAGGCAATCCAAAACCTTCATTTAAAACAACACTTGCTGTTTTTTTTCCAACTCCTGGCAAAGCATATAAATCATCAAAATTTTTTGGAACTTTACCACTGTGTTTTTTTATTAATTGTTTGGATAACAAATATACACTTTTAGATTTGTTTCTAAAAAGACCTATACTCTTAATTAATTTTTCGATTTTTTTTCTTCCTAATTTAATAAAATGTTCAGGTTTATTGTACTTTGGATAAATATTTTTGGTGACGTTATTAACATTAACATCTGTACATTGAGCGGATAGAACTACTGAAACCAATAGAGTAAATTTGTTTTTATATTTAAGATCGCTTCGAGGATTTTTTATTACTCTACTTAGATTTTTAAAAAGAGAATTGATTTCTCTAGTTTTCATTTAAAATTTAACACGTTTCTCATTGAGTAAAGCCCAGGTTTTTTACTCATTAACCATTTAGCTGCAGTGAATGCGCCTTCTGAATAAAGAGCTCTATCAAAAGCTTCATGATCTAAAGTGATAGTTTCCTTACCACTTGAGAAAAAAACTTTATGATTTCCTACAATTTCACCTTTTCTAATCGAATTAAAATTAATTTTTTTGTTATAGGGAAAAGTTTTTTTATTTAAATATCTTTTTCCTACTAATTTATAGAAGTCTTTCTTTTTACCTAGAGCGATTCCTTTTCCAAGCATCAAGGCCGTTCCAGATGGATGATCTTTTTTATGTTTATGATGTATCTCAAAAACCTTACTTAAAAAATTATTTCCAAGGGACTTAGAAGCTATTTCAGTCAGATACATCAATAAGTTTATGCCCAAACTCATATTACCCGCTTTAAGTATAGGTATTTTTCTAGCATATTTTTTAATTAATTTTTCTTCTTTTTTCGAAAATCCAGTAGTTCCAATGACTACTCTTTTTTTTAGTTTAGAAGCAATTTTTAATACTTCTAGTGTGCATTTTGGAATAGTAAAATCTATAATTATATTTGCTTTTTTAAATGCTGATTCTGAATTTAGCTGTGGTTTTATACCGGATACTTTTTGACTAACTACTCTGTTTTCTGTAACAGAAACTACTTTGAAATTTTTTGCACTTTTAGAAGATTTGATAAGTTGTTGCCCCATTCTTCCAAGGCATCCAGTAATTGCTAATTTAATTTTTTTCATTTAGTTTTTCCAAAATCTTTTTGCTTTTTCAAAAAAATTTCTGATTGTTGGATTTGATTTTGAATCTTCTAGTTTTTTAAATTGTTCTAAAAGATTTTTTTGTTCCTTGGTTAAAGAGATAGGAACTTCTGTTATAACTCTTATGTATAAATCTCCACAATCTTTACTTCTAATAATTGGCATACCTTTTCCTTTAAGTCTAAACTGTCTTCCTTGTTGAGTTCCAGCAGGTATTTTTACTTTTGCTTTTCCACCATCAATTGTTGGAACTTCAACCGTTGTTCCTAAAGTAGCATCTGTTAAGGAAATAGGATATTCAAAAAAGAGATTTTCTTCAGATCTTTTAAAAATATTGTGAGATTCTACCGAAACAAATATATATAAATCTCCACTTCCGCCACCTTTTATACCCGCTTCACCTTTTCCTGATAATCTGATTCTAGTTCCATCATCAACTCCTTTAGGAATGCTGGTGAATATTTTCTTTTTAGTTTGTTTTTTACCTATTCCTCTACATTCTTTGCAGGGATTAGAAATTTGCTCTCCAGAACCACTACATTCTGGACAAGTTTGTTGAATTGTAAAAAAACCTTGGCTCGATCTGACTCTTCCTTGTCCGCCGCACATTGAACAAGATATTGGTTTTGATCCAGGTTCAGCACAGTGACCATCACATCTTTTACATGTTTCAGTTGAAGAAAAATTTATTTCTTGTTTTTTTCCATTGTATGCATCTTCTAAAGAAATTGACAAATCATATCTCAAATCTTCGCCTCTATAGCCACTAGATGATCTTCTTCTTCTCCTTCCTCCAGCTCCACCAAATCCTTCAAAAAAGTCTTCAAAAATATCTGAACCAAAAATATCTGAAAAGGCATTCGTAAAATCAAAATTTGAAAATCCTCCACGACCTCCTGCTCCCTCAAAAGCAGCATGGCCAAATTGGTCATAATTAGATTTTCTCCCTTTATCAGATAATACGTGATACGCTTCACTGGCTTCTTTGAATTTTGCTTCAGCTTCTTTGTTATCTTTATTTCTATCCGGATGATATTTTAATGCTAATTTTCTGTAGGCTTTTTTTATTTCATCAGTGGAAGCTGACTTAAGGACGCCCAAGACTTCATAATAATCTCTTTTTGCCATATATTTATCGACATTTTAATGTCTTAGGCTCTTTTTTCTTTATCTTTATCGTCGTTTTTGTCTTCTTTTACTTCTTCAAAATCTGCATCAACTACATTTTCTTTATTTTTATCTGTTCCTTCTTTTGTACTTTGGTTTGATTTAGTATCTTTTGTTCCAGTATTTTTTTGCTGGCTTTTATATATTGCTTCACCCAGTTTCATTGAAGATTGTACTAGGGCTTGTGTTTTTTTCTTTACTTCTTCGGTGTCTGTACCTTTAAGAGCGTTTCGCAAATCTGATATTCCTGTTTCTATTGCTTTCTTTTCTGCATCTGAAATTTTACTTCCGTGTTCTTTTAAGTTTTTTTCTGTTGTATGAATAATTGTGTCAGCTTGGTTTCTTGCGTCAACTGTTTCTCTTTTCTTTTTATCAGCTTCTTTATTTGCTTCCGCATCTTTTACCATGTTTTTAATTTCTTCATCACTAAGACCTCCAGAAGCTTGAATTTGTATTTTTTGTTCTTTGCCTGTTCCTTTATCTTTAGCAGAAACACTTACTATTCCATTTGCATCAATATCAAAAGTAACTTCAATTTGAGGAATTCCTCTTGGAGCATTTGGTATCCCTACCAATTCAAAATTACCTAAAAGCTTATTATCACCTGCCATTTCTCTTTCTCCTTGTAATACTCTAATAGAAACTGCAGGTTGGTTATCTTCAGCAGTAGAAAAAACTTGGCTCTTCTTAGTTGGGATCGTAGTATTTTTCTCAATAAGTTTCGTAGAAACTCCTCCCAAAGTTTCAATTCCTAAAGATAAAGGAGTTACATCTAAAAGAAGGACATCTTTTACATCACCTTGAAGCACACCACCTTGAATAGCTGCGCCCATTGCTACAACTTCATCTGGATTTACACTTTTATTTGGATCTTTTCCAAAGAATGTTTTTACGTTTTCAACTATCTTTGGCATTCTTGTCATACCACCAACCAAAACCACTTCGTTTATTTCGGCTGCGCTGAATCCAGAATCTTTTAAAGCTGTTTCACAAGGTTTAAGTGTTCTTTTAATAAGATCTTCAACAAGCGCTTCTAGTTTTGCTCTAGTCAATTTTATATTAATATGTTTTGGACCAGTTTTGTCAGCGGTAATAAAAGGCAAGTTAATTTCAGTTTGTGTAGCTGAAGATAATTCAATTTTTGCTTTTTCTGCTGCTTCCTTAAGTCTTTGAAGAGCTAATTTGTCAGTTCTTAAATCTATACTATTATCTTTTTTAAATTCATCGGCTAAATAATTTACAATTTTATCATCAAAATCTTCACCACCTAGAAAAGTATCGCCATTTGTAGATTTAACTTCAAATACACCATCTCCAATTTCAAGAATTGAAACATCGAATGTACCTCCTCCTAAATCATACACAGCTATTTTTTTACCACCTTTCTTATCCAAGCCGTAAGCTAATGAAGCTGCGGTAGGCTCATTGATAATTCTGAGAACTTCTAGACCAGCAATTTTACCTGCGTCTTTAGTTGCTTGTCTTTGTGAGTCGTTAAAATAAGCTGGCACAGTGATAACAGCTTGCTTTACTTCTTGCCCTAAATATTTTTCTGCAGTTTCTTTCATCTTTTGCAAAATGAAAGCAGATATTTGTGAGGGCGAGTATTTTTTACCTCTTGATTCTAACCAAGCATCGTTATTATCTGCTTTAATAATTTTATATGGAGCTTTTGAAACATCTTTTTTTACTGTTTCGTCTTCAAAATTTCTACCTATCAACCTTTTAACAGCAAACAAGGTATTTTCTGGATTGGTTACTGCCTGTCTCTTTGCAGATTGACCAACTAATTTTTCATTATTTTCTCCGAATGCAACAACTGAAGGAGTTGTTCTAGCTCCTTCGGCATTCTCCAATACCTTTGCTTGTGTGCCTTCCATTACAGCCACACATGAATTCGTTGTACCTAAGTCTATTCCTATTACTCTACTCATAAAATAAATTTCCTATCTACTGCATATGGGTATTTTTTTTACTACTACAAGTTAAAAAGATCATTTTTTTACCTCATTTTCAGAAGACTCCTTCTCATCTTTTTTTGTTGTGTTTTCTGTGTTTTCTTGCCTTTTTTTGGTAACTCCAACCATAGACGGCCTAAGTAGTCGATCTTTCATCATATAGCCTTTTTGTATTTCTTGTACGACCGTTCCCGTTTCTTTTGTATTATCTTCAATTTCCAACATTGCTTGATGAAAATTTGGATCAAATTTTTTATTAAAGCATTCAATTGGAACAATTCCATTTTTTTTAAAAATAGAAACTAAATCTTTCATAACAATTTCTAGACCGTCAACTATTTTAGTTAAATCTTTATTTTTTTTTAAATTTTCGTCATTTGTAAATGATGCTATAGCTCTTTCCAGGTTGTCTAATAATGATAATGACTCTCTAGCAAAATTAAATCCCCCAAATTCAAATGCCTCTATTTTTTCTTTTTCAAATCTTCTTCTTTGATTTTCTATTTCAGCCATAGCTCTTAGCAATTTTTCCTCTGTATTTTTGAGTTTGTTTTCTGACTTATCTTCCAATGAAGATTGTTCTTTTTTATCTATTTCACCATTATCTTTTAATGAAGATTGATCTTCTTCTTTTTTATCTGATTTTTCCATTAGTTTGATATATGGTCACTTAAAAAAAAAATACTAGTATAAAATGGATAAAATTAAAGAAATTCTGATCGGCACTAATAACAACGGAAAATATAAGGAAATATGCGATTTGTTACCACAAGAATTAACAAAACATTCACCTAAAGACTTTAAAATTTCTACTCCAGAAGAAACAGGAAAAAGTTTTGAAGAAAATTCTAAAATAAAAGCTTCATATTTTTCGAAAAAAACTAATTTAATTTGTTTATCAGATGATTCGGGATTAGAAGTAGATCTATTAAATGATAATCCTGGAATTCATTCTGCAAGATGGGGTGGGCCTGATCATAATTTCGATATAGCAATTGAAAAAGTATTTATGGAAATGAATAAAATAAAAAAAAATTGGCATAAAGACAATTCAGCTAGATTTGTCTGCTGTTTGACACTTTTTTGGCCAAATGGAAAAAATTTTTCAAGCACGGGAATAATTAAAGGAAAAATTTCTGTTAAAAAAAAAGGATCAAAGGGATTTGGTTATGATCCAATTTTTATTCCTGAGGGTTATAAAAAAACCTTTGGTGAAATGGAGCCTAAATTAAAGTCTTCAATTGACCATAGATTCAAAGCATATCTTAAAATCAAAAATTTTTTTGATTAATATACTTCAAGAAATTTTTTTTCATTTACTTTATAAATTTTAAGTTTTTGCTTACTTAAATTATTTTTGATAGTAAACTCGCTATGAAGTCCTTTAAAACCATCTTTGTTATATAATTGCTCAGGTTTAAATTGTTCATTATTATTAAACCAGCAATAATATATTAATCCTAAGGCGTCATAAGCTAATATGGAAACTTCATTAGGTTTTTCGTTAAAAGAATCTAAGTATTTTTTTTCAAATTTTTTCAAATTTTTTAAATCAATGGATGGGAAATGTAAATTTTGCATAGCATTTTCATTAAAAAAAGTTTCATCAAACCACTGATTTATTGTAAAAAATTTTACTTCATCACTCGGAACATCAGAGAACATAAATGATGTTAAAACGCTCTTAAGTCTTTCACCAAAATCTATAATAACAACGGAATCAAAGCTTACCTTGCCTAAAGTGTGCATTTGCTCTAATTTTTTCAGTTCTTGTTGATGTTTATATAAATCTGACTTTTCTAATATTTTGATTCTTCTTTCTAAATCTTTTTTTCTTTCTCTATATTTAGTTAACTTTTCTATTTCGCCGGTTATTTTTTTTGGATTGGCATCATATGAGTAAGTTCTATAAAATTTTAACACATCTTTCGTAGCAACAGATTCAGATTGGTAAACAAATTCGGATTTTGGTGACAGAAGTAAAGTTTTAGAAATATTTATTTGATCAAAATATTTTTTCAAAACATCAATTTGTGATTCGATATTTATTCCAAAAGCTATAGTATTTTTAGGTATCATCTGTGTTTTATTTGTTAATGAAATAAATGTTATATTATTAATTTCACTAAGCCTTTCTAAACTTTCGAAAAAAATTGGACCAATTACAACCTGAATACCGAGTTCTTCAAATTCTTTAGCAGACAAATATGAATCAAAAGCCGTTCCTTTGCTATCTTTAGGATAAATTTTTATATTTTTATTTCCAATATCAAATAAAGCAAGTTGTATTGCTTTTAAAAAAGATTCACCAATATTTTGAAATTGTCCAGTGAGAGGAAGTAAAACACCTATTTTTAAGACTTTTTCGTCAGAGCTTTGGTTAGCTGCACTACTATTTATTGTAAATAATAAATAAGTTAATATTAAAAGTGTAAGCAACTTTTTCATAATTTAAATTACTATAAAACCTAATTTAGGCATCAAATGGACAAAAATAAACAGCAAACTATAACAGCAGGGCTTTATCTAGTTTCGACTCCAATTGGTAATATGGAAGATATTACTTTTCGAGCACTTAATACCTTAAAAAAGTCTGATATTATTCTATGTGAAGATACTAGAAGATCAGGAAAATTGCTTTCTCATTTTAAAATAAAAAATAAACTATTGTCCTATCATAAATTTAACGAAAAAAAAATTAGTGACAAAGTAGTTGATTCAATAAGAAATAATAAGATTGTTTCTTTAATTGCTGATGCTGGCACTCCAGCCATTTCTGATCCAGGCATGATTCTGGTAAACAAATGTATTGAACAAAATTTGAAAGTTTATCCAATTCCAGGATCTTCTGCAGTTACAGCTGCTGTTAGCGTTTCTGGTTTTGCTAATCAATATTTATTTTATGGTTTTTTGTCGAAAAAAGAAAATGAAATAGACAAAGCGCTTAGTCATCTAAGTGATCTTAATTATTCCATAGTTTTTTTTATTCCAGTTTCAAAAATAGATTTTTATATTAATAAATTTAAAACTTACTTCATTGATAGAAAAATATTAATAGCTAAGGAAATGACTAAAATTTACGAAAATTTTATAAGATCAAAAATATCATCACTGAATTTTTCAAAACAAAACCATAAAGGTGAATTTACTGTTGTTATATCTGAAAAAATTAAGAACGAAATTGTTGAAAAAAAAATTAGCGAATCAGTTAAAATAGAAATAAAAAAGATGATAAAAAAGTATAGTCACAAAGATGTAGTGGAATTTATGTCAAAAAAAGAAAATCTTCCCAAAAAACTAGTTTATGATTTTTGTTTAAAACTAAAAGGAAAAATATGAAAAAAGCTACTGTATTGTTGCTTTTGTTTTTACTTAGTGCTTGCGTGGGTTCTGCAACTAGCGGAGTTTTTGGATCAGGAGTAAGTGTTGCTTTAGATCCTAGAACTTTAGGTACTCAAATTGATGATTCAATTATGCAAAAAAACTTGCAAGCGAGACTGGCGCTTACTGATAAAAAATATCTAATTAAAATTTCAGTAAAAGTTCTTGATGGGAGAATTTTTTTGGGTGGTAAAGTTGATGAACCAGAAGAAAAATTAAAAATAACAAAAATGGCTTGGGAAACAAATGGGGCGAGATCTGTAAGAAATAATATTGCAATAAAAGAAAAATTTTCATTTAAGAATACAGCCAAAGATGTTCTGATTACTTCTCAATTAAGAACTGCATTAATTTTAAACAAAACTGTAAAAGCTGCTAACTTTAATATTGAGACTATTAATCAAATAACTTATGTTTTTGGCATTGCGTATACTGAGGACGAAAAAAAAGAAATTATACAGGAAGCTAAACAAATAGTGGATCTTAAAGAAATTGTAACCAGTATTTTAATGGTTTCTAATTTAAGTAGACAGAAGGAATAAATTAATTTTTTTTGTTTTTGCTATAGTCAATTACTTCAGAAGAGTAGGCTGCTACCGAGGCTAAGTTCAAAATATCGCTGGTTGAAGATCTCAGTGGCGCAATTTCAATAGGTTGTCCTAATCCGACCAACAAAGGTCCAACAACTTTAACTGCGCTCAAACTTTTCATTAATTTATAAGAAATTGCTGCACTGTGTCTTCCCGGCATTATTAAAACATTTGCATTACCAACTATTTTTGAAAAAGGATAGAGCTCCTTATATTCTTCATTTAAAGCCACATCTGGCTGCATTTCTCCATCGAATTTAAAATCAACTTCTTTGTTTTTTAATATTTCAACCGCATCTCTTAAATTTTTTGTAGCTTTAGTTTTTGGTGTGCCAAAAGTTGAATGAGATAAAAAAGCAACTTTAGGATCAAAACCGAATAATCTTACAACTCTAGCACAAGATATGGCTATTTGAGAAAGTTGTTCTGCTGAAGGTATTTCATGAACAGTGATGTCTGCAACAAAAACAGTTCTTCCTCTGTTAACCATAATATTCAGTCCAAATATTATTTCTCCTGATCTTGGATCCACAACGCGTTTTATCTTATCTAAAGTAGAAGTGTAACGTCTGGTGTTTCCAGAAACCATTGCATCAGCATCGCCACATGAAACCATGCAAGTTCCCCATACAACTCTATCGTTTCTAACCAATCTATCGCAATCTCTCTCCAAAAGGCCTTCTCTTCGCTGAAGTTTTTCATATAAAAATTTTGAATATTTTTCTCTTTTTTTACTATCAGTAGAGTTTATTATTTCTATTTTGTAATTTTCATCTAAACCAATTTCTTTTAATTTTTCTTTTACCAATTCTTTTTTTGCTATAAGTATTGGAATTCCGAGACCATTATTTTTAAAAGCTATTGCAGCTTTTAAAGTATTTTCATCTTCACCATCTGCAAAAACAACTCTTTTTTGAGTTTTCTTTATTTGTGAGTTTATACCCTGCATTATTGTGACTGATGGATCAAGTCTTTGTCTTAATTGTTCCTTATAAATTTCTAAATCGTTTATTTTTTTCCTTGCCACCCCACTTTTTATTGCTGCATTTGCTACTGCAACAGGTATTGTACTAATTAATCTAGGATCAAAAGTTGATGGAATAATATATTCTTTTCCATATTTTGGCCTTTCTCCTCCCATTGCGGCAACAACCTCGTCAGGAACATCTTCCCTTGCGAGCTTGGCTATTGCATGCGCAGCAGCAACTTTCATTTCTTCGTTTATTGTTTTTGCCCTAACATCTAATGCTCCTCTAAAAATATATGGAAAACCAATTAAATTATTTACTTGGTTAGGGTAATCAGATCTTCCTGTAGCAACAATAGCATCATCTCTTACTTCGTGAACTTCTTCTGGATTAATTTCTGGATCGGGATTAGCGCAAGCAAAAATAATTGGATTTTTAGCCATAGTTTTCACCATATTTTTGTTAAGTATGTTTTTTGTAGATAGTCCTAGAAAAACATCTGCTCCTTTTATTGCGTCTTCAAGCGTTCTTAAATCAGTGTCAATCGCATGCGCTGATTTCCATTGATCTAAATTATCTCTTCCACGATACAAAACTCCTTTTCTATCCAACATAATTATGTTCTGATTTGGAACTCCACTACTTTTAAATAAATTCGTACAAGCTATTGCAGAAGCGCCAGCTCCATTTACAACTATTTTTATATCCTTAATAGATTTTCCTGATATATCTAAGGCGTTAATCAATGCAGCCAATGTTATAATTGCTGTACCATGTTGATCATCATGAAATATTGGGATATCTAACTTTTCTTTTAGTTTTTGTTCTATAACAAAACAATCTGGAGCAGCTATATCTTCTAAATTAATTCCACCAAAACTTTTTCCTAGACTTGATATACAGTTGATTATTTCACTAGCATCAGAGGAATCTATTTCTAAATCAATCGAATCTATATCTGCAAAACGTTTAAATAATACTGCTTTTCCTTCCATTACAGGTTTTGAAGCTAAAGCTCCTAAATTACCTAGCCCAAGTATTGCTGAACCATTACTGATTACGGCTACTAAGTTTCCTTTGGTGGTATAATCGTATGCTGCATCTGGATTTTCCGCTATTACTTTAACTGGTGCTGCAACACCAGGAGAATAAGCAAGAGCCAAATCCCTTTTACTAGTCATAGGTTTTGAGGATAAAATTTCTATTTTTCCTGATTTACCACTATTGTGATAATCCAAAGCCTCTTGATCTGTGTATCTTTCTATTTTGGACTTTTTCTTCATTTGAAAAGCAAGTATCTTACAATTGTCACAAAAATAAGGCTTATATGTCAAGATGAACTTAGTAGCTTCAACCTCTACATTTGGTTTTTTTACCTTAATAAGTCGAATACTTGGTTATGTAAGGGATATTTTAATTGCAATTTTTTTGGGAACTAGTCTTTTAGCAGATGTTTTTTTTGTTGCTTTTAGACTGCCAAATACGTTCAGACGACTATTTGCTGAAGGAACTTTTAATGCCGCATTTATTCCAAGCTACGCTGGAGTATTAGCAAAAAGCAAAAATAAAGCTAATGATTTTGCGCAAAATGTATTTAATTTACTTTTTTTAATTTTATTATTCTTTGTGGTGTTAGCAGAGATTTTTATGCCACAATTAATTTTTTTAATTGCTCCTGGGTTTTATAAAGATCCAGAAAAGTTAAAACTTGCAGTAGATTTAAGTAGAATTACTTTCCCCTTTTTATTTTTTGTATCTCTAGCATCTTTTTTTGGTGCCATTCTCAACTCTTATAATAAATTTGCAGCAGCAGCAGCAGCACCCATAATATTAAATGTAATTTTAATTGGATCATTATTTTTTTCAAAATGGATCAATATGTCAGATGTCTTAATACTTTCATATGCTGTTTCTTTTGCGGGGTTTTTACAACTAATAATACTACTATATTTTGTTAGAAAGAATTTTAAACCAATTTTAGATTTTAAAATAAAAATAGATAAACAAGTAAAATTTTTTTTTAGTAAATTACTTCCAAGCATTTTTTCATCTGGCGTTACTCAAATTAATATCTTAGTTGGAACTATAATTGCTTCTTTTCAAGCAGGAGCAGTTTCTTATCTTTACTATGCTGATAGAGTGTATCAGATGAATCTTGCTGTTGCTGGAATTGCTGTTGGTACTGTTATGCTTCCAGAACTGTCTAAACATGTAAAAAATAATAACTTTAAACAAATTACCAACCTACAAAATAGAGCTTTAGAACTTTGTCTATTTTTATCAATACCAGCTGCTATCGCTTTAGTTTTAGCTTCAGAAGAAATTATCACCTCGCTATTTGGCTATGGTTCTTTTGATAAAATAAGTGTAAGTCAAACAGCAGTTGCGTTAACTTTTTTTGCTTTTGGAGTACCAGCATTTTCTATACTAAAAATATTTTCAAATTTCTTTTTTGCCAGAAATAATACTAAGACGCCCTTTTATTTATCTGTGATATCAGTAACTTTAAACATAATAATTAGTGTTTCTTTATTTGGAAAATTAGGCTTTATTATAATACCAATAGCGACTTCTATTACTTCATGGATAAATGTTTTTATGCATTATTATTTTATTAAAAAAGGAAATTTATATATTTTTGATAGTAAATTTGTTTATAAATTTCCCCGTATGATATTATCTGTGGTTGTAATGGGAATAATTTTGTATTTATTGTTGGGCTTTTTTTCAGACAAATTTAGTTATAATGAAGATTGGAAATTTATTTACTTATTTATTATAGTGATAGCTAGCCTAATAAGTTATTTTATAATTTCAAATTTTTCAGGTGCTTTTAAATTTAAAGATATTAAATTAAGGTAATAATTTTATATATGCATAAAAATAGAGTATTTTCAGGAGTTCAGCCTACAGGAAATTTACATTT
>Ga0310344_10002184_pt1 | contig 14740 bp, 19 predicted proteins | sample HC15DNA20200_MG_FD_203801 | JGI IMG/M metagenome (GOLD analysis project Ga0310344, IMG submission 203801) | Marine microbial communities from station ALOHA, North Pacific Subtropical Gyre - HC15-DNA-20-200_MG | ecosystem: Environmental > Aquatic > Marine > Oceanic | place: Pacific Ocean: North... | reverse complement strand
ATCCCAAAAAACTGGCTGACTTATTTAAATAGCTTAGACGCGTATTAGGGCTAATGCGTACCGATATAAACATCGACTAGCGCAGCGTGATTCCGCGAAACAGAATTGAGTCAAAACGCATTAGCGTCGACAGGAGAGGAAATCTCTCATTGTTTTGCCAAGGGATCACGCCCACTTTATTCTTGATTAATGTAAACTGAGACTGTTCCCTTGGTGTTTTCATGTGGGTCGATGGAAATTTTCACGTTTTCTAAACCTGAAACCTGAAAGATTTTCTGTCCGTCATAATCCCATGTATAGTATTGTGAAATGTCAGTTTCTACTGATGTTCCAACAAGCTGAAAATCTTCAGAGAAAGAAACATCATTACCGGATATTGATATGCTTAATGTTTGTGGGCTGTCACCATTTGGTACAAATCTGAACTTGTAGTCACAGAATCTTTGACAACTTTGATCACCAATTTCAAATGATTCCTCATAGATGCCATTTTCTCCATACTTTGATTCAGATAAATTAACATGGTAGGCATAATCAGAATCTTGAATGTTATCTTTTGGCGAACCAAACACGACTACTGCTATAACAACAGCAGATAGTCCAATTATTGCCAGACTTGATTTTTTCACAATTTTACTATATTGGCTATTAATTTAAGAAAACTCATTCGTAAATGGCGAAAATAGTCATGTAAATTTAATGAACTGTTAACCATTATTCACACCTGAAATTAATAATTAATTTCTAAAGCACGTTCATGGGTAATTTCCAGGATAAATGGTCTAAACCACAAAAGCAGGGATTTGCAGAAAGAATCACTGATACGTTAAAACCAAAAGGTGCATTGAAGCCACGTGTAGAGGCTGCAGTTAAGCGCCTTCAAGCACAAATTTCCAAAATGGACGGAATGGTCTCGAAACTAAAACAACGAGACCAAGAAATTTTTCAAAAAATAGTTGCAGCAACACAACAACATGACACATACTCTAGTAAGGTTTTATCAAATGAATTAGTTGAAGTTAGAAAAGTTCACAGAATTTTAAGTAATGCAAAAATGGGATTAGAAAGAATTGAATTAAGATTAACCACATTCCACGACCTAGGTGATACAGTAGTAACATTAATGCCAACAATCGGTCTCATGAACGGTCTCAAAGGCTCTCTTGTCAAATTTATGCCAGGAGCAGATCAGGAGATTGGAAGAATGACAGAGATGTTAGGTGGATTGATGAATGAAACATTTAGCAGTAGTGATAATACATTTGGTGTAGAAGAATCTACAAATGCAGATTCAGATAAAATTCTCTCAGAAGCCGCAGCAGTTGCCGAATCACAGGCTGGAGATAAATTCCCTGACATGCCTATGATGGATCAAGTTAACATGCCATCATCAACATCAGAATCAAAATTTATGTAAATTTAGTTACTAAATATTACTAGTTTTATCTCTAGATTCTCTAAAATTCTTTATTCTACTACCTTCATCTTCAATAATTCTATCAATACCAGTTAATTTCTCCTTTAAACTCACAATCAGATGACCAACATCATCGGCCTCTTTTTCAACTGAAAGTCTCTTTTGTGATAGCTGTTGAATTCCCTGTGTCTCCTCACTGATATATTCACTAACTTTGATCAATTTTTCTTTGAGATTTTTGATATCAACAGATTCATCTTCAATTTCTTTCTCAAGCGAGGTTCGCTTCTCTTTTAGTTGAGAGATTAATCCACCAACATAATCAACTGCTTCCTCTAATTTTGCTCGTTTATTCATCAAAGACGAAATTCCAATATTTTCATTTGATTCAGCCGTTGAGTACTCTGTTTGTGTACTTGTTTCTTCTGTACCAGATTGATATTCAGTTTCAGCCTCTTGAACTACTGAATCACCGTCATTTTCAGTCTCAGGGGGCGTTTCTTCCACCATTTCGCCACCACTTACAGACTCCTCATCTTTGAATTGATCAAATAATCCTGTCACGATTTCAAGTAATTATCCTCAAATAAAAACTTGAACAGAGAAAAAGATTGAATCAAAAGATAAAGTTGAAACAATTATGACAAACTTCATATAGATTTTAACATCGGTTCATACATGGCATCAAAAGCAATCAGTTTTGGGGTTGGAATTCCAATGATGGTTGTTGGAGGTCTTATTGCACTATTATGGGCACCTGCAGAAGTTGAATTAGGTTCTACAGTCGAATTCATTGGTGCTTTGATTGGAATTTTGGGTGTTGTATTTTTCATATCTGGTATTTTTTACAGAAAAGAAGTTCTAGTCTCATAGAGTGTATTTTGCCAAAAACATAGGCATAAAATTTTCACATACTTTATAGCATCTTTCAGAACCAAAATAATATCATGGATAAGAATAGAGTTGAAAAACTCGTTAGAGAGCTAATTATCGAAATTGGCGAAGATCCCACCAGAGAAGGTCTTAGAGAGACTCCAGCAAGAATTGCCAAGGCGTATAAAGAAATCTTTGAAGGCTATGATTCCAATTCAGAGTTATCTGTGCAATTCTCAGAAGACTCTGAAGTTGTAGTTGCAAAAGATATACAATTCTATTCCATGTGTGAGCATCACATGTTACCATTTTTCGGTAAAATCCAAATCGCATATGCACCAAACGGAAGAGTGTTTGGAATTTCTAAACTAGTAAGATTAGTAGAAAAATATTCAAAACGACTACAAATTCAAGAACGATTAACAAAAAACATAGCTGATGAATTACACTCACACGGTGTTAAAGGAGTTGCCGTAATGGCTGAAGCTGAACACCTTTGTATGAAAATGCGAGGTGTCAAAAACGATGCAAAAGTTACATCTTCTGCATTTAGAGGCATATATGAAAATCAGAATCAAAAAGAAGAAATTGTTAGAATTATTCAAAACCGTCCTTTAGACCCAGTTTAGAGTGATTACCATCAAAAATAAATAATCAATGATTTGGAGATATCTTAATGACTTCCCACGACAATGTTCATATCCCAAGAGAGTCTTGGCCAAAATTTAGCTGGTTTCTAATTGAATTTGCCCTAGTCATTGTGGTTGCCTTAGTAATTGCTTGGCAGACGTCACCACTCTTTGAAGATTATGTTTATACATATGGTTGGGAGTGTGAGCAGGAATCTCAAGAAACGCAATGTTCTGTTGCAGAAGAAAAAACAATGGATCAAACAATGCTTAATTGGATATTTTGGTCAATTGTAGGAGCGGTGTTTATTGGATGGTATTTACTGATTCGAAATTTTGTTTTCAAAAAACCAATTCTTTAATTATCATATTTTGTTTTGTCAGTAATTTTTGTTTTGAGAAAAGCTTTCTTTCTGTTATTACATGATTCACATTTTCCACATTGTGTTTTCAAGTTCAAGTAACAACTCCACGTTTTGAAAATTTCATTTCCTAAAACTTTGTAACCAGTTTTAATCAGATCACTTTTTGAAATTCCCTCTGAATAAGGAGACCAAATCTTGATTTTATGCCTGATTTTCTTTTTGATACCATCAATTTCTCCTTGGTTTAATGCAGTCTCCAACTTTCTTGAAAACTCAGGTCTACAATCAGGATATTTTGTATCTCCTTTCTGTGCGCCATATGCAACCAGTTCTGCATTAAGAGTGAATGCCCATGCAGTTGCTATGGATAAAAATACGGCGTTTCGTATTGGAACTACAATAGAATATTCAAATGTACTTGGCATCTTTTTCTTTGTACTAGTCAGAACATTGCTCTCACCATACAAATTCTTCATAAAACCAATATCGAGAATCTTGTGTTCTTTTAATTTTAGTAATTTTGCTATGCGTTTTGCAGCATTTATTTCCTGGGATGCTCGTTGACCGTATGCAAATGTGATTCCGTACAACTGGTATCCTTTTTTCAAATATGACATCATGCATGCTGAATCTAAACCTCCACTTAGAATGATTACTGCCTTTTTCATTTTCGTTTTTTAATAGTTGGACCTTTGCTTGGTTTGCAAATTACAATATCACAATCTACCTTTGCAGATTTGAATCCTCTTTTCATTGAAGTACCAATTTTTGTTAAATTCTGTTTTTTACTTGCAAATGCTATCACAGATGGTCCTGCACCGCTAATTGTAACACCAAATGCACCAGCTCTTAATGCATTATTTTTCACATTGTTAAATCCAGGAATCATGTGTTTTCTTGCAGGCTCAACAATTACATCCTCAACAGATTTTCCAATAAGATTCGAGTCCTTATTTAGAAATCCAGCTACAATATTTGCAGCGTTAGCTAAATTTCTAATTGAGTCAGATAATTTTACAGTTTTTGGAATTACACTTCTTGAAACTTTTGTTTTTTTCTTTGGAACTTTGATTTTTGGAATACCAACACAAAGAATTAGATCTTTTGGTGCCTCAATTCTAGTCACACTTAATGGGTCTGAATTTACAATCACGAATCCACCTAGAATCGACGCTGCAACATTATCATAATGAATTGAACCAGCACTTGCTTTTTCCCCAATTCCTGCGTATGAAATAAGCTGATTTTGGTTTAATTTTAGGTTATACAATTTGTTAATACCAATTGCACATGCGGCTGCAGATGCTGCACTACTCCCCATTCCAAATCCTGGGGGAACATTCTTTCTGATCTTAATTTCAATTCCTCCAGTTAGTTTTTTCTTTTTTTTCATTGCATTTGCAACTAATCCTGCGGTGTTCTTGTTTGGATTCAGTGGAATATTGTCTGAACTAACTATTGTAATTCCTTTTCCTTTTTTTGTTACAGTTACTTCATCATAAAATGCATCTAGTGCCAAACCAAATACATCAAATCCTGGACCCAAATTTGCTGTAGAGCATGGTGCACGAACTGTTACTGATTTTACCATTAGTCTTCTACTTCCTCGCCCAAGTTAATAATTCTGCTTAATGCGCTTTCTAGATTAACCATTCCTTCACCTGTAGCATTTGAAACTGGAATTAAATCTTCTAAGAATCCGTTGTTATTTAGGCTTCGAAACATATCTGAAATTAATGGAAGTGTTTCACCATCCACTTCTTTTGAAATCTGATCTTCTAAATCATAATCACTTGATGACCATTCAAGTACTTCATTTAGTTTTTCTTGTATCAGATCTGTTTTTGTAATTGCATTGATTGTTGGTAATTCTAATCGCAGTCTTATTGATGTTGAAAGCAAAGACAAAGAGACAAAATTACTTGGTGATGTTATCATGGTACCGTCATATAAGAATAAATTAATTTTTTCATCACCATGAATATTTTTTACAAAAAATGGTCCACTTTCTCTGTATGCAAATAATTCAACTTGTCCTGGAGTGTCAACTAACAAGTAATCAGGGTTTATAGTATCAATTTCTGTTTGAATTTGATCAATTTTTGTTGCAATAAGATCATTTGCCATAATTAACGAACCATTAGAACCTAAACCATATTCTTCCATCAGTGAATTGATATCAACATAATCTCTAACGTCAACATCTGGTGAATACGGTAAATGTCCAACTCCAGGATCAAGATTTAATGTGGCTGGAAATGCCGAATTTTTTGCATAGTATTCCTTAATTTTAGATGTAAGTAGAGATTTTCCTGCCCCCGCTGTGCCTGTTAAAAAAATAACTTTCAATCTTTCGACAAAAGTTTTTTTTTATTAGCTTATATTTGAATCCTCTAGAAAATTGACATGAACTGGAGAATTGCTGTCATTCCAGCAACTTTAATCCCAATTATCATAATTATAATTCAATTTGACATAAAACTGGAAGATGTACTAGCTATAGGTGCTGTTCCTTTCATTTTAGCAGTATTTGCAATTATGGTAAAGCTTGGATTGCAAGGTCTTAAGCTAGCTTACATAGCAAGATCATTTCTTGGTCCGTTTGATTCTATCAAAAGGCTAACTGCAATGAGAGTTGGAAGTGAGTTTATCAAATTTACAACTCCAATGTTTGTTGGTGCAGAATTTGCAGTTATTTACTATATGGTAAAAAAAGGAATTTCAACATCAAGAGCATCATGGGTAGCATTGCTTGACATAGTAACAGAAGTTCTTGCAGGCGGAGTTTTATCAATACTTGCTGGAATAATTGCCTTACTTAGTGGTGCATATCTTGTAGCTGCAATAGTATTGAGCACAAGTGTCACTGTTACCACACTATGGGTTGTTCTATTTTTTGCATCATCAAAACATACATTCCAGCTACCAAAAATTATTGCTTCATTAATTAGTAAATTTGGAAAAGAACGTGGTATAAAATATGTAAAACAGACAAATCAGTACATTGAAGAAGTTTGCATTATGAGTAGAGAAAACATTCATTCAAGAAAATCACAGAAAGTTTTTGTTGTTGGTTTTTTCACATCACTAGTATCTTGGATATTTTACGGAATTTCATTTTTAATTATTGCAGTTAGTGTTGGTTATTCCGTTGAGTTCTTTGAATCAATAATGGCAGTAATGGGCGCAAATGCAATTGGAAATCTTCCTATTACAGTTGGAGGTTCAGGATTAGCAGAATTTGGAATTGTAGCTTATCTAAACAACTTAGATCCCTTCAACTTTGTAATGCCTGATTCAGGTTTAGAATGGAATGCTGTAATTGGTTGGAGAATTGCTACATATTACATACCAATCGCAGTAACTTGGGTTCTTTTAGTTAAACTTGCATTAAGTAAGTACACAAAACCCGCTACAACGTAAAAAACACTTTATTTTGCAATGATTGTGTGTAAATATGAATTTCGAAAATAAAGTAGTTGTTATCACAGGTGCAAGTAGTGGAATAGGTGAGGCTGCAGCCATAGAATTTTCAAAAAGAGGAGCCAATATAGTACTTGTTGCAAGAAGAAAAGAAAAACTTCTAGAAGTTGAAAAGAAAATTTCCCAGTTCTCTGGCTCATCGCTTGTCTGTCAATGTGACGTTTCTAACAAAGAGCAAGTTACTCAAATGAGTAAAAAGATTCTTGATAAATTCGGAAGAATAGATATTCTTGTAAACAATGCTGGATTTGTAATTTATGGCAAAGTAAACGAATTATCAACTGAAGAAATTGTGGCCCAAATGGAAACAAATTATTTTGGAATGATTTATTGTACAAAGACTATGTTGCCACAAATGTTAGAACAACATTCAGGGCATATTGTTAATGTTGCATCAGTTGGTGCAAGTTTTGGTGTTCCAGGAATAGCATCTTATTGTGCAAGCAAATATGCCATGTTAGGATTTTCAGAAGGTCTTCGTCATGAACTTGACGGAACAGGGGTTGGATTAACCGTTGTTAGTCCAATAATGGTTCGAACACCACTGTTTGATCATCCATCATTTGAAAATTTTTCCAAGTTCTCTACTGGTATTTCTCTTAGTTCCAAAACTGTTGCAAAAACAATACTCAAGGCTTCTAATTCTTCAAAACTTGAATTAGTTGTTCCTTCAGTAGCAAGGGCAGGAATTTGGGTTAAACAGACATTTCCATTTTTTATTAATCCCATTATAGGAAATAGATTTAGGAAACAATTAACAAAAAGAAAGAATTCAAACTAAATGTTTTCATCAATCACTTTGAATTCTTTTAACTCAAATTGAATAATTTCATTTAATGAAATACCTTGTTCTTTAAGATATTCCACGGTTTTTTTACTTAATGGTGCTTTTAGCTCATCTAACTGAAATTCACAAACTACGCCTTTTTCTATGTCGTTTAGGTTAATTTTTTCACCAAGATTCAATCCTTCTAAAATTGTGGTGCCTGCAATTGGCTCATATACTTGAATATCCACCTTTCTGTCATTCTCATTTAGTTCTAAAATATATCCAGAATTAGTATGTGATTTAGCTTTGCTGAATTTTGGTGACTTTAATTCAGCATCAATGTCATCTGGTATTGCATCTTTCTTTTTTGCCATTTTTTCGTGATTATTCTGCTTCTTTTTCTTTTTTGCTTTTTTGCCACCAATCTAGGTAGTCATACTGTTTATCAGAACGCGTTGCCTCTTTACGTGATAGTTTGTATCTTATATCACTAATTTGTTCTCTTGTAGCATAAAGACCACATCTTTTACAGATAAAGTGCTTGGTTGCTGGATCTAATTTCATAATTAATCCTAAACCCTCAAAGTCAATTTCATCTTCCATTTCTCTATATGCAGGAACTCTAAATTCTCTACCTTCTTCCTCTGCCGCATTAAATTCCGCCTCTAATTCTTTCTTTTTCTTTTCTATTTCTCTACTAACGCATTCAGGGCAGTTTACCAATACTGATGATCTTCTTTTTTTCCATAAGAGTGTTGCCTAATCTTCAGATCTAAAATACTGATGCGTGGATTATATCTTCATCCCTTGCGGTCAGCTCGCCCATCGAGACACCACGCACCAGTAGATTTAACTAAAACTTAAAGTGATAATTATTTTTTGTTTTGTAATATTTCTGAAATTATTTTGGCTGTATTTTCCGCTCCATTCCCATTAAAATTATTAGAGAACTGCTTAACAGAATCATGAAAACCCTCATAGTTTTCTCTTAAGTTAGAAATTGCATTGATTATCTGATCCCTATTTTGCGCCATTAATCCCAAGTTTTTCTCTTCAGCCCATTGAATTTGATTAGTATGCTCATCATAGATTGGAATTCCAATTATTGGCTTGGCGTGATTTCCCAAAATTTCACCCATAACTGTATGTGAGCCATTGATTACTGCATACTTGCATGAATCTAATATTGTATCTTTTTCCTGTTCGGTTAGATATCCCTTATCAATCTGAATCCAATCAATTTTCTTTTCTAAGGCTTCTGAAATTGTGTATTTCCTACCATCTTTATCAATAGCCATATCTATCTGTGGATCATCAATAGCATGAGAAATTATACGTCTTTCATCTTTCATTTGATCATGGTGAAATGATTCCTCAAATCTCTCACCAGTTCCCTCATTTGTTGATTTATTTCCAGTTCTCATCCAATATCCAAAATCTGAATCTTTAATCAATAATTCTAGTTCAGTACTTTGTAATTTTGGGATTTTTTTATTTTTTGAAAAATGTCCAGTATATGTCACCTTGTGGTTAACATCTTCTGTAAAATTCAGATTATATTCACAGATTGTAAATGGTGGAGGAGAATCTGCAACGATAATTCTGCTTGCTTTTGAAATTTGTTTTGCTATAAACGACAGTGCTGGCTTAAAATAAAATCTTGATTTCCATAATTTTGGTTTAAATTGATTCGTTACAAAAATACTTGTTATGTCTCTATTTTTTGCAAGAACATTAGAACCCATATCACCATCGTTTATCACCAAATCAAATTTCTCATAATCGAAGAACTTTCGCTCTTCTTTTAGATAATTTGAGATTTGAGTAACCAATGGTTGGTTATCTGAAACAGGCATCAAGACATTTAATACTGAACGACTAACACTTGGTCCAAACTTTCCGTCAATTGGTGTTGGCATCAAAACCTCATGAATATTTTCTTTTTTTGTAGGAAATTTTTTCAAAAGTTTCTCAATAATCTCACCTTTACTAAAAAAATGCGTCTCAATTTCATCACCTATTATTTCATTTAGTGCATCATGTAATCTCATCATTCTAGAATAGTGTCCATTTCCCCACGGATAGATAAACTCGCCTATTTTTTTCATGTTACCAAATCAAATTTACCGTTTTAAATTTTCAGTGTTTGGTTTCCACCAAATCTAACATGTCATGAACAATATTTGGGCCAAATTTTACAGTAATGGCTTTTTTATTTCTAATAATACTCTGTATTTCCTTATTTGAAATCACTCCTTTTTGTCTAGGAATAATTTTTGTTTGTAAAAGTTTTTCAATTTTTATAATATGTTTTTCCAATCCAATTTCATTTAAATTCCTAAATAATTCAGAATCAATTCCAGAAAGTGGCATAATCGGTGTTAAACCTAATTCAAAAACATCTGTCTGTAATTTTTTAATGATTGATGAAGGAAAAATTAATGGAGATAATGGTAATGAGACAAACAAAATTTTTTCATCTATTGCAACTTTTGCAAGAACTTTGGTAAAAACAATATTTTTCGATTCCAGATCATTGTCAGTATTTACTTTGCAGAAATCTATCTGTGATTTTACTTGTAGTGTTCTTGGGAGAATTTTACTCAGTATTTTTACTAGAGTAATTAGGTTTGAATGAGTATTGTAAAATACAATAATTTTTACATCAAAGCCTTGTTTAATTGTCTCAAAACATGCTATTGCTGAAAACTCGTCAAAGATTCCACAAATAATTTTTTGACTCTGTGAGTTATTTACAGCACCTCCCAATCCTTTATCGTTGAAAATACTAACATATGCATTAGATTTTGTTATATACGCGAATAGCAGCTTGTCATGCTTCTCTTTTGTCCCAGGTTTAGCATTATTTGATTTATTTTTTTCAATTAATGATGATGTTGCTGATAATTCGACATCTTTTATTACATATCCTTTAGGAATACCATCTACGCTAACATAGAACTTTTCGCCTTTTAATAAAAGACTAGAACCAACTTTGGTGATCTCATCAACAACATTTTTGAAATCATTTTTTATTTGTCTTGCAATTATGATTTCTTTTATTCCGAAAAGTAAACCTATTGCACTTGATGCAAAAACAGGATCATTTGCATCAACAAGAATTAGATTTCCATCTCTAGAAATTTTAGTAAAATTTTGATTTTGAATTTTTAAAATTTTTTTAATATTTGCCATTAATAGGCTGATCTTGTTTTTGGCAAACAGAGAGGGAAAAATTACTATGTATGTGTTATTACTCATCCAGTTTTTTAATCAATAGCAGTTTTATATTTTACAGCATTTCTTAATTTTAGCTAATTCTCGTATAATTATAATAGATCATTATCTCATACAAACTATGGGAAAATTTACTCAGAGCGAATTAGATGATATCAATAAAACAATTATCACTCCTGAGGAATGTTTAACGTGGGCTTTTGATAATCTTCACCCAAAATTAGCAAAAGCTTCGAGTTTTGGTGCAGAAGATGCAGCAATTATTGATATGATGTTTAAGATTAATTCTGATGCAAGATTATTTACACTTGAAACAGGCAGATTGCCTCAAGCAACTTTCGATGTAATGGATGAAGTTCAGAAACGTTATAACACAAAGATTGAGATGTTGTATCCTGACGAACAGGAAGTTGAAAAAATGGTCAAAGAAAAAGGTCTAGACTGTTTTTACGATAGTATTGAGAACAGGAAACTTTGCTGTGCTATAAGAAAGGTACATCCAATGAACAAGATGCTTGAAACACTTGATGGCTGGATTACTGGACTAAGAAGTGATCAAAATACAAATCGTTCAGATGCAAAAATGCTTGAAATTGATGAAATGCACGGAGACATTGTGAAAGTTAATCCAATCATCAATTGGACGTATGAGCAAACATGGGATTACATAAAATCAAACAACTGCCCATATAACAAAATGTTAGATCAGGGTTATCCTAGCATTGGGTGTGAACCTTGTACACGACCAATCAAGATCGGTGAGGATATTAGAGCCGGTCGCTGGTGGTGGGAAAATGACACAAACAAAGAATGTGGGCTTCATATGAACCACGACAAATAAATTAATCATACAAAATCGTTTCATATTGATTAATGCTCATGGTGGAAAACTAGTAAATCGTGTTACAGAATCTGATCCTTCTGGATTATTTAGTATTGATATTTCGGCTGATCTTGCAAATGATGTTGAAAATATTGCAGACGGAATTTTTAGTCCACTAGAAGGATTTCTAAATAAACAAGATTTTGAATCTGTTCTTTCAAAGGGAAGATTAGAAAATAACATCGCATGGACAATTCCAACTGTTTTGGATGTTAATGAAGAAACTGGAAAAAAGATGAAAGATGCAGGTGACGTACTTCTCAAAAATCCAGATGGTACAGGAATTGCAGTTTTACACGTAGAAGATGTTTACTCTTATGATAAACAAACTACTGCCACTAGAGTTTATGGAACAAACGATGAATCACATCCTGGCGTCGCAAAGACCAACTCCATGAAGGATTTTCTTGTAGGAGGAAAAATTGACTTTATTCAAAGACAAAATGAAAATGAAATTAGAAAACACAGAATGACACCAATTGAAACAAGGAAAGCCTTTGAAGATGCAGGATGGAATACCATAGTTGCATTCCAAACAAGAAATCCACCACATGTTGCACATGAGATGCTTCAAAAAACAGCAATTACTACACGTGATGGTGTATTTGTAAATCCTCTAATTGGAAAGAAAAAAGCAGGAGATTTCAAAGATGAGATTATTGTAAAGGCATATGAAACCATGATTGCAAATTACTATCCTGAGAACAGATGTCAATTATCTACATTACATACTGAAATGAAATATGCTGGACCAAAAGAAGCCATACATCATGCGATAATGAGACAAAATTATGGTTGTACTCATATTATTATTGGAAGAGATCATGCAGGAGTTGGAAATTTTTATGATCCTTTTGCGGCACATAAAATTTTCAGTGATTATCCTGAATTAGAGATACAACCAATATTTTTCCCAGCATTTTTCTATTGCAAAAAATGTTTAACATTCACCAATCCAAAGGTTTGTCCACATGACGCTGATTCACGTGAACAAATAAGTGGAACAAAACTTCGTGAGATGATTCAAAATGGCCAATCACCATCTGAATTTATTTTACGACCAGAAGTTGCCAAAGTTATCATAGACTTTGAAAAACCATTTGTTGAGTAGATGAAGTACAAAGTTTTCTTAGTATTTCTGATTTCATTAATGATACTCCCAGCATTTGCACAGGAAGAATCAAAAAATCCTACACTATCAATGGTAAATATTGATATTGATTATAACGATTTTAACAAACCAGCACGGGAACAAGTAATTATTCCATTTGATGATATTCATGATGTTAGCTGGCAAGTGAATCTAGTTAACGAACTGTTATACGGTAATCCAAATGGGAACGGTGTTATCAGATTCTATGATGCAACAATTGAGAATAAATTCGTTGAAATTGGAATGGGAAGCCCACCTGATAAAAAATTCTGGATAGCAGTTCAATTACCAGAAGAGGGATATGTTGTTGTTCACAACAAGTTAGATAGAGGCTGGCTACCAGGAGCCAAAGTAATTCTAGCATATTCAGATACAGCAGGATTGACTGTAAACAATGGAGAAAGAATAGTACTTTCTAATCTTGACATTGAAGAATTTGAGATAAAAGCATATTCCGTTTGGGGTATGGAAGGCAGTCAAGATCCACCTGCAACTACTGCTGGATATCTTAATTTAGAAATCTTATCAGGAGATCCAAAGGAGGGGTCACTTCATATGTTTCCATTCATAATTGTAGGATGCATAGGAATAGGAATTGTAATTCTTCTAGTTACTAAGAAGCGTTCTTCTTAGTTTTGTAATATTTGCATGAGTTCTTAATTTTGCAAACAGTACACATTGGTGATATTGGTTTACAGATATTTTGACCATATTTTACAAATGTTTCATTAATATCAAGCCAAAGTCTTTTAGGAATTATTTTCATTAATTCAAATTCAGTCTCTTCAGGATTTTTCGTTTTAACTAATCCCAATCTATTTGAAATTCTATGTACGTGAATATCAACAGGTATAGCTGGTTTTTCATAAGCATAAACTAGAACACAATTTGCGGTTTTTCTTCCAACACCAGGCAATCCCACTAATTTTTCAAGATCATCTGGAACCTTTCCTTTGTATTTAGAATCAATTATTTTTGCTACTTCAATTATTCTTTTAGCTTTCACATGATAGAATCCAATTGATTTGATAATTCTTTCAACATCTTTTACTTTGGCATTTGCTAACTGTTTAGAATTTTTATAGACTTTGAATAATTCTTTTACAATTCGACTAGTTGATTCATCCTTTGCTCTAGCTGACAGTATGGTTCCAATTAGAATGCTAAATGGACCACGATCTTCTGCATCATGCAAATCTTGTAAAGCAGTTATTCTTGGGGGTTTTACAATATCCATCGTTTTTACCATGCCGTTTAGAATTCTTTTCATACGTGAGTATGACGTACAAGTCTTATATCTGTAAAACCGTTGAATTACAATGGAATTAACAAAAGAAGAACAAAAAGCACTAAACGGCGAAATGGGTGAGACATTACAAACTGCATATCGCATATTACTTGCAACAGGCGAAGCAACTAACGCAGAAAAACTAATTCCAATAAAGTGGGCACATCTGTCAGGTGTAAATTATAATACTATTGGAGATTCAGGCGAGGAATTTCTCAGAGAATTAAGTAAAGATGCACGTGTTAAAGTTAAAGCAACTGTTAACCCAATGGGAATTGATTTTGATCATATTTCTGAATTTGAACACATAGATGATGAATTTATCAAAAAACAAGCAAGTATTCGTGACTCTTATACTCGAATGGGTGTAGAACCAACTTTTTCTTGTACACCATATGATATTTTTGATTTACCAGAAAAAGATACTCAGGTCTCATTTGCTGAAAGTAACGCTGCAATATTTGCAAATTCGCTTGGTGGATTAAAAACAAACAAAGAAAGTGCATTTAGTGCACTTGCAAGTGCAATTACTGGAAAATCACCATATTCTGATTTACGAAAAGATGACATTACAATACCAATGACTATTCGAATGAAAATGGATAATCCAAACGAATTGGATTTTGGAATGCTCGGGTTTTTT
>Ga0310344_10002183_pt1 | contig 14742 bp, 11 predicted proteins | sample HC15DNA20200_MG_FD_203801 | JGI IMG/M metagenome (GOLD analysis project Ga0310344, IMG submission 203801) | Marine microbial communities from station ALOHA, North Pacific Subtropical Gyre - HC15-DNA-20-200_MG | ecosystem: Environmental > Aquatic > Marine > Oceanic | place: Pacific Ocean: North... | reverse complement strand
GGAACGTCACTCTCCCATCGCATTGCCCGCCACTCGTTTTGCCACTCCGTGTGCTAGTGTAGTCACGTCCCCCGCACCCATGAACACTAGAACCGTAGGACTGTTCGGTTGAGAATCACTGAGCCTCTCGGCGCTTTCTCGATCGATTGCCGCAACACTTGGTCCCCCAAGGTCCACAATCAATTTTTCACTGACACCATCTATAGGTTTCTCACGCGCGGGGTAGACGGGAAGCACCCATGATTCGTCAGCCTCACCAAGTGCGACAGCAAATTCACCTGCGAAATCGCGAGTCCGGGTAAACAAGTGCGGCTGAAAAATCACATGTAGGTGGGCATCCGGGAATTCATCTCGAAGAGCTATTAGCGAGGCTGTAACCTCAGTCGGATGGTGTGCATAGTCATCGACAACCGTGAGATGCCCCCACGTTCCGAGAATCTCGAGCCTGCGGCCAGCGCCTGTGAACATTTCAAGACCGCGAACAATCGCGGCCGGGTCTCCGCCAAGGATGAGCGCCGCGGTGAATGCTGCGGCTGCATTCTGTTGATTATGGCGGCCCGGAACTCGCAGGTTGACTCGAACGGAACCAGCGGGCCAAATGAACTGACATGATGAGGATCCTAGCCGTTTCACCTGACACCACGCGTCTTCGGAAAATCCGTAGGACAGACCAGACCCAATGGAAGTTGCGAGAGAACAAGCACCTTCGTCATCCGCACAATACACCAGTCCCATCTCGTCCTTAGAACGCTCGGCGAATTCGACAAACGCTCGGTAGACACCCTCAAAATCTCCGTAAATATCCAAGTGCTCGGATTCTAATGAACTAATGATCGCGAGTGTTGGATCAAGCTCAAGAAATGAACGATCATATTCATCCGCCTCAACTATGGCTGGACCAGAACCCGTACGTGCAAAACCACCCCACACAGGCATGTTTCCTCCAACTAAGACTACTGGATCTATCCCGGCTGACTCAGCCGCCTGGCCGGCCATACCTGTAATTGTCGTCTTTCCGTGTGTCCCTGCGACACCAACTAGCGTACGGTTGTTTAGCAATGCACCCAGCGCCCGGGCCCTCCGCATTACCGCTACACGATGCTTTTTAGCTGCAACAACTTCATCCGCATCGATTGAGACCGCAGAACTCCGAACAAGAAGATCTGCTACTCGAATGTGTGTCGGATCATGTCCCGTCTCGACCGAGATCCCGCGCTCGGCTAGATCCGCGAGTCCAGTGGTTCCGGCACTATCACAGCCGCTTACTACGAAACCTGCGTGCTGTAACAACACGCCTAACCCACGCATACCGGCTCCGGCAATACCCATTAGATGAATATGGCCACCTGTGTTGGGAAGGTCCGAAGAGCCAGCGAGACTTCGATCGTCCGTCATCGCTACGCTCATGCCATCTGCCGATCAAGGAGGGTCAACAAAGTCTCTGCGATATCTAACGAAGCATTGGGGGCCCCGCGCTCACGCGCAGCTTCGCTCATTCGATGTAGTCGAGACTCATCTGCCAGAAGCCCACAGCACAAATCCCATAGTTCGCCGGGAGCCAGATCAGATTCCTCACGTATCTCAGCCGCTCCGGCATCCGCAAGCGCACGGGCGTTGGCTGTTTGATGAGCGCCGGCTGCGGCTGGGAACGGTACGAGAACGGCCGGTCGCCCCGCACCGCACAATTCGGCTACGAACATTGCCCCCGACCGACTTAGAGCGAGTGTGACTCGGTCAAGCTGACGCCCTAAATTGTGGATGTAGGGGACAACCGTAATCCGATCAGCCCAAGGCAATGCGCGCACCCGTTCGCCGATATCCTCAGCATGATCCTGGCCAGTGACCCAAACAATTGAGCACCGGTCAGGCCAAGTCCGTGTTTGGGACACACCGGAGGCAGGCTCTATCTCGAAATCTCGATCTCGTCCGCTCGGCAGTTCTAGGCTTAAATTCGACTCGGATCGGCAATCACGCGCCAACAGCTCAAGATCAACAAGAAATTTCTGATTGAGGCCACGGGCACCCTGGCTTCCTCCAACAACCAACAGGACCTTACCCGCAGGCCAGTCAAAGTCTATCTCTTTTGTATTAGGAGAAGAATCAACCTTTGATCCTGCGAGATCCAGCGCCACTGGGTTTCCAAAAACATGCACCTCGGTGTTCTTACCCACCCGAAGGGACCGTTCAGCCTCAACATACCCAAGATGAATTTGATCTACATAAGGGGCAAAAATCCGAGTGGTCAGTCCCGGCTCTGCATTCTGCTCCTGAAGAACCATCTTGCAACCACTTACTCGAGCCCACCCAAGCGCTGGCCCCGAAACATATCCGCCCGTACCCACTACAAGGTCGGGATTGAAATCGCGGAACGTCCTTTGTACCCCGGCGCAGATCGAAGGCAGTCTCGCGGCCAGTTTCCAGTTTCGCCACGGTCTCTCTCGATAGAGCGGCTGCATGGGTAACAGACGAAAGTCATATCCGACGCTAGGTAACACGCGTGCTTCAATGCCTCGTTGAGCGCCGAGGAAGAAACACTCGACCATAGGTTCGATTTTACACAGCGCGTTGGCCAGGTTCAGAGCGGGATACAGGTGTCCACCAGTACCCCCACCAGCGAGAAGAATGCGTAGATTGTCCATGAGTCAGCGCACCCGCCCCACGTTCAAAAGAATCCCCGTACTTCCGAGCACAATAACTAGCCCCGTCCCCCCCGCACTGATAAAGGGAAGACTAACACCCGTCGTCGGAAGTACACCCATCGTAATCCCGATATGGGCAAAGGCCCCGAACGCAACAATTCCTGTGAGCCCCATAGCCAATAGCCGTCCGAATAAATCCGGAGCAGAGCGTGCGATCCGAAATCCCAACAGGGTCCATAGGAGAAAAAGCCCAATAACGATGATTCCTCCCAAAAATCCCCACTCTTCTGCGATGATCGGGTAGATGAAGTCGTTTTGTGCTTCAGGTAGGTAGAAGTGCTTCTGAACACTCTCGCCATATCCGACGCCCCAAATTCCTCCGGCCCCTATTGCGATCTCGGCTTGCTCGACCTGATAGCTTGCGCCAGATACGCCGTCGCCATCTTGATTCCCGAACAAAAGATTCCAAAAAGTAATGATGCGAGCTCGCTGATAGCTGTTGAGCCAGAGCGCGCTCCCAAGCAGCGGGATGGCAGCACCTGCTACCACCGCAAAGTGCCGGAGGGGAAAACCGGCTGCGAATAGCACGAGGATCGCGAGCGCTGCGGTGATTAGAGTGGCCGATAGGTGTGGCTCACTTACGATCAAAAAAAGTACTGGCCCGATTACTAGCAAGAACGGAAACATCCCATCCCTAAAACTCTGAAGCATCTCCTGCTTTCGAACAGCAAAGGCTGCAGTCCACATAACAACAGCAATTTTAGCCAGTTCAGACGGTTGAAACGTTATGGGTCCTAGCATTAGCCAGCGACGTGACCCGTTGCGCTCGGGCGCAATTTCGTTGGTCCAGGGTGAAATGAGGAGAAGAAGGAGCACTACCACAAGTCCGAGAATCACCCAGGAAATCCGCTGGTACAATCGATAGTCGATAAACGTTGCGATAAAAAGTGCTACTAGACCAACTAGCGCACGGCCGAGTTGATTCAGTGCAATAGAACTCCCAGGTATCCCTCTCTGTTCGGCTAGGACAGAGCTCGCAGAGTAGACTGAAAGTAGTCCAAACACGACTAGGATAAGTGTGACACCTAACAGCAGGTTTGGAACCCACGAAGACGGAACAAGGCGTGATTGAACCCTGGACCGATTCCAATCTAAGGCCAGGTCCTTCATGCCTCGTATTCCGAGTTCTCGCCGTACGCTGATTTTACGCAGCGCTCAAAACTGTGACCCCGTTCCTGGTAATTTGAGAACATGTCAAAACTTGAACAGGCAGGTGAAAAAAGGACGACGTCACCGGCTTGGGCTACTTCTCGCGCCAACTCAACAACCTGCTCCATTCCATGAGCAATTTCGATCGATACCACCCCACTTAGCTCGCGAACGATCTGAGGAGCCGCCTCGCCAAACGTGATGACCGAACGCGCTCGCTCCTGAAGAACTGGCACCAATGACGCATAACTTTCTCCCTTATGGCGACCTCCTAATACGGACACCACAGGTCGTTGAAATGCAGCGATGGCACACTTGGCCGCCGATACATTTGTTCCTTTTGAGTCATTAATCCAAAGAACTCTGTCATACTCTCCCACCCGTTGTAGGCGGTGAGGCAAACCGTCAAACGAGGCTAGACCAACCCCAACGGCTTCGCTTTCACAACCGGCGAGTGCCGCCGCGAGCCCAGCGAGGAGGCCATTCATAACATTGTGTTCCCCGACAAGTTGCAGTTCGTCAACGTTTATCCATGGCTCAGGGGCCGTGTCCAAATCGAGCCGCTGGACCAAGTGGCCCGTGTCATTGACGAACGCACCCAATTCTTCACGAACTGCAATCGATGCCACGTACTTTCGCCCAGGCACCGCGTCAGCCATGGCCAACACTTCAGCGTCGTTACCGTTAAGGACCCATTGACTGTCTTCATCTGCATTTAAAAACAGACGCGCCTTATCTGCGTGGTAACACTCGCGGGTCGGATACCGATCGAGGTGGTCAGTGGCAAGATTCAACAACACACCAATGGTAGGCCGGAAGCTTTCGACGTCGGCAAGCTGGAAAGAGCTTAGTTCGACGACAACCCAATCCGGTTGGTTTTCGAACATCGCAACTTCAGAAAGAGGGCGGCCGATATTGCCTGCAGTGATCGAATTGACCCCAGCCCGTTGCAAGAGGTGGCCACAAAGAGCTGTAGTAGTAGTTTTTCCGTTCGTCCCCGTAATACCTATGACGTGTGACTTCAGGTACCGGAACGCTATCTCGATTTCTGCGACGATTGGTACTGCCGCATCTTTAATAGCCCGCCGGATGTCGGCAGTTGGGGCAATCCCAGGGCTCGTAATCACCAGTCGCGAAGCAAGAATCCGATCTACATCATGGTGGCCTGCTTCGGCATCAATACCCTCAGCCGTAAGTCGTTTGACCGCATCGCGCTGAGTCGGCCCCTCGGATGCGTCACTGGCGTACACTTCGGCTCCATGGGCATACGCTAGCCGTGCGGCTGCGACACCTGAAACTCCCAAACCTAGGACAGAGATTGGGTCGCCCGAGGAAAATAGGGAGAGACTATTCTCCGTGTTCATCAACGCACCTTGAGCGTCGCAAGACCAACTAGCGCGAAGATTATTCCGATAATGTAAAACCGAATAACGACACGAGTCTCAGGCCAACCAAGCTTTTCAAAATGGTGGTGGAGCGGCGCCATCCTAAAAACGCGTCTTCCTTCTCCCCATCGCCATCTCGTGAACTTGAACCAGCTTGTTTGAACAATGACCGATAGGCCCTCGAGTACGAACACCCCACCCACGATCAGGAGCAAAAACTCCGCTTTTAGGAGAACAGCGACGGCACCGATCGCTCCCCCTAGCGCCAATGAGCCGGTATCCCCCATGAATACCTGAGCCGGTGGCGCGTTGAACCAAAGGAATCCGATGGCAGCACCCGAGAGGGCAGCACAGAAAACAGCAAGTTCACCTGCTTCTGGAAGATAAAACAAACCTAAATATACCGACGTATCAATGCGTCCGATCGCGTACGCGAAAATCCCAAATGTAAGGGCGGCGATTGCACTGAGTCCGGTAGCAAGGCCATCCAATCCATCAGTTAAATTCACCGTATTTGCGCTACCCGCGACAACTATGGCAACAAATATTGGAAACAAGGCCGGGATGATGACGATGCTCAAATCCTTAAAGAAGGGAAGCATCGTCTGACTTGGCTCATACTGGGAGAGCGGCGTCCAGAGTAAAAAAACACCCAGTACCAAGCCTAGCACAAATTGCCAAATTAACTTGTACCGTGCGATGAGCCCGCGAGATTCTCGACGGACGATCTTCAAATAATCGTCCATATACCCAATGGCGCCCATCCAAGTAGTGACTATCAGTGCGATCCAGATGTACGTGTTATCCAGTCGTGCCCAAAGCAACGTTGGTATTAGACATGAAATCAGGATGATCAGACCACCCATCGTGGGGGTCCCGGCTTTCTTAAGGTGGGTGGCAGGTCCTTCGGCACGAACTATTTGTCCCCACCCGCGTCGCGTCAGCCAACCAATAACGCGTGGACCCACTATAAAGGCAGCAAGAAGAGCAGTAACCATAGCACTGGCTGCCCGGAACGAAATGTATTGGAAGACATTGAATAAGATGTGGTGGTCCGCAAGCGGGAACAGCAGGTTATAAAGCACTAAGCCTCCCCCCCAAAGCGAAGTTCGAGCCTTTCAATTACCCACTCGAGACCGGCTCCACGTGATCCCTTTACAAGCACCAGTTCATCTCCTTGAAGAGATTCAGTAAATTTTTCCCACGCAGCGTAGGGATCAGTCTCTTGAATGATTTGGACCTGTTCTGCGTGGGTATATTCGACCGCCGCAAAAAGACCAGTCGCCGCAATCACCTCAAAATCGGCTCGAAGTAGTTCGCGCAGAATATCTTCGTGTGCAGATGCTTCAAAGCATCCCAGTTCCAACATTGATCCCGCAAAAACAACGCGTCGCCGACCATCGAATACTTCCCGACACTGAGCAATTGCAGCACGAAAGGAATCAGGATTTGCATTGTAGCAATCGGCAAGAACCGCAAGTCCACCAATGGATCGCATCGACCCACGCATGCCGAGTGGTTTGTACTGCTCAAGTGCGTGTGCCACCACTTTCAGTGGTGTGCCTAACGCCTCGGCAAGTGCAGCAGCGATCAATGCGTCTCGCAAGTGATGTTCACCACCTACGGGAAGCGTTACATTTTGTCCGTTGCGCGTGAACTCAACCTCATTCGCCGTGACGTTGTATTCATCAGGTTGGTAGGTAGCCTGTGTTTCTATTCCAGCCACAATGGCATCGGGGCGCAGCGACGAGGCCGCAGTAGCAAGTATTCCAGGCTGATCGCCCACAACGAGAACACCCTCTTTTGATGTACCACGAGCCAACTCCATCTTTTCCTTGAGTACTCCCTCCACATCCCCAAATTCATCTAAGTGTGCCTCCCCTACCGTCGTAATGATCGAATGATCTGGGGCGGCGATGCCCGTAAGACGCTTTACCTCGCCCGGTTCACTTGCTCCAATCTCGAGCACCCAGATATCAACATTTTCGGGTGCTCGAAGAATCGTCAGAGGGAGGCCTACCTGGCTGTTCAGATTGCCTGGAGTTCGGTATACGCTAGAAATTTCTCCGAGGATACAGGCCACCATCTCTTTTACTGTCGTCTTGCCAGAACTTCCGGTTATAGCCACAACGTGGACAGGTGTGTCACGCCGCACATGTGCGGCTAATGCTCGAAGGGCTTCCAGTGGATCAGACACACCGAAGTATTCAAGCGGAAGGCTTGGATCCTCTTGACCAGCCCGAACGATCGCGCCAGGTGCACCTTGACTCGCGGCGTGTGCAAGGAAGTCGACCCCTTCACATCTCTGACCCGAGAGAGCCACGAAAAGTTCCCCGGGCTGAAGACTGCGCGAATCGCAGGACGCGCCTCTGTATTCGCGATCGGTTGTGTCGTACTCGGTCAATTCAAGAGTGGCACGGATGACACTCGAGGTCATAACCCGAGGAGGCCCGACTTGGATCATGCGGACATCCCCGGACCACCTAGAATTTCTGCCACTATCCTTCCCTCATCGAAAGGTCGATACTCATCACCGACGATCTGATAAGTCTCATGACCTTTTCCGAGGAGAACCACGGCATCGAGGTGGCCCGCTTCTCCCACGGCATACTCAATGGCCTCATATCGATCTGGCACGATCGTGTAGGAACTGGGATCTAATCCAGTGACCATCTGGTAGCATATTTCCTCCGGATCTTCGGAGCGTGGATTATCGCTGGTAACTATTGCCACATCGGAAAGGCGGGTCAGAATCTGCCCCATGATTGGTCGTTTCCCAACATCTCGATCTCCGCCGCACCCAAGGAGAGCAATCACTCGTCCCGGGACAATTTCACGGAGTGTAGAAAGCGCCCGTTCGCAGGAATCCGGATTGTGCGCGTAGTCGCGAATTACTAATACCGGATCTCGTGTCAGAACCTCCATACGTCCGGGGACGGGCGGCGCCGATGATAAACGCTCGACAATACGGTCGAGGGGCATCCCTAGACCGATTGCTACGGTTGCGGCAGCCAGGGCGTTTTGAACGTTAAATTCGGCCGGAAATGGCAGGGTAAGCGTCAGATCTTCATCCAAGGCACAGAGACGAAACGTGGAACTGTCTGCCGACAACGACAGATCAGAAACGCTAACAACAGACTTGGATTCGAGGCCATACCGCAGAGTGGTTGCATTGTCGGGAGCAACACCACTCCATGCAGGTTCATCGTTGTTGACCACGCATATCCCATCAGTTTTTAAAAGGCTAGTAAGACGAAGCTTGGCAGCGCGGTAAGATTCAAGATCTGAATGATAGTCGAGGTGTTCACGGCTGAAGCTCGTATATGCTATCGCATCGAAAAGGAGACCATCGGTTCGGTGTTGGTCGAGCGCGTGTGAAGAAACTTCAAGTGCGACTGATACGACCCCACTATCTCGCAGCGCCGCAAGCGTATTTACAAGTTCGATCGGGTCGGGGGTTGTGAGAGTGGTCGGACCGAGTTCGCCGTCAATCGAGACTGTCCCCAAAGTACCAAGCGCGACTGTAGGTGATTCGTCGGATAGAATCCAACGGACCAACCAAGCCGTCGTCGATTTTCCGTTCGTCCCGGTAATTCCGACCAGTCGCAAGTTGTCGCTAGGATCCCCAACGAAAAGTGAAGCGAGGTGGGCAACACTGACATGCGCATCCGTCACAACAATTTGAGGAAGCGGAACATCCACCACACGCTCAACGACTGCCGCCACAGCTCCCGCCTGTTTGGCGGTACCAACAAATGTGTGCCCATCAACTTTTGTGCCGGGGATTGCACAAAACAGATCCCCAGACTCTACGGTTCTCGAATCCGACTGCAAAGTGGAGAAGCACGAGGGAGGAGCACCGTGCCAGCGCGGTCGCATACCCCTATGGGCCAACCGCTGTTCGACGTGCTCGCTAGTTATGATCTTCTGCGGCACGGGCCGCCCTGTCCGGGACGACTCCAGGATCGATCGTTGACGGTCAGGCAAACGCTGCACGGGATCGGGCCTGGCACTGGCGTAACCGATCCTCACACGCCCGAAGAAGAAATGCAACCGCACTTGGCTGGAAACGGGCCATCACGCCACCCCTCACCCAAACGGTTACATCCGCCAATAACGTAGTCTCGACCTTGCAGTCCGGAATCCCGCCTCCGTTAGAGTTTTTCGTCACTCCGAACCGGAGCTTTCCGTCACCGGTCGGATACGCGAACCGCTACTTCAACACAACCTTGTCCCCTTCCGTTAGCCAACTCCCCGCTGACGGAATCTGTGCAGTCACCACTTCACTCCCCTTCCACTCGACACGAAAACCAAGCTCATGTAACCGCGCCACTGCAGACCGTGCTGACAGTCCGGTCAGGTCAGGTAAGGGGACCGTACGCAATTTTTTGATCTGGTCTTTCACATCTGTTGCAAAGATGACCGTAGGCTCATGGGTTTCACTAACTTTACGACCATCCCACTTGAAGGGACGCGCATTCGATACAAGTAACCCCGGATCGATCTCAACTCCGTGTGTTGCGAGAGCAGCCTGCAGGGTTGCTTGACTCGTGGGGGCTGCAATCGCTCCCCCATAGTAGGCCTCCCCGCTTGGATCTTCGAGCCGCGTCAGGATCGCTACACTTGGATCGTCCGCAGGGGCAAACCCCACAAACAAGGCACGGTATCTTCCCAGCGCGTAGCTGCCCCCCTCGGCGAGCCGTGCTGTTCCAGTCTTCCCTGCCACTGCAAAACTCGCCATCTGAGCCAGGGATCCGGTTCCATCGCTTACCACTTCTGCGAGTACGTCGACCAGAGCCGTAGCAACCTCCGCTGACACCACTCGACGAACCTCTCGAGGTTCAAACTGTTCTACAACTTGGCCACTTTCATCCTGAATTTCCTTCACCAACATGGGTTGCATAAGCACACCATCGTTAGCAAGAGCACCATATGCAGCAACAAGTTGGAGTGACGAGGTTGAAATTTCATACCCGATTGCGTGAGAGGCTGCACTCACAGAGGTCCAGGATTCGGGTCGAGTAAGACGACCGGAAGATTCAGCGAGATGTCCGATTTGTGTCCGCATACCGAAACCGAAGTCCCGCAAATATCGGTGCTGCAGAGCAGCACTTAGTCGCTGCGAGAGCTTCGCCGCACCAACGTTGCTCGACTGGGCGATGACCTCGCGGACTGAAAGTGTATCATAACCATGGACGTCACGGATCGTGCGTCGTCCCGTCGTTAAGACCCCCCCTTCAACGTCGATGATCTCGTTGAGATCTACTAGCCCTTCATTAAGAAGTGATGCGAGAAGAAACGGTTTGACGGTAGACCCTGGTTCGTATGGCTCCACAAACGCGGGGATCTGGCCGGGTGGTGTCTCGTGGCGTTCACTAGCAACTGCTAGTAACTCGCCAGTGCGCGGGTCAAGTAAAACAATATCGCCAGACTTTGCACCAGTCTGCTCTATCGCTCGCTGGAGTTCGTTTTCCGCGATCCTCTGGAGGTCACTGTCGATCGTGAGAACCACAGTGTGACCGGGACGTGCTTCAATAACTTGACCACGAGGTAGTTGGTGGAGATTTCCAAGACCGTCGCGTCGAACCTCGACTCGTCCAGGTTGTCCAACAAGCAGATTGTTAAAAGCCCTCTCAAGGCCGGTCCGGCCGTGACCTTCGGCATCGATACTACCAATCATCCGTCTCGCTAGGTGGCCATTGGGATACACTCGCGCCGAATGGCTATCAAATCCAACTCCCGCACCGAGATTTCGTTCAAGAGTCAAACGTTCTTCGTCGCTGATACGAGTAGCTAGGAGAGGCCACTGACCTGATTTTGCCGCGAGCGCGGCACGGTGACGGGCAGGGGCAACATCAACAACTCCGGCCACTGTTTCAAGCGCCTCTTCTCGCCCCACGGCCAGCGCATCCACATCCATGTAAACTTTGTGGCGAGTATCATGTGCAACGAGCACTTTACCGTTGCGATCAATAATGCGACCGCGGGTGACGGGTAAGATCTGGAATTCCCTAGTTTGTCCGTCCCGAACGGCGACGTACTCTGCCCCGTGGACGATCTGTAGCTGCCCAAGCCGAATGGCGTAAAGCAATGCAAGAACCGTTACACTGATAGTGAGTAAGCGATGACGACGACCATAGGACGATGAGACAACCTCGACCTTTCCATACTCCTGGCCTGCCCCATTTTGGATTCCAAACCGCGTCATCGCTGCCCCTTCAGTTCTAAGGCTCCATTATCATTTCGATCGAAATCAACGTTCTCTTCAACCCGCACCAACTCGGCGTCTACCGCTCGCCGAAGTCCTAGTGTAGCCGCGACAACCTCCATCCGAGCCAAATCGGTTAACGAATCAACTCGTGCGCGCTCTGCCACGATGTGATCGGAGAATATCTGAGCATTCTCTCCAAGCATTTGAAGCTCACTCGACAAACCACGACCTTCCTCATCCAGGCGAACCACGACCACCAAGGAGGCTGTGAATGCCACCACCGAGAGGCCCGGCGCTAACCACCGAATGAGCGTACGCTTACGGATCCTCCGAATCCGACCTTCGTCTCTGCCTAGTTTTTTAAGTTTTCCCACACTCTGAGCCTTGCACTTCGTGCCCGAGGATTCCGAGCCACTTCATTTTTCGTGGGGCGCAAGGGCTTTCGTGTTATCGTCCGCCCTAGCGGCTCACCTCTGCATCGACACTCCGGAAATCCCGGAGGACAAACACAACTCGCAGACCATTCACGGAACGCCTGTTTCACTATCCTGTCCTCAAGTGAATGGTAAGAGAGGACAACAAAGCGCCCTCCCTGCCCTAAGCGATTCCGAACCTGCACAAGTCCTTCACTCAGAGCAGCGAGCTCGTCATTAACCGTCATTCTGACGGCTTGGAAAAGCCTGGCCTTCTCTTTCTCCGAAGCGTGACGCCCCAGCACCGCTGTTAAAGCGGCAACGAGGTCATCACTGGTACGGAAGGGCCGAATCCTCCTCCTCCTCACCACCTCACGCGAGAGCGCCCGCCATCTACGCTCTTCCCCTTCGCGGAAGACTCGGCCCAACTCGTTTTTATCGCTCGTATTCAGTAAATTGGCCGCGGGTTCTCCATCGTCGGTTGTCCCGCCCATACGCATCCGCAACGATGTGCCCGAACGGAAAGAAAACCCGCGAGCCGGTGTATCTATCTGGTGAGAGGAAACACCTAAGTCGAACAACGCCCCTGCCAGATTCTGTATTTGGTCCGTCTCATCGAGACGACCGATGTCTCTAAAATTTGCCAATATCAGTCGAGCCCGCTCTCCAAAGGCGTCCAGCTTTGCAGCCGCAGCCGCGATAGCCTCTGGATCCTGATCAATTCCGATCACCCGCGCAGCCGGTTCGGCTTCGAGAAGCCGGACCGCATGCCCCGCACCACCGATCGTCGCATCGAGGAAGAGTCCTCCGCGTCTAAGACGCAGCATCTGAAGCACTTCATCCAGCATTGCTGGCGTGTGCTCAAAACTCTCCTCTGTCACGCTATCGGCTGCCTCACCTGCCCCACCGCACGGGGATCGGAACTTTTTTAGGCAAACACGCCGTCAATAAGTTGATCAAACTCGTTGTCGATCAACTTCGTCATCTCCTCAAACCTCTGTGGATCCCAGATCTCAATGTGGTTAATTGCCCCCACCATCATCACTTCTGTCTCGAGCGAAACGATCTTTCGCATCTTCTCCGAGATTAGGATTCGACCCTGCTTGTCCGGTATAACCTCAACCGCTTTTGCCGTGACACGGAGCACCTGGTTTCTAAGTTCCGGTCGACGTTCAGACATCTCGCGTAATTTGACCTGAACCTCACCCCAAGCCTCGTCCGGGTAGAGTGATAAAGCGTCGGGTTGCGTCTGGATCAAGACGAACGATTCCCCTTCCCGCCCCCTGCGATAGGGCGCGGGCAGACTTACTCGACCCTTGGGGTCGAGTTGATGTCGATAACTTCCTAGGAAGCCAGCCATTTGCCTTGTTCATTAGTCCGGGTTGCCCCTCCCAGAACGTCCCGATTCCACCCACCGTTGCCACAATACGCCCAATATTGATGGGAGTCAACCCCACTTTACCCCACTTTATACAAAAAAGGGGGTGATTTTAAGTGACAGAGAGAGTTGAAAAAGGGACTATCCTTAAAAAAGGCCCGGTGTTTCACACCGGGCCTTTTTTATTTTACGCCCTCTTAACGGAGGGAAATCACCGCATTCACCTTTGGCAGGCTTTCGCGATAATCTGTTCTTGCCGGTAGAGTTGGACATCGACGGCTTCTCGTATTTGTCCTTGACTACCGGCTTCATAACTTCCCGCTTGAGCCAAGTGGGGCCCAACGGCCTGGAATGCGTTCAGGGCACTTTGTGCTGGCCCGCAGGCCTCTGCGTCTTCATTACCGCTGTCGATCGCCGTTGCCCGCTGAAAATAGCCATACCCAATGAAAAAGTGGATTCGACTCGCGGTCTCCGTTGACTCAGCGAACTCAGCCGCGACAGTAAACACGCTGATAGCCTGAGTATAACGGCCAGATGTGAAGTGATCATTGTAGGCTTGGCTAAACAGTTGATCGGCAATTGCATTTGTATCGCCACCATTCGCGACTGCTGTCCGATAGTCAGCAATGGCTCCTTCGGTATCGCCGGCAAGCAATTTGAACCGGGCGAGCCGTTCAGATCCATTCTGTATGTTCGGATCATACTCGAGTGCACGCTGAAACTCAGCTGCCGCTTCATCGTAACGTTCTAGCCTTCCGTACACTTGGGAGCGCGCAGAATAAAGATCCGAGAGGAGCGACTCTTTTGAAACTTCCGAATCCTCAGAATCTTCGCCACCTTCATTACTTGAAGGGTTTTCAACCGATGCGATCGCACGATCTGAGGCTGCTAAGGCGCCCGGATAGTCTTCGATAAGCAGGTATCCTGTCGTGATATTCGAGAGAACCGAAGGATCGACGCTGGCACCCTCTAGCGCGACCACTTTCTCCAATGCATCGACAGCGGTTCGAATCGCCTCAGCATCTGTGACCTCACCATCCGTCTGACCCGCGGCAATTGCTATCCCGCCAAGATATTTCAGCAGTTCGACGTTGTCTGGTGCCCGAGTTACCCCATCTTCCAAGATCTGCAGGGCTTCAGCATGGCCACCCGCCGCCGCTAGCTCGTAAGCAATATTGAGTCGAACGCTAATATCGTCTGGTTGGAAATTTAAATATTGCCGGTAGTAATCAAGAGATGCATCCTTATTGCCCATCTGTGCGTGCGTATATGCAACCGCCTGCAGTGCTTCGGTGTTAGAATTTTCGGCCGCGACTACTCGCTCGAGGTCTTCAGCTGCGGAACCCCACGATTCCGCTACCATGTGAGTCCGACCCCTGAGGTAGTAGGCTCGATTGCTGCCCGGACTTAGTTCAAGCGCCTTATTACAGTTATTCAGCGCATCCTGCACGAGTTCGGAAGCGAGGTAATCAGCACAGAACGCGATCGAGCGGAGATACTCGACCGC
>Ga0310344_10002182_pt1 | contig 14743 bp, 15 predicted proteins | sample HC15DNA20200_MG_FD_203801 | JGI IMG/M metagenome (GOLD analysis project Ga0310344, IMG submission 203801) | Marine microbial communities from station ALOHA, North Pacific Subtropical Gyre - HC15-DNA-20-200_MG | ecosystem: Environmental > Aquatic > Marine > Oceanic | place: Pacific Ocean: North... | reverse complement strand
AGCATTTTTTTGCAATGTTTGAATTACCATTGCTACATCAACTTCATCATGATCTGGATGCCAACAATCATAATCGGTCACCATAGCCACTGTACAATATCTAATTTCTGCTTCTCTAGCTAATTTTGCTTCAGGCATATTTGTCATTCCAATCACGTCTGCATTCCATGATCTATATAAATTAGACTCAGCTAAAGTAGAAAATTGAGGACCTTCCATTACAATATAAGTTCCTCCAATTTGATTACTAATATTTAATTTTTTTAATGCTGATTCGCAACATTGAGATAGACCTGGACTAGTTGGTTTTGCCATTGAAACATGGGCTACAACTTCTTCATCAAAAAAAGTTTTTGCTCTTGAAAAAGTTCTGTCAATAAATTGATCAATTATTACAAATTTGCCAGGATTTAAATCCTCTTTTAAAGAACCAACTGCAGAAACAGAAATAATATCGGTTACACCTAATTGCTTCATGGCATCTATGTTTGCTCTAAAGTTTATATTAGTTGGATTGATTTTATGGCCTCTAGAATGTCTTGGTATAAAACAAATTTCTTCTTTGCCTAATTTTGCAATTAAAATTTTATCAGATGGTTTTCCCCAAGAAGTGTTAATTTTTTTCCATTTAGTCTTTTCAAAACCATCTATTTTGTAAAGACCACTACCACCAATTATCCCAAGCTTTCTTTTTTTCATCATTTTATTATTAATGCTTTTTTGTTAGAACTTGAAGCTAAATATGGATTTAAAAAAACATATAAGATCTATTCCAGACTATCCAAAAAAAGGTATATTGTTCCGAGATATCACTACTTTAATTAAGAATCCTGAGGCATTTAAATTTACTAATGATAAAATAATAGAATTATCAAAAAAATTAGACTTTGATAAAGTGTCAGCTATAGAGTCCAGAGGTTTTGTTTTTGCATCGACAGTATCATATGCTTTAAAAAAACCATTTATTTTGCTTAGAAAAAAAAACAAACTTCCCGCTGAAACTCACTCAGTTGATTTTAAACTTGAATATGGTGAAGCAACTATAGAAGTGCACAAAGACTCTATTTCAAAAGGAGAAAAAATACTAGTTATTGATGATTTGATTGCAACAGGAGGCACTGCGGAAGCAGCAGCAAAACTAATAGAAATTTCTGGTGGTATAGTCGCTGGATTTATTTTTGTAATTAACTTATTTGATTTACCTGGCAATAATCTTCTTAAAAAAAAAGGCTATAATACTGAATGTTTAATGGAATTTCCTGGTCATTGAGAATGATCTTTAATAAAATCATTAATATAATTTTTTAAATTTACCTTCCCATAATATTTATAAATTTTATTTGATAGATTTGTATTTACTAGTGCAGAGGAATGTCTTTCTCCGATTCTTTTAGGCAAATATCTAATTTTTGACTTAAACATTTTGGCTACTTCATTTATTGAATATGATTTTGTATTTGTAATTATATAGTGTCTGTTTAATTTTTTTTTCCAAGCCAAATAGCACATTTTGATTGTATCATCTATATGTGTAAATCTTCTTGTCTGTGTTCCGGGTTTAACAACGGGTAAAGGTTTTTTTTTTAGATAATAATCTTCAAAAATACCTATTACTGTTGACATAGTTCCTTTTGATATTTGATAAGGCCCATAAACATTATAAAAATATATAACCTCATATTTAAATTTAAAACGTTTTTTAAAAGATTCTAATTGTTCAAGATTTGTTGCTTTGGAAAAAGCATAAGGAGATAAATTTTTGTCTTTGCCTTTATTTCCTAGTGAAGCTGATGTGGCTGAATAAACAAGTTTGATATTATTTTTTAAACAAAAGTTAAAAACTGCATTAGAGCCGATAAAATTAGAGTCAACGCACTCTTTCATTTGAAAAAAGCTTTGATAAATTCTTGCAAATTCACCAAAATGGAAAATTGAATGAATATTTTTAGGATTTTTAATTAAATTTGCAATATTTTTTGTATGTCCTTTTATATACTCAACTCTATTGTTTTTTATATGGTTGTTTCTAGTCCCTGATGAATAATTATCTAAACTAATGATATTAAATTTTGTTTTTTTAAGAAAAAAGTTAATTAAATTTGTTCCAACAAATCCTGCGCCGCCTGTGACTAGAATTCTTTTTTTTCTTTTTCGCATTAGCACTAAATATATCTTTAAAATAAGTAAATCAATCTAATCTTGGTCTAAACCATGATTTTTTATTTAATGCTGCATTTATAAATCCTGAGGCTCTGCAATAATACAATTTACTTTTAAATTTATTATTAATTATTAAAAAGTACAAACTTTTAAAAATTGATCTAACAAATGTTAAAAATCCAGAAGCAAATGCTTTTATAAATCCATAATGTTTTTTTCTAAAATAAAATTTTGACCAATTCCAATGCCAATTTCTTGAATACTCCAACTCATTAAAATATTTTTTATCGACTGCCTTTGCCCCAAGATGAGAAATCATAGAATTTCTGCAAATAAAGATTTTTTTATTGCTCTTTTTAATTCTTAAACAAAGATCATCATTTTCTAAATACATAAATATTTTTTCATCAAAAAAATTTTTATTGAATTGCTGTTTGTCTAAAATCATCACATAACCATCAATCTGATCAACTTCGATTAAATCACTCTGACTGTTCTTTAAATTCCTGTATATCTTGTAATTCGGATAATCTTTGTTATCACTTAAAGGACTCAAAATAGCAAATTCAAGATTTTTCGATACTTCAAAAATTTGATTTAAAGTATTAGATTTTAAGATTGTGTCTGGATTTAAAATCATAACGTATCTCGTGTTTGATTTTTCTATTCCAAAATTATTGCCAGGCCCCATACCTAAATTTTTGCCGGTAAGATAACATTCGATATTTTTATATTTTTTTTTCAAATATTTTATAAATTCTTGGTCAGAAGAGTTTTCTACAATAATTTTTTTTATATCTGGGTTAATGGACTGCAAACAATCATCAATAATATTTTGACTTTTTATTGTAACTATAATTACTGTTAAGTTTTCTTTTGTTATCTGCATCAAAAAAATGCCTTCATTGTGATAGAAACTATACTTACAAACATAAATAATATAAATAATAACAAATGAAAAGGTTTATCGTAACTGGGGGATATGGCTTTATTGGTAGTAACTTAATAAAGCTATTATTAAAAAAAAAATTTAAAGTCCTTAACATCGATAACCTATCATATTCTGCCCAAAAATATAATTTAAGAGATATTAAAAGTAAAAACTACTTATTTAAAAAAATTGATATAAATAATAAAAAAGAAGTTTTAAAAATCCTTAATAAATACAAGCCACATGGAATTTTTAATCTTGCTGCAGATACACATGTAGACAGATCAATAGACGACTCTTTTAACTTTATTAAAAATAATATTCTTGGTGTTTATAATCTATTAGAAGTTCTAAAAAATTATAAAAAAAAGATCAGGTTAGTGCATATTTCTACAGATGAAGTTTATGGCGATATTTTAGGTTCAAAGAAATCAGATGAAAACTTTCCATATCTTCCAAGTTCTCCTTACTCTGCTTCAAAAGCTTCTTCCGATCATTTAATAAGCGCTTATATCAGAACGTATAAAATCGATGCTGTTATTTCTAACTGTTCAAATAATTACGGACCAAGACAATTTCCTGAAAAACTAATTCCTAAGATGATTTACAATATCTTAAACAATAAACCCCTTCCAATATATGCAAAAGGAAAAAATTCAAGAGAATGGATTTATGTAGATGATCATTGTGAAGCTCTAATAAAATTATTTTTTAGAGGAAAATCAGGAGAAAAATATAATATAGGCTCTGGTATAAATTGCACTAATACTTTCCTTGTTAAAAAAATTTTAAAAACATTTACTAACAAAAAAATAAAAGTAGGTAAAAAAGTAAAAATAATATTTGTTAAGGACAGGCCTGGCCATGACTTTAGATATTCGCTTAATAGCAATAAAATTAAAAGAAAATTAAAATGGAAACCCAAAATAAATCTTAATCAAGGAATATCTAAAACTATAGATTGGTATATAGAAAATCAAAGTTACTTTTCAAATATTTCAAAAAAATTGTTTTCGAAAAGATTGGGTAAAAGATGATAAAAAAAATTATTTGTCTCTAAAATCAGATAAATCTTTGAACAAAATTGGCATTAATTTAAAATTAGTATATTTCTGAAACCAATAAGACAAATACCTTTCAGCTAAAAACCCATATATTCTTTTCAATCCATAGCCAGTTAATTCAAAACCAAATTCTTTTTCACATCTTTCTAACCATGGAAAAAGAGAATCGTAGTAATTCTTTAATATTTTCTTAGATTTACAAATAAACATATTGTGTGGATTAAATGAAACTGAATTGTCCAAAAATAACTCAAAATCTTTTTTTTCTGAATCATCTAATAACATAATTGCCTTTGATAAATTTCCTTTACCGTGCATCATATCAAAATGGAATCTTAAATTTCTTTTATTTTTATCAAAAAATAATGTTGGTTTCTTTAGCATAGTTAAAAAATTTTTTTTTATAAATTTAGAAAACCTAAATTGATTTACATAAAGTGGCTCCCCTAAAATGGTTTCATAATCTTCATATTCTTTAGGTATATGATCTAGCAGTGTGTTTTTGAGTTCTTTAAAAGATTTTATTTCTTCATCTCTTTTATTTTTAACCCAAAACTTTCTGTATTGACAAAATCCAATCCAATTATCATTCAATTGATCAATATTATTTTTCCATAACCAATAGTGAAAAGTATATTCACCATAATTAGAATTTTTTTTTGAAATATTTTTTTTAGTATTATCTCTTAAAAAATCATTTGATTTAATATTTTCACCAAGGCCGACTGGCAAATAACCAATTTTTTTTATTAAATCTAAGTGATTATCATAGATTGTAATACAGTACATATTCAAATTACTCATGTCTAAATTATTTCTTCTCTTGTTGCATGTTGGTAGCGAGGGGCGGATTCGAACCGCCGACCCCAGGCTTATGAGTCCTGTGCTCTAACCAACTGAGCTACCTCGCCAATAAAACAACTTATAATATATTTAATATATGATTTAAATAAATCATTTTTCTCACTCTATGTATTAAATATATTTTGTATTTCCTGATAATTGATACTTATATGACCCAATTGATTGTTAAAATTATACTTTTCAGGAACTTTAGACAACCTTTTATAATTAATGTTTAATTTATTTGCAAGATTTTCTATAACTTTTCCGTCTGTCGAAGGTTTAATTTCTAAAATTTCAGTATTCGGTTTACAAAAAATTAAATTTGCAAATCCTGCTCCATGGAGTCCAATAATTTTTTCTGCATTAAAAAAAGTTTTTACTTGTTCGTTGAATGATATATCGGCTAATCTTATAGCTTTATAGCCATCAGATTTAAGTTTTTCTATTATTTCTTGTTCATTAAGAATTTTTCTAAATTCACTATGGTTTGATGTGGCATCGCTTCTATCAATAAATATTTTTTTGGGATAGGAATTATCTTTAAATATATCTTCTTTTAAAAAAGAGGTTCTTAACCAATTTAGCATCCAATTAGGTAAATTCTGTATTTCATAGGATGCATTATTATTCCTTACATATGGATGATCAGTTGAAATTATTTGATCTGCTGAAATATGTCTTAATTTAATACTAGATAGTCTTTTTTTGATTGGAATGTTTAAAAGATCTAAAGTTTCTTGTTGAAATTTTTTTTCAAGATTGGGAAGCAAGAAATAATCTATTTTTTCTAAATTATAGGAATTTTCTAAAATTTTAATTCTTGGTAAAACATCAAATAACCAATGCCAATAATTAAAATTACCAGCACCGCCAGTCAGTAAAGAAAATATAACACCATTAATTTTTTTTTTAATTCTTGAAGTGCCTTTAGATAAAACAATGTTTTCATTAATTTCTGCAAATTTTGCATCTCTTATTTGAAATGATGGACCTTCTATAATCTTATTATCATGAATTATTGCTGTATCGTTTATTGTATCTGTATAAATTCTAGAATTTTTAACTATATAAATTTTATAATTGATATGCTTATCAAAAGTAGAATTAATAATTTCTAATCTGTCGCTATTAGTTTCAATTGTATCTATTTCACCATAGAATAGTTTAAAAATTCCACGCGAAATTTCTTTAAAAACTAATTGTAATCTTTTTTTAATGGTATTAATCAAAATTATAATATAATTATATTCTAACATTTTAAAATAATTAACTGGAATCTATGAGAAAAACTGCCTTAATTACTGGTATAACTGGTCAAGACGGTTCATATCTTGCAGAATATTTAATAAAAAAAGGATACTCGGTTCATGGAGTTGTTAGACGAGTAGCAGCTGAAAATGAAGATCATAGATTTTGGAGAGTTAAAAATTTTATTAAAAAAATAAAATTACACTCAGCTTCACTAGAAAGTTATGCAAGTATAATTAATATTGTATCTAGTGTAAAACCACATGAGATTTATCATTTGGCAGCTCAAAGTTATATTGACTACGCTTTTAAAGATGAGTTTTCTACTCTAAATACAAATATAAATGGAACTCATCATTTATTATCTGCGATTAGAAAATTTACTCCCAAAACTAAATTTTATTTTGCTGGTTCATCTGAAATGTTCGGAAAAGTTACAAATATACCTCAAAACGAATTAACTCCTTTTTATCCCAGATCAACATACGGAATTTCTAAAGTAGCGGGATTTGACTTAACTAGATATTATAGAGAAGCATATGGTTTATTTGCTTGTAGCGGAATACTATTTAATCACGAATCTCCAAGAAGAGGATTTGAATTTGTAACTAGGAAAATTACCCATAGTGTTGCAAGAATTAAATTTGGTCTACAAAAAAATTTAATACTTGGAAATATTAAAGCAAAAAGAGATTGGGGTCATGCCAAAGATTATGTTAGAGCAATGTGGTTAATGCTACAGAAAAAAAAACCTGAAGATTTTGTAATTAGCACTGGCATTCAACATACTGTTGAAGATTTTGCTAAATTGGCTTTTAGAGAAATAAATTTAAATTATAAAAAATATTTAATAATTGATAAAAAATTATATCGACCTTCTGAAGTTGACTCGCTATTAGGAAATTGCAATAAAGCCAAAAGATTGCTCAAATGGAAACCAGAATATAATTTCAAAAAACTTGTAAAGGACATGGTTAAGAAAGATATCGAATTTGTTAAAAACGAAGGATATTAATAAATAAATGATGTCTTTAATTTCAAAGTTTAAAAAAAAAAATAAAAAAAAAGGATTAAGTAAAAAAATTGTTTTAGAAATTGAAAAAATATCAAAAAAAATAAACACAAAGAAAAATATTAATTTCTTACACTCTGGTCATTTAGGTGACTTGATAAATTCACTTCCTGTAATTAAAGAAATTGCTAAAAAAAATACATGCAATTTATTAATAAATATTGAAAAAAAAGTTGGCCTTGCAAATATAGAATCTCTACACCCTTCTAAAGAAGTATTTTTAACTCAAAACTCATTTAATAAAATTTTGCCATTACTGAAAAAACAACCATTTTTATCCAAAGTAGATTTATATAAAAAAGAGACTATTGATATCAATCTAGATTTTTTTAGAGAATTACCGATAAATTTTAATATTGACTCTGTAAGATGGTATGCTCACTTAACAGGTGTAAACCCTGACCTAAGTAAACCTTATTTGTTAAAAATAGAAAAAAATAAAAAATATGAAAAATCTATTGTTTTTATGAGAAGTTTGAGAAGACAAAATCAAAACATTAAATTTAATTTTTTAAATAAATATAATAATTTATTATTTATTGGTTTACAAAATGAATATTTGGATTTGAAAAAACAAATAAAAAATTTAAAATTTCACGATTGTAAGGATTTTCTTGAAATGGCTCAAATAATAAAATCTGGTAAGCTTTTTATTGGAAATTTATCTTTTGGATTCACAATAGCTGAGGCGCTTAAAGTGCCAAGACTTCTAGAATCTTATTTAGATTTTCCTTTAGTTTATCCTAATGGAAAAAATGGATATGAATTTTATTTTCAAAATCATTTTCAAAAATTTGTAAAAAAAATTATCTAATATTAATATATTTTAATTTTTGGTAATGGAAAAATGAATTTAGTTCCTTTTGCTCTCATATTATTTTCTCTTAATAGGATTTCTTTTTTAAAATGCCAGGGCAACACAAGGTAGTAATTGGGCTTTTTTTGTCTAGATAATTTTTCAGAAATTATTTTTATTCTAGTACCAGGGGTATAAAGATTATATTTCTTTGGATTTCGTTCAGCAATATAATCTAGGTCATTATTTTTAATTCCGAAATACTGTAATAAAACATTTCCCTTGGTAGATGCTCCATATCCATGAATAGTTTCTTTTTTCTTTTTTATTTTTTTTATTAATTTTAAAAGATCTTTTTTAACTTTTTGAACTTCTTTAAATAATTTAACAATTGTTTTTTTTGAATTTATCTTTATTCCTTTTTCTTCAGTTAAAATTTTTTTAATCTTAAATTTATTAATATTAAATTTAGAGTTTTTTTTTGTAATATAAAATTGTTTACTGGAACCATTGATGTTGTTTTGAAAAATATCAATAACTTTTAGTCCATTGTTATCACACATATCTACTATTAATTTTGTAGAATAATATTCTAAATGTTCATGACAAATGGTATCAAACATTTTATTTTTTAAAATTGATGCTAAATCTGCAAACTCCAAAATAAAAACACCCTCATCATCTAAAAGATTTTTTACATCAAATAGAAAATCATTTGGTTTTTCCAAATCATAAAAAACAGAAAGAGCTGTTATTATTTTAAACTTTTTAAGTGTTTTTTTTCTGACTGCTTTTAAAGAAAAAAAATCTGAAATTTTGTAATCTATATTTTTATACTCCGTACTATACTTATTCACTAAAGGATCTATTCCACATGTCTTTATTTTTTTAGGATAATTTTTTAATAGAGTAGCATCGTTACTTGCAATATCTAAAACAAAATCGTTAGGTTTAATTTTTACTTTGTTTATTGAATGCAAGACTACTTTCTTGAGATGTGCAACCATCGTTTTACTTATGTTGCTTCTATATCCATAATCAGGACCATATAAATACTGTAAATTAAATTTATGAGCTAACTGAACAAGTTTACAATTTTTGCACATAACTAATGTTAATGGTGCTTTATTAATATTTTTACCTTTGCTTGGAAATTTTCCTGTAAAGCATATTTTGCCAAGTGAAAATAAATAATCTAATCTTTTTTCTTTACAGTTTCGGCAAGTATTAATTTTCATATTAATTCAATTGAAACAGGGTTCACTAGAATGAAATTAATTATAATATATTGTCCAAACTAAATCATTAGATTAAGTTGATTTTAAAATGTTTATTTTGCTTAGTTTTATAAAGAAAGAATTATTCCAAATACTGTAACTACAGAAATAGCTGCGACTGAAAGAGCTATATTGCTATTTCTTTCTTTTTTTCTTTCTGTTTTAATTCTGGATAATAAATCTGTTAATTTAACTGAACTCTTATCACTAAAATTCACATCGCCTTTAGGCAAATAGTGTTTTTTAAATTTAATCTCTGAACTCATACAAAGTTAATTTGAGCACGGATTTTATTAAAATAAAACAAACAAAAGGAGCATAATGGGTCTAAATCTTATTATACTGCTCAAAAATCAAATAATTTCAGAATAAATACATTTAAAATTTAGTTTTATCCTAACAAAGCTTTCTCGGCTGGAGTGTATTGTAAATTAAATGCATCTGCTACTCCTTGGAATGTGATTTTTCCTCTATATAAATTTAAGCCAGCTAAATAATTCTTATTTTCTTGTAAGGTTTTTTTATAACCTTGATCAGCTAATTTAGTTAATAGAGGTAATGTAGCTTTATTTAAAGCCATTGTGGAAGTTCTCGGTACACCACCAGGCATATTCGCTACACAATAATGAACTACGTCGTCTACTAAATAAGTTGGGTTTGCATGTGTTGTTGGTTTGCTTGTTTCAACACATCCTCCTTGATCAATAGCAACATCTACAACCACCGATCCTCTTTTCATATTTTTAACCATATCTTTTGTAACCAATTTTGGAGCCTCAGCACCAGGTATTAAAACACCACCAACTAAAAGATCACACTCGGAAATTAATTTTTTAAGATCAGCTTTATCGCTGTCTGTTGGTATAATTTTATCGCCAAACATTTCATGTAATTGTTTTAATCTTTCTTTTGATTTATCTACAACATAAACTTTTCCTCGCATACCAGTTGCTATGATTGCTGCATTTTCTCCAACAACTCCTCCGCCTAAAATTACAATATTCGCTGGTGCAACACCTGGGGCTCCACCTAATAATAAACCTCTTCCTTTTTGATTCTTCTCAAGTGAATGAGCTCCTGCTTGTATGGACATTCTACCAGCTACAGCACTCATTGGCGCCAGTAAAGGCAATCTACCGTTATCATCTGTTACTGTTTCATAAGCTATACAGATAGATTTTGTTTTTATTAAACCTTCTGTAAGTTCTTTTGCAGCAGCTAGATGTAAATAGGTATAAATAATTTGACCTTCTCTGATCATTTTTACTTCATTCATTTGAGGTTCTTTTACTTTTACAATTATTTCAGATTTTTTAAAAATTTCTTCAGCTTTTTCAATTATCTTTGCGCCAGCATTTTTATAATTTTCATTACTAAAGCCTGCTTCAAAGCCACCACTATCTTGAATTAAAACTTCGTGTCCTTTATTAGTTAATACTTTAACGCTATTCGGTGTAAGACCGATTCTATGCTCTTGAAGCTTGATCTCTTTTGGAACTCCAATAATCATTTATGATTTTATATAGTTTGAAATACCTGTTCTTAATTTTTCTATAATTTCATCAATATGTTTTTTTTCACATATAAACTGAGGTGCTATTATTAAATTGTCACCAGTATTTTTAAAGTTTACGCCTGCATCGTAACAATGTTTAAATACTTGATACCCTGCTTTTCCAGGTTTATCTTTCATTTTTATCTCGATTCCACCCATCATTCCATAACCTCGTATGCTAACTATTTCTTTTAAATCTTTTAAAGATTGAAGGCCATCTTGAAGATAAGGTGACATTTCTTTTGCTCTTTTAAAAATGTCTTCTTTGTCGATAATATCCTGAACTGCTAAAGCAGCTGCGACTGCAACTGGAATTCCTGAATATGTATAGCCATGAAATAGTTCTGGCGTGCCTTCTGGAGCAGAAGAGGCGTTCAAAACTGAATCATAAATTTCCTCTTTTACGGCAACAACTCCCATAGGCACTACTCCATTTGTGGTAGCTTTTGCCATTGTTATAATATCTGGAGTAACATTCCACTCTTGTGCAGCAAAGGCAGATCCGGTTCTTCCCCATCCAGTAATAACTTCATCGAAAATTAAAAGTATTCCGTGTTTATCACAGATCTCTCTTAATCTTTTTAAATAACCTTTTGGAGGGACTAAAGTTCCAGTTGATCCAGCTATAGGCTCGACAATACAAGCTGCGATATTCTCACCTCCAAAATTCATTGCTATTCTCTCTAAATCTTCTGCCATCTCTACACCGGTCTCTGGTTGTCCTTTTACAAATTTATGTTCTGGTAAGTGTGTGTGTCTCATATGTTGAACACCTGGCATTAAAACACTTGCAAAAGTTTTAACATTATTAATCATTCCACCAACAGTGGTAGCGCCTATATTCATGCCGTGATATCCTCGTTCACGACCTACAAATCTAAATCTTTTAGAGTCACCTTTAGCTCTGTGGTATGCAATTGAAATTTTAATTGCTGTCTCAACAGCTGTTGAGCCACAAATTGTATAAAAAATTCTATTAATACCTTCTGGAGTTTTTTTTGCTATTCTCGTAGCTAGTTCAAATGATCCACCAAACCCTTGGTTAAAAGGTTGGCAATAATCAAGTTTTTCTAACTGTTTTGATACAGCCTCAGTAATTTCTTTTCTTCCATGGCCTAAAGGATTACAAAATAATCCCGAACTTGCATCAATCATTTTTTTGCCTTCATGATTAGTTAAATAAACTCCTTTTGCCTCTATAATTAACCGAGGATTTTTTTTAAAATTTTTATTATCTGTAAACGGCATCCAATGCTCATTTAGTGAGTTTGGTATATTTGTTCTGTTAATAGAGCTCATATTTTTTTTAAAAAATTTATAGACAATTGCAAAATTAAAACAAGGAATATTGTCTACAATCCAAAGTAGTATTTTATTTTTATACTACTTTAGAGTATAAAACTAATATCGAATGAAATTAATATCAACAAAATTCAATGGATTGAAAGTGGTTCAATCAAAAAATTTTACTGACTCTCGTGGTTTTTTTAAGGAAAATTTTAAACAATTCCATTTTAAGAAAATTAAATTTGTATTTGGCTGTATCTCAAGCTCAAAAAAAGGCGTTCTAAGAGGAATGCATATGCAAACTAAATTTTCACAAGGTAAATACGTTTCAGTTATTAAAGGTTCAATTTTAGATGTTGTAGTAGATCTGCGAAAAAATTCCAAAACATTTGGAAAACACTTTAAAATTGTACTTTCAGATAAAAATGCTAAATCTGTTTATGTGCCGCCTGGATTTGCTCATGGTTTCTTAGGTTTGAAGAAAGAAAATATTATTAGTTATTTTTGTACAAATTACAGGTCTAAAAAGCATGAAGTTGGTCTTCAGTGGAACGACAAAGATTTAAAAATTAAATGGCCGATTAAAAAACCAATCATATCTAATAAAGATAAAAATAACCTAAGATTAAGAGATTTTATAAAACTTTATAAATGAAAAAAATACAAAAAGTAAAAATAAAATCTTTTACAAGTGTTAGCGGAAAACTTATTCCTTTTACATTTAATAAAAATTTTCCAATCCCTGTAAAAAGAATTTTTTTTCTGCTCGGTAAAAAAAATAAAATTAGAGGTGATCATGCGCATAAAAAATGTTCTCAATTATTTATAGCAATATCAGGCAAAATGTTGCTCAAAGTCAAAACTCCAACTACTTCTAAAGCTTTTATAATTGAAGAAAAAAATAGATACGGAGTCTTAGTTCCGCCTAAGTATTGGTGTAGTATAAAATTTATTAAAAATAAATCAATTCTTATGGTAATCAACGATCGAAAATATGAATTCAAAGATTATTTAGAAACATTTAACAGTTACAAGAAATACCTACAAAAAAAATGAAGATACTAATTACTGGTGGTTTAGGTCATATTGGATCTTACATTTTGCAAAATATTAATAAGATTAAAATTATAAAACAAATTTATATAATTGATAATTTATCAACACAAAGATATTCAAGTTTATTTGATATCAAAAAAAAAAATAAAAAAATTTACTTCATAGAAAAAGATCTTTCAGTTAATAATGCACTTAAAAAATTTAAGAAAGTTGACGTTGTGTTAAATTTAGCTTCTATGACAGATGCTACAGGAAGCTTAAAGATTAAAAGTAAAATCTACAGAAACAACCTGGGCATTTTTAATAATGTTTTAGATTACTGTAAAAAAAATTCATCTAAATTAATTCACATATCTAGCACAAGTGTATACGGGGAACAAAAAGGTGTTGTGAATGAAAAATGCAAATCTTTGAAACCAAAATCACCCTATGCGGAAGTTAAATTAATTGAAGAAAAAAAACTAAAAAAAAATAAAAAAAATTTTAGATTTATAAGTTATAGATTTGGAACAATTTCAGGATTTTCTCCTGGAATGAGGTTTCATACTGTAGTAAATAAATTTTGCCTAAACAGTAGTTTAGGGCTACCTTTGCCTGTTTGGAAGGGTGCGTTAAATAAACCTAAACCATATCTTTCTTTAAATGATGCTTTCTTAGTGATTAAACACACATTGGAAAAAAAATTTTTTAAAAACGACGTTTATAATATTTTATCTGAAAATCTTACATTAGAAAAATTAATATCTTATTATAAAAAAAATAAAAAAAAGGTAAAAATTAAATATCAAAAATCTAAACTCATAAATCAATATCCATATGAAATATCTAACAAAAAATTTACTGCCGAAGCATTTAAATTAAAATCAAAAATATCCAATGATATAAAAATAACACTTAAAAAATTTAAATATTTATCAAATGAAGTGTAAAATTACAGGTGAAAAAATTAGTCCATTTATGTCTTTTGGCAAAATGCCTTTAGCTAATGGATTTTTGAAAAAAGAAGAATTTGAAAAAGAATTTTTCTATCAAATGGAAGTTGGTTTTTCAGAAAAACTTTCATTATTCCAGCTTAACGACTTTCCTAATCCTGAAAAAATGTTTAACAAAGAATATCCATTTTATACAGGAAGTTCATCTTATATGAAATCTCATTTCAAAGATTATGCTGACTGGATAAAAAAAAATTATTTAAAAAATAACTCAAAATTAATTGAAGTAGGTTCAAATGATGGAACATTCTTAAAAAATTTTGTTAATACCGATATTGAGTACGTTGGATTTGAACCTTCTGAGAATGTCGCAAATGAGGCCATTAAAAATAATATAAATACTAGAAATGTATTTTTTAATAAAAAAAATATTGAAGATTTAAAAAATTTTAAGGGTAATACAAACGTTATAAGTGCTGCAAATGTTATTTGTCATATTCCAAATCTTAATGACTTAAT
>Ga0310344_10002181_pt1 | contig 14747 bp, 8 predicted proteins | sample HC15DNA20200_MG_FD_203801 | JGI IMG/M metagenome (GOLD analysis project Ga0310344, IMG submission 203801) | Marine microbial communities from station ALOHA, North Pacific Subtropical Gyre - HC15-DNA-20-200_MG | ecosystem: Environmental > Aquatic > Marine > Oceanic | place: Pacific Ocean: North... | reverse complement strand
ATAGAGGAGTCGAAGAGCTCATGCCTTTTGCCAAAGCTGTTTCCGCTAAATCTCACGACTTTGATGAAATGGGAAATGAAACGGCTACTGATTATTTCCGCATGATGAAGATCGTGCTTCAGGCGGATTATTCCGGTTTTGTTGGTATCGAGTATGAAGGGACCCGGTTGAAAGAGTATGCAGGCATTCATGCAACAAAACGTTTGCTGGAACGAATCCTTGCAGCAAATGCTTGAGACCATCAGGTGCCATGCTGTAAACGAGATTCTCCATACGTTGCCACTCTGAATCGACGGTTGGTCAACGATCGTGTGAAGGGGACTGATTTTCACTGGTCGCACTTAGCCAGATACAGATTTGTTGAAGACAGGCACTCGCTCACAAGTTCGAATGGGGGGAGGCAGGAAAGAATCATATCATGGAAAGATTATGTGCCAGGATGTTCTACTTTGAGTCTGTACGGCCTGCGGATGGGTTTTAAGAGTATAAAGTTGATCGATAGAGTTGGTGTTGGATACGTATGCATAGGTTCATGTTATTAATTGGACCAGGAATTCTGGTAGCTGCGACAGGAATTGGTGCAGGCGATCTTGCTACGGCTGCATTCACCGGGAGTCAGCTGGGCGTTGCTGTTCTGTGGGCTGTGCCAGTGGGTGCGGCCATGAAATTTGTCGTCAGTGAAGGTCTGGCTCGTTGGCAGCTGAGTACGGGGACCACACTTCTAAAAGGGGCTTCACTGCGATTAGGGAGACCTGTTCAATACATTTTTCTGGTGTACTTGTTATTCTGGAGTTTCTTTGTCGGATCCGCGCTGATAAGTGCTTGTGGCGTGACGGCGCAGGCAATTTTCCCAATTTGGAAACATGATCAGACGGGAAAAGTCATCTGGGGTATTTGTCACAGTGCCGTGGGTGCTGTTCTCGTAAGGTGGGGAAGTTTTCGACTCTTTGAGAATGTGATGCGTCTGTTTATTGGCATCATGTTTGTAACGGTCATTGTGACGGCTGGCTTGCTGGTGGAAAGCTGGGAGACCATTTTTCGCGGATTGTACATACCGTCCATTCCATATGGCGACGGTGAAGGAGTAAGTTGGACCGTTGCGTTGATTGGTGGAGTGGGTGGTACCGTAACGATACTTTGTTATGGATACTGGATTCAGGAAGCGGGGCGTCATGGTGTTTCCGGATTGAAGGTATGTCGAATAGATTTGGCCATTGCCTACACGATGACTGCCTTGTTCGGTCTTGCCATGTTGATTGTCGGCAGCACACTGGAAATTGAAAAAGAAAAGTCGTCGCAGCTCATTGTCGCTTTGGCGAATCAACTCGAAAAGCCACTGGGCACTTTTTCTCGCTGGGCATTTTTGATCGGCGCATGGGGGGCGGTGAGTAGCAGCCTGCTCGGAGTATGGCAGAGTGTTCCCTACCTGTTCGCAGATTTTTATGGAATCTTAAGAGGGAAGCCTGGAGGGCATGATCTGAGAGAGACTCCGGCTTACCGAAACTTTCTTTATGGTTTGGCGATTGTGCCTTTAACGGGACTGTTTTACCATTTTCGTGAAATCCAGAAGTGGTATGCCTTGATCGGAGCTGGTTTCATGCCCCTTTTAGCATTGGTATTACTGTTAATGAATAGCCGATCTGAATGGATCGGGAAGCGGTTGCGCAACGGATGGGTCGCCTGTGCAGCTTTGTTGGTTACAGTTCTGTTTTTTGTAGTCTTTGGAGCGATCGAAATACAACGTCGCTGGTAAATACATGCCACTCCTGGACAAATCCTGCTGAAAAATATTGTAAGCGGTTACCGAAACAAGTCGCCATTTGATGCTGTGCGCTTTTTCCGCATTGATCGGCAGACATGTCTTTATCCCCGTATCGTTTTGCATCATCACTTGAGGAGATCAGCGTTTATGAGGCAATGTATGATTGGGACGTTGGGATTGTTAACGCTTGTTTTGAACGCGACGGCTGGTGTTCCCGAAGGCAATCGATTGACTTATCTCGATCGGAGTGATCCGTATTTTGTATCCCGATCTTTTCCCAAGCTGACAACCCCTCAATGGGTGGGAGAGGATGGCATCGAAGCAGTGGTCATTCTGGGTATTGATGACATGCGAGGTTTTGAGAAATGGGAATCCTACTTGAGACCTATACTGGAAAGATTGAAACAAATTGACGGGCGTGCGCCGGTCAGCATCCTGACCTGCTCGATCGATCCGCAGCAAAGGCATCTTCAAAAGTGGTTAAGGGAAGGACTCAGCCTGGAAGCTCATACCATCGACCATCCCTGTCCGATTTTACAGGGTGCGGACTTTGATCGAGCGAAGAGTACCTACGACCGCTGTGTGGATTTGATGTTTTCGGTTGCCAACAACACGCCAGTAGCGTTTCGTGTTCCGTGTTGTGATTCACTGAATACCCCCAGTCCACGCTTTTATGCGGAGATCTTTAATCAGCGTACATCGACGGGAAATTTTCTCACAATTGATACTTCCGTATTTAATCGTTTTACACCCAATGATCCGGACCTACCAGAGTCTGTGGTGTTTGATGATCAGGGAAAGGATCGTTTTATAAAGTACCTGCCGGCTGATCGAACGTTTGTTAATGTCGTTGAGGACTATCCCTATCCTTATGTAGTAGGAGAACTCTGTTGGCAGTTTCCCTGCACCGTTCCCAGTGACTGGCAGGGGCAGCACCTTCATGGGGCTAACAATCCGGTTACCGTAGAAGACATGAAAAAGGCACTTGACGCTACGGTTGTCAAACAGGGTGTGTTTGATATGGTTTTTCATCCTCATGGATGGATTAAGAGTGAACAGGTCATTGCGTTTATAGACTATGCTGTTCGAAAGTACGGAAAACGAGTTAAATTTTTGACTTTTCAAGAGGCGCAGCGCCGCATCGACCGTTACTTGCTTGCCGGTCAGCCATTGCGGACAGAAGAGGGCACCGACAATGGTGTACGTTTGATCGACTTGAATGACGATGGCTACATCGACGTGGTAATCGGAAACCAGCAATTGAGGCAATCACGGGTCTGGGTTCCTGAAAATACATCCTGGAAAATCGGGAATTTTCCAGTTTCTCTAATAGCATCCAATGGCTCGAGTGAAGGAGAGGATATCAGAGTCCGTTTTGGAGTGGTCGCTCCCGGTACTTCGGCTTCTATGGTGGTTCGTACTCCGAGTGCTTCAGGGACGTGGCATTTTGATGGAACGAATTGGTTGAAAGACAAGAAAGCGGATAAGAAATTACCGTTTTCCGACAGCTCTGGTTTTACCGTTCATCAAGGGCCAGATGACGGAGTGCGATTACGTGATCTAGACCATGATGGAAGTTGTGAACTCCTGGTAAGTAACTCTCAGGAGCAGGGAGTGTTTTCGTGGGATTCTGTACAGCATTGCTGGGTGCCGTGTTCGTTTTCATTGCCGGACGAGATGAGATTGGTCGGAGCCGAAGGAAACGACCGTGGTGTTCGTTTTGTCGATGTTGACGAGGACGGCGACGAAGATGTGCTGTTTTCAAATGAAGAAGGTTGTGCGCTGTATTTATTTCAGTCCATGCGGGTTGGATGGACGGTTCCCGTCTTTGAGGAAGGAAGACGGGTTGGTCAAAAACCCAGGATTCCAGAGATTGTCCGTCACGGTACTAATCAGGGAGCCTGGTTTTCAAAACAACACCTCTGGGTACAGAATGAACACACGGCCCAACTGGCAGATCTTGTGGACAAGAGATCTTTTTCAGAACTGTTAGGGGATCAGGTCCCGGGGCCTAAATCACCCGATGATGCACTGCGCATGATGGAGGTTCGTGCCGGCTTTCAGGTACAGCAAGTAGCGTCTGAGCCACTAGTAATGGACCCGGTCGCTTTCGCCTGGGGGCCAGACGGTAAGTTATGGGTAGTTGAAATGGCTGATTATCCACTTGGTATCGATGGTCAAGGTAAAGCAGGAGGACGGATTCGTTACTTGGAAGATACAACGGGAGATGGAAATTACGATCAGAGTGTGCTGTTTCTCGATGAGATTGGCTACCCCACAGGGATCATGCCTTGGCGTAAAGGTGTATTGGTAACAGCGGCTCCTGAGATTTTTTATGCTGAAGATCAAAATGGGGATGGGCGTTCTGATTTTGTTCAGGTTTTGTATGAAGGGTTTGTAGAAGGAAATCAGCAGCACCGGGTCAATGGCCTGGTATGGGGACTCGACAATTGGATTTATTGTGCTAACGGGGACAGTGGGGGGAAAGTGCGCTCTCTGAAGACAGGTCAAGTACTGGATATCAGAGGGCGTGATTTACGTATTCGACCCGACACCGGTGAGATGGAGGCACAAAGTGGTCAGACTCAGTTTGGGAGAAATCGAGATGATTGGGGGAACTGGTTTGGGTGCAACAACAGCAATCCGATGTTTCACTATGTACTTGCGGATCACTACCTGGCTCGCAATCCGTTCCTGTCTACTCCGAGTGTTCGTGTACCGGTATCGATCAACCCTGGCGCCAGTCCCGTTTTTCCTTCCAGTCAAACCGTGGAAAGATTCAATGATCCATCGGGTGCTAATCGGTTTACTTCTGCCAACAGTGCGATGGTCTTTCGAGATACCTGGTGGGGCGAACGATTTTATGGCAACACGTTTGTGAGTGAACCGGTTCACAATCTAGTTCATCGAGAGGTGATGTGGCCGGAGGGATCTACTTTTCGCAGTCGACGAAGTGAGGATGAGACGGAGAGTGAGTTTATGTCTTCAAGGGATTCCTGGTTTCGTCCGGCTATGTTGAAAACCGGTCCGGATGGCGCTCTTTGGGTTGCAGATATGTATCGACAGGTAATTGAACATCCCCAGTGGATTCCTGACGACTGGGAGGAGCGTCTCGATCTGCGTGCCGGACACCTTCAAGGCAGGATATACCGTGTTTTACCTGTTGGAAAATCTCCTAGAAGGATTCCACGATTTGATAAAGTTTCCCTCCGTGACCTTGTTGATGCGATGGAGTCTCCGAATGGATGGCAGCGAGATACGGTTCAGCAGTTAATTATATGGCGAAATGATGACAATGCGGTTCCTTTGCTCCAAAAGATGGTGTTTGATTCCGAGCGACCTTTGGCCAGATTACATGCCTTATGTACGTTGGATGGGTTAAATGCCTTGTCGATCAAAATTCTGGATTATGCACTTCAGGATAAACATGACGGAGTTCGCCGCCATGCGGTGAGGCTTACCGGAAACTCAATCACCTCCTACCCTGAGCTGGGTTCCCGATTGTTAGAGTTACACAATGAAATGGCACCGCAGACTCGCATGCAGCTAGCCTATGCGTTAGGACAATGGCATGATGATGAATCGGGAATTTTGCTAGCGAAAATGCTTATTGATTCCTGGGAATATCCGTATCTGAGAGCGTCGATATTGAGTTCGGCGAATTTTCATATCGACTCGATATCAAAGAGAGTTTTGAAATCTCCAAAGTTGACCCAGGAACGAAAATTCCAATTGATAGAACCTCTGCTGAGAATGGCTGTTTCAACTGAAAATAGGGGTGTGGAATTACGGATTCTGAAGTTCGTCGCGCAACGGCAGGATTCCGGATATTCTGTCCAGCAGATTCAAATGATGGGACAATTTCTATCGCTTCGACGCCAACAGGGTCGTGTCTTAATGGAACTGAACGGTTCTCCGGTATCCATGCATCCGGTGTGGAAACAAGTTCGAGATATGCTGGAAACTGGTCGTGAGGCTCTGAAGGATAATATGGCCAAAGAAACGATCAAAATCGCATCTTTAGGATTGCTGGGTTACCAGAGAGAGTATGAAACACGAGATTCGAATCAATTGATCTCATTACTGGTACCTCAGACTCCGGTAAATCTTCAGTTGGAAGTGATTGACCAATTGAGGCAATGGTCGGACCTGTCGCTGGTTTTGAAGCAGCTGGTGTCCGGGTGGTCACGGTATGCTCCTGTGCTGCGAGACCGAATATTAGACCTGTTATTGTTACGTGAAGTTTCGACGTCGGCTTTGCTGGATGCCATTGAAAACGGGAATATTGCGCTGAATGCGATTGATCTTGGACGTCGCCAGCAGCTTTTGGGGCATGCGATCGCAACCGTTCGCCAGAGGGCAGAAGGCTTGTTTGCGCCGCGATCTAAGTCCGCTCGCTCGGATCTGGTTTCAGAATACATACAGCGTGGAAAGCGATTGACGGGAAATGACGCACGTGGAAAACAGCTTTTTGAAAAGCACTGTTCTGTTTGTCATCGATTCAATGATGTTGGAAATGCGGTAGGACCCGATCTGCTTGGACTATCAGACCGTTCGCTGAAGGCGATGTTCTCGGCTATTCTTGATCCTAATGTTGCCGTGGAAGCGAAGTATGTCAGTTACCTTGCTTTAACCCAGAGCGGACAGGTGTTGTCAGGACTGGTAACGGCGGAGTCCGGGACAAGTCTCACTTTAATAGATCAGCAGGGAAAAGATCAGGTCATACTTCGTAATCAGCTGGAGTCCCTTACCAGTACGGGGAAGTCTTTAATGGCGGAAGGCTGGGAGGAGGAGTTAGGAGTGCAGGAGCTGGTTGACATCGTTTCGTATGTATCCAGAACACCTGCGCCTCCCAAAGAGTTTAATGGTAATCAACCTGCTGTGATTCGTCAGAACACCATGGGTGAATGGTTACTGACGGCGAGCGATGGCGCCATTTATGGAGACACACTGGTGTTTAGTGGTTTCTATGGGACTCTGGAAAACTGGAAGAGTAAGAGTGATTATGCGGAATGGACGATCGAAATACCGCAGGCAATACAATGTGATGTCTGGATGCATTGGTCGTGTGGTGATAACTCTGCCGGGGAGTCGTTTCTTGTTTCTGTTGGAGATCAGCGAATTGAGGGTGTGGTTACGAGTACGGGTAATGAGATGACCTTTAGACGCAAGAAAATCGGATCGATTTCACTGGAACTTGGAGAATCGAAATTACAGTTCCGTTCTCTAGAAGACCTTTCCGGATCGCTGATCCATTTAAAAGGGATTCACCTGGTGCCATCACCCTGACCGAAACCAGGGGATGGTTTGGATCGGTCTTTTTCATGGCGGGTAGCCCTATGTTCATTCCGGTGCGAACCGAATGAATCAATCAAGACCGATTCCCCGGGTTATACGGAGGATCTAGATTGTTTGAAACGTGTTGCCAATTCGGTTCATCATTCATATGCCGTATGATGAGGTCGGGCCTGATATAACTTCTGTACCTTGGTTTTAGAGCAAATCGGCTGACTATTGGCTTTGCAGGGGAGTTAGTGCGTTCAGATGTGTGGATTGTAGAGCCCTCAATTCTACTGACGGTTTTGCTGTCTGGAGGGCAAAAAAGGACCGCTTCCTTTGACTTAAGCATTTCTCTTCGTTTCTCCGATTTCCATTACTACAGAAAACTCAATTCCACTTCAAAGGGGAAAATGCGATGGAGAGTAATGTTGCGAGTCATGAGAATTCCGGATGGAATCAAGAAACTACGATTACCAAGGTTGTATACAAGGAGCCTTGGGAAAATAAAATCAAACGATTTCTCACTTATGCGGGGATTGCGGGTATTGCTGTTGTGGCCTATTTGATGCACACGCTGACACAAGAGCTTACTAATCTGGGTAGCTGGAGTTAGTGGAATTGATGCAGGGTTACTCAAATGGAGTGGTTCAGAGCTTGATGGCCAGTGGCTGAGCGGCAGTTTGTCCAGCCTGGTCATCCAGCAATGGATGAGTGCCGGCAAAAAGTATGTGAATGTGGCTTGTTGATTGGGGGACATTTCCCGTTCAGCAGGCCACATTTTTTTGATGCTACGGAGATTCCGTGTGTGGGAATTGACCGCCACGGACAGCCATCTTCAAACTGTAAAGCTTGCCACTACATGTCAAGTACAGTATACGGCCATGGGTTCCGCCGAATGTTACATTGGAACAAAATTCGGGAATCGCTATCAGGCCCAAAGACTTTCCGGAAGGGTTGACAACCCATACTCCTCCACGACCTGAAAAGTAAAGGTTACCTCGCTCATCGATGGACATTCCATCTGGGGAATCTCGGTTTTCTGTGTCGGGATCAAAAAAAGTTTGCCCCGGTCCAACCTTTCCTTCGGAATCGATGGGATAGGATCGCCAGAGCAGAAGGTGGCTGTCCCCAACGTAGAGTGTCTTGCCGTTTCGAGATGTGATCAAACCATTGGGTACTGGCATGTCGCTAATGATTTTTGTCAATTCGCCTCCAGCTGAAAAACGAAAGACCGCACTGGTCTGGCGATTGTTAAAATCCGGATCGGTAAAGTAGAGGTCTCCGTTGGGAGTCTGGCAGATGTCATTAGGTTGATTCCAGAGATCACTTCCAATGACCGTTAGGTGCGTTTCAGGTCCATTGGGTCCGAAGTCGTATTGCATGACCCGGTGACCATACGCCTGCGCGCCGACTAAATTGCCGTTATTTAGGAGATAGGTCCCATTGATTCCCTGTGACTGATCCAGCCATACCGATGCTGTTTTGTCAGGTCCCAGTTTTAGAATTTGCTGATTTTTCTGTTGTGGATGGAAGGCTGTAAAGTACAGTTTTTGTCCTTTGGGATCCCAGGTTGGGCCTTCAAAAAAGATCGTTTCGTCGACATACACTTCTGTTAACTTGGCACCCGGCGCAACGGTTTCTGGAACCGGTGTTTCGGCTTTTACGAGACAAGCCCAGGATAGCATTGCAGTGGAAACTAAGAGCATCTGTCTCATGAGTTAAAACCCTGTGTAGAAAAGGATCCGTCTTGGTCATCACTATTAGAGCAGAGCAAAGTTACATTTGCGTCTGTTACGTGCGCCTGTTACGTAATCATGGGGTTGTGCAGTCAAAATTGCAATTAGTCTACGAACAGTCACATGGATTTTTCATCGGTAGATCGGATTAGAGTGATCGTATCTACAGTGTTTGCAGACACACCGTCTGACAAATAATCAGAGATCAGGACTATCCTGATCGGAATGTAAGGGTGTGATCCAAACGGGAGATGAACGCTCTCATGAGGTAGCGGAGGAGTGTTTCCGTTCAGCAAGCGACGAGGGGAAATGCTTGGGAGGGATTTGAACTTTTGGTTCGATCGGTTTATTTGAGAGGATTTGTACCAAGGTTCCTCCACTGAGAAACCATGTATCATTAACGCTATAACACCATCTCAAGAGTGTTAAAACCGTGAGGTCGGATGCGCCAGGATAATCAAACCGTATTCGAACCCTGTGTCTTGGAATGGCTCGCTTGTGGAAGAAACTGATTTCCTTTACAGAAAGGCTTTTGATGAATGCGGTAGCAGGTTGAAATTCTTCCGGATGAAGTGAATTGTTGTCTTTGGCATGCGGGGTTATGAGGACTCGTCCGATGGAGCCGTCTGTGGGGTCTGGCAAGTTGGAGTCACCTGTACATCCAGCTTGTCGCAAAATAGCCATGGCGCGGGGAATCCATTTCGAGAGCGACTCGTTGTATGATGAAGGAACCATTAAAGCCATGGTTATCGAGTCCTTTCGATGACGATTATCAGCCATCACAGGCGATGGGTAGGGCATGGGTTCTAGCAATCAACGGTTAAAAACCACCTCATTTTACTGCGGTAAGCAGGTGTGTTGAGGGAATAGTTCAAAGTCGTAGTTCCAGACTTACAGGGAATATAACCAGGTGTTAGGATAGGGGGAATATATTGTTCGCGGAGAGTGGTTGCTTTGAATAGGGGATTGCATATGCGTTGCAGCACAGATCGGTATTTTTCGGTTTCAATAATGTGCTCCCTCATCTGTTGCATCGGCTTTGTAATGCTTCCTTCATCAGCTCGATCTTCAAGTGAAGACACGTTTTTTGTGGGTAACCCTGACACCACACCTTCCGGTGAGGTGAATGTCTCTGGAGTGCGTCTCAGCGATGGCGTTTCGTTTCTTGGATTTACGCGTGATGGACAGGATGCTTTTGAACCATTTGAAGACCATGCTGTGAATGTTCCTCAACCGAGTCGCGCCCGTCAATGGCTTCATGCATTGACAGAAGAGCCTCATGTGGCAGGAACGGCCCAGGATTACAAAACGGCGATATATGTCCGGGACCAGCTCCTTGAAATGGGATTTTCAGTTGAAATTTCGGAATATCACGTACTTTTAAATTATCCGAAAAAGGTGACAGCGCGACTGATCCACCCGGAAGAATTCAAAATTCCGCTTCGAGAAAGTGGGTTTCCCCTGGATAAGGATTCTTATAGTGAAACGGCGTTTCCTGCTTTCCATGGTTATGGAGCATCTGGAAAGGCTGAAGGTCAGGTGATTTATGCTAATTATGGACTGGTAGAGGATTTTGACCGGCTTAAAGATCTGGGAGTGGCGGTCGAAGGGCGGATCATTCTTGCCCGTTATGGCAAAATTTTTCGTGGGCTGAAAGTCAAGAATGCACAGCAGCGGGGAGCTTTAGGTGTTCTTCTTTATTCGGATCCAGCTGATGACGGGTACATGAAAGGAGATATTTATCCGATCGGGCCTTTTCGCCCCGATTCAGCCATTCAGAGAGGATCGGTACAGTTTTTGTCTCTGAATCCCGGAGATCCTTCCACACCAGGATGGGCTTCGGTTCCCGGTGCCAGACATATCGAGTACTCGGAAATATCTGAAATGGCACGCATTCCTTCATTGCCGATTTCCTATGGCGCTGCCCGTCCCATTTTGAAAGGCCTTGCAGGATTTGAAGTGCCTCAGGGATGGCAGGGCGGATTACCTTTTGCTTATCACACAGGTCCTGGAGTTTCCGAGATAGAAATCGAAGTGGTGATGGACTATGCAATCCGACCTATCTGGAATGTGATCGCGACGATAAAGGGAACGGAAACTCCGGATCGTTGGGTGATGATTGGTAATCATAGAGATGCCTGGACTTATGGTGCGGTTGATCCGGGTTCAGGAACGGCAGCGTGGCTCGAGGCAGCGCGCGCTGTCTCTGAAGCTGTGAAAAATGGCTGGAAACCTCGCCGGAGTCTGGTTTTTGCATCTTGGGATGGTGAGGAATATGGATTACTTGGGTCAACGGAATGGGGAGAGCAATTTTCTGAAAAGATCAAAGAAAAAGTTGTTTTTTTGATCAATGTCGATTCTGCTGTGGCCGGTCTAGACTTGGATTTAGCGGGAGTTCCTTCGTTGCGCGACTTTATGCTGCAAGTTGCAGCGGACGAAAAGGATCCTCGCCAGGGCAAGTCTCTGAGGTCTTTGTGGGTAAAAGCCCAGCAGGAGAAGTGGGCGACATCGGGACCTGTATCGCTTTCCCGTCCGGAGGCTATGTTCGTTCCACAGATGCGTTCGATTGGTTCAGGATCAGACTATACGGTTTTTCTGGACCATCTGGGCATACCAGTGCTGGACGTCGATTTCCGTGGAAGGTATGGAGTCTACCATTCTCTCTATGACAATTTTTTCTGGATGGAAAAATTTGGCGACCCCGGATTCATATATCATGCCACGGCTGCGCGGCTTTATACACGTTTGCTGATGCGTGCAAGTTCTTCTGAGATCTTACCCTTTCGTTTCTCTGCCTATGGTTTCGCTTTGAAGGAACATCTTGACGAACTTAAGCGAATCATCATTCGAAAACGACGCCTTCCGGAAGGACATGAGAGATTGGATTGGACATCCGACTTTTCAACTATGGACACGGTCGTGGAACGGTTTTTTTTGACCTCACAGAGTCTTGACCGTGCGTTGGATAAGGTTCAAGGATTTTCCCGGTTGAACCGACCGTCTTTGGGAGCGATTAACGATGCATTGGCTCGACTGGAACAGGCGTTTACAGATCCAACCGGTTTACCGGGACGGGACTGGTTTCGCCATTTAATCTATGCGCCGGGCTTGACCACCGGTTACGCCAGTTGGCCTCTGCCAGGGATGCGACAGGCAATCGAACAGAATCGTGCAGAATTATTTGCCCAGGAATCATTGCGTATTGCGGAAAGAATACAGGTTGCATCCGAGGCTATGGAACAGATTCAGACATTGCTGGCAGCGCTAAGAGAATAACGGGTGTTTCCATAATGGCCGGGTATCGGTGGTTCTTTGATACGCTCCGCGTTTCCGGTTCATCATGTGACTAGAGGATTTTTTGAGGCTCTGGGCATCCCCTGTGATGCCGTTTGAGTTTTCATTTCGGAAACTGACAACGATGGAGGTACAGAGGTGCGCGTTTGAAAAGGTGAAGATATAAAAGGAGAAAGGGAAACGAAGTATGAGTGTATTTGTGACACGTAGAAAACGTTTGTTGAGAAATCTTAAAAAATCAGGTCCCGGTTCATTACTGGTTACCAATTTCAAGAATGTAACCTATTTGACCGGGTTTATGGGCGATGACAGTTATTTACTGCTGGACAAACAGAAGTGTGTGCTCATCAGTGATGGTCGTTACCGGACACAATTGGCAGAGGAATGTCCTGATCTGGATGTCTACATTCGTCCTACGGGACAGTCCATGTCAACGGCGGTTGCCAAGGTTGTGACCCAGACACGATTGAAGGAGCTGGGCATCGAATCTGCAAGTATGTCCGTCTCATTACATGAGGAACTTAAGTCCGTATTACCCCAGGTTGCCATGGTGGCACAATCCGGAAGCGTTGAGACCTTGAGACAGATCAAAGATGCTCACGAGATTTCCATAATCCGCCGAGCAGTTAAAATCGCGGAAAAGGCATTTGCTGTGTTTAGAGCCGGAATTCAGCCACACCATACCGAAAAACAATGTGCTGACTTTATCGAGCATACGATGCGACGTTTTGGTGCAAACGGTTCCAGTTTTCCGCCTATTCTAGCGGTGGGTGAACGGGCTGCGCTTCCGCATGCGAGCCCCACTTCACGCACACTCGGGGAGTCTTCCATACTACTGATTGACTGGGGGGCGGACACGGGTCTTTATAAGAGCGACTTGACGCGGGTTTTGGTGACCGGTAAAATCTCGACGAAACTTAGGAATGTATATGAAGTTGTGTTAAGGGCTCAACAGGAGGCGATCCGCTCAATCCGACCTGGTGTGCTAGCGAAGGATGTCGATGCCGAAGCCCGAGCCGTGATTGAAGAAGCCGGCTTCGGTCGTTTTTTTAGCCACAGTCTTGGACATGGCATAGGTTTGGATATCCATGAAGCACCGAGTCTCTCCCATACCTCAGATACCGTTCTGAAGCCCGGTATGGTGGTAACCGTTGAACCGGGAATCTATTTGCCGAATTGGGGAGGGGTTCGCATTGAGGATGACGTACTGGTTACCCGTCAAGGCGGTGAGGTGTTGTCACGAGTCACAAAAGAATTTGATGAAATAATTACGGAGTTCTAGAGCAGCATTCTGTCACGTTGCTCCCTTTATCTGGTTAATGAATATGCAAGTGTCGAAATCCAAATCACCGAATACTTCACCGGATGCGTTCGATTTTCGTCGTATCCGTCGTCTTGTTGAGCTGATGGAAGATCATGGTCTGACTGAAATTGAAATCAGGCAGGGCGATGCCCGTGTCCGTTTGAGAAAATCTGATTCTCAGTCAAAACAAAAAGGATCTTCTGAAGCAGCCGCTTCCGTGCCGGCAATGGAGCCGCAGCGGGTTGTCCCTGTTGCTTCAGAATCGCCGGCGTTGCCAGAGAACGTTCCCGATGACACTGGAAAATTTGTTGAAATTACCAGCCCGATGGTTGGTACCTATTATGCCGCCAGTGCACCAGACGCGGAACCGTATGTGGAAGTCGGAACGCAGGTCGATCTTGAGATGACGGTTTGCGTCATTGAGGCGATGAAGGTGTTCAATGAAATCCCTTCTGAAGTGAGTGGAACGATCGCCGCAATACTTGTGGAGAATGGTGATGCAATAGAGTTCGGCCAGCCGCTGTTTCGTGTTGAGATCGATGCATAATCTGTCTGCAATGTTTTCCACCGAAACAAGGAAGAAATGAGTAAGCAGTTGGTAGATTAAGAGGAACGGGAAACTTTGAGAGAAGAGAAATAGTTGTATAGAGACAAGAGACACATGAATTCAAACAAGAGGGTCGTTTCAGAAAAAGAAAGCCCTCTGCTCATCACCCTGAGGTACAGCGAGCCAGTAGGGAATACCCCGGTACAGTGGCTGTACCAGCCCACTTGAAATGTTGGTGAATCGCGACCATGTTCCAAAGGATTCTGATAGCTAATCGGGGAGAGATCGCGCTGCGAGTTATTCGCGCGTGTCGTGAACTCGGGATTGAAACGGTGGCAGTCTGCAGTGACGTGGATCGGGATGCTCCGTACCTCGATTTGGCAGACGAAGTAATTCAGATTGGTCCTGCCCCTGCCATTGAAAGTTATCTCAAGATTGACCGCATTATCAGTGCGGCCGAAATTGGGAACGTTCAGGCCATTCATCCCGGTTATGGATTCCTTTCTGAGAATCCCCATTTTGCAGAGGTTTGTCGTTCTTGCAAAATAGAATTTATTGGACCTTCCCACGAAGCCATGATTCGTTTGAGTAATAAATCTGCAGCCAGAAAGCTTGCAGAGGAGGCGGGTGTCCGGGTGGTTCCGGGAAGTGAAGGTTTGCTGGAAACCGATGAGGAGGCGCTTGCAGTTGCCCACGAAATTGGTTTTCCGGTTCTGATCAAAGCTGCAGCTGGAGGTGGTGGCCGGGGAATGCGTGTCGCACGTAACGATGTGACCTTGGTAAGCAGTCTTAAGGCGGCTCGCACCGAAGCCCAGGCTGCGTTCA
>Ga0310344_10002180_pt1 | contig 14750 bp, 14 predicted proteins | sample HC15DNA20200_MG_FD_203801 | JGI IMG/M metagenome (GOLD analysis project Ga0310344, IMG submission 203801) | Marine microbial communities from station ALOHA, North Pacific Subtropical Gyre - HC15-DNA-20-200_MG | ecosystem: Environmental > Aquatic > Marine > Oceanic | place: Pacific Ocean: North... | reverse complement strand
CTTTACAGTGGTTGTTGCGTCATCTGCCTGGCCCAATACGGTTGGGATTGGTTGTCTGTTATCTACATCAGATGCTATTGATGCTAATTGTGATTGTAATGTGTTAAAGTCACTTGATGATAGGGAACTCAATACGTCAGCGTTTTCTTCAGCAATCTCTACTGCACCATGTGCAAATGCTACAGTTTCAGCATATTCCATATCGTTAATGATTGTACCAGAACTGTCAATTGCGTCTACATATTCTACTTTGACTAGATGAAGTCTGTCTGAAATTCCTGCTAGTGCAAGTGCTTCAGGAGTACCATCAATGCCATTGTGTTCCATGACAATCTTCTCTACTTCTTTCTTGGTCTCTTTCATCTGTGCTGTCAAGTCTGGAATAGATACACCGTCATTGGCAGAGTCAGAAATTGCCATTGCTTTTTCCATTAATGCATAAAGTGAATCAGCCTTTGCTTGACCGATTGATTCTACAACATATGGGTCAAGTGTTCTGTAATAGTATAATCCTTCATAGGCATATTTCTTTGCGCCGTATGTGTCATCTTCATTGTATTTGATTAGTGCTTCTTCTAATTCTTCAACGGTTTTTAATTCGAAAATATCAAGCATGTTTTCTCTGACAACTGCAGAGTATGTTTGTAATTTGGATGGGTCATTTTCAATTGCTGTAAATAATGCGGTTGTTGCTGGGTCTTTGTCAGCGACTTTGAATTTTGTTGCTACAATGTCAGACCATTCTAGATATTGACTTGCGTCATTGTTTGATATTGAATTTTCCATCATTACCATACCAAGTGTGTAAATTGATTTTTCTTGACATTGAATCCATAATTTTGCTTGTTTGTTATCACCTGCGTTGTATGCTGCTTCTGCTGCATCATAACATGCCAAAATTACATTATGTGTATCTGGATCATGCATTTTTGCAGCGCTTGCAAATTTGCTTTCATAGATTCCTTTTGCATCATTAAGAAGTGCTAGTGATTCATCTAATGTTTCTGCACTATATGCATCGCCAAGTGTTTTCTTGATTGCAGACCAATCATCACCATATGATGCTTCAGCTTCTGCAATCATTGGTACTAGCAAAAATGCCATGACCGGTGCTAACAAGAATAACCTATTCAACAAAAATTAGCGTCAGGTGTTCGTATATAATATTAAATCTGAATGCATATTCTTATTCTAGATTCTTAGAATGTACAATCTTCTTAAATGATATTATTTTTTTGCCTCAACAATTACGCACGCTTTAGATATACCATTAAGCTCTTTCTTGATTCCATCAATTATGTGAGACTTTGAGGTAAGTCCTGAAAAATCAATTAATTTCAGTTCATTTAGGAGATAGACTTGGGGAGCAATATCTGCATCAGATGATAATATTTTGTCTAATCCTGAAATAATTTCAGATAGATTCCCATCAATTATTTTGGCATTTCCAAAACTTAGTTTTTCTCGACCATATTTGTCAATTACAATTGTAGGCTGTCGATTTTGTTTCATCATTAGTTTTTTTGTAGTTATATTTGCAGAAAATACAAAATAATGATCTGTTTCAAATGAAAATTCAATTTTGTCTTTAGGGATATTAGATATTTCAATTGCCCGCTCCATGGCTTCATCTTTTGAGAAGACATTTTTTGCAGTTAGGCGATTATCTAACTCAACATTTCCAATACCGGTTACACGTAGTAATGATTTTTCTGGGATATAGACACTGTCTACGGAGATTGATTCTGGGGTCGAGCCCTTTTCAATCAATAAATCATGAATTTTTTTTTGCATTTTTGAAATTTGTTCAGGATTTGGATTTACAACAGTTTCTTCTAATTGCTCTTGCATCATAGATGAAGCAACACCTATTGAAGAAATTACTTCAGCATAATCAGCCTTTTGGTAATCAAGATTCAATTGTTTTGCAACAAATGGAACAAGAACAGATGCACCACCACCTCCGCCAATGAGTTTTACTTTAGAGGATTCTAGTTCGAATTCTTTAATGATGGTAGTAATTGTTTTTGTAATATCAAATGATGCTGTTTGTATGATTGATAAGGCGGCTTGTGCGCCAGAAACGCCAATTTTTTTTCCTAGTAAATCTAGTGCAAGTTTTGCAGATTCAGGATTAGAGTATGAGTAATCACCTTCTTCAATCATTCCTAAAGCATTTGCAGCACAAGTATTCGTAATAGCATAAGTTTCATTTTTACATTTTATTGCAACATACTCATCAACATCAGTTTCTTTTGGTTTAACAAAGATAATTTCACCAGTGGATAATTCATCTACATCTGCATAACAGGAGTATTTCATGCCTGCGATGTGTGCACTTCTAGGTCCAACACGTGAGATTGTATTAGACTCAAGTTTGACCATACTTCCTCCGGCCACACCTAAAACACGTACATCCATAGAGCGAATGCATGTTGGATGATTTTTGATTGTAACATAACGGATTTCAGGTTTACCATTTTTTATAATGCAAATATTCGTACTAGTTCCTCCAACTTCAACAAATATTCCATTCGTTACTTTGAGATACAAGAGTGCTCCAGCTACGCTGGCTGCAGGACCTGACAAAACTGTAAGAATTGGTTTGGAGCGGAATGTATCCATACTCGTGACACCGCCATCACCTTTCATGATCATTAATGGAGCGGTAACTCCAGTTTCACGAATTGCTTCTTCAACAAAGTTACCAACTTGAACAGTTTTAGGCAATACACTAGCATTGATTGCAGCTGTTAGGGTTCGAATCTCCAAGCCATAGATTCCTGAGATTTCATGTGATGCTGTAGAAGGTAATTTCAGTTTAGTTGCATGTTCCATGATAAATTCTTCATTTGAAGGATCATCAACACCAAATGCTTCAGTTGCAACAATCACCTTTGCACCGTCATCTTTTAGCTCCTGAATTGCAGTAGAAACTTCTGAATCTGTAATCAGATGGGAGGTATCAAGAAATCTATGCGATGACTTGATATCATCATCATAGTTGATTTTTGCATCACTTAGATTGGTTCGTTTTATGACATTTCTTTTTTCAGGTCCTACTCCCATTGCAAGGATTCCAACTTTAGCAGTATCAGATTCAAGTAATGCATTGATTGCCTGAGTTGTACTATGAGCAATTATTTCAATTTCATTTAATCGAATGTCAGATTCTCTCAGTAGGTCATTTAATACAGAAACAATTCCAGAAGAGACACCTCTTTCAGCAGTGTGTGTTGTGGGGGTGGTAGACGTTGATAAGATTTCGCCAGTGACAATATCTAATGCAATAGCTTTTGTAAATGTGCCACCAACATCAATACCAATTCTAATTCTTCTATCACTCATTTACTTGCGCCCTAGATTTTCTCATCGTGGCTAGGGCTTTTTGTCTCTTTGGTCTTAGAACAAGCACGTATAGTGATGCTACCAAATAGACAGATAGTAAAACTATCTGACCGACAGTTGTTTCAAGTGTTGGATAAATTCCAGTCATTGTGGCCACGTTGATGTCAAATCTTGGGATTGTGCCAAGCATGCTAGTGTAAGGTAGATAATCTAGTATTTGGAATTCTCTGATTGCATTTCCTAAGAAGGCAATTGATAAGTAAGCACCAATTCCCATGGTTAGACCAAATAGTGCACGTAATGGTAAACGTTTTCCAAGTTTTCTAAATCCAAAGTATATTCCAAGTAAGGAGAGAATTCCTATAATGAATCCTAATCCAACATAGAGTTCCATATATTTTGCAAAAGAGAACATTGCTTGATAAAATAGGACAGTTTCAAATCCTTCCCTATAGACTGTGAAAAATGATAACATTATGAACACAGATGTACCTCCGGCAGCAGATGCCTGGAAAACTTTGGCCTTGACAAACTCCATCCATCTTTTGTGTTCAATCTTATTCAGTATCCAGAAACTGACATAGAACAAAACTGCCGTCGCAGACAGCGCAGCTATTGCCTCAATCAATTCTCTGTTAGCACCTGAGATTTCAATAATGTAAGATGCTATAACCCAAGTAACAGCGGTAGCACCTATTGCAAGAACAATTCCATAATGAACATATTTTTTGAATTTATGATTTCTGGAGGCTTCAAGATATGTGATTATAGCGCCCAAAATCAAAACAGCTTCTAATCCTTCTCTAAATATTATAGCAAAAGATGAGATAAATGCAATAGTTGGTGCAATTGTTCCAGTTCCAGATACAAGTCTTTCAGATTCATCAAGACTTCGTTCAATTGCAATTACAACATTTGATATATCTCCCATTGGTGCACCTTCATTGATTAGATTTCTTAATGTTGCAAATTGGAATTCAACCTCTAATGTAAAATCAGGTGCAATTGCACGTAATGGAATTTCAACATATTCATAACTGTCCAGATACGCACTTCGAGCACTTGTATAGGCAGCTTGCGTATCTCCAAGTTCATAGAAAATTTCAGTTGCCATAAGTTTCTCACGAATTACATCAATCTCATCTCTAACTTCACCTTTTTGACCTTCTGTTGCAGAGCCCATTGGCTTCTTCTCTTTCATAGCAAGAGCATCTGCAATAACAACACCAGATGCTTTCAGTTCAGCAACTTTTGCTTGTGCAATATCTAGTCTAGGAATAATTGAATCAACTAAAAATGATTTAATTGTTTCAGGGGATTCTCTATTTTTTATCATTGTACGTAGTTCTTCACGCATATCCCATTCTAGATCATATAGTAATTCTGCATCTGCAACTTCAATTTCTGGTTCCAAATACTCAAAGTTTTCAAGATATGCCTCTATCCCAATTTGTTCGGCTTTTTTGTAGTCCCCGTTGTCTAATTCAACCATCAAATCGTCATACAAATCACGAATTACACTGTACAAATTAGTACTATCAATTCCTACAGTACCAATAACATCAGTTCCAAGCAAATCTCTTTGAACCCAAATATTAGTTGACGCAATTGATGCATATGGGTCTCTGTTTTGTACCATATCAAACATATCATTGAAGAAAGATTCTATCTCAATTTTTTGACGTTCTCCATAATCAGTTTGCGAATAGAACATTTGATTTGCTCTTTCCATAAATCCTAGTGCCAGATTATAAGAAAATTCATCTTGAGTAATTTCAAAATTTTCGTATTGCTGATCAACTATTATGAGATGTGCAACTATAACATTTGGGATAATTTCAGGATCTTCTGGAACACCATCAAGAAGTTCGTTGATTCTATTTAATTCAGATAAGATGGCAGATCTATTATCAGAACTAATCTCTTTTGTTTGAAGATCAATTAGAGAGATATGTACTTCATCAGTTAAGGATGCATCAGCTTCTCTTAATTTTTCTAAATTGTTTGAAAATTGTTTAGAACCAAATTCAATGAATTTTTTGGTAGAATCAAAGTCACCATCTTCTAGGCTTTGCTCAGCAAGACCAATAGTAGTTTGAGTAACTCCGGTAATTGAAAGATATCTTACCATATCAGGCTCTGCAGAATATGCATTTGGTAATGCAAGCATTAATGCTGCAATGCCAATAATTGCAATGGCTGATTTTCTCACAAGATTAGTCGATTTGAATCCCTATTATAGGATAAGAGTTATTCTAAGACTATAGAATGAAAAATACTAATGAGAAACAAACCAAAAAAAAGAAAAATACTGAATTACTCTAGTCCATGTAAGAAAATTATAATTTCCAGAAATAAAGAATATGATGATATTTTCAAAACTAGTTTTTAATATTGTAATCATCGATTGATGTCATGCCGTTAGTGACTAAAAGCCACATGCTTTGATCAACCAGAGTCACATGTCGTCAACTACTGGAAGTGTTGCTAACGGCACTTTCTAATTCTTTAGAATAACAATTTGAAAATTACACTGAATTTTAATATCTTGCTCGTGCCAATTTTTTCATGGCAGATGAAAAATCACCATATGTTCTAGTCAGCGTCTTCAAAGAAGACGCAAAACCTGAGGACATATCTGGAGCTGCAGGAAGGATTTCTGCAATTATTGACGATTGGAATGGGCAAGGAAATATGATTTGGAGTGGTGCTTTTGATGATAATAAGACCTCAATGTCAGTTATTGAAGGTGACAAAGCAACAGCTGAAAAATTCTTCAAAACATACGATGATGCATGTAAATCATTTCTTTCATCATACATGTATCAATGGGAAGCAATGCCACTATTGTCACTTTTAGGACAAAAACAGGCTGCCCAATAATTGTGATATACAATCACATTTTTTTTAATCAATCACATATCTTTTTGCTCGTTGTATGTGCTTTTCATCGAGATGTTTAGACATCATCACACCAAGCATGTAAGAACGGGCAGCTGCATCATCAGGATTGATGTCTAATGCTTTTGCATTTATTTCAAATCCATCTGCAGCAATTTTTCTAAAGTCTGTCATGATATGGTTTAGTTAGGAATGCTTTAAGATCTTTCGGTTTTTTACATATGTTATAAGAAGGTAAATTCCACCTAGAATGAAAGCAATTCCAGAGACAATAACTATGACTGTGGTAGAGGTCTGGAGACTTACCCCTGCATCATAAGCAGCATATGAACCAACAAATACAAAAAATATTCCTAAAGTAAAATATGTTCGTTGATAAAATAGATTCATCTAAATCGAAATAATTTGTAATTGAGAATTTTCAGTTACCGCATATTGATCAATGTATCCAGCAGTAAGTTCCAAGACATATTGAGAATTATCTGCTGAAACACCAACAGATTTACAACTCATAACTTCTAGAGGGGTAATACATGGTGGAACATTTTTTTTAAGTGATACTACACTGCCATTTTCATCAAACCATATTATATCAAGATGAAATTGCATATTTTTCATCCACATTGCTCTAGTTCCAGGTTCATCAAAAACAAATAACATTCCTTTGTCATCAGCAAGAAAATCTTGAGTCTCCCACATCAAACCACGCATTCTACGAGGATCAGTATCTGCCAGATAAACTTCTAAAATTTTATCATCTAACTGGACAGTGCCCATGAGGAAATTAGAATTAGCGTCAATTTTTACTTCAGAGGGAAGAGATAACATTCCTGCCACACCAATTATTACAGCTGCAATGCCAATTGGAATTAAAACCTGTAAACGTGTAGGCATGCATTACAGTATAACTAAGAAAATAAAAACTAAATCACAAAGATGCTTTGAATTGGTGAATTGAAGACAAAGTTTGGTGTGTATTATCACCAATATCTTTCAGAGTTGAGCCATTGTATTTTTTATCCAAATATCTTCCCGCTAATATCATTGGAGCCCCAACTGCAACAGTGACACACGTTGGTTCAGGAATCCATAACATGAGGAATCCTAATTTCTGCATTTTTTTACCTGGTGCAGATGCACGATTTAATGCACCTAAAGATTGAGATGTTTTTTTATCATCTAATTTTCCCATGTCAGAATAAAGACTAGAACGCCTAGATGCAGATTCTTTCATTAATCTTAATCGTTCAATTTTCTCTCTAAGAGGATCAGTCATTTATTGATATTTTATGAAATCTAGTTAACAGACAGTGATCAAAATCGACTACATCCAAGTCAAGATTTGATTACAAAAATTTCCAATTTATATAAAAGGAAATTCTTATCGCCATAATGAAAAAGAAGACATCGCGTAGATTAGATTCAATCAAAGCGGCACATGAATCCGAAAAAGCAATTTCCGTCTCCGATAGAATGGAAGATTATCTTGAAGTTATATCAGAGTTAGTAGATATGAAAGGTTATGCTGCAACACTAGATATTTCAAGATACATGAATGTCAGCCCACCTAGTGTAACAAAAATGCTCAAAAAATTGGATGCCGATGGATATTTAGAATATGAAAAGTATTATGGAATTAATTTAACAGACGAAGGTCAACGAATTGCAGATATTATAAAACAGAAGCATGGAATTTTACTAGAATTTTTTGAAATTTTAGGAATTGGAAAGGAAATTGCAAATCAGGATGCAGAAGGTATAGAGCATCATCTGAATCCAAAAACAATTAGGCAGATTAGAAAGTTTGTGACATTTTTCAAAGCAAACCCAAAGATGATGAACAGTTTTAATGAGTTTTAAGGAATATTTCTAGAGTGTCTAAGGTATCAACAAATCTTGAAAAACGTTTACCTTCTGATGAACGTTTTAAAATTTTGATTTTACCTCTTTTACCAATTCGAGAAGAGAAGAGAAATTCATTATTCACAACAAAATTTGCAGTATTTCCTGTAAATTCTCTATCAACTTCGAAAATTAATGCAGTTCGAGACTCTGAAAAATCATAAGGTAATGACATAGAAGGTAATTCTCTTTGTACAGCATGCTCTTCAACATCAATGTGCAATCCAAGAGATTTTTCTAATTCTTGAATATTTTTTCCTGCCTTTCCAATTAACGATGGAATTGAATCACTAGAAACAAAAACTTTGATTCTTCCAGGACCCGAAAACTCAATTTTTGGATTTGGATCAAATCTATACAGATGCTCAAGAATTTTTTCCTCTGCCAAATTTTCTATTCCAGTTTTTTGTGAATCATTCTCGCTTACAGGTATGATGATGTTTTCTTCTCCAAATGTGTAGATTTCATACTCTAAATTGTTAGTCTCAAAATCTGATATCTCAATTACCGGACGAGCTAAATCTTGCTCAACCATTCCAGATGGAACTTTGACTTTTAGTTCCAAATCATAGACTTTGGTGATTCCTCCATCTTTTACATAAATTACAGTATCTAACACATTTGGAATTATTCCTAGTTCAATTTTTCCAATGAATCTTTGAATAGCATCGATGGGAGTGTTTGCATGAACAACACCGACCATTCCAACACCAGTCAATCTGAGATCACTAAATATTCTAAAATCTTCTCTTCGTCTAACTTCATCAAAAATTGTATAATCAGGACGAACAAGTAATAAAATATCAGCAGAATTTTCAAAACTTCCGTCCAATCTAGTATATTGAGTTATACCAGGATCAACTTGTAAATCACGTGGAGATTCAAATGTTTTTACAATGTTTCCGGAACGATTAAAGAAATTTGCAATTCCTGATGCCAAAGTACTTTTTCCTGAACCAGGAGCACCGGAGATTAGAATTCCTTCTGCTTGTTTTTCTAATCTTGACATTAGTTTTTCAGACAAATGATAATCTTCCAAAGACATTTGTTTGATGGGATGAACAATAGTAATTTCTAACAGTTCAGAAAAAGGAGGTCTTGTAATTGATATACGATAATCTCGATATTGGATAACTAAAGCACCAGGTTTTGAGATTTCAGTGTTGCCAAGAGTTTCATCATCAATGGCGGATAAAATTTGATTTATCATGATTTCAAGATAATTTCGATCAAGTGTCTTAGTATCTAATTCTACTAATTCAAAACTTCCAGGCTTACCTTTCTTACCAAGTGGTTTTTGATTTTCTTTTAGATGTATACTCATTGTGGTTGGATCAAAGAATTTCAAAAATTCTAACTCTGGGGTTTTTTCAGGATTGATTACTAGTTCAGATTCAAAGTCTTGTATCTCAGCCATGATAAAGATTTAGCCTCGGTTTTATTATGTGATTCTTTTATGCGTAAAACATCCACACAAGTTAAACAAATTATTCTCACAATACCAAACAAAAGAATTGTTTTTGATCGATTAGTATGACTAATGGTACAAATTTACAATTCCATTCAGATTGTAATAATTACTTTGAGTCATTAAGGGAAAAGGGAGAAACTGATTTTGAATTTGAAGATGAGTATTTTTTCACTCTACCTGCTATTTCTCAAATGAGTTTAGATTAATTATTTAGTTGATTCAAGAATAATACATATGCATAAACTTGATAGTATTGCTGAAAAAGTCAAATCTTGTCAAAATTGCAAATTATGTGAAACAAGAACAAACGCAGTTCCAGGTAAGGGAAACTTTGATGCAGATGTAATTTTTGTGGGAGAGGCACCGGGCAGAAATGAGGATATTCATGGAGAACCATTCGTAGGTGCTGCAGGGAAGAGACTAGATATGATTTTAGAAGATACAGGAATACAAAGGAAGGATGTATACATTACAAATATCGTAAAATGTAGACCTCCTAATAATCGAGTTCCATCAAAAGAAGAAGAAGAAGCATGCATTGATTTCATAAATCAGGAAATTGAGATAATCAATCCAAAGATTATCTGTGTTATGGGAAATACGGCATATGGGACACTTTTAGATGGAAAAGAGATTACAAAAAATCATGGAAAAATTGTAGAAAAAGATGGAAGAAAATTTTTTGTCACATTCCATCCGGCTGCAACAATTTACAATCAAAAACTTATTGATGAATTAAAAGAAGATTTTAAGAAATTAACCAAATTCCTACAAAAGGACGATGATGTGAAACAATATGAAGAAAGACGATGTGATTTCTGTATGGCAAAAACTAAACATGAAATTGTGGTCATTCCAAAGATTGTTACAAAAAAGCGAAAATGGCTCTACAAATGTATTGAATGTCAACATGAAAGATGGCTTGTTCCATACAGAACTGTAGCTGAGAGTTTATACTAAGTTCTAATACAAATGACTCTGCAATTCAATTTGTTCTTCAGGGGATATTATGCCCTTTCGAACTAAAATATCAAGCATGTCTTTGAAGAGTTGTTTTTGCTCTTCTGACATTCCACCTGTTGGACCTTTATCACCAGGTGGTCCTGGAGGACCTCTAGGACCTTGTTCGCCTACTGGACCTTGTGGACCTTGCGTACCCTTATCACCTGCAGGACCTTGTAACCCCTGCTTTCCTTGTTCTCCTTGCGGACCTTGAATTCCTTGCGGACCACGTGGACCTTTATCACCAGTTAATCCAGGAGGACCTTGTTCGCCTTGCGGACCAATTGTTCCACGATCACCAAGTGGGCCAGGAGGTCCCGTTAATCCTTTATCACCGGGTGGACCTTGTGGACCACGTGGACCTTTTTCTCCACTAGGACCAGTAATCCCCATCTTTCCTTTTTCACCTTGTGGTCCTTGTGGACCAGTTGGACCTTTTTCACCCATTGGACCAGTAACGCCTTTGTCACCTTTGTCACCAACAGGACCAGGAACCCCTTTGTCGCCTTGAACACCAGGCGGACCAGTTGGACCTTTTTCGCCTTTGTCACCACGTAAACCAGTTAATCCTTTATCACCTGGTGGACCTTGTAATCCTGTTTGTCCTTTGTCACCAGTTTTTCCACGACTGCCTTGTTCTCCTTTGTCGCCTTTGTCACCAGTGAGACCTTTTTCGCCTTTGTCACCTTTTTCGCCTTTTGGACCAGGAGAACCTTTGTCGCCTTTGTCACCTTTGTCACCAGTTACACCTTTTTGTCCAGTAGGACCTTTGTCTCCTGTAGGACCTTTGTCGCCTTTGTCACCTTTGTCACCAGAAGGACCTTCTGGTCCAGTTGGACCTTTTGAACCTGCAAAGGAAGAACGTGAAGATGATTTTACTTTAGATGGTTTTGATTCAGTTTCTGATTTTTTTGTTTCTTTACGCATTGTTTCAGGAACTTGAAATTCAAATGAAGAACCTAAAGTTGAAAATTGATCAACAATTATTATCCACACGCTAGTAAATGTGTAAATTTTTTCAGGTAGAGGATTGGATTCAGAACCCAATGTGGTTTCAAACTCACCATTTTTTATCTGGAGATGGGCTTTTTCTCGCCATATAGGCAGAAAAGATTTTTGGGCAATTTGCTCATCTGTGGGTTTTGCTTCAGTAATAGCAAATTCAACTTCAAACACACCGCTTTTTTGTTTATATGGAGATTGACCTTTAACAGTAAAATGTTCAGATGAAGGCATAATCGTTTCTTTCAGTATCTAGTATATAATTAAATTTTCGAAGGATTTTAGGCGTCATTTTGGCACTATTAGCAGCTTAATATTTATCCGTTAAATGTAGAAATCTACGATATGTTAGGGAAAAAAAAGAACAAGTCTCTTAGTAAAAAAGACACATCACTTAGCAAAAAAGAAGAGACTGGATTAACTAATGTAAATTATCAACGTGACAGATTATTCAAAAAAGGAATTAATCTAATGGCTGATGAAAAATTAGAAGAGGCAGTACAAAATTTTGAGATGATACTTAGAGCAGACCCAAATGATGTTGAAGCAATGCTCAAACTTGGTTATTCAAGATTCCATTTAGATGACCATTCTGAAGCAATGAGAGTTTATGACAAAATTCTAGACATTGATGTTACAAATCCAGAAGCATGGAATCTTAAATCGTTAGTAAATTATGAAAAAAAGAATTATGCAAAAGCATTAGACTGCGCAGAAAAAGCAATTGATTCAGATCCAACATACGGCATGGCTTGGTATAACAAAGCATGTTACCTTTCAATGTTAAACCAAGTGCCAGATTCATTAGAATCATTAAAGCGTTCAATTGAGATTGATGTAAAAAATGCTAGAAAAGCTGTAAAAGATAAAGATTTTGTTAATGTGAGATCAGAAGAGGGATTCAAAAGAATTATTGAAGTTGTATTAATTGAATCGCTAAGACAAGGATACCATACAATTGGTTCAATTGTATGGACAACATTCCTAGGAAAAGAAGATACAATCAAAGGATTAGATGAATTAATCTTGAAAGGAATTGTTGTTAAAAATGAAAAGAGACAGGGTTTGAATCAAATCATACCAATTTACGATTTGGTACCAGACGTTGCAAAAAAGATTGGTGCAAAGAAGCGTGGTTTGTTAGGACCAAAAGAAATTGGCAAAGTGCCAATACCTGTTAAAAATCTCAAAGAAGTGGGATTATCAATTCAAACTACAATGACTGCAATAGAAAATGAAGATGTTGAAAAAACAATTGAAAGTTTTGATGTGTTTATCAATCCAGCAAAGTCTGGTCAACAAATGATTGATGAATTTTTAGAAGAACATAGAGAAATTCGATTATTCAAAATAAGACTAGAAGATAAAGGACAAGACTATCTAATTGATAACAAAAAGAAGATGCTTGAATTCTTTGAGACAATAGAAATTCAAGTCACGAAGAAATTAAGAGCCAACGTTGCACAAAACTAAGTCATAGAATATTTATCTTTTTTGAGTATTGGTATACCATCAATAACTGATACATCATCTTCTTCATACACAGTATGCCAGCGACCATTATGTGGGAGGAGATTGTTTAATTCTTCAATTTTTTTGTTAGTTGGTTTTTTATTTAATAATGCGCCCCATTTCATATCAGGAACCTTTGGCATGATATCGTTAATGTCTTTCATTCCATATCACTCTGCTGAAAGATCCCAGTAATTGGCATTTTCTTGTTTATCAATTGGTTTTTCAAGACTTTTCCATTCTTTAAACGAGTGAACGTACAACTTGACATTTGGTATACCAACTGATTTTAGCGCATAATATGCAAGACCAGACAAGGTACCTACACTTCCACAATATGTTATAATTTCAGCATCTTCAGGAATGCCTCTATTTTTTAGAAGATTCTTCATTCCTTCTTTTGTTCTAAGAATTTTTCCATCTGTTGCAAGTGTTCTATATGGTATGTTTATTGCACCTGGAATGTGCTGTTCCAAATAGTTTAAGCGTTCACGATTATCGATAATCACAACATCTTTGTTTTCTTTTACTTTTTCAAGATATTCTGCGGTAGCCATTATTTCAGGATTAATATTAACAGAGTGTGATGTAGATTCAATTTCTGGCACTTCGGTTGTAATTTCATATCCAAGGTCTTTCCATTGAGAATAGGTTACATCTAGTAATTTTACATCTTTGTGACCAATATATTGTAAGGCCCAAACAACCCTAGAAGACAATGCACCAAATGTATCATCATAAATTACCACAGATGTTTCGTCAGATATTCCCAAGTCTTGGGCAATTTTCTGTATCGAATCTACACTATCATCTGCAAGAAGTTTAGCTAGTGGAAGATTAATTGCGTTTGTAATATGTCCCTGTTGATATTCTTGTTCTCTTCTAACGTCAACAATTCTAATTGAATTATCTTTAATTTTTTGACGCAAAGTTTTCGAGTCGATAGTTGGCATATCAGAATCAGTCATGCAGCACATTCACCTTTTCCAGTGACAGTATGGTAACTAGTATCACTACCAAAATCCATGTAAAATTCAGGTTCATCTTTTACCTTTGGAGGAATAAGAAGAGAAGCTATTTCTTTTTTGATATCTTCTACAGAGGTAATTTTAGAAGATTCATTCCCATGTACAATTCTATCAATCCATTTTGCAAAAGTATCTTCAGATTGTTTATTTTCTCTGTACAAATCAATGATTTTGAGGATCACAGGAATAACACGTTTCACAGGAACACGTGCAGTGTGATGACCAAGCATTGAACCCTCATCAAATCTACCACCTAACGACATTGTATAGTTTGGATACATCTCTGCTTCGTGTCTGCCACCGCCACCGTAGAATCCTATTGTTGCGACTTCATGTTGCCCACATGAATTAGGACAGCCACTAATTTTGATGGAAGAATCTCTTAGGTCATCATCCTCATCTAGTTTCAATTCCAAAAATTTACGCTGAACTTCTTTTGCCAAACGATGTGAGTTTGTCAAAGCAAGATTACAGGATGTAGTTCCAGAACAACCGACTGCAGAAGCCATTGTCAGTGATCCAGTCTTTGCAAGTCCTGTTTCAATTAATTTGGAATATAATGATTTTAGATCATCATCATGGAC
>Ga0310344_10002179_pt1 | contig 14752 bp, 19 predicted proteins | sample HC15DNA20200_MG_FD_203801 | JGI IMG/M metagenome (GOLD analysis project Ga0310344, IMG submission 203801) | Marine microbial communities from station ALOHA, North Pacific Subtropical Gyre - HC15-DNA-20-200_MG | ecosystem: Environmental > Aquatic > Marine > Oceanic | place: Pacific Ocean: North... | reverse complement strand
TTCTAAATTAGGATAGTTAAGTAATAGATCCTGCATATATTTCTTATAAAGCTTTCTATCTGACTGGGTTCGTGGTCCTCTGACTGCTGGACCTCTGCTTCTGTTCAATAATCTGAACTGAATTCCTGATTTGTCCGCTACATCACCCATAACTCCGTCCAAGGCATCAATTTCTCGAACCAAGTGACCTTTACCTAGTCCTCCTATGGCCGGATTGCACGACATTTCACCTATAGTCTCTATTTTATGTGTAAAAAGACCAGTATTTACGCCCATTCTGGCCGATGCTGCTGCAGCCTCACATCCAGCGTGTCCACCGCCTATTACAGCCACATCAAAGGTCATTTTATTGCTCATAGAGCAAATGTATCGATGAAATATGATTTTACAAGCTCAAAGATGGGTTATTTACCAATACAAAAGTCCTGAAATATAGATCCTAGTATTTCTTCTACATCAACCTTGCCCACTATGCTCCCAAGATGTCTTGTGGCAAGCCTAAGGTCTTCCGCAGCTGTCTCGATCTCTTTTTTTTGATCTTTCTTTAAAAATTTTTCTATTTCTTTTAATGCTGCATTAAGTTTGGCTCGATGCCTTTCTCTAGTAACCAAAATATTGTTTGCTTTCATAAATTTTTTACTTAACTTCTCTTTTATTGTCTTAATAAGTCTATCAATATTTTTATTGTTTTTTACTGATATCAAAATTTGATCATTTTTCTTAAATTCATTTTTTGGAGTTTTTTTACTTAAATCCGACTTATTAAAAACTAATATACAGTCCTCATTAATCAATTTTTTTAGATCTTTGCTAATTTTTTTTTTGGATGCATCTACCATAACCAAGGTTAGATCGGCATCCTTGGCTTTTTTAATAGCTCTTTTTATTCCCTCTTTTTCGACCTTATTTTTGACCTTTCTTATACCTGCAGTGTCTGCCAGAATTACAGGGTATCCATCAATATTAAGATAAGTTTCTATAACGTCCCGTGTGGTACCTTCCTGTTCAGATACAATGGCTGCCTCTCTCTTGGAAAGAAGATTTAATAAAGAAGACTTTCCTGCATTTACATCTCCAACGATAGATATTCTAAATCCATCTCTAATTTTCTCTCCAATTTTTTGGTCCTCTAATATTTTTTTAATATCTTCATGAACCTGTTTTATCGAGGCCTGAACCTCTTTTAAGACATTCTCTGGAAGATCATCTTCGGCAAAGTCTATTTTTGCCTCAATGTAAGACAAGGATTTAACTAGTTTTTCTCTTAAAGAATTGTAGTGATTTGATGCATTGCCTTGGATCAATTTTATAGCTTGCTGTCTTTGAAGCTCTGTCTCAGCATGTATAAGATCTCCTATGCTTTCGGCCTCTATTAGGTCCATTTTGTTGTTCTGAAATGCAATCTTTGTAAATTCACCGGGTTCTGCCAATCTGCAATTTTCTTGATTTCCAAGTACCCTTAAAAAACAACTAACAACAGCATTACTCCCATGAGTGTGAAATTCTGCTAAATCCTCTCCTGTATAACTGTTTGGAGCAGGCGACCAAAGTAGCAATCCTTCGTCAATCATTTTTCCATTCGAAGGATCATAAAATTTACAAAGGTTAACCTCCTTTGATTTAATGTCGTTTTTCTTTGTTATTAATTTTGAAATTTGAAGACTGTCTTTTCCAGATAGCCTCAAAATTGCAATTCCTGAAGGACCTTTCCCTGTTGATAGTGCAAATATATTCATTTATATTTTTTTCATTTTTTCATAGCATAGAATATATGGAAAACGCTATTTCTTTTAACACTAAGTTTGGCTGGATAACTGCTGCAGAATCAAACAATAAAATAACCAGAATTCAGTTCCAGAAAACCAAAAGTAGAGGTATTTTGACCAAAAGTTTAAAAAAACTAAGAAAGAATCTGACTCTATATTTTCAAAGAAAAATAAGCAAATTGGAGGCCCCAATTCAAATCAAAGGAAATCTAAATCAAAAAAAAATATGGAATGAGTTAAAAAAGATCAAAAAAGGTAAAACGAAAAGTTATGGAGAGATTGCTAAAAAATTAAAAATTTCAGCACGATACGTAGGTAGAGTGTGTGGAGAAAACAAACTTGTTCTCATTATTCCTTGTCATAGAGTAATTAAATCGAATGGATCCTTGGGTGGTTTTTCAGCAAAAGGTGGCTTGGTACTAAAAAAAAAGTTGCTAAAATTTGAATCAAACAAGAGCTAGTTAATTTTATCAATCTTTGCTGCTAAAATAAAATCGCTTTCTGCAAGTCCCTTTATAGCATGAGTAAAAATTTTTATTTTTGCATAACCCCAGCCAAAAAAGATATCGGGATGATGATTTTCAGTCTCTGCTATTTCCCCCACTTTGTTTATAAATATCTGACTATTTTTAAAGTCTTTAAACTTAAACTCCTTTTCCAGAAAGTAGCTCTTTTCTTCATTTTGTTTTACATCCCATCCATCGATCTTTTTCAAATATTTATGAATTTCTTCTAAATTAAAGGAAGGAGTTCCTCCTTCACATGGAATACACTTTTTTTTGTGTAGATCTGTCATAAGTTTGGAGCGGGAGAAGGGAATTGAACCCTCGGCCTAAACGTTGGCAACGTTTCGCTCTACCACTGAGCTACTCCCGCGTATTAAAAATTATTATAAAACAAGGATTTCTGATAAGCAAGAGTTGATAAAATCAAGTAAATTGAATTAATTTATAATTCCTTTGTCTACAATTTTTAATCCAATTTTTTTTAAAAATGCAAACTTATCTATATTTTTTAGTAGATTATTTTTAATGGGTACAGTCAACTTGTTGTATCTGAAAAAATTTTGGGTTAAATCAATTCCTAAACCATAAAGAAAATTCTCTGGTTTTCTATTCAAATATAAGTCATTAAAAATTAAAGAGTCTTTTACTTGCATTCCTAAAGAGAGATTTTCCTTAATTTTTTTATAAAGTTCTTCTATATCTCTCAAAACTAAATTAAAACCTTGACCTGCAATAGGATAAACGTTGTAGGCGCTTTCTCCGATAGCAAATATATTATTTTTAAAAAAATTTCTGTTAAACTTAAAAGAAATAGGAAAACAATCAATTTTGCTTAAATTTAATTTTGACTGTCTGGAAAAAATGTTTCTTAGTTTTAATAAAATTAAACTCTTAATCTCATTACTATTGTGCCCTCTATAATTGCTATTCATACTCCATATTAATGAAAATTTTTTATTGTTAATTGGTAACATGGCCATTGGTCCTTCTTTAAAAAAATATTGTCTTGATTCTGCAAAACTTAAGTTATGTTTTACAGTGCAAGTAAATGCTATTTCGTTTTTATCTTCCTCAATAAATCTTTTTCCTATCAATTTTTCTACTATTCTATAGTTTTTGCCCACACATAATAAGATCATGTCATAATAGTGTTGTTTTTTTTTAAAAAATATACTCGTTCCATTAACTTCAATTTTCTCTACATCCTCTTTTAAAATTTTTATTTTTTTATTTTTTTTTATATTAGAGAGTAAAAATTTTTTTAAATTTTTATTTTCAACAATCAGCATTAAATTCTTACCAGAGTTTTCAAAATTCATAAAATTAAACAAACTGTTATTTTCTTTTTCATGGTAAAGACTTACCTTTTTGCATTCAAAAAAAAGATTGGGCCTTTTTTTTAATAAGTGTTTTAAAATAAATTCATAGTTGCTTGGAGAAAGCGCAGTAGTTTTATTATCGATAATTTTTTTTTGTGATTTTTTAGATATTAAATCTATTTTGACATCTAGTTTTCCAAGTATTTGAGCAGTAATTAAACCACTTAAGCCGTCACCAATAATACATATTTTATGTTTTTTCATAATTTTTAATAACTTTATCAATTTTCTATAAATGGTACAAAGTAAATAAGGTGATTCGATAAATGAAGCTAAATAGCAAAATATTTGATAACAGTATTAATTTTATAAAAAGAAGAATTGCTGAGTTGGTTGGATTTTTGTTGGTAATTGTTTCTGGCCTATTTATTTTTTCCTTATCAAAATATTCTCCGGAAAGTCCAAGTTTTATATTAAATGCAGACCAATTGAACTTAACAGATTATTCTGGATCCTTATCAAATGCAGTTTCTGATATTTTTTTACAAAGCTTTGGTTTAATTTCGTTTTTTATAGGAATAAATATTTTATTTTGGGGAGTTAATTTAATTGTAAATAAGAAAATTAATAAAATTATTAATAAGCTTTTTTATACCGTCCTTTACATTTCTTGTGGTTGTTTGCTAGTTTATATAGTCAACAACAATTCTTTCTGGCTGATATATCATGGAAATGCTGGTTTCGTTGGAGAAAAAGGTTTTAATTTAGTTTATAAGTATCTTCCATTAATTGAGAAAGATTTTTCTAAAATAGCTTTAATAATTTTATTTTTACTTTTTTTCATTTTAAGTTCTGGAATAAATATAAAAAAAATTTTTCCTTACTTTTCTTCTTTATTTAAAAGTTTTTTTAAGAAAAAAGCTAGTGAAGAAAAAATTGAAGAATCCGATCATCATTATGATCTAAATAAAGGCAAAGATGAAACAAACTTTTACAAACAACAATCTTTTTCTTTTCAAAAAGTTGATGAAAAAAAATCTGGAAATTACAAATTGCCGTCCATTGGTCTCCTTACAAAAAAATCAAATATCATTAATAAAAATACAGATTTTAAACTTCCAAGTTCAGATTTTATTGAAAAAATTCTTTTGGATTTTGGAATAAAAGGAAAAATCAAAAAAGTTAATAATGGTCCGGTTGTATCATTATACGAATTTGAACCTGCTCCAGGAGTAAAAGTTTCAAAAATAGTTAATTTATCTGATGATATTGCAAGAAATACAAGTTCTGTGTCAGCCAGAGTTTCAGCAATTCCTGGAAAAAATACTGTTGGAATAGAAATACCAAATCCAAAAAGAGAAAGTGTGATTTTATCAGAAATAATATCATGTGAAAATTTTCAAAAAAAAGAAACAAGTCTTCCTATCACGCTTGGTAAAAGTATATCTGGAGTACCATTGGTGGCAGATTTAATATCAATGCCCCATTTATTGGTAGCAGGCACAACTGGATCAGGAAAGTCTGTTTGTATTAATAGTATAATACTGTCTTTGCTTTACAAACATAGCCCAGATACTTGTAAATTAATTTTAATAGATCCAAAAATGTTAGAACTTTCTTCTTATGAGGGGATACCTCATTTACTAACACCGGTTATTACAGATGCTAGTAAAGCTACTTCGGCTTTGAGTTGGACAGTTAGAGAAATGGAAAACAGATACAAATTAATGAGTTCAGAGGGAGTAAGAAACATTGATGGTTATAATCAAAAACATAAATTAAAAATGCCATACATTGTTGTGGCTGTCGATGAAATGTCAGACCTCATGCTTGTTTCAGGAAAAGAAATAGAAAGTTACGTTCAAAAACTTTCAGCAATGGCAAGAGCAGCAGGAATACACATTATAATGGCAACTCAAAGACCGAGTGTTGATGTCATAACTGGTACCATTAAAGCAAACTTTCCTACTAGAATATCCTTTCAAGTAAGCTCTAAAATCGACAGCAAAACCATTCTTGGAGAACAGGGTGCCGAACAACTTTTGGGTAAAGGAGACATGCTGTTTATGTCTTCTGCAAACAAAATATTTAGAATTCATGGACCTTATGTATCAGAAAATGAGATTGAGAAGGTTACAAGCTATATAAGAGCACAAGGAAATCCGGATTATATTGAAGATATTATTACAAAACAAAACAATAACTCGGAAGATTTAATGTCAAGTGCTGAAGAAGATGAACTATATCAAACAGCAGTTAAAATAATTAAGACTGAAAAAAAAGCCTCAACAAGTTTTTTACAAAGAAAACTTCAGATCGGATATAACAGAGCCGCAAGAATAATTGAAAAAATGGAAGAAAATGGATTAGTTAGCAAAGCTAATCATGTTGGAAAAAGAGAGGTTTTATAATTTTTGTTAGATATAAAATTTATAAGAGCTTTACTAGTTTTTTTCCTATTTATTAATTTTTCAATATTAAAAGCAGATACAAAAAAAAATATTATTGAAAATATTAATCAAACTGATTCTATAAAATTTGATTTTATTCAAATTACAAATGATAAAGAAGAGAGGGGAATTTGTTATTTAAAAAGACCATATTATTTAAAATGTGAATATAAAGATAAAAACCAAAAAAAATTAATTGTTAACAAAAATAGATTGGTTATTTACCACAAAAGATATGAGAAAATTTACAATTATCCACTATCAAAATCATATTTTACTGAAATTTTGAATAAAAAAAAATTTAGCGAAATGATAGCAAAAGGAAATTTGGAAAAAAAAGATAATATTTTTCTGGTTAATTGCTCTCTTAAAGAAAAAGGTCAAATAGCTTTTTATTTTAACAATAAAAATTATAATTTATACGGTTGGGACTTAGTAAGTTTAAATAACAGTAAAATAACTTTTAAATTATTAAATGCTGTTAAAAATTCCGAAATTAAAAAAACTTTTTTTGATATTCCAAAAATAAATTAAGAAACCATTTTGCCAACTTTTTCTCCACCAAAAATATGAAAATGAAGATGTGGCACTTCCTGTCCGCCATTTGATCCAATATTTGATAAAGCTCTATAACCACCGTCTACATTTGAAACTTTAAGTAATTTTGCAACATGAGATATTGTCTTAAACAGTTCTATAATTTCTTTTTCTTTAGCATTTTGCATAAAATCATCTAAGTCCACATAAGGACCCTTTGGTATAACTAGGGCATGAATCTTCCTTTGTGGATTTATGTCATAAAAAGAAAGTGAATGTTCATTTTCATAAATTTTCTTGCAGGGAATTTCTCCTCTTAAAATTTTAGCAAAAATATTATTTTTATCGTAACTCATCAATTTTTTTGCCTTTTCTTTAATTCGTTCATAACATCTTCAATTTTAATATTATTTGCTTCTAAAAACACCATGAAATGATACAAAACATCGGCTGATTCATGAATTTTGTTTGTATCCTTTTCTACGGCCTCAATAAGTTCTCCTATTTCTTCTTTTACTTTTTCTATACTTAACTCTTTGTTGTTTAGTAATTTGCTCGTATAGGACTTTTCTGGCAAAAATCCTTTTCTTTGACGAATAACAGCAACTAGTTCTTCCAAAGTTTTAAACATCTTTTAGATTCTTACAGCAATTCCTTTTGAGTCTAAATATTTTTTTGCATCTTGTATTGAAAACTCACCAAAGTGAAATATTGATGCAGCCAATACTGCGCTAGCTTCCCCTATTTTTAAACCTTCATACAAATGGTCAAGTTTGCCAACTCCTCCTGAAGCTATAACCGGTATATTTACTAAATTAGAAACTTTTTTTGTTAAATCCAGATCGTAGCCTTTTTTTGTACCATCCCTGTCCATGGACGTTAAAAGTATTTCTCCTGCTCCAAGATTTTCCACCTCTTTCACATAATCCATTACATTTTTTCCTGAAGAATTCCTGCCTCCGTGGGTAAACACCTCCCATTTTTTATTTTCGACTTTTTTTGCATCTACTGCCACAACAATACATTGTGAACCGAATTTTTGTGCTCCTTCTTTTATTATATTTGTATTATTTACTGCGGCTGTATTTATTGACACTTTATCTGCTCCTGAATTTAGAAGATTTGAAATATCTTTCAAAGTTCTTACGCCACCACCAACAGTTAAAGGAACAAAACAACTTTCGGATGTTTTCTTTACGATATCTAAAATAATATTTCTATCTTCATTTGAAGCCGTTATGTCCAAAAAACAAATTTCGTCTGCCCCATTCTCGCTATAAAACCTAGCTTGTTCGGAAGGATCTCCAGCATCAATCAAATTTACAAAATTTATGCCTTTAACTACTCTTCCATTTTTAATATCCAAACAGGGTATAACTCTTTTTTTATACATTAAATTAATTCACTAAGTTTTTTTAAATCTATATTTCCATCGTAAATAGATTTTCCAATTATAACACCTTTTATATTTTTAAATTTTTTATTTTTAATACTCAAAACATCTTCTATAGAAGAAATACCGCCAGAAATAATGATTGGAATTTTGGTTAAATTCGATAAAGACAAAGTTTCTTTAATGTTGGGTCCGGTTTTAGTTCCGTCTTTGTCAATATCGGTATAAATTATTCTTGATATATTTAAATCTTTAATTTCTTTTATAAAATCTGTGGCTTTTATATTTGTTTTTTTAGTCCAACCAGACAAAGCAATAAGCCCATTTTTTGCATCAATTGATAATGCAATTTTATCTCCAAACTTTTTACAAACATTTTCCAAAAAATTTTTATCTTCGATTGCTCTGGTTCCTAAAATTATTTTCTCTACACCAAAATCTAATAGCTCATTAATTTGATCGACGGTTCTGATGCCTCCGCCTGCTTGAATTTTTACTCCATCTAATTTACTTATTTCTTTTATGATTTCTTTACTAAATGATTTTCCCTTTAAAGCTCCATCTAAATCAACAATGTGTAGATTATAAAAACCAAAACTAATGAAAGTTTTTGCTTGTTCTAGGGGAGATTTTTCATATTCTTTTAATTGATTGAAATCACCTTTTAGCAATCTCACACACTTCCCCCCTTTAATATCTATCGCAGGAAATATTATCATTTTAAAATTAGAGTTTACCTTTTGTTGAAGGAACCAAATTTTTAATTCTCTTATCGACTGTTAAAGCTTCTTTAAGAGTTTTTGCTAAAGCTTTAAAACAAGACTCGATTTTGTGATGACTATTTTCTCCATAAATATTTTCAACATGAAGGGTAATGCCTGCTGATTGTGAAAAAGCCTGAAACCATTCTTTGAACAGTTCAGTATCCATTTCTCCTAATTTTTCAACTTTAAGATCAACTTTCCAAACTAAATAGGGTCTTCCTGAAATATCAATGGCAACCCTAGTTAAGGTTTCATCCATGGGTATTAAAACGCTAGAAAATCTTTTTATTCCTTTAAACTTTCCTGCAGCTTTTTTAATTGCTTCACCTAATGCTATACCTGTATCTTCGGTACTGTGGTGCAAATCTATATGTGTATCACCCTTCACATTAAGCTTAATATCTATAAGAGAATGCTTGGATAACTGTTCCAACATATGATCCAAAAATCCAATTTGGGTTTTTATTTTATAATCACCTTTCCCATCCAAATTGACTTCCACACTAATGCTGGTCTCTTTTGTTTTTCTTAGTATTTTAGCTTTCCTACTCATAGTTTTGAGATTTACTATGAAGATATATAGTTAAATTTACCTTTTGGCAATAAATGGCAAATTTAAGGTCTTGAAGATTTCATTTCAATCTCCACATAGATAGTAACTATGAATACAAATCAAAATTGGCATGGCACAACCATTGTGTTAATTAGAAAGGGAAATCAAACTATTGTTGCAGGAGACGGGCAGGTTAGTTTGGGAAATACCGTTCTAAAAAGCAAAGCTAAAAAAGTTAGAAAGATTGAGAAAAGAAATGTGATCGCTGGTTTTGCTGGTTCTACAGCTGACGCTTTAACTCTTTTTGAAAGACTTGAAGCTAAGTTAGAAAAACATGCTGGAAACTTAACAAGAGCTGCTGTTGAGCTTGCGAAAGACTGGCGTACTGACAAATATTTAAGAAGACTAGAAGCGTTAATGGCTGTTGCTGATAAAGAAAAAAGTTTTATTATTTCTGGAACAGGAGATGTTTTGGAACCGGAAGATGGAATTATTGGAATAGGTTCTGGTGGTAACTACGCTTTAGCAGCTGCAAAAGTTTTAATTGGAACTGAAATGTCAGCAGAAGAAATTGCTAAAAAATCTTTAAAAGTTGCATCTGAAATTTGTGTGTTTACAAATAATAACGTTACAATGGAGAAAATTTAAAAATGCCTCAAAAAAATCCAAATCTTAAAATTGTCAAAGATGGATTAAAGAAAGAAAGTTCTAAGGTTAGTGCTCTATCTCCAAGAGAGATAGTTTCTGAGCTTGATAGATACGTTATCGGTCAAGCACAAGCTAAAAGGGCAGTTGCTGTAGCTTTAAGAAATCGTTGGAGAAGACAAGCCTTGTCTGATGAAATGAAAGATGAGGTTTTACCTAAAAATATTTTAATGATTGGACCAACTGGAGTCGGTAAAACAGAAATTTCAAGAAGGCTTTCAAAATTAGCTCAAGCACCTTTCATAAAAGTAGAGGCCACAAGATTTACTGAGGTTGGTTATGTTGGAAGAGATGTAGAACAAATTATTAGAGACTTAATTGAAATAGCAATTGCCATGGAAAAAGAAAAAAAAAGGAAGGAAGTTCATGCAAAAGCACAATTATCTGCGGAAGAAAAAGTTTTAGATGCTCTTGTAGGCAAAAAAGCAAGTTTAGCTACCAGAGAAAGTTTTAGAAAAAGATTACGTTCGGGTGATTTAGATAAAAATGAAATAGAAATAGAGGTGAACGATGCGTCTTCTGGTATGCCGTCTTTTGAAATTCCTGGAATGCCTGGTGCAAATATTGGAATGGTGAATATAGGTGAAATGCTAGGAAAATCTATGAATCCAAAAGGCAAAAAAAAGAAGATGACCGTTAAGGAATCCCATGAAATTTTAATAGCTCAGGAATCAGATAAAATGATTGAACAAGATAAAATTATTAAAGAAGCAAAAGATTCTACCGAGAATAATGGAATAGTATTCTTAGATGAAATAGACAAAGTATCTGCTCGAAGCGATAGAGTAGGTGGCGATGTATCTAGAGAAGGCGTTCAGAGAGATCTCTTGCCTTTAATTGAAGGTACAACTGTAAATACAAAATATGGCCCTGTAAAAACTGATCACATTTTATTTATTGCCTCAGGAGCATTTCAATTGGCTAAGCCTTCTGACTTACTCCCTGAATTACAGGGACGTTTACCTATAAGAGTTGAATTAAATGCATTAACAGAAGAAGATTTCAAAAGAATTCTGAAAGAACCAGACAATAGTTTAATAAAGCAATACAAAGCATTATTAAAAACTGAAGATGTTGAACTAGATTTTTCTGATGATGGTATTGATATGCTTGCAAAACTTTCTACAGAGATAAATTCTACAGTTGAAAATATCGGAGCAAGAAGATTACATACTATAATTGAAAAAGTTTTGGATGAAATAAGCTTTACAGCATCGGATAAGGCGGGTCAAAAAATTAAAATTAACAAAGATTACGTCATAAAAAATCTTGGTGATCTTATAAGAGATACTGATTTATCAAAATTTATTTTGTAATTTTTCTTAGTTTGATCAAAAGAGCACCTGAACCACCTAAAGTCTGATCAACCTCTTTTATTTGGTTTACTTTTGATTTTAATTCTAAATTATTTTTTATAAACTCAGGTATAGTATTTTTTAATTTGCTGTACTTCTCAGAAACATAAACATTTTTTTCTGTTTTAGAATGGATTCCTTTGCCTGTAATAATTAAAATTTCAAAAATACCTCTCTCATAACAAGCATTAATTATTTCATTAATTTTTTTATTGGCGTCTTCTATAGAATATCCGTGAAAATCAAATTTAAATCTTCGAATTCTATCATTGTTCTGTTTTTCCAAATCATCTTTATTTGGAACATTAGAAAGATTTTCCAAAAATTCTTTCCAATCTTTTTTATCCTGTTTTGATAAATCTTTTTTAATCAACTATTTTTAATTTCTGCGAGATACCAATTTGGATTTGAACTTGATATTTTTTTTGTAAATTTCCAATGATCAATTACTGTTTTAATTTTGTTTGGATCACCTTCTATAATTTTGTTATCTCCATCTTTTTTAACAGATATAATTTCACTTACAAATTTTACAGTAAAAAAAAGCGCTTCGGCAGTCTTTTCGAACTTTTCTATAGTAGAAGACTTAAACCCTACAAAAGTTAATTCGGATTTAACTTTTTTAGAATTCCTTTCTTCAATAGCTGAATTAAAATTATCGGCCATATCTTTTGTTAATAACTTTTTCAAATCATTTTTATTCCCCTTTGAAAAGGCAGTAATTATAGTTTCGTAAGCTATTTCTGCCCCTTTTAAAAATTGTCTTTTCTGTGAAATGTCAAATTCTGTAGTTTTTTTATTCTGTTTTTGTTTAATTTCTTCTTTAAATTTTTCAAATTTTTTCTCATTGAAATCAGCAAATATTTTTTCTTGATGACCAGTTTTTCTTCCAAGAATATTTCTTAATCTAAGAAAAATAAAACCAGCAATCATTGCTAACAAGATGATATCTAAATATCCAAAACTATTACTCATTATTTGCTAAATATATATTATTAATATAGCTTTCAAAATAACAAATGAACACAATATTATTATTTTTAATAGCCGTACCCACAATAGAGATATATGTAATGATTAAAATTGGTCAAAATATTGGGGCTTTTACAACGGTGTCTCTTATTTTTGCTACAGCATTCATAGGCATATATTTCGCAAAAATCGAAGGTTTAAATACTCTTAGATCGGGAATTTATAATTTATACAAAAATAAAACTCCTCTTTTTGAAATAATTTCAGGAGCATCTATAGCATTGGCTGCGATCTTATTAATAATACCAGGTTTTATAACAGATTTTTTTGGTTTTATATTATTAATTTCGCCAACAAGAAAATTGATAATAAATTATTTTTTAAAAAGGAAAAATCCTATAAAAAATAATCAAAAGGATTTTATAGAAGGTGAAATTTTAGAAAAAGATCAAAAAGATAAAGATGAACTATAGTATTGTTGCTAAATATATTAAAGACATAAATTTTAATATTCCTGATGTAAAATCATATTTTTTAATAGAAAAAAATATAAGTAACTATAAAATTAATTTTGATATTAAAAGTAAAAAGATTAAAGATGATATTATAGAAGTAGACACTAATTTGAAACTTGTATCTAGGACACCAAATGAAAATGAAATAAATGTCTCAATTTTATTTTCTTCTTTAGTAAACATTAAAAAAAATATAAAAAATAAAAACGATTTAGAAAAAATTGTTTTGGTTGATGTACCAACATCAATTTATCCTGATATTAGAAATATACTCGTTTTTTTGTTTGAAAAATCAGGATTTAAGAAAGTAAATTTGGATAACACTATTGATTTTGAAAATTTATATAAAAAAAATAATTAAAAATAATTTTTTTTTATCTCTTTCTTTAAAAAATTTTTATGATCAATATATTCCTTTTCGATAGGCTTAATTATTATTTTAGTATTATTTTTTCCACCAATAGATTTTATAAAGTTTTCTCTTTTTATCTCAGTTTCATTTAAAGATAGAGTTGGTTCTTTTTGATCTATAAGATTTATATACACTTCTCTTAAAAGCTCACAGTCTAAAAGAGCATTGTGTTTTTTTCTTTTGGAATTATCTATATTAAATCTTTTACACAAATTATCTAAAGAATTCGATGTGCCTGGAAACTTACCCCTAGCTATCTCAAGAGTATCTACAACATTTTTGGGGTTAATTAAATTCTTATTAACTTTTTTTAGCTCATGATTTATAAAAGAAATATCAAATGGCGCATTATGAATTATTAATTTTTTTCCATCTATAAATTCTAAAAATTCATCTGCTATTTCTTTAAATTTTTTCTCTTTTTTTAATTTTTCATATGAATACCCGTGTATTTTAAAAGCATCGTCCGATATCTCTCTCTCAGGATTTAATAACTTATAAAAAATTTTTTTTGTGGGTATTAAATCTTTAGTTTCAATACACGCAATTTCTACAATTCTATCATTTTTCTCTATTGATAAACCTGTTGTTTCTGTGTCTAAGATAATCTCGTTCATATTTTGTTTTGTATAATTTTAACATTTTTTTTTAGATTTTTTAAGGAACTGTTATTGTTAATAACATAATCGCAAAATTTAATTTTTTTTACAGGCTGAAGTTGTCTTTTGTCTAGAAGATTAAAAATTTCCCTACTTTTTCCCTTTTTCATATATCTTTTTATTCTTAAAGCCTTTTTTGAGTTTACAAATATTATTTTATCATAAGTTTTCATAAGCTTACTTTCTATCAAAAGTGGAATTTCAAAAATTATAAATTCTTTTTTTTTGTTTCTTTTAACAAAGCCTCTTAGTTCTTTTCTTACAAGAGGGTGAATTATTTTTTCCAACTCTTTTAAGTAATTCTTATTTGTGGATATAACTTTTTTTATTTTTTTTTTAATATTCTTTTTATTTTTTAAATTGAATTTTTTATAAACTTTATTTTTAAAAGAATTCTTTTTGTAAATTTTACCAACCTCTCTATCAGCATCAAAGAGTGGGTATTTTCTTCTTGAAAGCATTCTTGCAACAGTAGTTTTTCCTGATGCTATTGAGCCAGTAACTCCTATTTTAATCATTACCTAATAATTTGATCACGTTGTTGTCAATTTTTGGTTCAATATTGTGCCAAATCTTAAATGCCAATTGGGCCTGATAAGCAAACATCATCTTTCCATTTTCTGTACGATTACCCAGTTGTTCAGCGTTTAAAAGAAATTTTGTTTTCGATGGGCTGTAAATAACATCATAAAATAATTTATTAGATCCAGTTTTAGAATAATCCAATTTTATTTCATCGTTTTCTTTGAGGCCTAAGCTTGTAGCATTAATTATGATATCAGAATTCATAGTGTCACCCCAATTTATCACTTTCAAATCAGAAAATTTTTTTTTCAAAACTTCAGC
>Ga0310344_10002177_pt1 | contig 14756 bp, 8 predicted proteins | sample HC15DNA20200_MG_FD_203801 | JGI IMG/M metagenome (GOLD analysis project Ga0310344, IMG submission 203801) | Marine microbial communities from station ALOHA, North Pacific Subtropical Gyre - HC15-DNA-20-200_MG | ecosystem: Environmental > Aquatic > Marine > Oceanic | place: Pacific Ocean: North... | reverse complement strand
TCCGTGCGTGAGGTACGACCGGGGAGGCCGTCGCTAAGTGAGGCAGATGCAAGGCACGGTTATCGAGTTCGATTCGGTCACGAAGCGGTTCGTCGAGGGCGGTGCGGAGCGCTCCGTGTTCGAGCGCTTGTCGTTCAGCGTGCCGCAGGGCTGCGTGTGCCTGCTGCAGGGACCGAGCGGTGCGGGGAAGACCACTGTACTCAACCTCATCGCGGGCATCGAGCAGCCCGACGCAGGCGAGGTGCGTGTCGAGGGCACTTCACTCGGCACTCTGTCCGATCGCGAGCGAACTTATCTGCGTCGTGGGCACATGGGCTTCGTCTTCCAGTTCTTCAATCTCGTTCCAAGCCTGAGCGTCCGTGAGAATGTGCGGTTGCCTTTGCTATTGAACCGCGGGCGGTGGAAAGCATCGGATAAAGTCGTTGCCGAATGGCTTGCCAGGGTCGGGCTGACGGGGCGTGAGAGCGCTCAGGTGGGCGCGTTGTCGGGCGGAGAGCAGCAACGTGTCGCCATTGCGCGCGCGCTCGTGCACCGGCCGCGCCTCATTCTGGCCGACGAGCCGACTGGCAATTTGGATGCGGCGCGAGCCGCGGAAGTGCTGAACTTGCTGGTTGGGCTGGTGCGCGATGAAGGGTGCACCCTCATGTTGGCTTCCCATAGTGCGGATGCGAGCGCGGTGGCGGACCGGACCGTGCCGCTCGGGGTCTCGGTTACCGGTGGTCGGCCGGCCACGCCGTGATCCGGATGCCGCGCCCCTTGACCTCGCTCGGCCCAGTGGGCGCGAAAAACGGCAGCACCGAGGCCTTGGGGAAACAATGCGCAGCCCGGATATTTCCGTGAGGGCGCTGCGTGCGTCTCTGACGCTTCGCAGCGGTGCGGGGGTCCTGATACTGACCCTTGCGTTTGCGCGGGAGCTTGCCCGGCATCCGTGGCAATTACTGCTGTCGGTCGGAGGCATTGCACTGGGCGTCGGCGTGGTTCTTGCGATCGAGCTTGCATCGCAAGGGGCGCACCGTAGCTTTCAGCTGGCGAACGACGCAGTGATGGGGCCGGCTACGCACGTCGTGGTAGGCAGTGATCTCGGGGTGGCGCGAGATCTGCTCACCAGGCTGCGGCGCCATCCCGCTATTGCAGTGGCCGCCCCTGTGCTTGAAGCCGTTGGGGAGCTTGCAGGCAAACCGGTTCGCCTACTCGGAATCGATCCCTTGGCGGAGGCGCGTTTCGGCCGGCTCCCCGGCGTGGGCGAGGTGCCCGGAAATGCCGCTGCGCCAGATGGCACGGCTTTGTTCGGGGCGCCCGATGGCGCTCTGCTGACGTCCGAGCGCGCCGCGGCGCTGGGCCTGGTTCCTGGTCAGTCGTTCGAATTGCGCGTGGGGGCGCGTGATTTTGAGCTGACGCTTGCCGGTTTGCTCGTCGGTTTGCAGCCCGGTCACCCCTTGGCGGATGTCGTGGTCATGGATGTGGTGCTTGCGGGACGCCTGCTCGGCAGGCGCCAGCATTTCAGCCGCATCGACCTGTTTGTACCAGAGCTTTCAGCGCTCGATGGCGTTGCGGCCACGTTGCCCGCCGATACCAAGGTCCGTCCCGTGAGCGTGCAGCGTAATACGCAGCGCGAGATGACTCGTGCGTTCGAGCTCAATCTTAGGATGATGAGCCTGCTCTCACTCGTCGTGGGGATGCTGCTCATCTACAACACGGCATACTTCTCCGTGTCTCGACGGCGAGAAACGCTTGCTACCTTGCGTGCGCTCGGCGTCTCAAAGAATGAGGTGCTTTGCGCTTTGCTCCTCGAAGCGTGGGTGCTGGGATTGATCGGCGGGTTCCTTGGAACGCTGCTCGGCGAGCAGCTTGGGCAAGGCGTGCTGATGCTTGTGACCCGCACGATGCAAGACCTCTACTTTGCGGCTGAGGTGCGCGGGGTGGTGGTGGGGCCAGGATGGGCAGCGCTTGGGTTGGCCCTGGGCGCCGGCGCGACCGTTCTCGGTAGTGCCTACCCGCTGCTGCGCGCCAGTGAGACGTTACCGCGCCTGACCTATGCGAGGACCGGGTTGCCGGCACCGTCGGTGCAGGCCGTGCGGTGGTGCGCGTGGGTCGGCCTTGCGCTGGTCGCGCTAGCCGTTGTTCTTGTGACCTATCGCACCGGGACCGCCCCCCCTGGACTGATCGCCGGCTATGCAGGCCTTGCGGCCGGACTTGCGGGATGCTCGCTCCTTGTACCGTGGGTCGCCAGCGCTTTGCTCGGCGTGTTGCGCCGCTTGCAAGTTCACACCCGTAGCCCGGTGCTGGTCACTGCGTTGGGCGGGCTGGAAAGACATCTCGGGCAAGTCATTGTTACTGTGGTTGCTCTGATGATCGCGCTCGCCGCCGCCGTGGGCGTGGGCGTCATGGTGGATAGCTTCCGCGCCTCGGTTCGCGGTTGGCTCGACGCTGCACTGCCCGCCGATCTCTACGTCACCACGCCAGGCAAGGCCGCACCTCGCATTCCCGCCAGCGCTTTGGCCGCGTTGCAAGCGTTGCCCGAGGTCGAGGCGGCGAGTGCAGGATTGTGGACCACCTTGGAGGCAACCGAAGGGCCGGTTCGTGTGTTCGCATTACAACCGGCGCGGCTCAGCGAGGTTGCATTTCCTCTCATCGACAGCATCCCAGGCGCGTGGAGTCAGTTTCTCGCCGGCCGCGGGATATTGATTAGCGAGCCGTTCGCCTTCAAGCGTGCGCTCGTACCAGGCTCTCGGCTCGCAGTGGACGCCGTCGGACAGACCCGCCTATTCACCATTCTCGGGGTATTTCGCGATTATCGAACCGAACACGGTTTCTTGCTGATCCACCGCTCACTATTCGATCGCGTCTGGCCCCGGGATGCCGAGCGGCGCGGCTTTACCGGGGTCGGGCTCTATCTTGCGCAGCCAGCAGACAATGCGGCCCGAGGACGCGCGAGAGAACGTATTGCGGCGGTGCTCACCCGTTTGGGCTTGTCGGTCCCCTTACAGTCGAACGATGCCCTGCGGGCTTACTCGTTGCGAGTGTTCGAGCGAACTTTCGCGGTGACGGACATTTTGCGCTGGATTACTGCCGCGGTGGCGTTTTTTGCGGTGCTCGGGTCAACCCTTGCACTGGAGATTTCTCGCGTGCGAGAGCGGGCCTTGCTCCGCGCGCTCGGATTTAGCCGAGCGCAGTCCGGCGCGGTGATCTCGCTGGAGTGCTTGATGCAAGGATTGCTCGCGGGCGTACTGTCCGTTCCGGTTGGAATCGCATTGTCATGGCTGCTCATCGAGGTGATCAATCGCCGCTCGTTCGGGTGGGGAATGGAGATTCACTTCGATACGGGCACCTTGGCGCTCGCGGTGCTCTCGGCCGCGGCGGCATCGCTGTTAGCGGGCATTCTCCCTGCCTACCGCGCAGCGTTGGCCGAGCCGGGGGCGGCGTTACGGCTTGACTAGCGTCATTGGGGCCGACTTAGTGCAGCGAAGGGCGCCACGGCAACGTTCGTACGATCTCGGCTTCGCGCTCGGCCAGATGGTGCAAGCGGTCGTAGACCACGTCTGGGGCGAAGTACTCCAGTGCCATGGCAACGAATTGGTCGCCGTGCCTCACCTCGGCGCCCCATAAGGCACGATAGAACCGTGCGAGCTCAGGATCCGTCAACGCTTGACACAGGATCCCGAATCGCTCGGCACCACGGCATTCTACGAGCGAGAACGTCAACAGCCGATCCAAGAACCGCTCGTCGCGGCCGTGCCGAATATCGGCCAGCAACGCGTTGACGTACGGGTCGGGCTCATCCTTGACGAGCTTGAGGCCCCGGCGGCGCATCACGCCGTAGACTTGCTCGAAATGCAAAAGCTCCTCGCGGGCAATGGCAATCATCGTCGGAATGATGTGCTCTCGATCGGGTTGCTTTATCACCATGCTCATTGCGAGCGCAGAGGCTTTACGCTCGCAATTGGCGTGATCTTGGAGGAAGGTGTCGAAGTCCTCGAGAATAGGCGTCACCCACGCTTCGGGCGTGGCGGACTTGAGCGGAACACTGTGTTTCGGCACGTAGTCGTCCTCGACGGCAACGGTTTTTGGGCAAGAGCTCGGGCGCCATGGTAACGCCGGTCAACAGATTGCTCGAACATTACTGCCGGCGTCACCGGCTCACCGCGCGTGGTTCGTTGGCCGCGCCGTGGGCAAGCGACCTGCGCCGCGCGGTGGTCGTCCCGGCGCGCGGTGAGGGACGGATCGAGCCAGTTTTGGATAGTTTGAGTGCTTGTGTCCGCCCGCCTGGCACGACGGAGGTGATCGTCGTTGTGAACGCGAGCCTCGACGATCCACCCCGCGTATTGCAAGAGAATGCGGCAACCGTCCGTGAGGTGGCGGCCCGGGACGAGCGGAGAGCCCCGGGCATACGCTTTCTGTCGCTCTCGCACAACCGAATCGAGCCCCGTCACGCGGGCGTTGGCACGGCGCGTAAACTCGGGCTGGACGAAGCCGCGCTGCGACTGATGGCGGCCGGGGCGCCGCGGGGGGTTATCGCGTGCTTGGATGCGGACTGCACAGTGGCAGACAATTACCTGACCTCGCTGGAGGCGCACTTTCGCCGCGATGGCCCCGCTGTGGCGCTCGTGCACTTTGAGCATCCCTTTCCCCACGATGCCTACATCCGGCGCGCGATCGTCCGTTACGAACTGCATTTGAGAATCTACGTAAATGGGCTGCGGGCGGCCGCGGCAACGCTTGCCTCGCATACCGTGGGTTCGTGCATCGCGACAACTGCACATACCTACCTCGCGGTCGGAGGAATGAACCGGCGTCAGGCGGGCGAAGACTTTTATTTTGTAAACAAGATTGCGCAACGCCATCCGGTGTCCGATCTCGGGACCACCTGCGTCTACCCGGCATCACGTGTCTCGAGCCGGGTGCCGTTCGGCACCGGTCGGGCCATGGGGCAGGCGGCTGCGGGGGCAGAGATCCTGACCTACGATCCGCGGTGCTACCAGCGGTTAGGAGCGGTGATGGAAGCGTTAGGTGAGCCCGAACTCTCGCCCCGGGCACGGGAGGCGGCTTTTGGAATGGTCGCGCCTCACATGCGCCAGATCGATTGGCAACGTCATGTCGAGCAATGTGTTGCCGAGACCTCGTCTGAGAGGGCGTACCGTAAGCGTATTCGAACGTGGTTCGACGGATTCAAGGCAATGAAGCTCGTCCACTGGCTAACCGACCACCACTACCCCAAGGTGGCGGTTGCCGTCGCGGCGGGAGTCGTGTACCGCCAGGTCACTGGGCGCGCGTTGCTACCCCATTCCGACCCGGCGGGTGATGCAATTCATGAACGACTGGCTCTTGAGGCATATCGCCGGCTTGACCGTGGACTCGGTCTCACCTCTCCCGGAGAATCGAGCGACGTATAATTCCGACAGCGCAATCGCCAGGGCGTCACTGCTCGGCGTTGCCAACCGGCAACAATCGGAACCGATATTGTGAGTTCGTCATTTGGTCCGTCCATCCGCCGACGCACTCGGCCAGTTGCGGTAGAGCACGTGACGATCGGGGGTGACGCGCCCATCGTCGTGCAATCGATGACGAACACCGACACCGCCGATGCGCGTGCGACTGCGGAGCAAGTGGAGGCCTTGGCCAACGCGGGCTCGGAGCTCGTTCGCATCACGGTGAATACCGAAGCGGCGGCGCAAGCTGTGCCAGAGATCCGCGCACGCTTGGACCTTGCAAACTGCAACGTGCCGCTGGTTGGCGACTTCCATTACAACGGCCATCGCTTGCTCACTCGCTACCCTCAGTGCGCGAGAGCTTTAGCAAAGTATCGCATTAATCCGGGGAACGTCGGCTTCGGAGCCAAGCGCGATGCGCAGTTTGCAACGATGGTGGAGGCGGCCATCGAGTACGGCAAACCCGTGCGTATCGGTGTCAACTGGGGCTCGCTCGATCAAGGCCTGGCCGCGCATCTGATGGATGAAAATGCACGCCTTGCGCAGCCGCGTCCGCCCGAGGAAGTGACCCGCGAAGCCTTAATCTTGTCCGCTATGGAGAGCGCAAAGCACGCGGAGTCCTTGGGGTTGGCGGCGGAGAGGATCGTGCTCTCGTGCAAAGTGAGTGGCGTTCAGGAACTCATCGCAGTCTATGAATCACTCTCCAGGCGATGTGACTACGCGCTGCATTTGGGTTTGACAGAGGCGGGGATGGGATCGAAAGGTATCGTTGCATCCACCGCGGCCATGGGGGTCCTGCTGCAGCGCGGTATCGGGGACACGATCCGGGTGTCGTTGACCCCCGAGCCGGGCGGAGACCGCGCCCAAGAGGTCATTGTTGCCCAAGAGCTGCTTCAAACCATGGGGCTGCGTGCCTTCACGCCACTCGTTACAGCGTGTCCCGGATGTGGCCGAACGACCAGCACGTTTTTTCAGGAGCTTGCCAACGCTGTTCAGAGCCACTTACGGGAATCGATGCCGATCTGGCGCGAGTCCTACGTGGGGGTGGAGGACATGTCCGTCGCCGTGATGGGGTGTGTGGTCAACGGGCCTGGCGAAAGCAAGCACGCTAACGTCGGGATCAGCCTGCCCGGCACCGGTGAGCAACCCGCGGCTCCCGTTTACATCGACGGGGAAAAAGTGCAAACCTTGCGCGGTGACCATATTTCTGACGAGTTTCGCGGTATTATCGACAACTACGTTTCTACACATTACTCCGCAAAGGGCTAGCTGCACGGTCGTCCGAGCCGGTTCGTTACGTTGGGTCTTTGCACACAAAAGGTGCTGACTGACGTGGCACCGGCAACAACGATCGCGCGATGACCGCCAGCAGCTTTGGGGATCGCTGTTCACTGCCGTTTGGCTATCTTTCGAAATGGAAAGATTTTAATTAACTATTTGATTTATTTGTATTAATTTCGTTGTTCACCTATAGTTCTGACAAAGATGCGAAGCGAACGAGTATGGATGTGGCAGGCCGCTCGGGGGAGACCGGAGCCCCAGGGCTAGCGTCTCAGGCGCAAACACGGCTTCTCGTCGTCGATGACCGTCTAGTGAGCCGGGAGCTCGTCAAGGTGGCGCTCGGTACCCGCGGCTACGACGTATGCGAGGCGTGTGGCGGTGAAGAAGGGCTCGAGCGAGCGCTGAAAGAGCCGTTTGACCTCATTCTCCTCGATACCGTGATGCCTGACCTCGACGGCTTAGAGGTGCTTCGGCGGATCCGCGAGGCTTACAGCGAAGTCGAGTTGCCGGTCATCATGTTGCTCGCGCAGGCGCATTCGCACGATGTCGGCAAGGCCCTGCGGCTCGGTGCCAACGATTGCCTGGCCAAGCCGCTCGACGTGCCTCGACTCATGATGCGCATTGAGACCCAGCTCAAGCGCAAAGAGGAACAGGCGGAGGTGCTGAGGGCGGCCGAAGTATCCGGGGTCCAGCGAGCCGACCACCGTAACACCGAGCTTATCGCCACGAACTCCGCTCTCAAGCAGGAGCTCGAAGAACGCAAGCGTATCGAGCAACGCTTGCGCGAAAGCGAGGGGCGATATCGGGCAATCTATGACCAAAACCCGTCGATGTTTTACACGTTGGCGGCGGATGGTCAGATCGTTTCAGTGAATGACTTCGGCGCAAACCAGCTCGGTTTTACCGTCCATGAGCTGCTCGGAATGAGCTTGCTCGATCTCCAGCCCGAGTCCGAGCGCGCTGCTGTGCAAGGTCACCTCGACGCAAGCTGGCGCGAGCCTTCGACTGTCCGGCGTTTCGAAAGCCGTATGACGCGTCGCGACGAGTCCTCTATCTGGGTTCGCATCAGCGCCAAGGTGGTGGAGCACGACGGCTCGGAGCGCTTGCTGCTGGTCTGCGAGGACATCACAGAGTCGCACAATCTCTCCGAGCAGCTTAGTTACCAGGCAACCCACGACGCGCTGACTGGCCTCGTGAACCGCCGAGAGTTTGAGAACCGCTTGGGTCGCGTGCTCGAGACCGCGATTGCGAGCGAAGGGGAGCACGCGCTTTGTTACCTCGACCTCGACCAGTTCAAGGTCGTCAACGACACGTGCGGACACGTAGCGGGCGACGAGCTGCTGCGCCAGCTCGGAGACCTTCTCCAAAACCACGTACGTAAGCGCGACACATTGGCCCGGCTCGGGGGAGATGAGTTCGCGGTGCTAATGGAGCATTGCGGTATAGAGCAAGCGCAACGCGTGGCCCAAAACTTGCGCGCCACCATCGCAGACTTCCGCTACCGTTGGGAAGACAAATCGTTCACGCTCGGCGTCAGTATCGGCGTAGTCCCGATCACCCGGCACTCCAGTGACGTGGGTGAGGTGATGCGTGCGGCCGATACGGCGTGCTACGTGGCGAAAGACGGCGGGCGTAATCGCATCCACGTGTTTCGCGAGAATGACGAGCAGCTGGCGCGGCGGCACGGCGAAATGCAGTGGGTGGTGCAGATCCAGCGGGCGCTCGAGGAAAATCGTTTTTTCCTTGAATACATGCCGATCGAGCAGGTCGTGAGTAGCCCGCGCGCAGGCAAGCTGATGATCGAAGGACCGCAATATGAGATCTTGCTGCGTATGCAGGACGACCGCGGCTCAATTATTCCCCCCGGCGCTTTCATGCCGTCAGCCGAGCGCTACAATTTGTGTATCGACATCGACCGTTGGGTAGTGAATGCTGCGTTTGAATGGCTCTCCGAGCACCCCGACCACCTGCGTGACCTAGGGCTTTGCTCGATTAATCTGACCAGTCGATCGTTGTCCGACGACCAGTTCTTGGTGTTCTTGGACCGTCAGTTTCGGAGTCGCCGCATTCCCCCCGAGAAGGTGGGGTTCGAGCTCTCGGAAACGGCGGCGATTACCAATCTGGCGAGTGCAACCCGCTTCATCAAGGTGCTCAAGGAGTGGGGATGCCGCATGGCGCTCGATGACTTTGGTAGTGGGCTGTCCTCTTTTGCCTACCTTAAGAGCTTGCCGGTGGATTGCTTGAAGGTCGACGGTGTCTTCGTGAAAGACATCGCTGACGATCCGCTGGATTTCGCGATGGTGCGATCCTTCTACCAGATCGGTGGCGTGACGGGTAAGGAGATGGTGGCCGAGTTTGTCGAGAGTCCGGAAATTCTTGCCAAGGTTCGCGAGATCGGGATCGACTATGCGCAAGGCTATGGCATCGGGCGCCCGCGTCCGCTCCGGGAGCTCGCTTGATGTGAGCCGGTGCTGAACCTCAGGTATAGCGCGCCCTCAACATCGCGAAGATCCCACGGATTGCCATTGCTTCGCCGCCTTCGGGACGGCCGGGACGAGAGCGGTTGTTCCAAGCCATGATATCGAAGTGGGCCCATGGGACATCCTCGGGCACAAAGCATTCCAGAAACAATGCTGCGGTGATCGCACCGCCGTGCGGTTGTCCGGTTCCGTTGACGATATCGCCGACCTTGCTGTCGATGAGTTCTCGGTAAGGCGCAAACAGCGGCATCCGCCATACGGGATCCTCATTGCGCACGCCATCGGCGATCAACGATCCCGCTAGCGCGTCGTCGTTGCAGAACATCGCGGGGAGCTCGGTACCCAAGGCGATCCTTGCCGCGCCGGTCAATGTCGCGAAGTCGAGTAGGATCTCTGGCGATTCTGAACCGGCTTCCGATAACGCATCGCTCAAGATCACCCGCCCTTCTGCATCGGTGTTGTCGATTTCCACCTTGAGGCCTGCCCGAGTGGAAACGATGTCTCCTGGCCGATAGGCGTTCCCAGCGATTGCATTCTCCACCGCGGGGACGAGAACCCGTAATCTGATATCGACTTCGGCACCCATGAGCGCTCTTGCGAGGCCGATGACGTGAGCTGCCCCGCCCATGTCTTTCTTCATGAGGCGCATTCCGCTGGCCGGTTTGATGTCTAAACCGCCTGAGTCGAAACAAACGCCTTTGCCGACCAAGGTAACCTTCGGGGCATCTGCCCGGCCCCAGCGAAGGTCGAGCAAACGGGGGACGTTGGTGCTGGCCCGGCCCACTGCGTGAATAGCGGGAAAATTCTCCGACAGGAGTGCGTCGCCCACGGTTTCCCGGAAGTCGGCCCCAAACGCTTGTGCGAGCTCGTGCATAGTCGCGCTCAGCTCGCCCGGCATCATGTCTCCTGCGGGCATGTTGATAAGATCCCGGGTCATTGCCAATCCGGCGAGAAGATGCCGCTGGAGGTCCCATGCTGTCGATGCAGGCAGTGCCAGAACGCGTGGCGGGCGGTCCTTGGGGCTCTTGTAGGCGGTGAATTCGTACTGGGCTAGGGCCCATCCGAGTGCAAGGTCCGCTGTGACATCGTCGGGTAGGGCGTTGGTCAGGGCGTAGCGTCCCGGCGGCACATTCGTCGCCGCGGCGGCGCAAGCCCACAACGGATGCTCGGGATCGTAGCCGACCGCTACTTTCGCGATGCCTGCAGCACCTGGGATGAGGCAGTACCGGCCAGGCTCTCCGGTGAAATCCACCGCGTCGAGCCACGCCCGAGCCGCCTCGTCCTGCTCATCGAGCCAACGGTCCTTTTCTGCGATCGTCACTAACTCGATCGGGATCGCGCCGTCGGGCGTTTCCGATTGAACACAAGCTTCGATGGCATGCGTGCGGGCGTCTTCGTCTGTCGCCATGACAGGCTCCTTCGTTACACTCTCGTCGATAGACTGCGAGTTCAGATGATGTGGCGTCACGCCACGGTGCTATCGAGGCCTCACGCACACCGTGAATGCGTGGTCCGATTCGAGACCGACGGGGACCGGCGCCGGGTTGGAAGGACCTCGGTACCGGTATGCCGCAAATCATCGGGCGCCAGCTGAGCTGGCAACGCGTAGCTAGTCCGCAGCGGCGCTCACTGGCGAGTCAGTCTCAAGGCTCTCTGGCGAGTACCCTAACACGGATGCGAGCCATCGCTCGGCTTCCGCTAAGGGAACGTTCTTTCGCGCAGCGTAGTCGAGCAACTGGTCACGTCCCAGCTTACCGGTACCGAAGTAGCGCGACTTCGGGTGCGAGAAGTACAGCCCGCTGACCGCTGCTGCCGGATGCATCGCGTAGCTTTCGGTCAACGTGAGTCCAATCGACTCGTCGGGTTGAAGCAAAGTCCACAGCGTGGCCTTGCCCGTGTGGTCCGGGCAGGCTGGATAGCCCGGCGCCGGTCGAATGCCCCGATAGTGTTCGGCGATCAGAAGGTCATTCGATAGGGTCTCGTCGGGCGCGTAACCCCACAGCTCTAGGCGGACGCGCTCGTGCATCCGCTCGGCAAAGGCCTCGGCCAGACGGTCGGCCAGCGCTTTCAGCATGATCGCACTGTAATCGTCACCATCTTGCTCGAACAAAGCGACCTTGTGCTCGATGCCGATGCCAGCGGTGACCGCGAAGGCGCCCACGTAATCCCGGATACCGGCGCTGCCTGGGGCGATGAAATCGCTCAAGCTTAGATTGGCGCGGTTTCGGCCACGATGATCCATCTGCTGGCGGAGGGTATGGAAGGTTACCGATGCGCCGGTGGCGTCGCCGTCGCCGTCGACCGGCGTGATGACGATGTCGTCGTTCTCCGTGGCGTACGCGGGAAAGAACCCAACCACTGCGCGAGCCTCCAACCAGTCTTCACCCACGATGCGCTCGAGCATCTCTCGCGCATCTGCATATAGGCTCCGGGCGGCTTCGCCGACCGTGTCGTCGCTGAGGATGGCAGGAAACTTCCCCGCGAGTTCCCAGGTACGGAAGAACGGTGTCCAGTCGATTCGCTCAACGAGGTCTGATAACGGGTAACGGGTAAAAGTCCGGGTCCCTAGATAGCTCGGTTCGGGCGGCGTGTACTGACCCCAATCGACGTTGAGCCGGTTACGGCGTGCCTCCGCGATCGCGGATTGTCGACGGGTGCGGTCCTGTTGCTCGCGACTCTCGCGCAAGCGCCGATATTCTTCCTTGGTCGACTCGATGAGCGCGTCTCGTTTTCTTTCGTTGAGAAGCCCGCTGACAACGCCCACGGCACGCGAAGCATCCACGACGTATTGCACGGCGTGACCGTATTGCGGATCGATCTTCACCGCGGTGTGCATTTTCGACGTGGTGGCTCCCCCGATGAGCAGGGGGATGTCGAATCCGAGGCGCTGCATCTCTTTCGCTATGTGCACCATCTCGTCGAGCGAAGGCGTAATGAGCCCGGAGACGCCGACGAGATCGCAGGCTTCCTCGCGGGCGGTTTTTAATATTTTTTCCGCCGGCACCATCACGCCCAGATCGATGACCTCATAGCCGTTGCACTGCAGCACCACGCCGACGATATTCTTTCCGATGTCGTGAACATCGCCTTTGGCGGTGGCGAGCAAAATGGTGGGTGCGCGGGTGTTTCCCGATGGGTTGGCGGCTTTATCCGCCTCGAGAAAAGGTAACAGGTACGCCACGGCTTTCTTCATCACGCGGGCGGATTTGACGACTTGCGGCAGGAACATCTTGCCGGATCCGAAGAGGTCGCCGACGACGTTCATGCCGTCCATAAGGGGACCTTCGATGACATCGAGAGGGCGCTCGGTGCCGCGGCGCGCTTCTTCCGTGTCTTCCTCGATGTAGTCGGTGATGCCCGCGACAAGGGCGTGCTCGAGGCGTTTTCTCACGTCGAAGCTTCGCCATTCCGAAACTTGGGTTACTGACTTCTCCCCGGTTCCTTTGAATTCCTCGGCGATCTCGAGGAGCCGATCTGCGGCATCCTCTCGGCGGTTTAGGATCACGTCCTCGACCCGCTCTCGCAAGGCTGCGGGAACGTCATCGTAGACCGTGAGTTGGCCGGCGTTGACGATACCCATGTCCAAGCCCGCGTTGACCGCGTGGTAGAGGAACACCGCGTGCATCGCTTCTCGGACCGGGTTGTTGCCGCGGAATGCGAACGACACATTCGATACGCCACCAGAGACCATTGCGCCAGGCAGCTGAGCCTTTATGGCTCGGGTCGCTTCGATAAAATCGAGCGCGTAACGATTGTGTTCCTCGATTCCCGTTGCGACGGCGAAGATGTTGGGGTCGAAGATGATGTCCTCGGCGGGAAACTCGACCTGGTCGACGAGCAGCCGGTAGGAGCGGCTGCAAATCTCTATCCGGCGCTCGACCGAATCGGCTTGGCCGTCTTCATCGAAGGCCATCACGACGACGGCAGCGCCAAGACGCCGGGCCCGCCGGGCTTGCTCCAAAAATTCCGGCTCACCGGATTTCAGGCTGATCGAGTTCACGATCCCCTTGCCCTGAATGCATTTCAGGCCTGCTTCGATGACCTCCCACTTCGATGAGTCGATCATGATCGGCACACGGGCGATATCTGGTTCGCCCGCGATAAGATTCAGAAAATGCACCATCGCTTCTTCGGACTCGAGCATGCCCTCGTCCATGTTGATGTCGATGATTTGGGCGCCGTTCTCGACCTGCGAGCGTGCAACGCCGAGGGCCGTCTCGTAGTCTCCTGACAAGATGAGCTTCGCGAATCGAGGCGAGCCCGTCACGTTCGTTCGCTCGCCCACATTCACAAAAAGGCTCTCGGGGCCGATGGTGACGGCCTCCAGGCCTGATAATCGGCAGCGCGCGGGTAAGCGGGGTAGGGCGCGAGGTTCGTGGCGAGCTGAAACCACACCGAGTGCGCGAATGTGTTCCGGGGTCGTTCCGCAACAGCCGCCGATAATATTGACAAAGCCGGCTGATGCCCACTCCGCGATTTCCTCGGCCATGTCTTCCGGAGTCTCGTCGTAGCCCCCAAACTCATTGGGAAGGCCAGCATTCGGGTGCACTGCGACGAAGGCGTCGGCGACCTTGGAAAGCTCTTCGACGTACGGGCGTAGCTCTCTGGGGCCGAGTGCGCAATTCAGACCCACGACGAGCGGTGCGGCGTGGCGCACGGAGTACCAGAACGCTTCGGTGACTTGCCCCGACAGTGTGCGCCCGGAGGCGTCGGTGATAGTGCCCGAGATGAATATCGGAAGCTTGATGTGGCGTTCGTCGAAACAGCGCAGCACCGCGTGGATCGCCGCTTTCGCATTCAGCGTGTCAAAGATCGTCTCGATGAGCACGATATCGGAGCCGCCGTCGATCAAACCTTCCGTTGCCTCGAGGTAAGCGGCTTCGAGCTCGTCGAACGTCACGTTCCGGAAAGCTGGGTCGGCAACGTCGGGCGAGATCGACGCCGTTCGATTCGTCGGGCCGAGAATGCCCGCGACAAATCGCGGCTTTTCTGGATTGCGTGCGCGGGCTTCGTCCACGGCGGAGCGCGCCAAGGCCGCCGCTGCGCGGTTCAGCTCATAGCAGTGCGCCTCGAGCCCGTAGTCCGCCTGGGCGATCGCGGTGGCCGTGAACGTGTTCGTTTCTATGATCTCGGCACCCGCATCGAGGTACTCGGCGTGCACCCGCCGGACGAGATCTGGCTGAGTGAGGGAGAGTAAGTCGTTGTTGCCCGCGAGGGGCTGGGACCACGTTGCAAATGGTTCGCCGCGATAGCCTGCTTCGTCGAGTTCGTAGCCTTGTAACGAAGTTCCCATTGCCCCGTCGAGGAGAAGAATGTTCTGCTCAAGTCGAGCGGTTAGCTCGGCGGTTATTCGGTCGTAATGCGCTTGGGTTGGTCGGGTGGTCATTGCAGTGTGCTCGGGCGGACGGCGGGCCAAAGGCAGACGGTGAGCTCGGTTCCCTCGAGCCGGATGGGCGGTTCTCCGTGAAGCTTTGCCAGTGCGAGCCAGCGCTCGATCGCCTCGTCAGTGAAGCCCATCCACAGGTGGGCGTGCTCGGTGCGCAGGATTTCCGACTCGTGAGGGGCGAAG